>ENA-OWOD01000802-OWOD01000802.1-gut-metagenome-genome-assembly--contig:-NODE-802-length-16922-cov-6.371802_pt1 | contig 16922 bp, 10 predicted proteins | sample MGYA00248256_ERZ651792 | MGnify/ENA primary metagenome ERZ651792 (study PRJEB26908, sample SAMEA4031714) | gut metagenome | biome: gut; feature: normal infant; material: stool | place: China | collected 2015...
GACATCTCGGCGAGCGTCTGCCCGCGCTGCTTGGCGATCTCGTTCAGGGCCATGATCTGGCCGTGGACGCGCGTCACGTCGTCGACGTGCAGGAAGCGCGGATCGTGCGCCACGCGCGAATCCGCGGGGATGCCGTTGAGATACCGGTCGGTCAGCAGACCCTGCGCGAGCGGGCAGAACGTGATGAGACCCTTGCCCAGGTGCTTGGCGGTGTCCTTGAGCCCGTTGCGCTCGACGGTGCGGTCGAAGATGTTGTATTTGTTCTGGTTGATGATGAACGGCACGTGCAGTTCATCGAGGATCGTCGCCGCCCGCTCCAGCTGTGGCCCGTCGTAGTTCGACAGGCCCACATAGAGCGCCTTGCCGCTGGCGACGGCCTGGGCGAGCGCGCCCATCGTTTCCTCCAGAGGGGTCTCGGGGTCCGGACGGTGATGGTAGAAGATGTCGACGTAGTCGAGTCCCAGGCGTTCCAGGCTCTGGTCGAGTGAGGCGAGCAGGTATTTGCGGCTGCCCCAATCACCGTACGGGCCCGACCACATCTCGTAGCCGGCCTTGGTGCTGACGACCAGTTCGTCGCGGTGGGCGGCGAGGTATTGCCGGATCAGCCGTCCCGCGTTCTTCTCCGCGGCGCCGGGTTCGGGGCCGTAGTTGTTGGCCAGGTCGAAGTGCGTGATGCCGTGGTCGAATGCGGTGAGCACCAGGGCCTTCATCTGGTCGTAGGGCGTGATGTCGCCGAAGTTGTGCCAGAAGCCCAGCGATATGGCCGGGAGCTTCAGGCCGCTGGCGCCGCAGCGCTTGTACAGCATGGTGTCGTAGCGCGTCGTGTCGGGCGCGTAGGTGCCGGTGGGTTCGAACATGGGTGCCTCCAGGTGTCGTCGATCGGTTCGATGTCTCCATTGTCACGCTTCAAGTTGGCTTGAGTGCAAGGGCGCCGGCGTGTCATCCTCGCGGCTACGATGTCGAGCATGGAACGATACACAATCCGCGAGGTCGCCGACATGTCCATCGAGGACCTCAAGCGGTTCTTCGCGTTCGAGGCCGACGAGCCGGAGCATATCGACGACATCGTCGCGCTGCTTGAGGACCGGCGCGCCGCCATCGAGGAGCAGCGCAGGACGCTGGACGAGGCCTATGCACACGTGCTGCGCAAGTTGCATTATTACGGGATCCGGCCGATCTCGGCTGCCGCTGCCAGACCGCCGCTGCGGCCGTTCAGCGACACAGCCCCTGCGGGGATTCACGGAAAAACAATGAAACCGCATGTAGTCTATCGTTCCTGTGGACAACACGACTGCTGCCGCTCCCGCCGAAAGTCCAGACGCATCTGATGCCAAGCCACGCCGGTATCACGGGGAATCGCTCGCCGGTCAGCGCCGGGACCGCAGCCATGCCCGCTGCGCCGCGATGATCGCGGCGGTGACGGCCGTCATCACCACGAACGCCACCGCGAACCATGCCCACATCGGGCCGGTCATCGCAACCACTTCGAACAGGTGCGGCAGGATGAGCAGCGCGAACGGGGCACCCAGCACCATCGTCACGCAGACGAACACGCGGATCTTCGTGAACGGCACGCAGCTCTTGATCACGGCGACCATCGACGCGGCGACCAGCAGCGCGAACATGACCGTGCGGTTCTGCGTCTCGCCGAACGGAGCGATGAGGCTGAATGCGATGATCATGCCGGTGACGGCGATCGCGAACGGCGCCGCCTTGCCGAGCGCAGTGGGCAGGAACCTGCCGCGGATGCGTCGCGTGTCCGATTCGAATATCGTCAGGAACGACGGCCACGCCTCGATGCAGGCGTCGACAAGCGTGATCTGGATCGGAATGAACGGGAACGGGACGTTCAAAGCCAGGCAGAAGAACGACACCAGCACCGAGTAGATCGTCTTGATGAAGAACACGGCGGCCGTGCGGGTCACGTTGTTGACGACCTTGCGGCCCTCCAGCACCACCTGCGGCAGGTAGGTGAAATCGGAGTCGAGCAGCACGACCTGCGAGATCTGGCGCGCGGCGTCCGACCCGGAGGCGATGGCGATCGAGCAGTCGGCCTCGCGCAGGGCGAGCAGGTCATTCACGCCGTCGCCGGTCATCGCGACCTGATGCCCGGCCCGCTGCATCGCCTGCACCAGCTGGCGCTTCTGCTTGGGGGTGACGCGAGAGAACACCGTGTATCGGCCGGCGACGTCGTCGAACGTGGAATCCGGGGCGTCCGCCGGCACCGAGGTCATGTCGATGACGTCACGCCAACGCTCCAGGCCGGCCTGCCGGGCGACGGCGGCGACGGTGTCGGGATGGTCGCCGGAGATGACCTTCACGTCGACGCCCTGGTCGCGGAAGTACGCCAGCGTCTCCTTGGCCCGCGGGCGGATGTTGTCGCGCAGCGCGATCAGGAACATCGGCTGCAGCGCATCCGGCAGACGCTCCTCGTCCGTCCACGCGCCGGGCAGGTATCCGACGGCGATCAGACGCAGTCCCTGACCCATCAGCGCGGCCGCCTCATCGGGCAGGTTCGCGCCAAGGATGCGCTCCGGGGCGCCCAGGAACACGGTTCCGGTCGCCGCCGCGGCCGACTCGCCCTCCTGCGCGTGGCGAGGCGCGTCTGCCGCACCAGCCGCTGCGCGCATCGTGATGGCGCCCCATTTGCGCTTCGACGAGAACGGGATGATGGCCTGCGCGGCGAAACGGCCGTCACCGGCGGGCGCCGCGGGCTGCCCGGCATCGGCGGTGGAGCCGTCGGCACCGAAATGGGCGCGCAGCGCCGCGATGGTCACGTTGTTGTCCTCGCTGGCGTCCAGGTAGGCGCGCAGCAGCGCGTCGGAATCCTCGGCGGCACCGCGCTCGCCGAGCGGCACGATCCGGTCCACGCTCATGTTGCCGTCCGTCAGCGTGCCGGTCTTGTCGAGGCACAGCACGTCCACATGCGCCAGCGTCTCCAGCGAATAGATGTTCTGCACGAGGATTTTGGCCTTCGCGAGGCGGATCACGCCGGTGGCCAGCGACACGGAGATCAGCAGCACCAGTCCCTTCGGCAGCATGCCGAGCAGCGCCGCGGCGGACGACACCACGGCGTCGTACGTGCCGGAGTGCCGCAGGAACATCGCCTCGACGAACAGCAGCACGCCCAGCGGGATGATCAGGAAGCTGGTGAACCGGGTGACCTTGCGCATCGAATCCAGCAGCTCGGAGTGCACGCGCTTCTCCTGGCGCACCTCGTTGATCAGCGAATTCGTGTAGTTCTCGTCGCCGACGTGCGTCACACGGGCGTACGCGCGGCCGGAAATCACCGAGCTGCCGGAATACAGCTCGCTGCCGGCGGTCTTGTCGATGGAGTCGCTTTCGCCGGTCAGCAGCGATTCGTTGACTTCCAGACGGCCGTCGATGACCACGGCGTCGTTGCAGATCTGCTTGCCGGAATCCAGCACCATGACATCGTCCTTGACGATGTCGCCGGCCTCGATGGTCGTCTCCTTGCCGTCGCGCAGCACCACCGCGTGCGGCTGGTTGAGGATCGTCAGCTCGTCGACGAGTTTCTTCGCCTTGAATTCCTGCACGATGCCGATGACGATGTTGAGGATGATGATCGCGATGAACAGCATGTTGGAGTACGCGCCGACCGCGAACAGCAGTATCGCTATAGCGAAGTTCAGTGCGTTGAACAGCGTGCAGATGTTCTCGCGCAGTATCGCGCCTGTCGATTTGGTGACGCTTCGCGCCCCGGTTTCGCCCTCGCCTCGCGCGCGGCGTTCTTCGACTTCAGATGTAGTGAGTCCTGTCATGGTTTCGACTGTATGGGAAAACTGCTGAGGGGGGCGCTAAAAAAACGCAAAGCATGCTTGATACACACACTTGACGCGCGAGGGCCGTCACGGTTCCGTCATGTCAAAGCGACGCAAAGTCGTTTGTTGTCGGTTTTATTCCCCATGCTTGCAGTGAATCACGAGGCGCTGGGGGGAACGGGTCGGATACAGTGGTGTCATACCGCAAATCATGGAGACATACGACGAACCACCCATGGGTAATAAGGGGAGCATCGTGCTGCAGATCAAGTCGATTTCCAAGCAATACAAGACCGGCGATTTTGTGCAGAAGGCGTTGGATGACGTCAGCCTGAACCTGCGCGACAGCGAATTCGTGGCGATATTGGGCCCGTCGGGTTCCGGCAAGACCACGCTGCTCAACATCATCGGCGGCCTGGACCGGTACGACAGCGGCGACCTGATCATCAACGGGGTCTCCACCAAACGGTACAAGGACCGTGACTGGAATTCGTACCGCAACCACACGATCGGCTTCGTGTTCCAAAGCTACAACCTGATTCCGCACCAGACGATTCTGTCGAACGTGGAGCTCGCGCTGACGATCTCCGGCGTATCCCGTACCGAACGGCGGGAGCGTGCCCGCAAGGCCCTCGAACAGGTCGGGCTGGGCGACCACATCAACAAGAAGCCGAACCAGCTGTCCGGTGGGCAGATGCAGCGCGTCGCCATCGCCCGCGCCCTGGTCAACGACCCGGACATCGTGCTGGCCGACGAGCCGACCGGAGCGCTCGACTCCGACACGTCCGTGCAGATCATGAACCTGCTCAAGGAGGTGGCGAAGGACCGTCTGGTGGTCATGGTCACACATAATCCCGAGCTCGCCGAGCAGTACGCCACCAGAACCGTCCAGCTGCGCGACGGCGTGATCCGCAGCGATTCCGACCCGTACGAGGTCGAGGAGGGCGAGTCCGAGGCGCCCGTACACAAGAGGCTGGGCAAGGCCTCGATGTCGCTCGCCACGTCCATCGCGCTGAGCTTCAACAATCTGAGGACCAAGAAGGGCCGTACGCTGCTCACCTCGTTTGCCGGGTCTATCGGCATCATCGGCATCGCCCTGATCCTGTCGGTTTCCACCGGCGTTAACGCGTACATCGACAGCATCCAGCGCGACACGATGACCGCCTATCCGATCACCATCGACTCGCAGACCTTCGACATGACCAGCATCATGGGCGCCCAGGCGGGCGGCAAGGAGACCGGAGGCAGATCGGCGAAGAACGACGGCATCTACCCGGACGACCGCAGCATCAAGCAGACCTCCAGCCTGACGAGCAGCATCACGAAGAACAACCTCGCCGATTTCAAGAAGTATCTGGACGACCCCAACAGCGAGGTTCGCCAATATGTCGGCGAAACCGGCATCCAATACACGTACGACGTGAAGTTCTCCGTGTTCAGCCACGATCCCGACGGCACGCTGGTCACCGCGAACGGCGTCACCATCGGTGCCAAGTCCGATTCGACATCGAACGCTGCGCGGATGAGCTCGATGGGCCAGTCGTCGAGCATGTCCGACATGACGAGCATGCAGATGACGGTGCTGACCGGCAAGACCGACACGAGCGCGTCGCCCGACTCGTTCCATGAAATCATGCCGGGGGCGAAGGACGATCAGCTCATCAGCAAGGTCATCACCGACAACTACCGCGTGGTCAAGGGCGCATGGCCGACCGGCAAGGACCAGGTCGTGCTCGTGCTTGACGACGACAACAAGGTACCGCTCACCACGCTGTATGAGCTGGGCCTGCTCAAGGCCAGCGACTACACCGACATGATGAACAAGCTCAACGACGGCGAGACGGTCAAGACACCCACCGGCAAGATCGACTACGCGACGGCGATGGGGCAGAAGCTGGCCATGATACCCGCCGCAGACCAGTACGTGAAGGACGCGAACGGCGACTACACGTACATCGGCGACGACGCGGACGCCATCGCAGAGCGCTTCGACTCGGCGGAGCAGCTGAAGATCGTGGGCGTGGTCAAGCCGATCAAGGACGCCTCCGCCACGCCGCTGGCCACCGGAATCGGCTACACCCGCGCACTGACCGACGAGCTGATCGACCATGCGAACTCCAGCGCCATCGTCACCGACCAGGAGAGGGACAAGACCCGCGACGTGCTCAACGGCCTGGCGTTCTCGCCGTCGGACGACGCGGCGAAGGCCGCTGATGCCAAGATCTATGTGGCCTCGCTCGGCGTGAGCGACAAGGCGAACATGGCCAAGGCCATGATGCAGTCGCAGTCAGCGCAGTCGGCTCAGCCCGGGCAGGCCGGGCAGTCAGCCGCGGGCGGGCAGCAGACGGCGGCGATGAGCGAGCAGCGGCTCGCCGACAGCTTCGACCAGTACATCGCCACCGCCTCGCAGGACGTGCTGGTCAAGATCTACGACCAGTACGTCTCGACCGGCACGTATGACGACAACCTCGCCGCGTTCGGCGTGGTGAGCCGGGACGTGCCCTCGACGATCAACATCTACACCGACAGCTTCGAGGACAAGGACCACGTGTCCAAGGCCATCACCGACTACAACAAGACCGTGCCCAAGGCCGACAAGATCGTCTACACCGATTACGTCGGCCTGATGATGAGCTCGGTGACGACGATCATCAACGTGATCTCCTATGTGCTGATCGCGTTCGTGTCCGTGTCGCTGGTGGTGTCGTCGATCATGATCGGCATCATCACGTACATCTCGGTGCTGGAACGCACCAAGGAGATCGGCATCCTGCGCGCGATGGGCGCCTCGAAGCGCAATGTGTCGCAGGTGTTCAACGCGGAGACCGGACTCATCGGCCTGTGCGCCGGCCTGATCGGCATAGGCGTGACGCTGCTGCTGCTCATACCGGGCAACCAGGTGCTGCACCATTTCATCGGCACCAACGACGTGAACGCCGCGCTGCCGGTGGCCGGAGCGGTGATCCTGGTGGTGCTCAGCATGGTGCTCACCCTTATCGGCGGCCTGATTCCGTCGCGCAAGGCCGCCAAGCAGGACCCGGCCACCGCGCTGCGCACCGAATAGCAGGTGTGATCCGGCGATGCGATACCTATGTGCGCCTGATTCCTTCAAGGAGAGCCTGACCGCCGCCGAGGCGGCACGGGCCATGGCCGAAGGCATCCGCCGCGGTGACCCCGACGCCGAAATACGATGCCTGCCCATGGCTGACGGGGGAGAGGGAACCGCGCGGGCGCTGGCCGACGCCACCGGCGGCACGATGCTGACGGCCGGCGCGCACGATCCCCTCGGACGCCCGGTGCAGGCCGGGTTCGCGCTGCTCGGCGACGGCCGCACCGCGGTCGTGGAGACCGCCGCCGCCAGCGGACTGGCGCTGCTGCGCCCATCCGAACGCGACCCGAAGGCCACGACGTCATACGGCACGGGCGAACTGATCCGGGCCGCGCTCGACACCGGCGCCGAGACGATCATCGTCGGGCTCGGCGGCAGCGCCACCAACGACGCGGGCTGCGGTCTCCTGCAGGCGTTGGGGGTGCGGCTGCTTGACCATGACGGGCGTGACGTGCGGCCGGGCGGGGCGGCGCTCGCCGAAGTGGAGCGCGTTGACCTGAGCGGCCTGGACAGACGGCTTGGCGACGTGCATGTCATCGCCGCCTGCGATGTGACTAATCCGCTGACCGGCCCCGAGGGCGCCAGCGCGGTGTTCGGCCCGCAGAAGGGCGCGAGTCGCGAAGACGTGACGCTGTTGGACGGCGCCCTGCGGCACGTCTCGTCGGTCATCGAACGTGCGCTCGCTGAACAGGTGCCCGCCGAACGGAATGGCGATGGCGGAAAAGTCGAAGCGGCCATGGCTGAATCATCGTCTCCTGGCCACCGTTCCCGTCCTGACCACCGTACCCGCACGCCCATCGCCGATCATCCCGGAGCCGGGGCGGCGGGCGGCATCGGCATGGCGCTGCTCGCCGTGCTGCACGCCGATTTTCGCCCGGGCATCGACTTGGTGATCGAGCAGTCCGGGCTGGATGCCGCCGCACAATGGGCGGACATCGTGTTCACCGGTGAAGGTTCGATTGACGCGCAGACCATGTTCGGCAAGACGCCGGTCGGGGTCGCCTCCGTGGCGAAGCGGCACGGCAAACCGGTGATTGCCATCGCCGGCCACGTCGGCGACGGCATCGAGTGTCTGCACGGGCGCGGCATCGATGCGGTCTTCGGTGCCGCGCCGGGTGCCGCGAGCCTCGATGAGCTGCTGCGCGACGCCCGTGCGAACGTGGCCCGCACCGCCGAACAGGTCACGCGGCTGATGCGAATCGTGTGCTCGCATTAGCCGCGGATACGAGAACCGGAATGGCCGTTTCCCAATGATCGGGGCTTTCGCATCCGCGTTGAGCGCGAGTCAACGATTGGGGTCAGCTTTCGGCCACTGCCTGAATGGCCACGGCTCCGACGAAATTGATCGGCTGGCTGAAGTTCGGCTGGAAGAACAGGTCGGCGCCGGCGAGCTGATCGATCGTGAACCCCGCCTGAATGGCCACGGACACGACGTTCGCCGCCTGCGAGATGTCATGCTTCGACAGGAACTGCGCACCCAGGATGCGCCGGGTGACCGGGCTCCACACCAGCGTGGTCGTCACCGGCGTGGTGGTGAGCATGAAATCGGGGCGGTAATCCTGCGTGATCGTCGTCGATTTCGCGGCGATGCCTCGGCGTTTCGCGCCGCCGGCGGTGAGTCCCGTGGCGGACATCGCCAGATCGTACAACTGCACTGCGCTGGTGGCCTGCGTGCCGGGATACCGCTTCGTCGCGGCGACGATGTTCTCGCCGATGAGCAGCCCCTGCCGCACCGCATTGGTGGCGAGCGGGATGTAATCGTCCGCGCCGGTCGGGTTGTATCGGACCGTGGCGCTGTCGCCCGCCGCGAACACGTCGTCGAGCACCGTGTTGTCCGGCAATGAGGCGCGCATGTAGTCGTCGATGACGATCGCCCCGTTCTTCAGCATACGTAGCTGATCCGCGAACAACGCGGTGTTCGGGCGGAATCCGGCGCCCAGGATCGCCACATCGGCCGTGTACTCGCCCTTCTCGGTGACCACGGTCACGCCGGAGCCCTCGATCCCGTCGCTGCCGGCCGCCGGCCGGAACGCCGTCACCTTCTGACCGAGCGCCAGGGTCACGCCATGCTCGTCGAACGCCTGCTCCACGTCATCGGTGATGGTCGCGTCGAAATTGTTCGCCAGCACGCGGTCCAGCGCATCCACCAGCGTGGTCTTCACGCCGATTTCGCTGAACTGCTCGGCGATCTCCGCGCCGATGTACCCCGCGCCGATCACGACGGCCGATTTCGCGCTGCCCGCGCGCTCCTTGATCGCCATCGCATGGTCCCAGTTCTTGCACAGCAGCACGCGTCCCGATTCGAGCGCCTCGTCCAGCCCGTCGATCGGCGGCACCACGGGCGCGGAACCGGTGGTGATCACCAGCTTGTCGTATCGGTATTCGCCGACTTCCCCGGTGTTCATGTCACGGGCGCGCAACACCTTGCCGGCGACATCCACATCGAGCACGTCGTGGCGCATGTGCATCGTGGCGCCGGCTTCGGCGAGGGCCTTCGGCGACGAATAGAACATGCGCTTCGGATCGGACACGTGGTCGCCGACCCACAGCGCGATGCCGCAGGAAAGGAACGACAGCGAGTCGTTGCGTTCGAATATGTGGACCGTCCAGTCGGGATGCTGCTTGAGAATGGATGTGGCGGCGAACGTTCCCGCGTGAGTGCATCCGACGATGGCTACGGTGGTCATGGGCGAGCTCCTTTGCTTGGGTCCCTCCGGCGCGTGAATCCCGCCGGCGTCACTCCAGCATATCGCCCGGTTCCGCTGCCAGGGTGAGGCCAAATGCCCTACAGGGCCCGGATGTGACGAACATCACGATGGCCGATGGGTCGTAGCGTCGGTTTCTGCGCGAAGCCATGTCGCACTTAGTCGCGCCTTGGTTGCCGCCAGAACATTCCGTGCGTGTCGCAAATGGCTCTTGCCGGTCGTCAAAGATGCCGTGCAAGTCGTGAAAATCCAGTGTTTGCAAAGGTTTTGAGCATCCTATAAATAATGTGTATGCCGTCCGGGTTGCGAGGCCGCCGGCCGCTGACTACCTTCATAAGGGTCACGCGGGGTTCATCGGGAAACCCGCCAAGAAAAAACCGCAGGGGGTGCTCATGACGAGGTTCAACACTCAGCTGGTCCACGGATTGCCGGTCAACGACAACAACACCGGAGCCGTCAACCCGCCCATCTACAACTCATCCACATACGCTGTCGAATCGGTCAACGCCATGCCCCGCTGGGATTATGCGCGCAGCGGCAACCCGACCCGCGACTTTCTGGAAAAGCAGATCGCCCAGCTGGAGCACGGGACTCGCGGCTTCGCGTTCGCGTCCGGACTCGCCGCGATTCACGCGGTGCTGTCCATCTTCAAACCCGGGGACCGCATCGTGGTCGGCAAGAACATCTACGGCGGCACGTATTCGCTGTTCAACGAGTACTTCGCCGAGCGCGGGCTGGAGTTCGACAGCGTCGACACCGCCGACTACGAGGCGCTCGACGCCGCGATCAGCGGGCGCGACAGAGGCGGTCGCGCGGCCAGCGCCGTATATTTCGAGACGCTGACCAACCCGCTGCTGCAGATCAGCAACGTCAACCGCATCTCGGCCATCGCGCACCGATACGGCGCGCTGTCCATCGTCGACAACACGTTCGTCACCCCGTACCTGCAGCAGCCGCTCGATTTGGGCGCGGATATCGTCATCCATTCGGCCACCAAATACCTGGCAGGCCATTCCGAGGTGAACGCCGGCCTTGTGGTGGTGTTGGACGATGAGGTCGGCAATGGCATCTACTTCGCGCAGAACCGGTTCGGCGGCGTGCTCGCCCCGACCGAATGCAACGACGTGCGCCGTGGCATCCAGACGTTGGCGCTGCGCATGGAGTGTCAGCAGCGCAACGCGCAGGCTGTGGCGGAATACCTGCTGGCGCATCCGCTCGTTCGGGCCGTGCATTACCCGGGCGTGTATGGCGACCGCAACCGTCTGCTCGCCGAGAATGGACTCAAGGGGTTCGGCGGCGTGCTGTCCTTCGAAGTGGTGCCGGGGGTCGACCCGTCCATCGTGCTCGACAACCTGCACGTGTTCCATCTCGCCGTCAGTCTGGGCGCGGTGGAAAGCCTCGCCGAGCTGCCATGCCGCATGACGCATTTCGAGCTGCCTCGCGAGGAGCGTCTCAAGGTGGGCATCACCGACGAGCTGGTGCGTCTGTCGGTGGGCATCGAGGACGTGTCTGACCTGATCGAGGATCTGGGGCAGGGCTTCGACAAGGCGTTCGAGGCGCTGGACATCGACGGCGTAAGCGGTCAGGTGCTCGACCGGCTGACGACGGAAGTGGCCGCATAGGGTCGCGTACCGTGCCTATCATGCGGTGCGGGCCGTGCGGGCGTCGACGTTCATGGCAATGACGCCCGCACTGTCGTGTCTTGAAGAAATATGGCGGTCGGTGTTCGTTGTTTTGGCGGTCATGCGGATGAAAGGGATTTGGAAATGACTGATTTCAGCACGCTTGCGGTTCATGGCGGGTATAATGCGAACCGCAACGACGATGCGGTCAGCGTGCCCATCTACGCCTCCGCCGCCTTCGATTTGGAGAACGCCGCTCGTGGCCGTGATCTGGCCGCCGGTGAGATATCCGGGTTTGAGTATTCCAGAGTCGCCAATCCGACCGTCGATGCGCTCGAACGCCGGCTTGCCGCCCTGGAGGGTGGCGTCGGCGCGGTGGCGGTGTCGTCGGGCATGGCCGCGGTGTCATACGCGCTGATGTGCGCGGGGGAGGGTGGTGGCCGCATCATCGCGCCGACGAACCTGTATGGGGCGTCAGTCGATGCGCTCGGCGACTTCCTGCCGCAGTTCGGCATCCACGCTGATTTCGTCAAGGACATCAACGACCTGCATGAGATCGAGTCTCTGATCGGTCCCGCGACCCGTGCCATCTTCGCCGAGACGGTCGCCAACCCGAACACCGCCATCACCGATATCCGTCCGCTGGCCGATCTGGCGCACCGGCACGGGCTGGCGCTGATTCTCGACAACACCGTGCCGACGCCGTACCTGCTGCGCCCGATCGAATTCGGCGCCGACATCGTTGTGCATTCGACCACCAAGGGCATCACCGGGCATGGCAACGCCATCGGCGGCGTGATCGTCGACGCCGGACGGTTCGACTGGGCGAACGGCCGTTTCCTGCAATTCACGCGGCCTGAGCAGGTCATCGCCGACATCGACGGCAACCGGCGCAGCTTCTCCGGGGCGTTTGGCTCCGAAGCGTTCATCAGGCGCATCCGCGTCAAATACCTGCGCACGTTCGGTGCCGTGCAAAGCCCGTTCAACGCATACCTGCAGCTGATCGGACTGGAGACGCTGCCGCAGCGGGTCGCCCGCCAGGTCGAAACGGCGACGGCCATCGCCGGGCACCTCGAACACACGCCGCATGTCGTGTCGGTGAATTACTCAGGGTTGCCGGGCTCGCCGTATCATGCGCTCGCCGGGAAATACTTCCCCCGAGGCGTCGGCCAGATCCTCTCGTTCAAGGTGGAAGGCGGCGCGGACCGTGTGCGTCGCATCCTCGACGGCGTGAAGCTGTTCTCATACGTGCCAAATATCGGCGACGCAAGGTCGCTGATCGTCGATCCCGCGAACATCACTCACCGCGAGGTGCCGGAATCGTATCGCAAGGCCGCCGGTGTGAGCGACGATCTGATTCGTCTGTCTATCGGTCTTGAGGACGCGGGAGACCTGATGGCCGACCTTGACCGGGCCATAGCCGGCGCATACGGGGAGTAGACGTGGGCATGCCGCCGTCCCATACGGTGAGACGAAGAAGGGCCACACGGCGAACAACTCTTGAATTCTATGTGAGCTTTCACTGAAAGCCCGTCGTTTTCGGATAGAATGGAATAGACATCGCGCCCGAAGTAGGGTGCGGCAACACCAGGCAAGGAGGAATGATGGGTGTTCTGGTGGGAATGACGGGTGCTCTGATCATATCGGGCGTCATCGTCGTCATCGTCCTCGCCGTGCTGTGCGCCTCGATTTTCATCGTGCCGCAACAGCAGGCATACATCATCGAACGGTTCGGCAAATACAATAAGGTCCAGTTCGCCGGCATTCACGCCAAGATCCCGTTCGTCGACCGCATCTCGACGAAGACGAACATGCGAGTCTCCCAGCTGAACGTGCAGCTGGAAACCAAGACGCTCGACAACGTGTTCGTCACGGTCGTCGCTTCGACGCAGTTCCGTGTCAATCCTGAGAACGTCGCCACCGCATACTATGAGCTGCGCGATCCCGCCGGACAGCTCAGGAGCTACATGGAGGACGCGCTGCGTTCCGCGATCCCGGCGCTGAGCCTCGATGACGCCTTCGCCCGCAAGGACGACGTCGCCTTCGACGTGCAGAAGACGGTCGGCGCCGAGATGGCGCGCTTCGGCTTCACCGTCGTCAAGACGCTGATCACCGCCATTGACCCGAGCCCGCAGGTCAAGAGCGCGATGGACTCCATCAACGCCGCGCAGCGTGAGAAGGAGGCCACCCGCCAGCGTGCCGAGGCGCAGCGCATCCAGATCGAGACGCAGGCCGCTGCGGACGCCGAGAAGACCCGACTCCAGGGTGAGGGCCAGGCCAACTACCGTCGTGAGATCGCAAACGGCATCGTCGACCAGATCAAGAGCCTGCAGGCCGTGGGCATGGACATCAACGACGTCAACAACGTCGTGCTGTTCAACCAGTACCTTGATGTGATGCGCTCGCTGTCCGAGTCGAACAACGCCAAGACCGTCGTGCTGCCCGCCTCCACGCCCGGCGGCTACGAGGATCTCTACCAACAGGTCACCAAGGCCATGCTCACCACCAACGAAGCCAAGTAACAAGTCCTACTCATCGATAAAGCCCCTCATCGCGAGGGGCTTTTACATTATGCCCCCGTTGACGGGCTGAGCCGTCAAGCAAACAGCGGTGCTGTTTGTAGGCGAAGAGCGAACGACAGTGAGCCAGTGGAACAGTCATGCTTAGTTCGTCCATAATTGCAGGGCCCGAAGGGCTGTCGGCGGAGCCGACTGGGGGTGGTCACCACCCACCGGCGCTGCGCGTCATCTCCCGCCAGCGGGAGGTGCGCCGTGTCCCGCTACCGCACTCTCGGCGTATGGCTGACTGCCGAAATCAGTATCTTCTTCAAGCCGTCATACGGCGGATACACCAGCGAAAGCGTATCCGGCACCGCGGGCTTGCCGACCACGGTCTTGACATGACTGAACTCCAGGAACCCGGCCTTGCCGTGATATGAGCCCATGCCCGAAGCTCCCACGCCGCCGAACGGCAGTCGACTGGAGATCAGATGGCCAAGCGGCAGGTTGAATCCCAGTGCTCCGCAACTGACTTCGCGCTCGAACATCCGCCGTACCCTCTTGCTGCCCGTGAACGCGTAGGCCGCCAGCGGGCGTGGCCGGGCGTTGATGAATTCCACTGCGGCTTTCGCGTCGGCGACTTCCAGAATGGGCAGAATCGGGCCGAATATCTCCTCCTGCATCACCGGCGCATCGGGTTTGACGCCCAATAGCACGGTCGGTGCGATGTAGAGGCCATCGCGTCTGGTATTGCCCCCGCATACCGTGCGTCCGTTGGCGGGGTTCTTCGGATCGGGCAGCAGCGCAGTCAGCCGGTCGAAATGCCGGGCGTTGATGATGCGTCCGAAACTGTCGGAATGTTGCGGGTCTGAGCCGAAGAACCGCGTGATGGCCTTGGCGATCTTTCCGGCCAGCGGCTCGATGACGTCGGACGTTGCGAGCACATAGTCGGGTGCCACGCAGGTCTGCCCGGCGTTGATGAACCGCCCCCAGGCGATGCGCCGCGCGGCGACGTCGAGGTTCGCGGTACGGTCGACGAACACCGGCGACTTGCCTCCGAGCTCCAAAGTGACCGGTGTGAGATGCTTCGCGGCGGCGGCCATGACTATCGAACCGACTTTTCCTCCGCCGGTGTAGAAGATGTGATTGAACGGCTGCTCCAGCAGCTTTGTCGTCTCCTGCGGTCCTCCCTGAACCACGCGGAACGCCTGCGGGTCCATGTACCGTGCGATGAGGTCCGCCATCACGCCGCTGGTGTGCGGAGACAGCTCCGATGGTTTCATGCACACGCAATTGCCTGCGGCGATCGCGTCCGCCATAGGCTCGAAACTGAGCAGCACCGGATAGTTCCACGGCGAGATGATGAGCGCCACGCCTTTCGGCTCGGCGACTGTCCAGCCGATTGCGGGCTGCAGCAGGTAATGCATCGGCTTGGGATGCCGCGCCGCCCACCTGCCGAGGCGTGGTTTGATGAAGCGAATCTCATCGAGCACCAGCCCGATTTCCATCAGCGCGGTCTCCGCTGCGGGTTTGCCAAGGTCGGCGCGTACCGCACGGGCGATGACGGTGGCATTCTGCCTCAGCATTCGGGCCATCGCGTCGAGTTGCGCCTTTCGCCAGCGCAGTGGCCGGGTGACTCCTGAGCGGAAGGTCGCGTCCAGTTGCGCGAACGCCCGTTGCCGGGCGGCCACCTGCTCCGTCGTGGTCGCCGCCGCCGTTTCCTTTGTAGTCATCGTCGTCCTCCTGTTTGCATGGTAGCCGAAGAATCCGCGGAACGTAATCGACGATTTCCGCCCTGACGTCGTATTGGAGTTGCATGCTGGCTCCTGCTGGCGGGAGCTGTCGGCGGAGCCGACTGAGGGTGGTCTGGGTCTTTAGGCGGCGATTGTGCCCTTAAGTGCAATCGTTCTCGATGATCGTGCCCGACATATGATGAATGCACCGAACCGGCACATCGCAACTGATCGGTGACGGCCTGGATGGCATAAGATGGATGCCATGAAGGATTTTCTGATACGATGGCTGGTGCTGACGGTTGCGGCCGCGGTGATGGTGGTGCTTCTGCCCGGCATGACCGCGGTGGGGCAGCCTCCGATTTTGGGAATCGCAGTGTTCGCGCTGTTCATGGCGCTGATCAACGCCTCGATCAAGCCGGTGACGCAGCTGATCGCGCTGCCGTTTTCGATTCTCACGTTCGGGCTGCTGTATCTGGTCATCAACTGGCTGTTCATGCGGCTCGCCTCATGGTTGGCAATCAGTCTGTTCGGTGTTGGCGTGTTGGTGCACGGGTTCTGGTGGGCGGTGCTCGGCTCTCTCATCATGTCCATTGTCTCGGGGATCGTCGGCAGCATCGTGCGCGATTGAGCGTCGGCGTACATCCGGCATGATGGTCGGATTTCGGGCCTCGCATGATTGCCTGGCCGCGAGCAGACGGCGTTCGCGGCCACTCCGGTTCCGTCGGCCACACACCGTGATAGGATATGCACCGAAGTCAAGGCGATGATCCGTTATCAGCGGGGAGTCTTCGGAAGAAAAGCTTCATGACGGTCGATCGAACGTCGACGGCACGAAGCTGAGTAGAACCGACGGGATCGGCCCGTCACAGCCGAACACAAGCGGTCGCGAGTTTTCGCCGTCTTAGGATGGCCGGATGCGAGCGACAAGCGAGGTGGTACCGCGGTGGCGGTCGGCAGCCTGAGGGCATGCCGCCGATCATCGTCCTCGTAGGCGGGAATGGCCATGACGGCCGTTCCGGGCGGAACAAGGGTTCCGGCCGCGAGGACATCGCCGGCGCATATATGCCGCCGGTGTGGCGAACGGCCGTCTCAATCCCTGTTCTTCCCGTGAATGGTTCGCTATAGCCAGCTCCCGTAGGACCAGTGCAATGCGACATCGAGGAGAGCAATGGTGAGCGAAACCACCAATTCCCACGTGTATCCCAAGGCGAACGAGGGCGGAGAGACCGCCAGCGTCGCGCCGAACCCGAGTTTCCCCAACATGGAGGAAACCGTCCTGAAGTATTGGGACAAGGACGACACCTTCAACAAGTCCGTTGAACGCAACCCTTCCGGCGACCATAGCCAGAACGAGTTCGTGTTCTTCGACGGCCCGCCGTTCGCGAACGGCCTGCCGCACTACGGCCACCTGCTGACCGGCTACGCCAAGGACGTGATCCCGCGCTACCAGACCATGAAGGGCCGCAAGGT
>ENA-OWOD01000804-OWOD01000804.1-gut-metagenome-genome-assembly--contig:-NODE-804-length-16919-cov-5.764577_pt1 | contig 16919 bp, 18 predicted proteins | sample MGYA00248256_ERZ651792 | MGnify/ENA primary metagenome ERZ651792 (study PRJEB26908, sample SAMEA4031714) | gut metagenome | biome: gut; feature: normal infant; material: stool | place: China | collected 2015...
TGAGCCGCGTGAGCCGCGTGAGCCGCGTGAGCCGCGTGAGCCGCGTGAGCCGCGTGAGCCGCGTGAGCCGCGTGAGCGTTTTCCATGCCGGTCGGCGTGGAAAACGCTCACGCGGTCATCAGCGGATTGGTCGGTATCGTTTGATGGGTGTCATGCGGTGACGAGTGGCTTGATTCCTTCGATGTTGCCGGAGTCGAACGTAAGGAGGTCGTAGTCGGTCTGGAGGTTGATCCAGAACTCGGGGGTCATGCTGAACGCCTTGGCGAGGCGCGCGGCCATGGGGACGCTGATGCGCCTCTTGCCCCTGACGATCTCCCCGATCGAGGTCTCGCTCACGCCTATGGTCTTGGCGAGGCGGTAGTTGGTGATGTGCAGCGGGTCGAGGAACTCCTCCTTGAGGATCTCGCCCGGCGTGCTGTAGAGTCCCGCGCGCTCAGCCGTGGTAGTCGTCGAAATATACATCCGTTGCCTCCTGTTCGGTGCCGTCCCATTTGAATACGAGCCTGTACTGCCTGTTGACCCTGATGCTCCAGCGGCCGGCCAGATCTCCCTTGAGCAGTTCGAGCCGGTTCCCCGGGGGAACCTTGAGGTCGCCGAGCGCGTGGGCCGCCTTCAGCATCTGTAGACGTCTCATGAGCTGCCGTTCTACGCCCGCGGGGTATCCTGGCGGATAGGCTCCCCCGTACAGGAAGTCGGAGAGTTCCTTGTCTCTGGTCTTCATTTTCCTGATACTAACGTACTGCATTAGTATTGTCAAGGGTGGGTATGGTTTCGGCGGGGCCCGCGTCGCGCGGCCCGTGGCTCAGCAGGTGGACAGGTTGATGGTGATGGAGGGGTATTCGATGTCGGGCATCGGGTCCGGCCAGTCGACGCCCGCCTTGTTCATGATGTCGAGCAGGAGGGTGGAGTGTTCGGCGGGGAACTCCCATTGCCATGATGCGGCGTTGGAAAGCGCGTTGACCATGCCGCCGGCGACGGAGCCGCTGTTGAGCAGGTCCCGCAGGGCGATGACTTTGTCGCGGTCGCGGGGTCCGAGCGGCATGCGCTTCTTGAATCCCGCGAGGATCTGCCATTCGCCGGCGTCGAGCATGCGGGTGGTGCTGGTGATTATCACGGTGAGCATGTAGTTGCACATGGCCGGTCCTTTCCGTTGCGGGCGTGGAGGGGGTTTCGGGGGAGGCGGCCCGGGCCTCCCCCGGCCGCGCCGTCGGCTCGATGCCGGGGCGCGGCCGGTTCGAGGCGCCGGCTCAGCGCATCGATTCGGGTTTGATGCCCCGGACGGCGGCCGACGCGACGATGGCGGCGAGGGTTACATCCGGGTCGTTGACGAGCGCGGTGAATGCCATGGGCAGGGCCTCCGGGTCGTCTATGGCCCACAGGAGGTAGGCGATTGACGCCTGCTGTCCGGCGCGTTCGGCGGCGGGTTTCAGTCCGGCGATGTCCGCGAGGATGTCGCACGCGGTGCGTACGGTGTCGGCGCGGCGCGGCGCGGACGGGTCTTCGAGGGTCTCGGACAGGGTCTTGGTGATGAGGTCCCTGACGGCGGGGTCGCGCGGCTTCGCGGAGATGCGGAGCATGCCTTCGACGCCGACGGACGTGTCGAGTGCGGCGACGAGCATCGAGTCGCGCACGCTCAGCCAAGCGTCCATCGCCGTGGCGAGTCTTCGTAGCATGTCCGGCGTCACGCGGGCCTTGTCGTGGTTCGCGAGGGCGTCGGCCCATTGACCGAACGCGGGTCTGAGCCATGCCGCGGCCTGCTCGGGGTCGAGGGATGCCGCCTTCCATTCGTGCTTGATGGTCTTGAGTCCGGTGCCGGTGGTGTTCTGGTTGTTCATGGTGTTGTCTCCTTGCCTTGTGGTGGCTGTTTTTTCTTTCGCCCGGTTGGGCAAGCGCAGCGTTACCGGCGGGAGCGGGTTCCGTCATGAGCGACGCGCCGGGCCCCGGCCCGTGCGTGGCGCGTTGACGGGTTCCGCGGAGCCGGTATGATCCAGAGGCTTTAGCCGACCGGGACGAAAGAAAACAGTCGTGCTGCGGCGAACCACCTTCGGTGGTGAGCTCCGTGCGGAGGGCAGCGCGGCGCGGAGGGGCTGCGCCCCGGAGCGCCGCACCGGTTCCCGGCCGGCGTCGTCGCCGGGTGGGGCATGTCATGCGGTCGTGTCGTGGTCCGGCCAGAGCATGTCGAGCATGTATTCGTGGGCCTCGATGAGGCGGTCCGGTTCGCCGGCCTTGAGGAGCGGGAGGGGTGATTGGCTTTCGAGCCGTTCGTCCCTTGCGCGTTCGCGTCGCCCGGTCTTCCATTGGCCGCGCAGCGCGTCCGCCATGTGGTCGAGGACGGCCCGTCTGGTTTCCCGTCCGGTCGTTGCGGGGGCCTTTCCCCGGGCGATGGACCGCCAGTAGTCGGCGATCTGGGCGCATGCGCTTTCGCGCAGCTCGCGTCTCTCGTCCCCTGTCGGGTCCGTCGTCAGGGCGTGGTCGAGCCGGCGGATCATGGTCTGGATGGCGCGGGCGTCGGCCGTCAGCGCGCCGATGTCGGCGTGGCCCGGCCAGTCCGGTCGCGGTTCGCGGATGAGGTCGCGCACGTGGGAGGCGGGGTCGAAGCCGACGGCATGACGCCGGACGGCCTGACGTATGGTCTCGTCGTCTTCGGCTCGGACGGAGAATCGCTCGCCCAGGGGACTGCGGCGGGAGAGGATCGTCGCCCCATTGTCTCGCGTGATGGTCCATCCCTGCCGCGCCTGGATGATTCGGGCCTCATGTCCGGTGACGTTCATGGTTTCCTCCTCGGACGCCTGCCGGTGCCCGGGCGCGGCGTCCGTGGCTCTCGTCGCCTGTCGTGGGAGCGGACGGCGAGGACCGCGCCGGAGATGGTGAGGATGATGCTGGCGGCGAGCAGGATGATCCATGTCCATCCGAGGTCGGGCGCTATCATGCATCCTTCCACGGCGAGGATGGTGCAGGCGAGTCCGGCGATGGCGATGACGATGGCTTTGGCCCTGTCGTTGCGGTTCATGGGGTTCCTTTCCGTATGGGGCCGGCGGGATGGGACGCGCGTCCGTCCGGGGACGGCGGGGCGTCGGGGATGCCGGGGACGTCTGTGATGTGGGGCATGGCCACGTGGCGGCGTATGGCCGGGTCCATGCGGCACCAGGCTATGTAGGCCGCGGCGCCGGCCCATGTGCGGAGTCCGCCGCCCGTCCTGTTTCCGGTTCGGCGTCTCATCGTCCGTCCTTTCCGCCGCATCGTGTGGCATGGCCGCGTCTCGGCCCTTCCCCGTGCTGGCTGGCGTGGAGGACTGTCCGGGATGACGGGTCCAGTCCCAGTCCGCTGTCTCGTCGTATGGCGGAGACACGGCTCATGGGCAGCCCGGCCATCGCGGACACGTAGAAGTCCTGGCTGCCGTCCCTGGGGGTGGCCGCGAGCAGTTCGGCGAGTTCCGCGTTCCCGATCATCGTCGTTCCCCTTTCAGCCATGTCGCGGCCCGGGCGAGCCATGATCCCGGACGTCCCGTTCTGTCTGGGGCGGGCGGGTCGGCGGGGATGACGGGTTTGGCGCTGATTTGCGCGTACACCCAGTCGTCCATGAACCGGGGCCGTTTGGTCGCGGGGACGCGTCGAGGGCCGGCCGTGTGGCGCGGGCGGCGCCGTGGATGGCGCCTGCATGCCGCGATGCCGCCCGCGGCGCGAGTGTTCGTTCTTCTTGAGGTGTTCATGGTCGTGCGTTCCTTCGTCGTGCGCGTGTGGTTCTGGTCTTGGCGGCACCGCCAGCGGCGCGTGAGATGTACGGGTAGGCGGTCGGATCGGGGTCGAGGCCTGCGTGGTGGGACTTGAGCCAGTGGGCGAGTTCCTTGAGGACTGGGCCCGTTGCGGGGCCGGACAGGGCCCGCGACAGGAGCCTGGGCCATGCGTCGTTGCCGTACAGGGCCCGCACGCGGTCGCGCAGCGCGTCGAGGTCCGGCGCGTATTGGAGCCCGTCGAACGGGTCGTCGTCCGGGCCTATGGTCCAGGCGGTGAAGCTGGCGCGTTCTTCGGGGCTCGCCGTGGCGCGTCCGTCCGGCCCTTCCCCGCCTTGGGCGATGTCGCCGGCGATGACGTACCGGTCGCCGGCCATGTCGCCGAGTTCGCGGGCGAGCCATGCGCGTTGTGCGGGGATGTCCTCCGGGTCGGACGGCGCGGGGCGCCGTCCGGCTTTGCGCGAGGGGCTGTGGGTCATGCCCACGCGGTGCTTGGGCCTGCTGCGGTCCATCCATTCCGCGCATGTGGGCGCGACGAGGTGGTTGACGAGCGCGGCGAGGGGCCGCCGGTCCTCGTAGTTGCGCCAGCGTCGGAGTGCGGTCAGGGTCTGTTCCATGAGGTCGCACATGACCTCTTCGACCGCGTCGGGATGACCGTACGAGCGCATGCGGGCGGTCACGTTGGCGCGGTTGTCCTCGATGGCGGCCATGACCTGTTGCGGGGTGAGGCCGCAGTCGTGCACGAGGAGCGCTATTCCCGTCAGTGGTGGGGCGGATTGTCGTGTCATGTTCGTCTCCTTCCCTTAGAACTCTCCCGGGTGGGCGGCGCGGAGTCTTGCGAGGTGCCGTTTGGCGGTGCTCACGCTGGATGCGACCCCGTCCCGGTACGCGCGCGGGGCCGTCGGCCGCTGGCCCGCGTCCTTGAGGCGCCGCGCCCAGTCGAGCCATGTCTGATCCTCGTCCGGGCCGCCGTCCACGGCGCGGTCAATATCCGTTTCATGCCCGGTGGCGTCGCCGAGCCCGTCCTTTCCTCCTGCCGGTGCCGGGCCGCTGGGGATCTCCTCGATGGGGCCGGTCGCTTCGGTCTCGCCTCCCGCGGCGGCGTCTGTCTGGATGGTGGCCGTCCGCGGGGGACATGTCTCATTGGCTTCCGGGCGCCCATCGGTCTCCGTGTCCGGATCGTCTCTGTTGGCCGGCGGCGCGGGGACGGGAGGCGTGTTCCTCCATAGCGTCGCATCAGGATGCCGTGGGGCGGGGATGTCCGCCAAGGTCCGTGCCGGCGGCGTGGGGAAAGCGGGCGGCGCGGTCCCGCTGTCGTTCGTCGCGCCGGGAGCCGGCGTCTGTCTCTCCCCCGATTGCCCGTGCGGTTCCGCGCCGGCCCCGGGATCCGATGCGGTCGAGATGGCGGCGGGCGCGTGCTTGTCGTGCCAGTCGCCGGCGATGATGACGATGAGGTGCGTGCTGTACATGAGCGCGCATGGCGGCACGGCCATGACGGCCATGGCGGCCCATTGGGGCAGGTTGCCTCCGCCGGCGAGCCATGCGTGCAGTATGTTGCCCGCGATGCTCAGGAGGCTGAACAGGCAGAATCCGGCCCATGGGTAGGCTTGTCCGCGGATGCCGCCTTTCTTGAAGCCCCAGGTGGCCCAGGTGCTCAGCAGGATCGTGCCGTCCACACACAGGGGTCCGCCCCATGAGAGCACCGGGTTGGTGCCGGATTGCGCGAACACGACTCTGAGAGCGTCGAAGCTCAGGGCGAACGCGATGCCGGCGAGCAGCAGTCCGAGCATGACGCCGGGCCACAGGCGCACGGTGTCCGCGCGCATGGTGCCGGTCGTGCCGGTGTTTTCCGTTTCCATTGGTCAGTCCCTTCCCGTTCAGGCCCAGGCCGTCGTGTCGATGCGGTCGCCGGGCTGGGCTTCGATGGCCCCGCACGCGATGCCGGAGAAGCGGTACAGGTGCTCGAACGCCTCGCCGAGACGGTTGCAGTCCTCCTCGTCGAGGATGCGTTCGGCCTGCGCGTCGAGGAGTCTGACGAGGGTGGCGGTGTTGTCTACGAGGTCGAGCAGGTCGCGCACGGCCTTGTCCATGACCTTGCCGACGGCGGGGCCGCCGGGGCGCCAGCGCCGGTCGTTCATCATCGTGTCGGTGACCGTGGCGATGATCGCGTTGGCGTCGCGCAGGTCCATGCTCCGGGCTGCGACCCATGCGGCGGTGTCCGGGTCCAGGCCGGAGGCGTCCAGTCTGGGCGCGGGTACGCCGGCGGGGAACATGCCGTCGGGGACGTCGACTTTCATGAGTCCCTCGCTCATGCGGCGTTCCTTCTCCCGGCGCAAGCTGTCCGACACGGTGGATTGGCTCAGGTCGAGGGCCTCGCTGATCCGTGTCTGGGTCATGCCTTTTCCGCCTTGGTACATGTCCCAGATTTTCGTGTCGAGCTGGGTCCGCTCGTCAGCAGTCAGCTGGTCGATGCTGTAGTATTTGCCGTCCGCGCCGACGATTCGTTTCGGTTTCGCGGTCCCGGACTTCTTGCGGGCGCGGCGCACGCTGCTCTCGTTCACGCCGAGAGCCGCGGCTACGGCGACGTTGCTCATGGCGGGGTCGATCTGGAGGATCACGTCGGCGCGTTGCGTGGCGGTGAGTTTCATGGCGCTGGCGCTGAACTGGTCGGCGCAGCATTGTTTCCATCCCTCCATGCCTGTGGGGTATCCGAGGGCGATCCATGCCTGCCCGTCGTATGCCTGTTCGATGAGCAGCCCCAGTTCGTGCTGGCTTTCGGCGGTCTGGATGATCCTGAGCCGGATGCGGTCGAACAGTCGGGCCGCGTCCTCGCGCGAGAACGTGCAGCCGGCGTCCTTGAGCCGAACGGGCAGGCTGTCGGTGTAGGCGACGACCGCGTTGGTCTCCCCCTCGCCGTCCGTGCTGCGGATGCGGATCGGTTCCGGAGCGGCCCCGTCGTCGGTGTCACCGTCCAGTATCGCGTCCGCGTCGATGGTTTCCGGCTCGTGGTATCGGCCGCTCGTCGGGTCTGTGGATGTGGGATAATCGGACATGGGATTCTTCCTTTTTTTCGGATTGGGCAGTGCATGCCGGGAGGGTTCCCGCCCGCGACGGGATGGCAGTCCCGTCGCGGGTATTCCTTTTTTTGCGTGCATGCCGGGTTGTTGTTTCTTTTTTGGTTCCCGTGCCGGATGGCAGTCCGGTGCGGGAAGGTCTTTCGGTCCGATGCCGGCCGGTATCGGACGGCGGTCGGGTGGATGGTCGTCGGGGACGCTACTGCAGGATTGGATGGCCGGAATGGATGGATTCGCCGGGGACGCTAGGTGCGCGGCCCGCGCCGCGTGCGCGGGCCGAGACGGGATGGGATTGTTTCTGGAGGGCGTGGATGCGTTTCTGACCCATAGGCTTACGGGCCCGCAGATATCCATGGCCGTCACGGACGTGCGGCTGGATTCGTCTGCATCCATGGGCTGCTGCCCGTCCGACCGGGCCGTGAGCGAATACGGGGCGGCGTGCAGGGCGATCATGTCCGATTGGCGCGCAAGCGAGCGTGCCGCAGGAGATGCGGTGCGCCTGATGGGGTTCGAGTGGGCCTTGTCCCGGGGCGTGCGCCTCGCCGACCTTGCCGACGAGCGATTGCTGTCGTGCCTTGTGCTCATCGAGATCGACTCCGGTGACGAGCGCGATCGTCTGCGTCTTGTGTTTCACTCGGTCAACCGCGTCCGTCTGCGGGATCTGCGCGCCCTGTGTGCCTGACTCGTTCATGGCTTCCCTCCTTGCTCTTCATCCGTCGTCACGCCACGGCGGATTCCCGTCTCTTGTCATATGCCCCCTGGGCAGCGAGGAACATGAGATCCCGTTCCACGTGCGGCCCCCGAACCGTCTCGCAGCCGGACAGGATCTCGCGGATCCTCGTCGCGTACACGCTGAACGGCAATCGCTGGTCCAGTTCGCGCCAGGTCATGGGAACGAGCGAGACATCGTCCCTGACCGACCCGTCATGGTATGTGCGTATGTCATGTCTGGGCAGCACTGGTCCAGCAGGAGGTGTGGCCTCCGGCGACCGTGGCCTCACTGGATGGAACAGCGCATGCGACACAAGCCATCGGCGCATGTCCAGGTCGAACACGTCCAGTCCGATGATTTCGCCTTCTGACGGTGATGCGCCGGTCACCGTGGCCGCCAGCCAAAGGTGCTTCATTGGCACACCACCTCCCCATTGAGCACGGGTGCCGGGTCATCCGTCAAACCATACAGGTAATCCGTCGAAACGCGGAAATGACGAGCACAACTCTGTACTTCGCAGGCGGAAAAAGGAATCTCACCTCTCAGCTTCTTGGACATCGTTGCTTGACTCACCCCGAGAACTTGTCCCAATGTAGTTTGCGTCAGGCGGTTCGCTCTCCGGAGAGTTTCCACTCTCTGAAATATTCTAGTTACACCTATTTCATTCATCATATGAATAAGTATACACGAATAATCGACAAAAGAATAATCGGGCATGTAGGATAAGATTATGACTGAAATGAATTTTGTAAATGAGAACATCTCTCCTGTGGACGAATTGCAGCAAATCATCACCGACAACGTGGAATGGCTCCGGCGACGGAGAAAAATCACTCAAACCGATTTGGCCGTGGACATGCATATCAGTCAACCCAATCTCAGCAAAAAGATTCGAGGCTCAATCGCATGGACTCTTCCGGATATTGCTCTACTCGCCGACTATTTTGGAGTACCGGTGTCGTATTTGGTGACGGACAACATCGTCGCGCCCGTTTATCAGGGTCGACATGATGTCGAGCCCGATAATGCGGAATATCAGGTTCGGCACAACGCCGACCCTGATAGCGTTCGTCCCGAACTAGCCGGGGCCACCGGCACGCGCTACCTCGTGCGCCCTAACGACAATTCGGACGAAAACGGCAAAAAGAAAGGGCGCGGGGGCTCTCCCCGGGCCCGCGCGATCGTCATGGCTCGCGACGATTGGATGGTGCCCTCGGTGGGACTCGAACCCACACTGCGCAGATTTTGAGGCTGCTTCCTCTACCAATTGGGATACGAGGGCGTTTCTGGCACTCGCGATAGTTTAGCATATCGCTACGTCATTCGTCCATTGCAGGCGTGCCGCGCATCATTCCAGCGAGTCACGCCGGTTCCGTGGACGCCATACGCCCCGGCACGCGATTTACGCCGGTAGCATCAACGCCGCGCCGAATATCCCCGCAACTCACCAGCGCGGACCTACAATGGAAACACATAAGAGAACTATCAAAGGTGAGGCTTATGAGCATGGACAGTGACACTTACAGACCCTTCGATCCGTGGCGTCCGACACCGGTCAAGGAGGAGTCCCGCAAGCAAATCGTCGAGACCCATTATTTCAACGTGGACAGGGTCGCGTTCAGTTCGGCGCAGGTCGGCCAGTTCGAACGGTTCATCCTGCATGAGAACAACGGGGACACCGTCGGCGTCCTTGCGGTGACCGCTGACGGGAAGATTCCGTTCGTCGAGCAGTACCGCATCCCGACCCATCGCTGGACGTTGGAGATTCCGGCAGGCCATGCCAACGCGCCAAGCGAGCAGTATCTGGACGTTGCAAGCCGCAAGCTGCGCGAGGAGGCCGGCTACGAGGCTTCGAAGCTCACCCAGTTCACGCGCTTCATCAACACGCCCAGCTTCTCCTCGCAGTACACCGCGCTGTATCTGGCGACGGGACTCAAGGAGGTGGACCGTTCCGCGATCGGCCCGGAGACGCCACGTCCCGCGGTACGCCTGTACACGCAACAGGAGGCCATGGAGATGGTGACCAACGGCACCATCGTTGATGCGAAGACGATTATCGCGATCCTTCGCCTGCATGAGGGACTGCTGGAGCACATCGGCATGTGAGCATGTGAGATTGTGCGGTTCGCCTTCCGCATCGTCCTTGAGCCGATGCGGTTCCCTGGCGAAAGCGCGTGAGCCCCAGCTCGTTTCGGAGCGGGGGCTCACGCATGAGTATTCGGCTTCCGTCGTCACGCAGCGGAAGCCGAATCTGCTATCGGCTGAAATCAGTCGTTGGCACCGACGGTGTGCACGTAGATGGTGTCGGTGCTGCCAGCGGCGTGCTCGCCCTGAGCGGAGCTCAGCACGACGATCTTGTCGCCGTCGGAGACCTTGCCGGCGTTCTTGAGGACCTTGTCGGTGAAGGCCATGAGATCCTTGCGGGTCTTGTCGTGGTAGTCCTCATCGAGCAGGAAGGCCTCGGTGCCCCAGGAGAGGGCCAGCCAGTGGTAGGTGTGCTCGTTGGTGGTCAGGCCGTAGATCGGGGCGGCCGGACGCTCGCGGGACACACGGTGCACGGTGTTGCCGGTCTGGGTGTAGGCGACGATGGCCTTGGCGTTGAGCTTCTCGGCCAGGTCGACGGCGGCGGAGGAAACGGCGCCGGTGGAGGACATGTCGAGGTTCTTCAGCTCGGGGATGCGGTCGAAGCCGTGCTCGGTGGCGAAGCCGGAGATGCGGCTCATCGTGGCGACGGTCTCGGTCGGGTACTCGCCGACGGCGGTCTCGTTGGAGGTCATCGTGGCGTCGGCGCCGTCAAGCACGGCGTTGGCGCAGTCGGAAGCCTCTGCACGGGACGGAACCGGGGAGTGGACCATGGAGCCCAGGACCTCGGTGGCGACGATGACGGGCTTGGCGTACTGACGGGCCAGCTCGATGATGCGCTTGGTGGCCAGCGGGACCTCTTCCAGCGGGCACTCGACGGCCATGTCGCCACGGGCGGCCATGACGCCGTCGAACGTCTTGACGATGTCCTCAAGGTTCTCCAGAGCCTGCGGCTTCTCGATCTTGGCGACGATCGGGATACGACGGCCTTCCTCGTCCATGATCTCGTGGGCGCGGTCGATGTCGGTGGCGAAACGCACGAAGGACATGGCGATGATGTCGGCGCCGGTGCGGATGGCCCAACGCAGGTCGGCCTCATCCTTCTCGGTCAGGGCGGGCAGGCTCACGGCCACGCCGGGCAGGTTGATGCCCTTGTGGGAGGAGACCGGGCCGGCAACGACGACCTTGGTGTGCACGTTGTTGCCCTCGACCTTGGTGACCTCCAGACGGACCTTGCCGTCGTCGATCAGGATCGGGTCGCCGGGGTGGCAGTCGCCGGGCAGGCCCTTGAAGGTGGTGGAGGTGATGTGCTCGTCGCCCTCGACATCGTCGGTGGTGATGATGAACTCCTGGCCTTCCTCAAGCTGGACCTTATCCTCGCCCTCGGCGTTCTTCTTGAACCAGCCGCAGCGGATCTTCGGGCCCTGGAGATCGACCATGGCGGCGACGTTACGACCGGTTGCCTTGGAGGCCGCGCGCACGTTGTTGTAGACCTTGAGGTGATCCTCCGGAGTGCCGTGGGAACGGTTCAGACGGGCCACGTCCATACCGGCCTCAACCAGCTTGGTGATGCCTTCGGGAGACTCGGTGGAAGGACCGATGGTGTCTACGATCTTGGCTTTACGCATGAATGCCTACCTATTCTTATGTGATTTCTTCTAGGAAGAAGTCTTGCGACTTCCACTGCCACAGGCAAGTGTACTAGGTTTGGGCGACGTGAGCCACTGTTTTCACGGGCGTGTTGTGAGCGCTCACATTTTTTTGGGCGGCTCAGGCTTCGCTCTTCGCGGCCTCGACCGACTTCATCTTCATGACGCTCGCGATGGCCGACGATCCGATGGCGACGACGATCACGACCAGCGACACCCACGTCGGTACCTCGGGCACCCAAGAGACCGGGTGACCGCCGTTGATGAACGGCAGCGTATTGCCGCTCAGCGCCTCCATCACTAGCTTGATGCCGATAAAGCCGAGCACGAACGCGAGCCCGACCGGCAGGTAGACGAGCTTGTCGAGCAGTGCGCCCAGCAGGAAGTACAGCTGCTGCAGGCCCAGCAGAGCGAACACGTTCGACGTGAAGACGATGAACGGATCCTTCGTCAGGCCGAAGATCGCGGGAATGGAATCAAACGCGAACATGACGTCCGTCGTGCCGATGGTCAGGAACACGATCAGCATCGGAGTCCAGTACGACTTGCCGTCCTTCTCGGTGCGCAGCTTCTCGCCGTCATAATCGTCGGTGATGCGAATCACCTTGCGCAGCATGCGGATCAGACCGTTCTCATGGTATTCCTCATCATCATCGCCTCCGACGACCAGCTTGATCGCCGTATAGATCAGGAAGGCGCCGAACAGGAAGAACACCCACGTGAACCGCTGAACAATGGCCGCGCCGACCAGGATGAAGCAGCCGCGCAGAATCAGCGCGACGGTGATGCCGACGGACAGCACGTACTTCTGGAGCACTTTCGGCACGGCGAAGTTCGACATGATGATGACGAAGACGAACAGGTTGTCGATGCTCAGCGAGTACTCGGTGAGCCATCCCGAATAGAATTCGATCGCGGGCTTCGAACCGGCAAAGCACCATACCAGTCCGCCGAAAATCAGCGCCATGACCACGAAAAAGGCGATGTGCTGCACGCACTCCTTGGTGCTGGGCACATGCGGCTTGCGGCCGATGACGAACAGATCCACAACGAAAAACGCGATCAGCACCGCAAAGGTGGCGATCATAAAAGCGACAGGGGTTTCAGACATGTCTACCAGCATAGGAAAGGGCTGTGACGCTCTCTGTCACGAAATGCTCACTTGTTCGCTTCCGTCATCTGGCGCAGTTCCTTCTTGAGGTCGCGGATCTCGTCGCGCAGGCGTGCTGCGAGCTCGAACTGGAGCTGTTCGGCGGCGGTGTGCATCTGCTCGCTCAGCTGACGGATAAGGTCGGCGAGATCCTGCGCGGGAAGCCCCGCCTTGAGTATCTCCTCATGTCGCTTGTCGGCCTCCGCGGCGTCGAGGGAGGGCACACCCAGATGGGTGTTGCCGGCCTTGCCCGCGTTGCGGTAGCCGCCTTCGAGCAACGTGGCCGTGTCCACGTCCTCCTTGGCGAGCATGTCGTTGACGTCGCTGATCTTCTTGATGAGCGGCTTCGGGTCGATGCCGTGCTCCTTGTTGTAGGCGATCTGCCGCACACGGCGACGGTCGGTCTCATCGATGGCCTTGCGCATCGCGTCGGTGGTCTCATCGGCGTACATGATGACCGTGCCCGATACGTTGCGGGCCGCGCGACCGATGGTCTGGATCAGCGAGCGGTACGAGCGCAGGAACCCCTCCTTGTCGGCGTCGAGGATGGCCACCAGCGATACCTCGGGCAGGTCCAGTCCCTCTCGCAGCAGGTTGATGCCTACGATGACGTCGATCTTGCCTTCGCGCAGTTCGCGCAGCAGTTCGACGCGCCGCAGCGTGTCGACGTCGGAATGCAGGTATTCGACCTTGATGCCGCGTTCCAGCAGGTAGTCGGTCAGATCCTCGGCCATCTTCTTGGTCAGTGTCGTCACCAGCGTGCGCTCGTTTTTGTCGACGCGGTCCTTGATCTCGGCGAGCAGGTCGTCGATCTGCCCCTTGGTCGGGCGCACGTCGATCTTCGGGTCGACCAGACCGGTCGGTCGGATGATCTGCTCGACCACGCCGTCCGACAGACCGAGCTCATAGTCGCCGGGCGTCGCCGACAGGTATACGGTCTGCCCGACGCGGTCCAGGAACTCCGGCCATTTGAGCGGGCGGTTGTCCATCGCGGACGGCAGACGGAACCCATGTTCGACCAGCGTGCGCTTGCGGGACGCGTCGCCCTCGTACATCGCGCCGATCTGCGGCACGGTGACATGCGACTCGTCGATGACCAGCAGGAAGTCATCCGGGAAGAAGTCGAGCAGCGTGTGCGGCGGCGTACCAGGTGCGCGGTTGTCGAGATGACGCGAATAGTTCTCCACGCCTGAGCACACGCCGACCTGCGTCAGCATCTCCAGGTCATATGTGGTGCGCATGGTCAGGCGCTGCGCCTCCAGCTCCTTGCCCTGCTTCTTGAGTTCGGCCACGCGCTGATCCAGCTCCTCCTTGATGGTCTTCAACGCATGCTCCATGCGCTCGGGGCCGGCGACGTAATGCGAGGCGGGGAAGATGTGCACGGAGGTCTCGTGGTCGATCACGTCACCGGTGAGCGGATGCAACGTGGAGATGCGGTCGATCTCGTCGCCGAAGAACTCGATGCGGATAGCCAGCTCCTCATATACCGGTATGATCTCGACGGTGTCGCCACGCACGCGGAACGTGCCGCGCGTGAACGCGATGTCGTTGCGCTTGTACTGCATGTCGACGAACTTGCGAAGCAGCTGATCGCGGTCAATCTGCTGGCCTTCCTGGAGGAACAGCATGCGGCCGGCGTACTCCTCCGGCGTACCGAGGCCGTAGATGCACGAAACGGTGGCGACGACCACGCAGTCACGCCGCGTGAGCAGGTTCGCAGTGGCCTGATGGCGCAACCGCTCCACATCGTCGTTGATGTTGGAGTCCTTCTCGATGTACGTGTCGGTCTGCGGTATATACGCCTCGGGCTGGTAGTAGTCGTAGTAGCTGACGAAGTAGCTGACCGCGTTGTCGGGCATGAGTTCGCGGAATTCGGCGCATAGCTGCGCGGCGAGTGTCTTGTTCGGCTCGATGATGAGCGTCGGCCGCTGCAACCGTTCGATGAGCCATGCGGTCGTCGCGGTCTTGCCCGTACCGGTGGCTCCCATGAGCACCACGTCGTTCTCGCCGTTCTCGATGCGGGTGGCCAGCTCCTCAATGGCCTGCGGCTGGTCGCCGGACGGCTTGTACGGTGATTTGACGACGAATGGCTTGTCGGCGCGCTCGATGTTGAATCCCATGGCTTCCAGCTTACCGCCATCCGTTCAGCGAACGGTTCTCAATAAGAAAAGTGCGAGGATAACGCACAAAACAGCACAATCGCACAAAACATGCATGTCTTGGAAATACAGGGATTTGGCGGGTTTCATGTGCGTTTTGCGGCGCTGCCGGGCTCACACCTTTTCACGGGCGAATGATTCAGTGAGCCTTCCACCGGCGATACAGCCCATCGACCTGCGCCAGCATGTCGGGGATCGGGCGGGTGGAATCGATGACGATGTCGGCAAGCTCCCGGCGCTCGGCTGTGCTCGATTGGCTGCGGATACGGTCTGCGGCCTGCCGTTCGGTCATGCCGCGCGTCGCGACCATGCGCCTGATGCGCATCTGTTCCGGCGCCTCCACCGTGACGATGTGATCGAATTGGAACGGAATCGACCGGATCACCTCTGTGAGCAGCGGCACGTCATGGACGATGACCTTCGCGCCGGGATTCCGTCGCTCCAGCCGTGCGGCTTCGGCATATATCAGAGGATGCTCGATGTCGTCCAACCGTTCGCGTGCGCCGGGAGCGGCGTCACGGCCGAACACACGCTCGGCGAGCCACGCCCGATTGAGCGATCCGTCGGCCAGCAGCGCGTCCGGGCCGAACACGGCGGCGATCCGCGGCAACGCCACTCCCCCGGGTGCCACGATCTCATGCGCAAGCCCGTCATAGTCGATGACCAGCGCGCCGAGTTCCCGCATCCGGGCGGCGACGGTGCTCTTGCCCGCGGCGATGCCTCCGGTCAGTCCGATACGAATGCTCATGACATCATGCTATTCGCGACACGCCCGGTTTCGTGGCAGAGATGGAAGGCGATTTTTGGACTCTCGCAGCATTCCGCCATTTCACTGATTCGCGCATGGCAGGCTTGCTGGATATCCGGGCGTGTCGCGGTTGTTCAAGGCAGCCGGGAAGTGAGGATGACCGGCATCGCGCAAAGACCACCCTCAGTCTCGCTATGCTCGACCGCTCCCGCCGGCGGGAGCGGGATATGAAAAACGGGAACCACCCGTGTGGGGCGATTCCCGTTTTTCTATCTGCCGGCAAATCCTACCGGCATTCTACTTCTTCTCGGGATGTGATGACTCACTTGCCGAGCAGCTGATCGCGCAGAGCGGCGAGCTGGTCGGAGTCGGCGAGAGTACCCGTGGAGGAGTTGTCGGAAGAGTAGTTGGAGGTCTCCTCGACCTTCTCTTCCTTCGGAGCCTGGCCATCCTCGGCAGCGGAAGCCGCGGCGTTCTCCAGCTCCTTGGCGACGAACGCCTTGTGCTCCTCCCACAGTTCGTGGGCGGCGGCGTACTGGGATTCCCATTCCTCGCGCTGCTTCTCGTAACCGGCGATCCACTCGTTGGTGTTCGGGTCGAAGCCTTCGGGGTACTTGTAGTTGCCCTGCTCGTCGTACTCTGCCGGCATGCCGTACAGAGCCGGATCGAAGTCCTCGGAAGCCGGGTCGACGGAGTCGTTGGCCTGCTTGAGGGACAGGGAGATGCGGCGACGATCGAGATCGACGTCAATCACCTTGACGAAGACCTCTTCGCCGGACTTGACGACGGTCTCCGGGTTCTCCACGTGGCGGTTCGCCAGCTCGGAGATGTGCACCAGGCCCTCGATGCCATCCTCGACGGAGATGAAGACACCGAACTGGACGATCTTGGTGACCTTGCCCTTGACGATCTGGCCGGGAACGTGGGTGCGAGCGAAGCGCTGCCACGGATCCTCCTGAGTCGCCTTCAGGGACAGGGAGATACGCTCACGGTCGAGATCGACGTCGAGCACCTCGACGGTGACCTTGTCGCCGACCTTGACGACCTCAGACGGGTGGTCGATGTGCTTCCAGGACAGCTCGGAAACGTGGATCAGGCCGTCAACACCGCCGAGATCGACGAAAGCGCCGAAGTTAACGATGGAGGACACCACGCCCTCACGGATCTGGCCCTTCTTGAGCTGGGACAGGAAGGTCTCGCGGACCTCGGACTGGGTCTCCTCGAGGTACTGGCGACGGGACAGGACCACGTTGTTGCGGTTCTTGTCGAGCTCAAGGATCTTGGCCTTGATCTTCTGGCCGATGTACGGGGAGAGGTCGCGGACGCGACGCATCTCAACGAGGGAGGCAGGCAGGAAGCCACGCAGACCGATGTCGACGATGAGGCCGCCCTTGACGGCTTCGATGACGGTGCCCTCAACGACGCCGTCAGCTTCCTTGATCTTCTCGATGTCGCCCCAGGCGCGCTCGTACTGGGCACGCTTCTTGGACAGAATCAGACGGCCTTCCTTGTCTTCCTTGGTGACGACAAGGGCCTCGATGGTGTCGCCGACCTCGACGACTTCGTCAGGATCAACGTCCTTCTTGATGGAAAGCTCGCGGGAGGGGATGACGCC
>ENA-OWOD01000821-OWOD01000821.1-gut-metagenome-genome-assembly--contig:-NODE-821-length-16725-cov-4.266699_pt1 | contig 16725 bp, 10 predicted proteins | sample MGYA00248256_ERZ651792 | MGnify/ENA primary metagenome ERZ651792 (study PRJEB26908, sample SAMEA4031714) | gut metagenome | biome: gut; feature: normal infant; material: stool | place: China | collected 2015...
AACCTGTTTGGTGCAGTGGGCGGGTTTATTGCCCCGATCCTGCGCGTGAAAGCAGAAACGTTATTTTCCAGCGATGCGGCGGGATTACTGACGCTGGCAGCGGTGGCGGTCATCGGTTCGCTGATTATTTTCACTCTGCGTGTAAATCGCACTGTTGCGCAGACCGACGTGGCACATCATTAAATAGTTTAAGGAACACGATGAACGCATTATTAACCAATCCCTTTAAAGAACGTTTACGCAAGGGCGAAGTGCAAATTGGTCTGTGGTTAAGCTCAACGACTGCCTATATGGCAGAAATTGCCGCCACTTCCGGTTATGACTGGTTGCTGATTGACGGGGAGCATGCGCCAAACACCATTCAGGATCTTTATCACCAGCTACAGGCGGTAGCGCCCTATGCCAGCCACCCCGTGATCCGTCCGGTGGAAGGCAGTAAGCCGCTGATTAAACAAGTCCTGGATATTGGCGCGCAAACTCTACTGATCCCGATGGTCGATACTGCCGATCAGGCACGTCAGGTGGTGTCTGCCACGCGCTATCCTCCCTACGGTGAGCGTGGTGTTGGGGCCAGTGTGGCACGGGCTGCACGCTGGGGACGCATTGAGAATTACATGGCGCAAGTCAACGATTCGCTTTGTCTGTTGGTGCAGGTGGAAAGTAAAACGGCACTGGATAACCTGGACGAAATCCTCGATGTCGAAGGGATTGATGGCGTGTTTATTGGACCTGCGGATCTTTCTGCGTCGTTGGGCTACCCGGATAACGCCGGGCACCCGGAAGTGCAGCGAATTATTGAAACCAGCATTCGGCGGATCCGTGCTGCGGGTAAAGCGGCTGGTTTTCTGGCTGTGGCTCCTGATATGGCGCAGCAATGCCTGGCGTGGGGAGCGAACTTTGTCGCTGTTGGCGTTGACACGATGCTCTACAGCGATGCCTTGGATCAACGACTGGCGATGTTTAAATCAGGCAAAAATGGGCCACGCGTAAAAGGTAGTTATTGATATCAAAGGCCCATGGGGATCGGCTGTGGGCCTGTGTTAATTAGTGGTTATTCGCTGCCAGATCGGCTTCGCTTAGCTGAGTGGCCGCGAGCACCTGATCACGATCAATGCCCTGTTCCAGCATGCGCAAAGCAATTTTAATGGCTTGTTCATGCATGCCTTCCTGCAAACCTTCTAATTTACCTTCTTGCAAACCTTCTAATTTACCTTCTTGCCAGCCTTCAATCTTACCCTCCTGCCAGCCAATTTGATGTCCTTCCTGCCGTAGCCGTTCAGCAATAGTCATCAATCTCTCCTTTTAATGACAGTTCGGAATATCAGCATCAGTGAGTTGGGTTGCCGCCAGCACAATCTCACGTTCAAAGCCCTGCTCCAGCATGCGCAAGGCAATTTTAATCGCTTGTTCATGCAAACCTTCAATTTTACCTTCTTGCCAGCCAATTTGATGCCCTTCCTGCCGCAGCCGTTCAGCAATAGTCATTAATCTCTCCTTTTGTAGTGGTGAACGTTCGGCAATCTCCTCAATAAAACGGGTGAAACGGGAGGTATCGCCGCATTGCAGCAGATAATTAAACAGCGTTTGTAGCTGGCTGTCATTAGTGAAGCCTCTAACCAAAAGCGTGGTGATCCTGTCGACCATACCGATTAAATCGCGGTCGCGAATATGCTTTTGAATCAGTTCCAGCAGAGCTATACGCCGATGTTGCATGATCTCATCGTCAGGTACGATGGTGATATCCACCAACGGAAAAGCTTCGGTGTACAACTGCCGGGCAAGTTGCGGATCGTCAAACTCATCCAGCCAGTTGAGTGAGTACGGGTAGGGCGAGGTTTCGCCATGATAAAACAGCAATGGTACCACCAGCGGGACTCTGTCATAGCCTTTGTCCAGGTGACGCTGCATGGCGGCAGTGGCATAGCGCATTAGCCGAAAAGCCATATTCTTTTCTGCAGAGCTTTGATGTTCAATCACGCAGTAGATATAACCGTCACCCTCGCTGGTTTCCACAGACCACAAAACATCCGAGTAGTAAGCGCGTAAACTTTTTTCAATAAAGCTGGTGGGTTCCAGGCGTAAGGTTTGCAGGTTGCAAAGCTTGCGCAGCGGCTCTGGTAGATGTATTTCCAGAAAATCTCGCGCCGTATCGGGCGAGAACATAAAGGTTTTAAATACCGCATCATGCGGGGAGGAGGTTGTTGATTCGGTCATGGTTGTCCGTCACCTGATATTTATGATGACGCGACATTACGGTTATCCCGGGCCTTTGACATCTGCCAGTTTCAGCCTTTGCGAGACGTTTTCAGAGGAATTTTCACTGCGTTGCAACGTATACATTGGGCACGGAATCGTGTACGCAAAAATGCCCGGTAACAACATGCTTACCGGGCATCAGAAAGGAGTTTAAGCCAGCGCCTGGGCCAGCAGCGTAATCGGATGTTCGCAGCGAAGGCTTGTCGACATCTCAATCTGCCATTTACAGGTTTCGCAGTCGGTGACCACCAGATCTGCGCCGCTTTCTTCTATCTGGCGGAACAGTGGTGCGCCGATGGCTTGTGAGGTGGGGTAGTTCTCTTTTTTGAAACCGTAAGTACCCGCAATACCGCAGCACTGGGAATCCAGCACCGTTAACTCAAGCCCCGGGATTTTACGCAACAGCTCCAGGGTGTAGAGCGTCCAGCCCATTTTTTCCATATGGCACGGAGTGTGATAAACCACTTTTAGCGGCAGCGGTTTCAGCGGTAACGTTTTGCCTTCGTCCAGCTTGCGCCACAGCCAGCGGGTCGCCAGTTCGATGTGATCGCGTAAGCCTTTGTTGTCGACATTCAGCACTTCCGGGTATTCGTCGCGCAGGGCAAATGTACAGGTTGAGGAGGTGGCAATCACCGGAATGCCTTTTACTCCCACTGCTTCGCGGATCGACTCTACATTTGTGATTGCCTGTTTACGTGCTTTATCGGTAAAGCCGTTGGCGATCAGCGGTACGCCGCAGCATTTTTCTTTGCTGAGCAGTTGTACACCGGTACCCATTGCGTTGAGCACTTTAATTAAATCTTTGCCTAACTGCGGATGGTTGTAGTTAACGAAGCAGCCGTGAAAGAAAGCCACCTGGTCTTTATATTGTGCCTGCTGGGCCGCCACGCTGCGATACCAGCGACGGAACGTACCGAAGGAGTATTTCGGTAGCGTGCGGCGATGATCGATTTTTAACGCCGAATCAAGCAGCTGCCGCACTGGTTTCAGCGAGGTAGCGGTGTTGACGATTGGAGCAAACGGCGTGGAAACGCTACCCATCAGGTCGGTATGACTCAACACAAAATTGCGCAGCGACGGGCGCGTGGTGTCATATTTCGCCCGCGCGCGCTGGATGATATCGCCAATCTTCACATCGGACGGGCAGGCGACTTCGCAACGTTTGCAGTTGATGCAATATTTCAGTGCCTCGTCATACAGTGCGCCATCTTTCAAACGCAGACGCTCGCCATCCGGCCCGGCTTGTTTTGGCCCCGGATATCCCGGATTCACCCGGCTCACCGGGCAGGCGGTGGTGCAGACGGTGCACTTAATGCAGTTTTCGAAGCTGGTGTCGTTCATTGTTGACCTCCTGCGCGTTGGGCAATCTGTTGAGCGGCATGTAAAGCACTGACGGCACAAACGCCGCCGCCGCATCCCTGGGCGATGGGATCAAATCCGCCCAGCACCGAACCGATGGCAAACAGGTTCTCAATGGTTTGCCCTGCCTGCGACGGGCGTAGTGCCTCATCAGTGGTTACACCGAACTGCTGCCACGGTTGCGGCGCAAAAAAATCGCCCTTATACCATTCACCCCGCGTGGCGGTTTGTAGCACATCAAGGCCGAGAATCGGCTCTCGAATGCCGTTACGTTCCGCCACCAGTCCGCCGCTAAAGAAACTGCCGCTGGCGAGCACGGCAAAGCGTGGACGCAGCGGGATATCGGCGTGATTGCGCGTCCAGATTTCATTTACTACGCCATTTTTACAGGTCACTTTTTTCACTTCATCGCCTGGCATCCACACGCCACCCTGGCGCACAAACTGGCGCTGTAACTGGTTTTGCAGACGAATGCCCAGCACGGAAGGCGGCAGCGTTGGCAAAAGCATCAGTGAACAAGGTAGTTTTTCATTCAACCAATGCCACAGTTTGTCATCGGCCAGGCCGAAGCAGGCGGGCATCAGGATCATTTCGCAGGTATTGGCGACAGGAATAAGCGCATCAAGTAACAGCGGCCAGTTCTCTTCGTTATCAAGGAAACGGGCGATATTCACCGCGCGAAACTCGGTGGCGTTGTTGCGCAGCACATCCAGTTCCGGCAGTTCAATTTCTGCGGTTTCAACGGCAAGGTCGAGTTCGCGCAACGAAGCCGCCGCAAGATGCGCCTGAAAATCCATCAGACCGCTAATTCCTACTACACATATTTTCTTCGCGGGCAGCGGCCAGACGGGGACTTCTGGCGCACTTAGCCAGGTAGAACGCAGGGTACCGAGCGGGGTAACACGCTGGTGGGCCAGTTCTACGCTGCCCTGTAATTGCGCACCGCTTTCAGCGATTAATGCCTGCGCCTGGCAAGCGAGATCGAGTACGCGTTGTGGCCCGAGAAGAGTGTAAGGATGGGCAGGTGCCTGCTGACGCAAAGATTCCAGTCCACTGTGAATGTCTGTCACCGGTTGACCATCCGGCAGATGGCTCAGCAAATCCAGCGAACCGGATGAGAAATGCAGCGCGCTTTGACCACGAGTGACAATGGCACAGCGCAGGCCGTGTTTTTGCAGTTGCAGGCCACAGAGTAATCCGGCGAGGCCGCCGCCCATAATGACAGTATCAAAGCGCATCTTTCTGCTCCTTCTCCAGACCACACAGTCCCTGATAAACCCAGCGGGTAAATTCGCTTTCGCGCAGTGCGTCTCCCCATGCTATGGGTTGCACGCCTTTCCAGCGTTCGTTAAGGAAGGTGGAAAGTTGCTCGATAGATTGCGCGGACGTCGTGACGTTAAAACGTTGCAGCAGTCCGGCAGCCCGGCAGGCGCAGAGCTCGCCCTGGCAGGTGCCCATCCCCACACGGGTACGACGGCGTAAATCCAGCAGGCTATTAACGTTTAAATTTTCTACCGCGTACTGCACTTCACCCGCAGTTACCGCTTCGCACTCACATACCAGGCTACGGTGCAGACGGCCTTCGCTCAGCCAGGCAGGCGTGCGATCGCCATGACGATAAACCGCAGAACCGCGCAGCGGGGCAGGCAGGGAGATGACTTTACGCAAGGTAACTTCAGCGGGTTCCTGTGAACCAGGAAGTGCCAGATCGGCGGTCGTACAGGGGCGCGTGTTTCCCAGTTTGCGGCATACGGCGTCGGTAGCCCATTCCGCCATCAGCCGATAGGTCATCAGTTTGCCACCGGTGATGGTGATAAACCCGTCCAGACCATCGCGTTCAGCATGGTCGAGCAGCACGATGCCACGGCTGACGTTACGTCCGCTCGGATCGTCATCGCTGGCAACCAGCGGGCGTACGCCAGAGTAGGCCCGCAAAATGCGCGTTTTCGCCATCACGGGGGCCAGTTTTTCCCCTTCACGCAGCAGAATATCAACTTCTTCTGCCGTCACTCGATTATCGTCAATCTCGTTGTAATCAATACGTAAAGAGGTGGTGCCAATCAGCGAAATGGTATCGCCAGGCACCAGAATATCGGCGTCGGAAGGTTTGCGGCAGCGGTTGATCACATGCTGATTAATGCGGTGATCCATGATCAGCAGCGATCCTTTCGCCGGGAACATGCGAATGCGCAGATCGGCATATTCGGCAATGTGTTGCCCCCAGATCCCGGCGGCATTAACTACGACAGGCGCATGAAGTGCCTGAATTTCGCCGGTGAGATGGTTACGTACACGAACACCGCACACCGTCGCGCCTTCACGAATCAGCCCCGTGACTTCATGAGCGGTAAGGATAACGGCACCGTGTTCTTTGGCATCCAGCATGTTTGCTGCTGTCAGACGAAATGGATCAACGGTGCCATCCGGAACTTTCACCGCGCCAATCAGTGCCGGGTTAACGGCAGGTTCGATAATGCGCGCTTGCTGCGGATCAATGGCTTCTGCGCTGATCCCTGCTTCTTCGCAGGCGCGGATAAAAGTGGCCTGGAAGGAGAGGTCATCTTCCGGCAGGGTGATAAACAGGCCGTTGGTCGGTTCAACGCAGTGACGTGCAATGCGTTTCAGGATCTGGTTTTCACTAATACATTCGCGGGCCGATTCCGCATCGGTTACCGCATAGCGCGCACCGCTGTGCAGCAGGCCGTGGTTACGCCCGGTGGCACCGGTTGCGATGTCGTGGCGCTCAACCAAAATCACGCGCAGCCCGCGCAGGGCACAGTCGCGGGCAATCCCGGCTCCCGTTGCGCCACCGCCAATGATAATCACGTCACTTGATTGCGAGTCGCGAGTTTTCATTGTTATCCCTCTGAAGTTCGTTTTTTACCATTTAGCCATAGTAAAAACATGAATTGTTTGATTTCGCGCATATTCGCTCACAATTCGAAAGTGAAACGTGATTTCATGCGTCATTCTGAACATTTCAACCATCGTATTTAATAATGTGTGCGGTAATTCACATTTAATTTATGAATGTTTTCTTAACATCGCGGCAACTCAAGAAACGGCAGGTTCTCCCACTGAATCAGGCTGTTAATCATAAATAAGACCACGGGCCACGGAGGCTATCAATGTTGAGTATTTTTAAACCAGCGCCACACAAAGCGCGCTTACCTGCCGCGGAGATCGATCCGACTTATCGTCGATTGCGCTGGCAAATTTTCCTGGGGATATTCTTTGGCTATGCTGCTTACTATTTGGTTCGTAAGAACTTTGCGCTTGCTATGCCTTACCTGGTCGAGCAGGGATTCTCACGCGGTGATTTAGGTTTCGCGCTTTCTGGGATCTCGATCGCTTATGGATTTTCGAAATTCATCATGGGCTCGGTGTCGGATCGCTCGAATCCGCGCGTTTTCCTGCCCGCAGGTTTGATTCTGGCGGCGGCAGTGATGTTGTTTATGGGCTTTGTGCCGTGGGCGACGTCGAGCATTGCGGTGATGTTTGTACTGTTGTTCCTCTGCGGTTGGTTCCAGGGGATGGGGTGGCCGCCGTGTGGTCGTACTATGGTGCACTGGTGGTCGCAGAAAGAACGTGGCGGCATTGTGTCAGTGTGGAACTGTGCGCACAACGTCGGTGGTGGTATTCCGCCGCTGCTGTTCCTGCTGGGGATGGCCTGGTTCAATGACTGGCACGCGGCGCTCTATATGCCCGCTTTCTGCGCCATTCTGGTGGCACTGTTCGCCTTTGCGATGATGCGCGATACCCCGCAATCTTGTGGCCTGCCGCCGATCGAAGAGTACAAAAATGATTATCCGGACGACTATAACGAAAAAGCGGAACAGGAGCTGACTGCGAAGCAAATCTTCATGCAGTACGTGCTGCCGAACAAATTGCTGTGGTACATCGCTATCGCCAACGTGTTCGTTTATCTGCTGCGTTACGGCATCCTCGACTGGTCACCGACTTATCTGAAAGAGGTGAAACACTTCGCGCTGGATAAATCCTCCTGGGCCTACTTCTTCTATGAGTATGCGGGCATTCCGGGCACCCTGCTGTGCGGCTGGATGTCGGATAAAGTCTTCCGTGGCAACCGTGGGGCCACCGGCGTCTTCTTTATGACACTGGTGACCATCGCGACTATCGTTTACTGGATGAACCCGGCAGGTAACCCAACCGTAGATATGATTTGTATGATTGTTATCGGCTTCCTGATCTACGGCCCTGTGATGCTGATCGGTCTACATGCGCTGGAACTGGCACCGAAAAAAGCGGCAGGTACGGCAGCGGGTTTTACCGGGCTGTTTGGTTACCTCGGCGGTTCGGTGGCGGCGAGCGCGATTGTTGGCTACACCGTGGACTTCTTCGGCTGGGATGGCGGCTTTATGGTAATGATTGGCGGCAGCATTCTGGCGGTTATCTTGTTGATTGTTGTGATGATTGGCGAAAAACGTCGCCATGAACAATTACTGCAAAAACGCAACGGAGGCTAATGGCATGAAATTGACGCTGAAAAACCTTAGCATGGCGATCATGATGAGCACTATAGTCATGGGAAGCAGTGCAATGGCGGCGGACAGCAACGAAAAAATAGTCATCGCCCATCGCGGTGCCAGTGGATATTTGCCGGAGCATACGCTGCCAGCAAAAGCGATGGCGTATGCGCAGGGAGCGGATTATCTGGAACAGGATTTGGTGATGACCAAAGACGACCATCTGGTTGTTCTGCATGACCATTATCTCGATCGTGTTACTGATGTTGCCGATCGTTTCCCGGATCGGGCGCGCAAAGACGGTCGTTACTACGCGATAGATTTCACGCTGGATGAAATTAAGTCGCTGAAATTTACCGAAGGTTTCGATATTGAAAACGGTAAAAAAGTGCAGACTTATCCGGGGCGTTTCCCAATGGGTAAATCTGACTTCCGGGTGCACACCTTTGAAGAAGAGATTGAATTTGTTCAGGGGTTAAACCACTCTACCGGGAAAAATATCGGTATCTATCCAGAAATTAAAGCGCCGTGGTTCCATCATCAGGAAGGGAAGGATATTGCGGCAAAAACGCTGGAAGTGCTGAAGAAATATGGTTACACCGGTAAGGACGACAAAGTTTATTTGCAATGTTTTGATGCTGATGAGCTGAAGCGTATTAAGAATGAGCTGGAACCTAAAATGGGTATGGATCTCAATCTGGTACAGCTGATTGCCTATACCGACTGGAATGAAACGCAGCAGAAACAGCCGGACGGAAGCTGGGTTAATTACAATTACGACTGGATGTTTAAGCCGGGTGCCATGAAACAGGTGGCGGAATATGCTGATGGTATTGGTCCGGATTACCATATGTTGATTGAGGAGACATCGCAGCCGGCTAATATCAAACTCACTGGCATGGTGCAAGATGCTCAGCAGAATAAACTGGTAGTGCATCCTTATACCGTGCGGTCAGATAAACTGCCTGAATACACTACTGATGTGAATCAGTTATATGATGCTCTGTATAACAAAGCGGGTGTAAATGGGCTATTTACTGATTTCCCTGATAAGGCAGTAAAATTCCTTAATAAAGAGTAAATTAACTACCGGATGGCACTTATGTGCTATCCGATACCACTCTTCATTAAAGTCTGTGGGTTATCCTTAATTGCAATTATTTTGAGCGAGATGACTTGTTCCCGGCATAAGATACTCGTCAATACAACACGTATTATTAAGATTTTCCTCAGCTAAACATCTATAGTCATTGTCGTTAATAAAAAACGACAGGCGATAGGGTATGGCAGTTTCAGCAAAGCACGACGAATTTAATCACTGGTGGGCAACAGAGGGCGACTGGGTTGAAGAGCCTAACTATCGCCGTAATGGTATGAGCGGGGTGCAATGCGTCGAGCGCAACGGCAAAAAGCTGTATGTAAAGCGCATGACGCATCATCTGTTTCATTCCGTACGTTATCCGTTCGGCCGACCAACGATTGTCCGTGAGGTTGCGGTAATTAAAGAACTGGAACGGGCCGGTGTCATCGTGCCGAAGATCGTTTTTGGTGAAGCGGTGAAAATTGAGGGTGAATGGCGCGCGTTGCTGGTGACTGAAGATATGGCGGGGTTCATCAGCATTGCTGACTGGTATGCCCGGCATGCAGTATCGCCTTATTCTGACGAAGTACGGCAAGCCATGTTGAAAGCAGTGGCGCTGGCGTTTAAGAAAATGCATAGCGTTAATCGTCAGCATGGCTGTTGTTATGTTCGCCATATCTATGTGAAAACAGAAGGTAAGGCAGAAGCTGGATTTCTTGACCTGGAGAAAAGTCGTCGCCGCTTGCGTCGTGATAAAGCGATTAATCATGACTTCCGCCAGCTGGAAAAATATCTGGAGCCGATCCCCAAAGCGGACTGGGAGCAGGTGAAAGCATATTACTACGCTATGTAATCGTTGTTGGCCAGATAAGACGTATAAGCGTCGTATCTGGCGTTAAAACCAATTCACATCTCGATTTCAATATCGCCTTTTGCCCGGCAACAACAGGGCAAAATTTCCCCCGGCTGAATAAAAGCTAACGGTTCGGCAATCCAGTCCACCTGGCCTGCGACCAGTCGGGTGCGACAGGAGCCGCAGTAACCTTCGCGGCACTGGTACTCAACCGCCACATTGTGGGATTCCAGCGCCGCCAGAAGGGAAGGGTGTTCATCCTGGCACAGCAGTTGTGTGCCAGTAATGCGCAGGGTAACGCGGGCCATCAGAGCTGGAAGTTACTCAAATCGTCGGTGTCCACTTCCGCGTCAATCTGCCCGACCAGATAAGAACTGACTTCCACTTCCTGCGGAGCAACCTGCACGTTATCAGACACCAGCCAGGTATTGATCCACGGGATCGGGTTGGAGCGAGTCTGGAACGGCAGATCCAAACCGACTGCCTGCATGCGGATATTGGTGATGTATTCAACGTACTGGCAGAGAATGTCTTTATTCAGACCAATCATCGAACCGTCACGGAACAGATAATCCGCCCAGTCTTTCTCTTGCTGTGCCGCCTGGACAAACAGGTCATAGCATTCCTGCTTACATTCTTCGGCAATTTCCGTCATCTCCGGATCATCCGCGCCGCTGCGCAGCAGATTCAGCATATGCTGAGTACCGGTCAGGTGCAGGGCTTCATCGCGGGCAATCAGGCGAATAATTTTGGCGTTACCTTCCATCAGTTCGCGTTCTGCAAAGGCAAAGGAACAAGCAAAGCTGACGTAGAAGCGGATCGCTTCCAGCGCGTTAACGCTCATCAGGCAGAGATACAGTTTTTTCTTCAGCTCGCGCAGGCTAACGGTTACGGTTTTACCGTTAACGGTGTGGGTACCTTCGCCCAGCAGATGCCAGTAGCTGGTCATTTCGATCAGCTCATCGTAATAGCTGGAGATCCCTTCCGCACGTTTCTGGATCTGCTCGTTGGTGACGATATCATCAAACACAACGGACGGATCGTTAACGATATTACGAATGATATGGGTATAAGAACGTGAGTGAATGGTTTCTGAGAACGCCCAGGTTTCGACCCAGGTTTCCAGTTCCGGGATCGAGATCAGCGGCAGCAGTGCCACGTTCGGGCTGCGACCCTGAATGGAGTCCAGCAACGTCTGATATTTCAGGTTGCTGATAAAGATGTGTTTTTCGTGTTCAGGCAGTGCCTGGTAATCGATACGGTCACGAGAAACGTCAACTTCTTCCGGACGCCAGAAGAAAGAGAGCTGCTTTTCGATCAGCTTTTCGAAGATGTCATATTTTTGCTGATCGTAGCGAGCCACGTTGACCGGCTGACCAAAGAACATCGGTTCTTTCAGCTGATCATTTTTCGTCTGTGAAAAGGTGGTATATGCCATGAATGTGTCCTGTTGGGAGTTTTATGCCGGATGCGCTTCGCTTATCCGGCCTACAAACCGCATCGTAGGCTGGGTAGGGCGTTCATGCCGCATCTGGGCATCCAGTGCCGGATGCGCTTCGCTTATCCGGCCTACAAATTGGACCCGTAGGCCGGGTAGGGCGCTCACGCCGCATCCGGCATCACAATATCAGATCTTACATGCGCCGCTTTCGCAGCCATCGTCCTGGATTGACGGCACCAGATCGTCTTGTGCGTCTTCAGCACCGTCACGGGTGTTCTGATAATACAGCGTTTTGACCCCGAATTTGTAGGCGGTGAGCAGGTCTTTCAGCAACTGCTGCATCGGCACTTTTCCTGACGGGAAGCGTGACGGATCGTAGTTGGTGTTAGCAGAGATCGACTGATCGATAAATTTCTGCATGATACCCACCAGTTGCAGGTAGCCATCGTTACCCGGCATTTCCCACAGCAGTTCATAGGCGTCGTGCAGATGCTCGTAGTCCGGCACCACCTGGCGGAGAATACCGTCTTTCGACGCTTTGATGCTGACGTAACCGCGCGGCGGTTCAATACCGTTAGTGGCGTTAGAGATCTGCGAAGAAGTCTCGGACGGCATCAGAGCAGAAAGCGTGGAGTTACGCAGGCCGTGCGTTTTGATTGACTCACGCAGTGCTTCCCAGTCGTAATGCAGCGGCTCATTAGCGATGGCATCCAGATCTTTCTTATAGGTATCGATCGGCAGGATCCCTTTCGCGTAAGTGGTTTCGTTAAACCACGGGCACGCGCCTTGCTCTTTCGCCAGCTCATTAGACGCTTTCAGCAGGTAATACTGAATGGCTTCGAAGGTTTTATGCGTCAGGTTGTTGGCGCTGCCGTCGGAGTAGCGTTTACCGTGCTTCGCCAGGTAGTAAGCGAAGTTGATCACACCAATACCCAGCGTACGACGACCCATCGCTCCACGTTTGGCGGCCGGGATCGGGTAATCCTGATAATCCAGCAGCGCGTCGAGTGCGCGTACTGCCAGAATTGCCAGCTCTTCCAGTTCATCCAGGCTGTTAATTGCGCCCAGGTTGAAAGCAGACAGCGTACACAGTGCGATTTCACCGTTCTCGTCGTTGACGTCGTTCAGCGGTTTGGTCGGCAGGGCGATTTCCAGGCACAGGTTAGACTGGCGCACTGGCGCGATGGCCGGATCAAACGGGCTATGGGTATTGCAGTGGTCAACGTTCTGAATATAGATACGACCGGTAGACGCACGTTCCTGCATCATCAGCGAGAACAGCTCAACGGCTTTCACACGCTGCTTGCGGATGCTGTCGTCTTTCTCATATTTGGTATACAGACGTTCAAACTCTTCCTGATCGGCGAAGAACGCGTCGTACAGCCCCGGTACGTCGGACGGGCTGAACAGAGTGATATCTTCACCTTTCAGCAGGCGGGTATACATCAGTTTGTTGATTTGAACCCCGTAGTCCATATGACGCACGCGGTTGCCTTCAACCCCACGGTTGTTTTTCAACACCAGCAGGCTTTCCACTTCCAGATGCCACATCGGGTAGAACAGCGTTGCCGCACCGCCGCGCACGCCGCCCTGAGAGCAGGATTTCACCGCGGTCTGGAAATGTTTGTAGAACGGAATACAACCGGTATGGAACGCTTCGCCACCGCGAATCGGGCTACCCAGCGCACGAATACGCCCGGCGTTGATGCCGATCCCGGCACGCTGGGAAACGTATTTAACAATCGCGCTGGAGGTGGCGTTAATGGAATCCAGGCTGTCGCCGCACTCGATCAGCACGCATGAGCTGAACTGACGAGTCGGGGTACGCACGCCGGACATGATTGGCGTCGGCAGCGAAATTTTAAATGTGGAAACCGCGTCGTAAAAACGCTTCACGTATTGCAGGCGCGTTTCACGCGGGTAGTTCGAGAACAGGCACGCGGCAACCAGAATATAAAGGAACTGGGCGCTTTCGTAGATTTCGCCGGTCACGCGGTTCTGTACCAGATATTTGCCTTCCAGCTGCTTAACGGCAGCATAAGAGAAGGTCATATCACGGTCGTGATCGATAAACGTGTCCATCTGCTTGAACTCTTCTTCCGTGTAGTCTTCCAGCAGATGATTATCGTATTTGCCCATCTCGACCATTTTCACCACATGGTCGTACAGCGCAGGCGGCTCAAACTGACCGTAGGCTTTTTTACGCAGGTGGAAGATCGCCAGACGTGCGGCGAGATACTGATAATCCGGCGCATCACGGGAGATCAGGTCTGCGGCAGCCTTGATAATAGTTTCGTGGATGTCAGAGGTCTTGATACCGTCATAAAACTGAATGTGGGAGCGCAGCTCGACCTGGGAAATCGAAACGTTATGCAGTCCTTCTGCCGCCCAATCCAGAACGCGATGGATTTTGTCGAGATTGATGCGCTCTGTGCTACCGTCGCGCTTTGTCACCAGCAGATTCTGATTCATGTATGTCGTACCTGTTTTTCAATAGCTTCATGCAGACTACCTGTAGTGAGGGAAGCTGCTAAGAACACTATATATAGGGGGTATGTTTGGGATTCACTGCAAGATAGTGTGAAACTGGCCCTCTTGCAAGTGCATAACTTTGTGGATAACTCAGGAAGGAAAAAGTGGCTTTCGCGCACCTTAGGTCAGACAAGGTGTCCGGGAAAGTCAATGGGAAGAGAAAAATTTGTTAAAAATAACCGTTCGGTGAATTCTTGAACGGTAAAATAGGATAGGTAAATTGATATAGATGGTTTATTAATCTTGTTGCTAATGATTGCCAAAATTGATCTAGGCATAAGTCGTCACATAATCTGATGTATCAGTTGTGGTCAATATATAAGCGAGTGTAAGCGATTGTTGAGTCGGAAATGGTTGTTTTATATTCGGTTATTGTTAAATACTAAGCCAATTTGTTACTTTTGTATTTATTATAAGAATATTATTTATTGCTTTAATTCAGTTTAAATATAACCGATTTACCTTAAAGTTATTAATTTGAATTGTGATGCATCTAAATTAATTATCAGATAATAACAAAATAGTTATTACATCAGGGGCAGAATTTACAAAAGAAAAATACCCTATATCGCATAATGCGATTAAATACGCCATCTTATAGAAAATGATGGTTAGATGAATATGCGGATTATCTCTCTACGCAAGGAGTATTTATCTTTACTCCCGTCAATGATTGCATCTCTTTTCTCTGCTAACGGTGCCGCAGCGGTCATTGATTCATGCCAGGGATATGATATCAAAGCGAGCTGTCAGGCCAGCAGGCAAAGCCTTTCGGGTAATATACAGGACTGGAGCATCGCGGATGGACAATGGTTGATTTTTTCGGGTATGGTCAATAATACCAGCGGTGGCGCAGTATTTTTGCAGCACAGTGCTGAATTTACGATATCACCACAAAATGAAACAGGGATGACCCTGTTTGCTGATAACTCGGTTAGTGGCGAATATAATAATGGTGGGGCTATCTTTGCTAAAGAAAACTCAACGATAAATCTTGCGAATGTTATTTTCGACAGTAATGTTGCAGGAGGCTATGGCGGAGCAATCTATTCTGCCGGTACCAATGATACCGGTGCCGCCGATTTACGTGTCACTAACGCCGTATTTCACAATAACATCGCTAATGACGGCAAAGGCGGTGCAATTTATACCATCAATAATGACGTCTATTTAAGTGATGATGCTTTTAATAATAATCAGGCATATACATCAACAAGTTATAGTGATGGGGATGGCGGCGCCATTGATGTTACGGATAATAGTACGGATAACACACATCTTTCAGGAAAAACGATAATTAATAATACCTCCTTTACCAATAACTATGCAGAAGGTTATGGCGGCGCAATTTATACCAGCAGCACCACATCCCCGTATCTTATTGATATTTCTGTTGATGATAATTATGACCAAAACAATGGTGTGATGATTGATGAAAATAACAGCGCCTCGGGATATGACCATTCGGCGACGGCAGCGGCGGGGGGCTTTATGTATATCGGTCATAGTGTGGCTGAATTTAACATTGCCGCCGATAAAACGCTGGTAATAGGCAATACCAGCAACGATGGCGCGATTGATTCTCTTGCCGGAACGGGAGTCATCGTTAAAGAGGGAGCGGGAGAGTTAGTCCTCAATGCCGACAATAATGCGTTTACCGGCGAGATAAGTATCCAGAATGGCGAGGTGACGTTGGGGCGCAGCGATGAGTTAATGAATGTCGGCGACACGCACTGTCAGAGCGATCCGCAGGATTGCTTTGGTCTGATGGTCGGCAGCACTGTTCATTCTGAGTATCAGGCAGAACTGAATGTTGGCAATACACAACAAACGTTTGTGCACTCATTAACCGGTTTTGCTAATGGCATTTTGAATATCGACGCAGGCGGCAATGTTACCGTAAACCAGGGCGGTTTTTCCGGCTCGATTCAGGGTGAAGGACAGTTGACGGTAGCGCAAGATGGCAGCTATCTCCTGACAGGGGCGCAGTCGATGGCATTAACCGGCGATATTGTGGTGGAAGATAACGCCGTATTGTCGCTAGCGGGGAATCAGGCCGATTTACGGGCAATGCAGAGCGATCCGCAATCGATCGTGCTAAATGGCGGAGTATTGGATCTCTCTGATTTCACCACCTGGGATGGCGATAGCTCATACAATGACGGTCTGCAAATCAGCGGCAGCGGGGGGACAGTGATTGGCAGTAATGATGTCGTTGATATCAGCAGTGGCGATGATTTACATATTGGCGGCAGTGATGCCAGCCAGAATGGCGTTTATGTCGTCATTAATGCGGGGGATCAGCGCGTAACGCTGGCGAATAACAACGGTTATCTCGGTAATACGCAAATCGCCTCCGGTACGCTTGAAGTCAGCGATAATTCGCAATTGGGGGACACAAGTTACAACCGTTCAGTGATCTTCACAGATCCCCAACAACACAGTGAAATGGATGTGACGACTGATGTTGACACTCGCTCGGCTACAACAGGTCAGGGCAGGAATATTGAAATGCGCGCTGATGGCGAAATACACGTTGAGGATGGCGTAGATACGCAATGGGGCGGGTTGATGGCGGATAGTACCGGGCAACAACTGGATAGCGTAAGCACGTTGACTAAAAGTGGCGGCGGTACGCTGGAGTTGACCGCCAGCGGCACTGCGACGTCTGCGGTACGTGTGGAGGACGGAACGCTAAAAGGTGAAGCGGAGAATA
>ENA-OWOD01000863-OWOD01000863.1-gut-metagenome-genome-assembly--contig:-NODE-863-length-15879-cov-4.731553_pt1 | contig 15879 bp, 8 predicted proteins | sample MGYA00248256_ERZ651792 | MGnify/ENA primary metagenome ERZ651792 (study PRJEB26908, sample SAMEA4031714) | gut metagenome | biome: gut; feature: normal infant; material: stool | place: China | collected 2015 ...
GATAAGCTTACCGCCATGACCAATAAATTCCTCACAGAATACCAGAAGCGCCGTTTTAGACGCATTTTCCATCCGGCTGAACATGGACTCGCCACAAAATAGCGTTCCCTGGGCCACGCCGTACATACCGCCGACAAGCTCATCTTCACGCCAGACTTCAATAGAGTGGGCATGACCGAGTTCGTGAAGGCGATGGTAGGCTTCGACCACGCCACGCGTGATCCAGGTTCCTTCTTCGCGATCGCTGGCACAGCCTTCAATGACCTGACCAAAAGCGTAATTCATCGTGACTCGATAGGGCGAGCGTTTATGAAATCGCTTCATACTACGGCTGATATGCAGTGATTCTGGCCATAGCACCGCGCGGGGATCGGGCGACCACCAGAGGATGGGGTCGCCGGGAGAAAACCACGGAAAAATACCACGCTGGTAAGCCATTAACAGGCGCGCAGGGCTAAGATCGCCCCCCAGTGCCAGCAGGCCGTTAGGCTCACGTAATGCGCCTTCCGGGGAAGGGAAGGCTATTGAATGGCGAGAAAGCTGAACCAGGCGCATGACCGCAAAACTCCACGCAAGTCGGATCGTTCAATAATAGCTTACAAACCCTGCTTAAACTGGTAATAACGCCCCTGTCTGGCAAGCAGTTCTGCGTGAGTACCTTGCTCAATAATTTGCCCGTTGTCCATCACTATTATTTGTTGGAAACGAGAGAGTCCGCGAAGTCGATGGGTGACCATTAACACCGTTTTCTCGCACATCATTTCTGCAAGCAATTCAAGGATCTGACTTTCGGTTGTGGCATCTAAGCCTTCTGTAGGTTCATCCAGCAATACCAGCGGCGCATCATGTAACAGCGCACGGGCGATAGCCAGACGGCGCAGTTCACCACCGGAGAGCTGGCGTCCGCCTTCACCTAACCAACTGTTGAGACCTGCATCCTCGAGCAGCTTCTCCAGACCAACGCGACGTAAGATCTCCGCCAGAGCCTCATCACTACTGCCAGGTGAGGCGAGTAACAGATTATCACGCAGCGTGGCGCTAAACAGATGCACTCGCTGTGGCACAACGCTGATGGTCTGTCGTAGAGTCGCTTCATTCAGGCTGGCTATGGGGCTATCGTTAAGCAAAATCTCGCCCTGTTGCGGGTCCCATGCGCGGGTCAGCAGTTGTAACAATGTTGATTTGCCGCATCCGGTTCGCCCGAGAATCGCTATATGTTCTCCGGCGTTTACCTGAAGAGAAATCCCTTTAAGTGCCTGTTGGGATTGCTCCGGATAAGTGAACTGAACATCCCGTAACGTCAGCGAAACGCGATCGGCAACACGAGTTTGGGTATCAGGGAAGGTGACCTCCGGTTTTTGATCCGTTAAGTCAGTGATCCGTACGGCAGAGGCAATGACTTGCCCCAGATGCTGAAATGCACCCGTTACTGGTGCCAGCGCTTCAAACGCGGCTAACGCGCAGAAGACAAACAGGGCAATTAACGCGCCGGGTTGAGCATTGCCGCCAACGCCGCCAGACGCCATCCACAGCATCAGGATCACCGCTAACGCGCCAATGAGCAGCATTATCGCTTGTGACAATGCGGTGAGTTCAGATTGACGACGTTGCGCTTCCAGCCACTGAATTTCGGTATTCTCTAACTGCGTGCGATAACGATCGCTGGCACCAAAAATGGTCAGCTCAGCTTGCCCTTGCAGCCAGGCCGTCAGTTGTTGGCGATACTGCCCGCGAAGATGAGTCAGATTTTGCCCGGTGCTTTTTCCCGCACGATAAAACAGTGGTGGCATAAGGAAAAGCGTCAGTAACATAATGCCGCCCAGCGTAAAGGCGAGGGTGAAATCAAGGAAACTTAACCCGATTGTCACCACCATAATCACCACAAAAGCGCCCACCAGCGGCGAGATAACGCGCAGGTAAAGATGATCGAGCGTATCAACATCCGCCACCACGCGGTTGAGCAATTCGCCCTGACGATAGCGCGCCAGTCCGGCAGGGGAGAGGGGCAGCAATTTGCTGAAGGTATAAATGCGCAGATGCTGCAACACGCGGAAAGTCGCGTCGTGACTTACCAGACGTTCAAAATAACGCCCGGCAGTACGGGTGATTGCTGCGCCACGCACGCCCGCAGCGGGTAGCATATAGTTGAAGCTGTACAGTCCGGCAACCCCCGCTACCGCTGAGGCGGAGAGGAACCAGCCGGAAAGGGTCAACAGACCGATACTGGCGAGCAGCGTGACAATTGCCAGCACGATACCAAGACTTAACATCCATTTATGACGTTTATACAGTGCCAGATAGGGTAGCAAAGCGCGCATTTAAATCTCCTCCTGACGATGGGCCAGTAATGTGGCGAATGGGCCGCCAGCCACACTTAATTCCGCGTAACGTCCTTGCTCAATAATCTGACCATCCTGCATTACCCAAATGACATCCCAGTCAGCAAGATCTTCTAACTGGTGGGTGACCATTAACGTTGTCTGGCGCAGAGAGGCGGCATTCAGCGCCTCCATTACGCGCTGTTCACTGTGAGCATCAAGGCTGGCAGCGGGTTCATCCAACAGTAATAGCGAACAGGGATTTAGTAACGCACGGGCCACCGCCACGCGCTGCGCCTGCCCCACGGAAAGGCGGGCAGCCTGGTCACCAACAGGCGTATCAATGCCTTGCGGCAGGAGCGGTAGAAACTCACTGACCCAGGCGTTATCCAGCGCTGTTTGTAACTCTTGTTCGCTGGCATCAGGTCGCGCCAGTAGTACGTTATCCCGTAATGTTGCTGCCGGTAATTGTGGGTTTTGCCCAACCCAGGAGAGATGTTTACGCCATGATTCCGGTGATAAATCGCGTAATTCTATCCCGTTGATTCGTAGCGATCCCTGATATGAGAGAAAACCAGAAAGCGCGTTCAACAGTGAACTTTTACCTGAACCGCTGCGACCAACCAACACTGCTCGTTGGCCTGCTGGCAAAGTAAAATTCAGCGGTCCGGCCAGCGTTTTACCTTCCGGCGACGTGATAAACAGATCCTCGGCTTCAATGGTCACCGGATCGGTCGATGCTAATTCCGCCTCACCGCGCTGCGGATGGGCGAGCGGGGTTTCCATAAACGTTTTCAAACTGTCAGCTGCACCAACAGCCTGGGCTTTAGCATGATAAAACGTACCGAGATCGCGTAATGGCTGGAAAAACTCTGGCGCAAGGATCAGGGCCAGAAAACCCGCAGCCAGCGTCACGCCAGTATCGTAGTGACCAAAATCCAGCTCGCCGAGGTAGGAAAAACCAAAGTAGACCGCCACCAGAGCAATCGACAGCGAGGTAAAAAATTCGAGAATGCCGGAGGATAAAAACGCCAGCCGTAGCACTTCCATTGTCCGTTGGCGGAAATCTTCCGAAGCAGAACGAATACTTTCAATTTCAGCTTCACCACGACCAAAAATACGCAATGTTTCCATGCCGCGCAGGCGATCGAGGAAATGCCCACTTAAGCGAGCAAGAGCGAGAAAGTTACGTCGGTTAGCATCGGCAGCCCCCATTCCAACCAGCGCCATAAATAACGGAATTAGCGGTGCAGTGCCCAGCAGAATGAGCGCCGCGGCCCAGTTAGAGGGGAAGATAGCCACCACAATCAGCAGCGGCACCGACACTGCCAGCGCCATTTGCGGCAGGTAGCGTGCATAGTAATCATGCATATCGTCAATTTGCTCGAGTACCAGCGTCGCCCAGCTCCCCGCAGGTTTACCCTGAATCCACGCTGGCCCTGCTTGTTGCAGACGGTCGAGAACCTGACGGCGGATGGCAAAGCGGATATGCTGCCCGGCGTGATAACCCACCCGTTCGCGTAACCAGACCACCCATGCGCGCAGTACAAAGGTCAGAAACAGTAACGTAAAGGGAAGCAGCAGGGCTTCACGGGGAATATTCTCCATAATCATATGTTGCAGAATTCGCGCCATGAACCAGGCCTGGGCAATGATCAATATGCCGCTCACAAAGCCCAGCAGACGAGAAATATTCAGCCAACGTTGGGAGATGACGCTTTGCTGTTTTAACCAGCGGGTTAATTCTTTTTGACGGGATTTATTCATTGCACGCTTAGCAGGTGAGTTATCAGAATTATTTGCAGAGCAATGTTACAACGGGGAAAAAATAAAGGCGACCCATAGTCGCATGGTGTCGCCTTCTTTACTTTTGTTACTGATTTGTAAAATTATTTTGCGTCAGCTAAACCGTCGAGGTAGCGTTCCGCATCAAGAGCTGCCATGCAGCCTGTACCAGCAGATGTAATGGCCTGGCGATAAATGTGATCCATCACGTCGCCTGCGGCAAAGACGCCAGGGATGCTGGTCTGGGTGGCATTACCATGAATACCCGACTGTACTTTGATGTAGCCGTTTTCCAGTTCCAGCTGCCCTTCGAAAATGGCAGTATTCGGGCTGTGACCGATAGCAACAAACAGACCGGCAACGTCGAGTGACTCGATGTTATCGCTGTTTTGCGTATCGCGCAGACGAACGCCAGTGACACCCATCTGATCGCCGGTCACTTCTTCCAGCGTACGGTTGGTGTGCAGAATAATGTTGCCGTTCTCCACTTTATCCATCAGACGCTTAATGAGGATTTTTTCCGCACGGAAACCATCACGGCGGTGAATCAGATGAACTTCCGAAGCGATGTTAGACAGATACAGCGCCTCTTCAACCGCGGTATTGCCGCCGCCGATGACCGCAACTTTCTGGTTGCGATAGAAGAAACCGTCGCAGGTTGCACAAGCAGAAACTCCACGGCCTTTAAAGGCTTCTTCAGAGGGCAGGCCGAGATAGCGTGCAGAAGCTCCGGTGGCAATAATCAGCGCGTCGCAAGTGTATTCGCCGCTATCGCCAGTCAGACGGAACGGACGATTCTGCAAATCAACTTTGTTGATGTGATCAAAGATGATTTCAGTTTCAAATTTGGTGGCATGTTCGTGCATGCGCTCCATTAATAACGGACCGGTCAGATCGTTTGGATCGCCAGGCCAGTTTTCCACTTCCGTGGTGGTGGTCAGTTGGCCGCCTTTTTCCATGCCGGTAATCAGCACAGGTTGCAGGTTGGCGCGCGCCGCGTAGACAGCAGCGGTGTATCCCGCCGGGCCTGAACCCAGGATAAGCAGTTTAATGTGTTTGGTCGTGCCCATGAGATCCCCATAGTTGTTGGCAGACAATGGCAGGATTGTAGGGAATTTACAGACGTAAAAAAAGAGTATGACGATTTTGTTAACAATTTGTGCAATCGGCAGCATCGATAAGCAGGTCAAATTCTCCCGTCATTATCACCTCTGCTACTTAAATTTCCCGCTTTATAAGCCGATTAAATGATGAATAAACGCCCCTGTTAATGAATATCTGGCATGTTGTACTAAAAATCGATGTTTTGCTTTGACAATCCCCTGGTGTTTTGCGAAAACATTCGAGGAAGAAAAAAACAGTATTCTTATATGCGCATAACCATGCATGTAAATACCATGTTTACCGTGCTAGTGAAATCTACGTATGGCGTGGACAGACGCCATTCGTGATGTCGATAGCTGCCACAAGGCAACGGTCTTCTCACCGTAGACCCAGGCATTGCGCGCCGTGAATCTTCATGATTTCGGTCTATCGTGACGGGTAGCGACTCTGAACAGTGATGTTTCAGGGTCAGACAGGAGTAGGGAAGGAATACAGAGAGACAATAATAATGGTAGATAGCAAGAAGCGCCCTGGCAAAGATCTCGACCGTATCGATCGTAACATTCTTAATGAGTTGCAAAAGGATGGGCGTATTTCTAACGTCGAGCTTTCTAAACGTGTGGGACTTTCCCCAACGCCGTGCCTTGAGCGTGTGCGTCGGCTGGAAAGACAAGGGTTTATTCAGGGCTATACGGCGCTGCTGAACCCCCATTATCTGGATGCATCACTTCTGGTATTCGTTGAGATTACTCTGAATCGTGGCGCACCGGATGTGTTTGAACAATTCAATACCGCTGTACAAAAACTTGAAGAAATTCAGGAGTGTCATTTAGTATCCGGTGATTTCGACTACCTGTTGAAAACACGCGTGCCGGATATGTCAGCTTACCGTAAGTTACTGGGGGAAACCCTGCTGCGTCTGCCTGGCGTCAATGACACACGGACATACGTTGTTATGGAAGAAGTCAAGCAGAGTAATCGTCTGGTTATTAAGACGCGCTAACACGGAACAGGTGCAAAATCGGCGTATTTTGATTACACTCCTGTTAATCCATACAGCAACAGTACTGGGGTAACCTGGTACTGTTGTCCGTTTTAGCATCGGGCAGGAAAAGCCTGTAACCTGGAGAGCCTTTCTTGAGCCAGGAATACACTGAAGACAAAGAAGTCACATTGACAAAGTTAAGTAGCGGCCGCCGCCTTCTGGAGGCGTTGCTGATCCTTATTGTCCTGTTTGCCGTCTGGTTGATGGCTGCCTTACTAAGCTTTAACCCTTCGGACCCCAGCTGGTCGCAAACGGCCTGGCATGAACCTATCCATAATTTAGGTGGGATGCCCGGTGCGTGGTTGGCAGATACGCTGTTCTTTATTTTTGGCGTGATGGCTTACACCATTCCCGTCATTATTGTCGGCGGTTGTTGGTTTGCCTGGCGTCATCAGTCCAGCGACGAATACATTGATTATTTTGCCGTTTCGCTACGCATCATTGGCGTTTTGGCGCTCATCCTTACCTCCTGTGGTCTGGCGGCAATCAACGCTGACGATATCTGGTATTTTGCCTCCGGTGGCGTCATTGGCAGCTTACTAAGCACTACGCTACAACCACTGCTACACAGTAGCGGGGGAACTATTGCGCTGCTCTGCGTTTGGGCAGCGGGCCTGACGCTGTTCACCGGTTGGTCATGGGTGACCATTGCTGAAAAACTCGGCGGCTGGATTTTAAATATTCTTACCTTCGCCAGTAATCGTACCCGTCGCGATGATACCTGGGTCGATGAAGATGAGTATGAAGACGACGAAGAGTATGAAGATGAAAATCACGGCAAACAGCATGAATCACGCCGTGCCCGTATTCTTCGCGGCGCGCTAGCGCGTCGTAAACGGTTGGCGGAAAAATTCATTAATCCGATGGGGCGGCAAACAGATGCTGCGCTGTTCTCCGGTAAGCGGATGGATGATGAAGAAGAGATTACCTACACTGCACGCGGTGTGGTTGCCGACCCTGACGACGTCCTGTTTTCGGGCAATCGTGCAACGCAGCCAGAATATGACGAATACGATCCATTATTAAACGGTGCGCCAATTACCGAACCTGTTGCTGTAGCAGCTGCTGCTACCACGGCGACACAAAGCTGGGCTGCACCGGTTGAACCTGTGACTCAGACGCCGCCAGTTGCCTCTGTTGATGTTCCACCTACGCAACCTACAGTAGCCTGGCAGCCTGTACCGGGGCCGCAAACGGGAGAACCGGTTATTGCACCTGCACCGGAAGGTTACCCACAGCAGTCACAATATGCGCAGCCTGCAGTACAATATAATGAGCCGCTGCAACAACCTGTACAGCCACAGCAGCCGTATTATGCGCCTGCAGCTGAACAGCCTGTGCAACAACCTTACTACGCTCCTGCGGCGGAACAACCTGTTCAGCAACCGTATTACGCAACTGCGGCGGAACAGCCTGCGCAACAGCCGTATTACGCCCCTGCGCCAGAACAAGCGGTGGCAGGTAACGCCTGGCAAGCCGAAGAGCAGCAATCCACTTTTGCTCCACAGTCTACATACCAGACTGAGCAAACTTATCAGCAGCCAGCCGCTCAGGAGCCGTTGTACCAACAGCCGCAACCCGTTGAACAGCAGCCTGTTGTGGAGCCTGAACCCGTTGTAGAAGAGACAAAACCCACGCGTCCGCCGCTTTACTATTTTGAAGAAGTGGAAGAGAAGCGAGCCCGTGAACGTGAACAACTTGCGGCCTGGTATCAACCGATTCCAGAACCGGTTAAAGAACCGGAACCGATCAAATCTTCGCTGAAAGCACCTTCTGTTGCAGCAGTACCTCCAGTAGAAGCCGCTGCCGCTGTTTCTCCGCTGGCATCTGGTGTGAAAAAAGCGACACTGGCGACGGGGGCTGCCGCAACCGTTGCCGCGCCAGTCTTCAGTCTGGCAAATAGCGGTGGACCGCGTCCGCAGGTCAAAGAGGGGATTGGCCCGCAGTTGCCACGACCGAAACGCATCCGCGTGCCAACTCGTCGTGAACTGGCGTCTTACGGTATTAAGCTGCCCTCACAGCGTGCGGCAGAAGAAAAAGCCCGTGAAGCCCAGCGTAATCAGTACGATTCTGGCGATCAGTACAACGATGATGAAATCGATGCGATGCAGCAGGATGAACTGGCACGTCAGTTCGCCCAGACGCAGCAGCAACGCTATGGCGAACAGTATCAACATGATGTGCCCGTGAACACAGAAGATGCAGATGCTGCGGCAGAGGCAGAACTGGCTCGTCAGTTTGCTCAAACTCAACAACAACGTTATTCCGGCGAACAACCGGCTGGGGCGAATCCGTTCTCGCTGGATGATTTTGAATTTTCGCCAATGAAAGCGTTGCTGGATGATGGTCCACACGAACCGCTGTTTACGCCAATTGTTGAACCTGTACAGCAGCCGCAACAACCGGTAGCACCGCAGCAGCAATATCAGCAGCCGCAACAACCGGTAGCACCGCAGCAGCAATATCAGCAGCCACAACAGCCGGTTGCACAGCAGCCGCAATATCAGCAGCCGCAACAACCGGTTGCACCGCAGCAGCAATATCAGCAGCCGCAACAGCCGGTTGCACAGCAGCCGCAATATCAGCAGCCGCAACAGCCAGTTGCGCCGCAGCCGCATGATACCCTGCTTCATCCGCTGTTGATGCGCAATGGTGACAGCCGTCCGTTGCATAAACCGACGACGCCGCTGCCTTCTCTGGATTTGCTGACACCTCCGCCGAGCGAAGTGGAGCCGGTAGATACCTTTGCGCTTGAACAAATGGCGCGCCTGGTAGAAGCGCGTCTGGCTGATTTCCGTATTAAAGCCGATGTTGTCAATTACTCTCCGGGGCCAGTTATCACTCGCTTTGAATTGAACCTGGCACCGGGCGTAAAAGCAGCGCGCATTTCTAACTTGTCACGTGACCTTGCCCGTTCACTTTCGACGGTGGCGGTGCGTGTCGTTGAAGTTATTCCTGGCAAACCCTATGTAGGTCTGGAGTTACCGAATAAAAAACGACAAACCGTTTATCTGCGCGAAGTTTTGGATAACGCCAAATTCCGCGATAATCCGTCGCCATTAACCGTGGTGCTGGGTAAAGATATCGCCGGTGAGCCGGTGGTTGCCGATCTGGCGAAAATGCCGCACTTGTTGGTTGCGGGGACTACCGGTTCCGGTAAGTCTGTCGGGGTGAACGCGATGATCCTGAGCATGCTTTATAAAGCACAGCCAGAAGATGTGCGTTTCATCATGATCGACCCGAAAATGCTGGAGCTTTCGGTTTATGAAGGCATTCCGCATCTGTTAACGGAAGTCGTTACCGATATGAAAGATGCCGCCAACGCGCTGCGCTGGTGTGTTAACGAGATGGAGCGTCGTTATAAACTGATGTCTGCGCTGGGTGTGCGTAATCTGGCGGGTTATAACGAAAAAATTGCTGAAGCCGATAGGATGATGCGTCCGATTCCAGACCCGTACTGGAAGCCGAGTGACAGTATGGATGCCCAGCATCCGGTGCTGAAAAAAGAACCGTACATTGTGGTGTTGGTGGACGAATTTGCCGACCTGATGATGACGGTAGGTAAAAAAGTGGAAGAGCTGATAGCACGTCTGGCGCAAAAAGCCCGTGCCGCGGGTATCCACCTCGTACTGGCAACGCAGCGTCCATCGGTTGATGTTATTACTGGTCTGATTAAAGCGAATATTCCGACCCGTATCGCCTTTACCGTATCCAGTAAGATTGACTCACGTACCATTCTTGATCAGGCTGGTGCGGAATCACTGCTGGGTATGGGGGATATGCTCTACTCTGGGCCGAACTCCACGTTGCCGGTACGTGTCCATGGTGCTTTTGTTCGCGATCAGGAAGTTCATGCCGTGGTGCAGGACTGGAAAGCGCGTGGTCGCCCACAGTATGTTGATGGCATCACCTCCGACAGTGAAAGCGAAGGTGGCGTGGGCGGTTTCGATGGCGCTGAAGAACTGGATCCGTTGTTCGATCAGGCGGTGCAGTTTGTCACTGAAAAACGCAAAGCGTCAATTTCTGGCGTACAGCGTCAGTTCCGCATTGGTTATAACCGTGCAGCGCGTATTATCGAACAGATGGAAGCGCAGGGGATTGTCAGCGAACAGGGGCACAACGGTAATCGTGAAGTGCTGGCCCCACCGCCATTTGACTAATTAATGCAACGTAGACCGGATAAGACGCGATAGCGTCGCATCCGGTATTCTATCAACTGAAAATTCAGTATTTTCTTCTTTCCTCAAGCTGATTATTAGCCTGGAATAGAGAGTAGAGGGAACTCCCGATTGGGAGTGACGTAATTTGAGGAATAATGATGAAAAAAATTGCCATCACCTGTGCATTACTCTCAAGCTTAGTAGCAAGCAGCGTTTGGGCTGATGCCGCAAGCGATCTTAAAAGCCGCCTGGATAAAGTCAGCAGCTTCCACGCCAGCTTCACACAGAAAGTGACTGACGGTAGCGGCGCGGCGGTGCAGGAAGGTCAGGGCGATCTGTGGGTGAAACGTCCAAACTTATTCAACTGGCATATGACTCAACCTGATGAAAGCATTCTGGTTTCTGACGGTAAAACACTGTGGTTCTATAACCCGTTCGTTGAGCAAGCTACGGCAACCTGGCTGAAAGATGCCACCGGTAATACGCCGTTTATGCTGATTGCCCGCAACCAGTCCAGCGACTGGCAGCAGTACAATATCAAACAGAATGGCGATGACTTTGTTCTGACGCCGAAAGCCAGCAATGGCAATCTGAAGCAGTTCACCATTAACGTGGGACGTGATGGCACAATCCATCAGTTTAGCGCGGTGGAGCAGGACGATCAGCGCAGCAGTTATCAGCTGAAATCCCAGCAAAATGGGGCTGTGGATGCAGCGAAATTTACCTTCACCCCGCCGCAAGGCGTCACGGTAGATGATCAACGTAAGTAGAGGCACCTGAGTGAGCAATCTGTCGCTCGATTTTTCGGATAATACTTTTCAACCTCTGGCCGCGCGTATGCGGCCAGAAAATTTAGCACAGTATATCGGCCAGCAACATTTGCTGGCTGCGGGGAAGCCGTTGCCGCGCGCTATCGAAGCCGGGCATCTGCATTCTATGATCCTCTGGGGGCCGCCGGGTACCGGCAAAACAACCCTCGCTGAAGTGATTGCCCGCTATGCGAACGCTGATGTGGAACGTATTTCTGCCGTCACCTCTGGCGTGAAAGAGATTCGCGAGGCGATCGAACGCGCTCGGCAAAACCGCAATGCAGGTCGCCGCACTATTCTTTTTGTTGACGAAGTTCACCGTTTCAACAAAAGCCAGCAGGATGCATTTCTGCCACATATTGAAGACGGCACCATCACTTTTATTGGCGCAACCACTGAAAACCCGTCGTTTGAGCTTAATTCGGCACTGCTTTCCCGTGCCCGTGTCTATCTGTTGAAATCCCTGAGTACAGAGGATATTGAGCAAGTACTAACTCAGGCGATGGAAGACAAAACCCGTGGCTATGGTGGTCAGGATATTGTTCTGCCAGATGAAACACGACGCGCCATTGCTGAACTGGTGAATGGCGACGCGCGCCGGGCGTTAAATACGCTGGAAATGATGGCGGATATGGCCGAAGTCGATGATAGCGGTAAGCGGGTCCTGAAGCCTGAATTACTGACCGAAATCGCCGGTGAACGTAGCGCCCGCTTTGATAACAAAGGCGATCGCTTTTACGATCTGATTTCCGCATTGCATAAGTCGGTACGTGGTAGCGCACCCGATGCGGCGCTCTACTGGTATGCGCGAATTATTACCGCCGGTGGCGATCCGTTATATGTTGCGCGTCGTTGCCTGGCAATTGCTTCCGAAGATGTCGGCAATGCCGACCCACGGGCGATGCAGGTGGCAATTGCGGCCTGGGATTGCTTTACTCGCGTTGGCCCGGCGGAAGGTGAACGCGCCATTGCTCAGGCGATTGTTTACCTGGCCTGCGCGCCAAAAAGCAACGCTGTCTACACTGCGTTTAAAGCCGCGCTGGCCGATGCTCGCGAACGTCCGGATTATGACGTGCCGGTTCATTTGCGTAATGCGCCGACGAAATTAATGAAGGAAATGGGCTACGGGCAGGAATATCGTTACGCTCATGATGAAGCAAACGCTTATGCTGCCGGTGAGGTTTATTTCCCGCCGGAAATAGCACAAACACGCTATTATTTCCCGACAAACAGGGGCCTTGAAGGCAAGATTGGCGAAAAGCTCGCCTGGCTGGCTGAACAGGATCAAAATAGCCCCATAAAACGCTACCGTTAATGTTATCGTTGCGGTAATGTTGTTAATGTATCCCTGTGGTCGCAGGCTGTGGCCACATCTCCCATTTAATTCGATAAGCACAGGATAAGCATGCTCGATCCCAATCTGCTGCGTAATGAGCCAGACGCAGTCGCTGAAAAACTGGCACGCCGGGGCTTTAAGCTGGATGTAGATAAGCTGGGCGCTCTTGAGGAGCGTCGTAAAGTATTGCAGGTCAAAACGGAAAACCTGCAAGCGGAGCGTAACTCCCGATCGAAATCCATTGGCCAGGCGAAAGCGCGCGGGGAAGATATCGAGCCTTTACGTCTGGAAGTGAACAAACTGGGCGAAGAGCTGGATGCAGCAAAAGCCGAGCTGGATGCTTTACAGGCTGAAATTCGCGATATCGCGCTAACCATCCCTAACCTGCCTGCAGATGAAGTGCCGGTAGGTAAAGACGAAAATGACAACGTTGAAGTCAGTCGCTGGGGCACCCCGCGTGAGTTTGACTTTGAAGTTCGTGACCATGTGACGCTGGGTGAAATGCACTCTGGCCTCGACTTTGCAGCCGCAGTTAAGTTGACTGGTTCCCGCTTTGTGGTAATGAAAGGGCAGATTGCTCGCATGCACCGCGCACTGTCGCAGTTTATGCTGGATCTGCATACCGAACAGCATGGCTACAGTGAGAACTATGTTCCGTACCTGGTTAACCAGGACACGCTGTACGGTACGGGTCAGCTGCCGAAATTTGCTGGCGATCTGTTCCATACTCGTCCGCTGGAAGAAGAAGCAGACACCAGTAACTATGCGCTGATCCCAACGGCAGAAGTTCCGCTGACCAACCTGGTACGCGGTGAAATCATCGATGAAGATGATCTGCCAATTAAGATGACCGCCCACACCCCATGTTTCCGTTCTGAAGCTGGTTCATATGGTCGTGACACTCGTGGTCTGATCCGTATGCACCAGTTCGACAAAGTTGAAATGGTGCAGATCGTGCGCCCGGAAGACTCAATGGCGGCGCTGGAAGAGATGACCGGTCATGCGGAAAAAGTCCTGCAGCTGCTGGGCCTGCCGTACCGTAAAATCATCCTTTGTACCGGCGACATGGGCTTTGGCGCTTGCAAAACTTATGACCTGGAAGTATGGATCCCGGCACAGAACACCTACCGCGAGATCTCTTCCTGCTCCAACGTTTGGGATTTCCAGGCACGTCGTATGCAGGCACGTTGCCGTAGCAAGTCGGACAAGAAAACCCGTCTGGTTCATACCCTGAACGGTTCTGGTCTTGCTGTTGGTCGTACGCTGGTTGCAGTAATGGAAAACTATCAGCAGGCTGATGGTCGTATTGAAGTACCAGAAGTTCTGCGTCCGTATATGAACGGACTGGAATATATTGGCTAATACCCAATTTTTCTGAATCTAAAAAGCGCCTGCGGGCGCTTTTTTTGTCTCCCTTTGATACCGAACAATAATTACTCCTCACTTACAAGTAATACTACTTTCGAGTGAAAATCTACCTATCTCTTTGATTTTCAAATTATTCGATGTATACAAGCCTATATAGCGATCTGCTATAGAAATAATTACACAATACGGTTTGTTACTGGAATCAATCGTGAGCAAGCTTGAGTGAGCCATTATGAAAACGAAAATCCCTGATGCGGTATTGGCTGCTGAGGTGAGTCGCCGTGGTTTGGTAAAAACGACAGCGATCGGCGGCCTGGCAATGGCCAGCAGCGCATTAACATTACCTTTTAGTCGGATTGCGCACGCTGTCGATAGCGCTATTCCAACAAAATCAGACGAAAAGGTTATCTGGAGCGCCTGTACAGTTAACTGTGGTAGTCGCTGCCCGCTACGTATGCACGTAGTGGACGGTGAAATCAAATATGTCGAAACGGACAATACCGGCGATGACAATTACGACGGCCTGCACCAGGTTCGCGCCTGTCTGCGTGGGCGTTCCATGCGTCGCCGTGTCTACAATCCGGACCGCCTGAAATATCCGATGAAACGAGTCGGGGCGCGCGGTGAAGGCAAATTCGAGCGCATTAGCTGGGAAGAAGCTTACGGCATCATCGCGACCAATATGCAGCGCTTGATCAAAGAGTACGGCAACGAATCCATCTATCTGAACTATGGCACCGGTACGCTGGGTGGCACCATGACCCGCTCGTGGCCGCCGGGAAATACCCTGGTCGCGCGCCTGATGAACTGCTGCGGCGGTTATCTGAACCATTATGGCGACTACTCCTCCGCGCAAATTGCGGAAGGTCTGAACTATACCTACGGCGGCTGGGCAGATGGTAACAGCCCGTCGGATATCGAAAACAGTAAACTGGTAGTGCTGTTTGGTAATAACCCTGGCGAAACGCGAATGAGTGGCGGTGGGGTGACTTACTATCTTGAACAGGCGCGCCAGAAATCTAATGCTCGCATGATCATCATCGATCCGCGCTATACCGACACCGGTGCCGGGCGTGAAGATGAGTGGATCCCTATTCGTCCGGGAACAGATGCCGCACTGGTTAACGGTCTGGCGTATGTGATGATCACCGAAAACCTGGTAGATCAGGAATTCCTCGATAAATATTGCGTTGGCTACGACGAGAAAACCCTGCCAGCCAGTGCGCCGAAAAATGGTCACTATAAAGCTTATATTCTGGGTGAAGGACCCGATGGCGTGGCTAAAACACCGGAATGGGCTTCGCAAATTACCGGTATCCCGGCAGATAAAATCATCAAACTTGCTCGTGAAATTGGTAGCACCAAACCGGCATTTATCAGCCAGGGGTGGGGGCCGCAGCGCCATGCCAACGGCGAAATCGCAACTCGTGCTATCTCGATGCTGGCGATTCTGACCGGTAACGTTGGTATTAACGGGGGGAACAGCGGCGCGCGCGAAGGTTCATACAGCTTACCGTTTGTCCGTATGCCGACTCTCGAAAACCCGATTCAGACCAGCATTTCCATGTTTATGTGGACCGATGCCATTGAACGTGGCCCGGAAATGACGGCGCTGCGTGATGGTGTGCGCGGGAAAGATAAGCTGGATGTGCCGATCAAAATGATCTGGAACTATGCTGGTAACTGCCTGATTAACCAGCATTCTGAAATCAACCGTACCCATGAAATCCTTCAGGATGATAAGAAGTGCGAGCTGATTGTGGTTATCGACTGCCACATGACCTCATCGGCGAAATATGCTGACATCCTGCTGCCTGACTGCACCGCTTCAGAACAGATGGACTTTGCACTGGATGCATCCTGCGGGAATATGTCTTACGTGATTTTCAACGATCAGGTGATTAAACCGCGCTTTGAATGTAAGACCATCTATGAAATGACCAGCGAACTGGCA
>ENA-OWOD01000873-OWOD01000873.1-gut-metagenome-genome-assembly--contig:-NODE-873-length-15596-cov-3.455635_pt1 | contig 15596 bp, 17 predicted proteins | sample MGYA00248256_ERZ651792 | MGnify/ENA primary metagenome ERZ651792 (study PRJEB26908, sample SAMEA4031714) | gut metagenome | biome: gut; feature: normal infant; material: stool | place: China | collected 2015...
CAGCGGCGACGGGTGACGGTAAGCTCGATGCAGCTCTGACGGCAAGAGCCAACTGGAACTTCTAAAGCAAAAGGGAGGCTCGGCCTCGCTTTCTCAAAAGAAGAATTATTTCTTCTTAATTTGTCGATTGTAAAACTCATCTTCTGGTGCTGGTTTTCCAAAAAGATAACCTTGGATATAATCTGGATTTAATTTTTTGATTTCTTGAAATTCTTCTTCCGTTTCAACACCTTCAATACATACATTCAATCTCAAAGAATGTGCCATTTCAATAATATAAATCAAAATACTTCTTTCATAATTTGAAGAAAGTGCTTTTTGGATTAAAACACGATCTATTAAATAAGTAAAGAAACTCCATACAGTTTCTTGATAATTGGAACTATAAACCAATTTATTATCAAAAACATATTGTGTCATTCCTTGAGCTATATATTCATTACTTTCTTTTTCAGCTCTACAAAAACGAATAAATTCACCAATTTCAATTTCTTCATGGTTTTCACAATCAACAGAAAGACGAAGAATAAAATGTGCATCAATGTATCGATTCTGTGTAGAAGCATTTTTATAAAGATCATAAGCATCCGCATGACAAGAAGCAAGCGGTGGAACCATATGTGTTGATTCTGGTTTATCATCAAAACCAGACACCATAATATCCTTACCTACACGTTTTCCTACTTTTTCTAATTTACGATATAAATAATAAGCAATATCATCCGTCACGCACATAATTCCATCTAATTCAGGTTTTTCTTGAAGCCATTTATTCATTAAATTCCCTGAATCAATATTATAACCAGGTGTCGATAAAATATACTTTTCTTCAAAAAGCATATCATGACTTGATAAGGCTTCTTGATAGCCTGCAAGTCTTTGCTTTGCAGTAACCCCTCTATCATAACCAGTAATAATTCCAATATGTTGACAATAATTTTTTTCAATCATATAACTTACAGCATTATAAACACTTTTTTGTTATTATAGACAACAAAAGGATAATCTTTCATTTGTGAATTTAAAATAACAACTGGTATATGAAAATATTTTGGAAAAGCTTCTCTTGTTTTTTGATCCGTACGACAAATACTCGAAGCAGGAATAACTAAAAATCTAAATCTAAATAATTCGCAAAAGCCTAGACATTTGCTTTTTGATAGTCAGAAGATTGTACAAACTCTACATTTGGATCAACTGAACCACCAAAAAAGATGACAAGTTCTATTCCTAGTTCTTTACACGCTTCATTTGCTCCTCGACATATTTCCATATTATAATCAGAGGCACTTGTAATCATAAGTCCTGCTTTAATTGAGTTTCCATTTTTTTACCTCTTTTCATCAATTATAACACAAACCCATAAAAAAAATAAAAAAAAAGACCAAATGGCCTTCAGATAAATTCTACAAGTCTTGTACAAATTTCAGAATGTTGTTGTCAAAAAAATATTTAAGGAAGAAAAACCTGTTCATGACTTGTCTACGATGTTTATTATATTTTTTCTTAAATAAAAATCAATTTATTCTTATCAAAAATAAAAATAAAAGCGATTAAATTGTTAAAAAATAAAAAAAACCGCTTTTACCACGGTTTTTTAGGCTTTTTAAAAAATAAGTATGGTCTTTATCTTTTAGACTTATCTATCATTTTCTTAATATCTTTTAGTTTCTTTTTATAGTCATCAAACGATGTTAAACGATATGACCAGTTATATGAACCGACTGTTCCAGGAAGATTGACACGAGCTTCTTTTCCATAACCAAGTAAATCTTGAACAGGAAGCATCGCAATCAAAGCATCACAATCAAAAGCATAACTTAAAATATCTTGTACGATATCTTCTCCTTTATATCCTAAAGAAATCATGACCTCTTTTATAAATTCTTTATCTTCTAATTCATCATACCATTGTTTTAAAGGTGCGTTGTCATGTGTTCCTGTATAAACAACAGATTGTTTAGGTATTTTATATTTTACTTTTCTTTCATTTTCACCAAGTGAAAATTGCATAACTTTCATTCCAAGTAAATGATAATGATCACGTAATTCATGAACTTCTGGTCTTAATTCTCCTAAATCTTCAACAATCATATTTAATTCAGGAAGTTGTTTATAAACAGAATCTAAGAAATGATAACTTGGTCCTTCAATCCATTTTCCTTCTCTTGCCGTCTTACTTCCATAAGGAACCGACCAATACGTATCAAAGGCCCTAAAATGATCAATACGCAAAATATCAAAGATTTCATTATTCCATTTTAATCTTTTGATCCAAAAATTATATCTTGTTTTCTTTAAATAATCCCAATTATAAAGAGGATGTCCCCATAATTGACCATCCGCAGAAAAATAATCAGGTGATGCCCCTGAAATATAAAGTGGATAATAATCTTTTCCTAATTGAAAACATTTACGATATTCATAAACATCAGCTGAATCATTTCCTACATAAAGTGGAAGATCTCCCATAATAGAAATGCCTTTTTCATGAGCATGTATTTTTAATAAATTAAATTGTTTAACAAAAATATATTGTAAGAATTGAATATAGGCAATTTCATCTTCCAATCCTGCATTACTTCCACTTACTTTTTGATCTTCTTCATTCCAATCAGCCCAAGGTAACCCATCATTCGCTTGGTTTAAAGCCATAAAACGGGCATATTTTTTTAACCAAAACGTTCCTTTAACAAAAGTACGATATTCTTTTTTGAGTTCTTTATCTTGTAAAAATGTTTGATAGGCTTTTCTTAAATATTTATCTTTAAAAAGACGTACACGTTTATAATCTACTTTAGGATAATCTTCTAAATAAGAGGGAACTTCTTCTAATAAATGCCATTCTTGTAATAAATCCAAAGAGATATAGATTTCATCTCCTGCAAAAGAAGAATAAGGTGTATAGGGTGAATTCCCTGAACTTGAGGGATTTAGTGGTAATATTTGCCAGATGGAAAAACCAGCTTTTGCACTTAAGTCGATAAATTCATAAGCACTTTTCCCTAAATCACCAATTCCATGACGACTAGGCAAGCTAAATAAGGGCAACAAAACACCTGCTTGTCTTTGTTTTAAACTTTTTAATTCCATAATGAAACTCCTTACATTTGTAATCTTCTTTCATTTTATCATTTTAAAGCATAAAAAAAAAGACGATTGCTCGTCTTTTATTCAGCTACACGGTGAGCTACATTTGCACAACGCGAACATAATTCACCATTCATTTCATCTTCATCAAAATAGTTCCAACATCTTGGACATTGTACACCATTGAATTTTTCAACCTTGATGTAGCTTGTTTCATATTCTTCTAAAGTTGTATCATCAACTAATTCAACTTTTGCTACAATGAATAATTGTTTTAAATCATCTTTTAAGTCAGCAATATCTTTATATTCATCTTTTAAAGATAAAGTTACTTTTGTTTCCATATTTGATTTAATTAATTTTTCATTTCTTAAACCTTCCATAGATTTTAAGACATCTTTTCTTACTTCCATAAATTTAGAGAAATAAGCTAAAACTTCTTCTTCGTTTTCAATATTAAATAATTCATATTTTGGTTCTAAGAAGATAGATTCTGCTTTTGTTTCATCACAATGGAAATGATCATGTAATTCTTCAGCTGTAAATACTAGTACTGTTGATAATAATTTCATCATTGTTTTTGCATGATGATATAAAACTGTTTGAACTTGTCTTCTACGTGGAGAATTTGCATCTTCAATGTATAAGATATCTTTTGTGAAATCCATATAGAATGAACTTAAGGTATTTGTAAAGTAATTTAAGATTTCTTGGTTTGCTGTAGCAAAATCATAGTTTGCATAAGCTTCATCATAGGCTTTCATTAATTCATTTAATTTAGCTAACATATATTGATCAACACCAGGTAAATCTTTGATTTCTACTAAATCACTTGCTTTGAAATCATTTAAGTTACCTAAAACGAATCTCATTGTATTACGAATTTTACGATATCCTTCAGCCACTTGTTTCATAATTTCATCAGAAATACGAACATCTTGTTGATAAGCAACAGAAGTGGCCCATAATCTTACAATGTCAGCACCATATTGATTAACAAGTTTAATAGGATCTACTGTATTTCCTAAAGATTTAGACATTTTATTCCCTTTACCATCTAATACGAAACCATGTGATAAGACAGTTTTATAAGGGGCTTTACCATGAGCAGCCACACCGATAATTAATGATGAATTGAACCATCCACGATATTGGTCACTACCTTCAAAGTAAAGGTCTACTGGATAATTAAATCCTCTTTCTACCATGACACCTGTATGTGAACTTCCTGAGTCAAACCATACATCCATGATATCTTTTTCTTTTTTGAAGATACCATTTGGTGAATGTTCATTTGTATATCCTTCAGGTAATAAATCTTTTTCATCTCTTTCAAACCAAACATTTGATCCATGTTCTCTGAATAATTTAGAAATATGATCAAATACTTCTTGTTCAATGATTGGCGTTCCATCTTCACAATAGAAAATAGGAATTGGAACACCCCAAGTACGTTGACGTGAAATACACCAGTCTCCACGATCTCTAATCATGTTATAGATTCTAATATAACCCCATTCATTTAACCAGTTAACACTATCAATTTCACTTAATAATTTATCTCTGATTTTATCTAATGAACAGAACCATTGATCAGTTGCTCTAAAGATAATAGGTTTTTTAGTACGCCAATCATGTGGGTAACTATGCGTAATGAATTCAAGTTTTAATAAAGCTCCAATTTCATCTAATTTCATAGTCACTGTTTTATTCGCGTCATCTACATATTGACCGGCTAACCATTCACCACAATCTTCCATCATACAACCGTGTTCATCAACGTTACAATAAGCTGGTAAGTTATATTTTTGACCTACAAAGAAGTCATCTGCCCCAAATCCAGGTGCAGTATGAACGCATCCAGTACCAGAATCAGCAGTTACGTGATCTCCTAAGATAACTAATGATTCTCTATCATATAATGGATGTTGACATGTGATGTATTCTAATTCAGATCCTTTATAATGATTAACAACTTTGTAATCAGTAATTTCAAATTTAGCCATTAATTCATCAACTAAAGTATCTAAGACAATTAATTTTCCTTTTTCTGTTTCTACTAAGGCATAGTTATAAGAAGCATTTAAACAGATAGCTAAGTTAGCTGGAATTGTCCAAGGAGTTGTTGTCCAAATAACGAAATTAACATCATTATCTAAGATTCCTTTACCGTCTTTCACTTGAAATTTAACAAAAATTGTTGGTGATTTGATATCATGATATTCAACTTCAGCTTCAGCTAAAGCAGATTCACTTGATGGTGACCAATATACTGGTTTTAATCCTTTGAAAATCAATCCATCCACCGCCATTTTAGCAAACACTTCAATTTGTCTTGCTTCAAATTCATGTTGTAATGTTAAATATGGGTGTTTATAATCCGCAAATGTCCCCATACGGATAAGTTGTGCCATTTGTTTATTTACTTGTTCATGTGCATAAGCATCACATTTTTCTCTAAATTTAGCTGTTGGCATTTCTTTACGGTTAACACCTAATTTTTGAATAGCATTTTCAATTGGTAACCCATGTGTATCCCATCCAGGAATATAAGGTGTGTAGAAACCATTCATATTTTTATAACGACAAATAACGTCTTTGATAACTTTATTTAACATGTGTCCCATATGCATATTTCCATTTGCATAAGGAGGCCCATCATGGAAGACAAAACTGTCTTTTCCTTCATTTTGTTGGATAACTTTGTTGTACATGTCATTTTCTTGCCAACGTTCTACATATTTAGGTTCTTTTTTTGGTAAGTTTCCACGCATTTCAAAGTCAGTTTTTGGCATTAATAATGTGTCTTTGTAATTCATTTTTTCTTTCCTCTCTTTAAAAATAAAAAAACACATCATCCTAAGGACGATGTGATCGCGGTACCACCTTAATTCGTATTTTCATACGCTCTTGAAATCTTAACGCGATTAACGTCACCTTCTACTTAGTTCAAAGGGCTACTCCAGAGTGATTCATTATAATCCGTGTTACTGATTTTCACCAACCATCAGCTCTCTTAAAACGTAAATTATAAACTGTCTCCTTCATCGTATTTATCTTCATTAATTAAATTATAAACTTCTGATTGGTCAATAGACTCAAGGATATCTTTTGACATTTTTTCGACCGAAGCTCTAAATTTAACAGCTTGCGCTTTAAAGTCACTCATTTCATCAGATAATGAACGAACATACTCTAGCGATTCGCTCAGTATCATATTAGCATTCTTTTTCGCTTTGTCAATAAGTTCACTCGCTTCTTTTAGGGCAAGACGCGCAATTTCTTCATTTGTTTGTTCTTGGATGTTCACACGATGCTGTAATAATGACTTTTGTTTTTCTAAATGTTCATAGTCTTCTTTTAATTTATTTATTTGCTCATTTAAAGATTTGATTTCTCGGTCTTTTTGATCCATTAAATCATCGACCTGTTCTTTATTATAACCAAATAATTGTTTTTTTAATGGCATCTTGTTCACTCCCCTACTTATAAAAATATCCTTCAACCACATAGTTATTTGAACGTGTTTGTTTGTTACAATCAACAAACATGACTCTTCCATGCTTTTTGAATGATATTATGTCTTTATTATTACACAAATAATTTATTTGTTCAACCGGTTTATGATTAACTTTTACGTGACCTGCACGAATAAATTCAGCCGCTTTCTGTCTAGATATTTTATAGAAAGAAGAAATGATTTTATCAAGTCTCATTGAAGAAACAATAAAGGATTTTATGATATATTCATTCTTTACTTCTATTTCTTCTTGACACTTGGTAAGTTTCACCTTACTTCTTTTAATCATTTTAAGTTCATCTTTTAAATATTCATAAATAGGACGATCGACAGCTAAATAAAACTCTTTATCTTTTTCAACAATATCGCCAAATAATTCTCTTTTAATTCCTAAAGACATCAAAGCTCCCAAAATATCTCGATGACTTAATTTTTCAAAGTTTTTAGCATAAACGATTTTGCAAACCACAATTTCAAAATCACTTTCTTCGATTTCATAAAAATCAGGCGCTAAAATCATTCTTTTACTTTCACTATTTAAAAATCCACCCTGTTCTTTTATTTGAATGTCACCATGACCAATAATACTTCTTACAATTGATTGATGATAAGGATCTAAAAAAGAAGTTAAAATAAGTCTTTGTTTATAATCTACTTGATCTTTATAATCCAAGATTTTTTTAACAAAGACTTCTTCCCCTTTAAAATGTTCTAACATATTAAAAAAGTATGGAAACCATACTTTTTAATCTTCTTGTTCATCTTCATCTAAATCAATTGTACCAGCAACAGAAATATTACGAGGTGTACATAAGAAAATCTTTGGACCAATTCTTTGAATATCCCCTTCAATTGCATAAATAACACCGCTTAAGAAATCTACCACACGTTTTGCTTGATCTTTTTGTAAACGATGTAAATTTACAACAGTAGCTTTTTTAGTTTTTAAATAGTTTGCAATATCTTGAGTTTCTCCAAAAGAACGTGGTTCAAATAAAACTAAATGACTATCTTTATTCATATTTAATGATTTAACTGCTTCACTTGTTTTAGAGAACTTGGCTTGTTCAAACAAACTTGTTTTAGGTTCAGTATCAACCTCTACAGCATCATATTCTTCAACCACATCTTCTCCATCGCCATCTTCATCAAAAAACCATTTTTTTACTTTATCCATGAAGTCGTCCTCCTTTGATTTCTTCTCCATTATATCATACATTTCTCTTTAATCAAAGCAAACGTACTAATCATGTTCAATATTTACTAAAATAACATCTCCTTTTAAAGAGATCACACATTGAATTGGAATAACAATAACCGGCGGTTCTTTAAAAAAACAAAGAAAGTGAAAGAAATTGATTTTTTCAACAATCAATGCTTGAATACATCTTTGACACCAATCTACTTCAATATCTGCAATATAACCAATCTTCCTGCCATCATAAACATTAATGACATCTTTTGATTGTAAAGAAACAAGTCGCATTTTATCACCTGTATAAAAATATGCTTTAAACTAATTTTTTATGTAGTTTTTCTAAAGCATTTTTTTCAATACGGGATATTTGGGCTTGTGAAACAAAAAGTTCTTTCGCAATTTCACATTGTGAATAGCCCTTATAATAACGTTCTTGAATCACTTTTTGTTCTCTTGGATTTAAACAAGCCATCGCTTTTTTTAAATCTAAGTGTTGATGATAATGTTTGAGTGTTTCTTTATCGAGGGGAATCATATCAATAAGATGGAGTTCATTTTGATCATCATGACCAATAATTTCTTGAAAAGAAGCAACACTTTGGGTAGATTGTATTGCTTCTATAATTGAATGTTGATCTATTTGTAGATTACTTACGAGTTCTTCAATAGTTGGTTCTCTTTGTTTTTCTACAAGATATTTTTCTTTTTCTTTTAAGATGGCATAAGAAAGATCTTTGAGCGTTCTTGAAATCTTTACTTGGCTCTCTTCTCTTAAATAGCGTTTCATTTCACCAAGAATCAAAGGAACGGCATAGGTTGAAAATTGTAATTGATAGCTTGTATCAAAATTATCAATGGCTTTAATCAAGCCGATCATTCCAACTTGAAATAAATCTTCATAATGTTTTGATTTTTGATAAAAGCGTTTCATTAATGAAAGAACAAGACGCATATTTCCTACAAGAAGTTCTTCTTTAACTATTGGGTCATGTGTTTTTTGATATTTTTCAATAAGTATATAGAATTCTTGTTTAGAAAGTGTTTTTTGTAAAGTAATGTATCTATTTTGTTGTTTTTCCACAATAATCACCAAAATTATTTTGGCTTTTTTGTCATTTTTTATTCTTTGACTTCATCAAAGTTTAATTGATTTCTTAATTTTTTAATGATCTTTTTTTCAAGACGAGAAATATAAGACTGTGATATTCCTAAAAGCTTAGCTACATCTTTTTGCGTTAATTCATCATGGTTTGAAAGTCCATATCTTAAAATCAAGATTTCTTTTTCACGTTCATTTAAATCTTTTAAAGCTTCATAAAATAATTTTCTTTGATCGCTTTTCATCATTTCTTGTTCAACAAGATCATCATCTGTTCCTACGATATCACCAAGTAAAAGCTCATTGCCATCATAATCTATATTAAGAGGTTCATCCAAAGATATCTCATAACGTATTTTATTATTTTTTCTTAAATACATTAATATTTCATTTTCAATACACCGTGAAGCATAGGTTGCTAGTTTAATGTTTTTATCTGCTTTAAATGTATTGATGGCTTTTACAAGTCCAATCGTACCAATACTAATTAAATCTTCTAATGGACAATTTGTACTATTATCATACCTTTTAGCCACATAGACAACGAGTCTTAAATTATGTTCTATCAAAGTATCTCTTGCTTTTTGATTTCCTGAAACAGCTTGGTCAATCACCTTTCTTTCTTCTTCTCCTTTTAATGGAGGAGGTAAAATATCATGTTTACCAATATAATAAAGAAACTGATTTTGATTTAAAAATTGACGAAATACATCCCACATTAGATTACACCTCCCATCAATTCTTGATTAAGTAAGCAATCATACTTTAAATCATCTAATACACCAATATAAACATTATCTAGTTTTTGTTGATTGACTAAAATTGAATCAATTAAAAGAATATCAATTTTACGTTTTTTAATACCTTCTAGTTGAATTTGATCAATTTGTTTATAAGGATATAGAATACTTTTTTTAATAAAAATCAAGGGATAGCCTTTATAGTATGCCTCATTTCCACTATCTAAAAATCCTTTACAATAAATTGTTTTATTTTCTTGAAAAAGAATAACATCATAAAGATAATTTTGATGTTTTATTTTTCTTTTAGTATACGTTAAATAAATACTTTGAATAATAAGAAATAAAAAGGTAATAACAATAATAACTAAATTCTTATAAGAAATAGGGGTAATCAAGATTCCATTATAAATAAATGATTCTTTTATTAGGGTATTGATAAAGAACAGTATTGAAAAATAAACGATTAAAAAAACTGGAAAATATAAGAAAAATTGTTTTTTAAAAAAGAATAAAAAAAGGACAAACCAGTATAAAAAACTTATATATGGCAAATAGTCTATATAAATGAGAATAACTGATATATTACTTAAAAAACTCAAGAAAAGGATTTTCATAAAAGACCAATGAATATTAAGCAATAATGAAATCATTTCATAAGTCATGATAAATAAAATACCATTCATACAATAAGTTAATTCTACATAGATATCCATCTTGCTTACCCCTTTATCATCATATATGATTACACTAAAAAAAAATGTCAAAAAAAGATGTGATTTTTAAAATCACACCTTATTCATCCTCTAATAAAACTTCCCCATTAGATTCAATTATTTCTTTATAACGATAATAAGAATCTTTTAATTTTCTTTCTAGCGTACCATGTCCATCATTAAAACGATCTACATAAACAAAACCATAACGTTTTTTCATTTCACCAGTACCAGCTGATACAACATCGATTGGACCCCAATATAAATATCCTCGACAATCAACACCATCTTCAATAGCATCATTAACATTCTTTAAATGTTCTTCAATATAATGAACTCTGAAATCATCATGAATTTCACCTTTTTCATCAATATTTTCATCTAAACCAACACCATTTTCTACAATTAATAATGGTAAATGATAACGATCGTATAAAACATTTAAAGTATAACGTAATCCTACTGGATCAACAGCCCATCCCCAAGGTTGAGGTGCTTTATCTTTAAGATATGGATTATCACGGCATGTAAGTCCACCTGTATCTACTTTTAAGTTCACATCACGATCAAATGTTGTTGAACGATAATAACTAAATGATAAGAAATCAACTGTATTTTCTTTGATCAATTTTATTTCTTCTTCACTAAATTCTACATTTACTTGATCTTCTTTCCATACTTTCTTTAAATAAGTTGGTACAATACCTAAGCAGAATGGATCTGCCATAAAGAAAATATTCATACGTTGAGCATCTAATGTTCCAACAACATTTAATGGGTCACAGTTATATGGATAAGTAGCTACTGATGAAGCTGTCATCATACATCCAATTTGGTAATCTTCACTAATTTCATGTCCTAATTGAACTGTTTTTGCATTTGCGACTAAGATATTATGATAAGCATCCCATTGATCTTGTTTTGTTGTTGAACCAATTGGATCACTAGGATCTTTAGGATCTTTGATTGTAAGAACCCCACCAGCAACAAGTGGCATTCTAAATAAAGCATTGACTTCATTAAATGTAAGCCAAAATTTAACTTTTCCTTTATAACGTGTAAAAACAGTTTTTACATAACGTAACCAAAAATCAATCATTTTAGGATTTGACCATCCGCCATATTCAGTAATTAAATGAAGTGGTGTTTCATAGTGTGATAAAGTAATCACTGGTTCCATTCCTAATTCATTCATACAAGCAAACATATCATCATAATAGGCAAGTCCTGCTTCATTTGGTTCTAGTTCATCTCCATTTGGGAAAATTCTTCCCCAAGCAATTGAAGTTCTAAAACTGTTGAAGCCCATGCCTTTCATAAGTTTTAAATCTTCACGATAACGATGATAACCATCAACAGCTTTATGGCTTAAATAAACTTTATCGGGATTTAATTCCATTTTATATTTTTTCTTTGTTTCATCCCATTTAATACCAGGATCTTTTGACATAATACCTACTAATACATCTGTAACGTTTGGTTGTTTACCATCCTCTAACCAAGCACCTTCATATTGGTTGGCGGCAATAGCTCCACCCCATAAAAAATCTTTTGGAAAACTCATTTTCTCTACCTCCGTTTTTATCTATTGGTATTATAACACTTACAAAACAAGAGATTTATTCGTTTCATAATATGAAAAAAAGAGCAATCTTTTTAATTACTCTTTAAACATATCTTTTAATCATTAAGATTGAAAATACTTTTCAATACTCTTTTTTTCATTCTCTGATAATTTTAAAATGTTTGTTGCTCTTTGATATGAACAATTCAACTCATTCATCACATTTCTTACATGTTCTATATTCTTTTCTTTACGTTCTCTTTTTTTGCCTCGATTAATTCCTTCATTTCTTGCTTTTCTTTCAAGATAGTTTGCATAATCACACATTTCTTTGACCTCCTTTTCTGTTTCCTTAAATCCATATCCTTTAATAATAGAAAAATGAAAAGCGATCCTTTAACAGGACCTCTCTATATTGGAACAGGGCAAACAGATAATTTAAGTGAAATTGTGAAAATGATGAAACTCTTTCAAGAGCATTATCCTCATGTACAATTTCATTTATTAAGTGGTGATAAAGAAACATTATTAAAACAATTAGAAAGCAATCTTCTTGATTTTGGTCTTTTTATTCATGATTACGATAGAAATCTTTATGAAGGAATTCCTTTAAAGAGTACAAATTTTTTAGATATTCTTGCTTTTAAAGAGCATCCCTTCGCTTCTAAAAAAATCATTGCAGAAAAAGATCTTAAAGATGAAAAAATAATAATCGCTAGACAAGCCATGCAAAATCAAGAAATACCTGATTTTATTGATAACAAACAAATTGTCGCTATTTTTGATTTACCAGAAAACGTAAAAATAATGGTTAAAGAAAACATACCTTTATATCATTGGCATCTTATTAAAAAAAAGAAACCTACTTCTTTATTACAAAAAAATTTTATAGAAATACTAAAAAGCGAGTACTAACCAAGTATTCGCTTTAATAATTTCGATTTTTCTATAAATTTTTGACAATGCTTTTTATAAAGGACATGTTGTTTTACCCAATCTCTCATACGATTTGATGATTTCATTAAACAAATTGCTCCAATAATAAAGAATGGAACTTGAGGAGCAATTGGAAGCAATAAACCAACGAATCCTAATAAAATAAAGAATAGTCCAATAATAAATAAAACACTTTGGTAGATGTAACGTAACTTCATAGATGCCTCCTTTTGTTAAAAAAAGCATAAAAAAGTTATATGAACAAGCCGTGAACTATTTCTAAAGAAAAACTAAATAATTCTAAAAGAAAAATTATTTTTTTAATAATCGCAATAAGTCCTTTGGTTGTTTAAAAACCAAAGTGGCTGGTATTTCTTGCGTAGCAACACTACCCCATTTCGCAAGACCAAAATCAATGTGTGCGTTTTTAGATGCTTCATAATCCGATTGTGCATCTCCAATATAAATAACTTCTTCAGGTTTTAAATTTAATTTTTCAATACATTTTAAAAGTGGTTCCGGATGAGGTTTATGAAAAGTAGTATCATCTTGTAAAATAACAGCTTCCATGTATTGATCAATTCCTTTAGAAACAATATCAATTTCATATTGTTCTCTAAGTTTAGAAGAGACAATTGCTTGTTTGATTTTTTTGTTTTTAAATGTTTCTAAAACTTCTTCAAATCCTTCAAATAAAGTAGCACCATCTTCATAGTCATTTACATATTGCACCCATCTAGCATAGGTTTTTTCTTGATCTTTAACACCTAATTCTTCCATGACCTTCATGCCTGGATAGGCTGCAAATTTTAAAACCTGTTCAAAAGTCCAATCTTCTCCTGTCTCTTCTTTAATAATTTTCATAAGGGGATACATATTCATTTTTAAAGTATCTAAAAGTGTACCATCAATATCATAAATAATCGCTTTATATTTTTTCATCTCTTTCAATCCTTTCTTTTAATAAATAAACAATACCTCGATAAGCCAATCCCTCAAATAACATCGAAGAAATATCTTTATGAAAATAAAGATTTTTAAAACCATTTTTATCTATTTTATTTAATATATTTTTAATAATCTTTTCTTCATAATTCCATTTTAAATCTAATGAGAGTTCTAAACGCGTTGGATCAAGCATTGTAAAAATCATACTTACCAATAACCCCAGAAGTTCATTAAATTCATCTTGACTTTGACATTCACGAATGCGTTGATTAATCGTTTTTCCTTCAAAGGATATCAAGCCTATTTCACCCATGATTCCAGTATTTCCATATAGCGGTTCATCTTTATAAAAATAAGAACTTCCTATTCCCACATCATTTATATATAGATAATAAGTAGCGTCTTGTTGATACGTAAAATAACATCCTTGATGAATCATCTTAACATCATTTTGGAGTTGAATTGGTAGATCTATTTCTTTTTTGATATCTTTTAACCAATGATGTTTTTTTAGAATATTTTGATGATCAGTAACGTATTCATCTTCATAGACAATTCCTTCAACCGCTATTTGACAACAATGAACTTCATTTTTATCTACTAATTGTCTTATTATTTTTTTTAATTCTTCTTCCTCTTGATAAAATAATATATCTTCTTTTTTTATTTCACTAAAACTTCTTACTTGATAAATGATTTTATCCACTTGAATATAAAGACATAGAATTAAATAATTCTTTTCATTTAAGGCAAAACGTGTTGGACATCTTCCGCCACTTGATAAGTCATTTCCTATTTCTTGAATCAATTGTTTTTCTTGAAGTATTCTTACCATATTACGAATACTTGGTTGAGATAATTGGAGATTTTCTACTAATTCATTCATTGTTGAACTATTATGAAGATAGAGATATTTTAAAATAGCTAATAAATGTTTTTTCTTTGTTTCTTTTAATGCATTCATATTCTCACCCTTACTTTTATTATAATATAATAAAAGTAAAATAAAAGAAAAACCAGAATTATCTGGCTTTAGGTATAAAATAACGTGTCATATCCACACCTTCATGTTTTAATAAAGCAATTTTTTTATCAATACCACCTGCATATCCCGTTAAACTGCCACTTGTACCAACGACACGATGACACGGAATGATGATTGAAATAGGATTATGACCTACCGCATTGCCTACGGCTTGTCCTGACATTTTTTCTTTATGAAGTTTTTGAGCTACAACTCTAGCAATCTTTCCATAAGTTGTGACTTCACCATAAGGTATTTCACAAAGAAGCTTCCACACTTCTTGTCTAAAAAGACTTCCTTGTGGTTTTAAAGAAAGCTCTTTAATATCTGGTTTTTCTCCTTTAAAATAACGCTCTAACCAGCTTTTGGTTTCTTGGAGTATTTCTATTTGATCGTTAATGATGGGCTCTTCTTTTAATGTTGCCTGAAAATATTTTTGTCCTTCAAGCCACAATCCTATTAAATTTTCTTCATCACTTACTAAATATAAAATTCCTAAGGGTGATTTATATGTTGTTTTATAATACATAATCTTTTCTCCTCTAAATATCTTGTAAATTATTTTGACGATGATTAAAAAGTTGTTTTTGATAGTGTTTTGGTGTAATGTCATTCTTTTATGGTAATACAGCAAATTAAATGCTTTCTAAACATAAATAGCCTAAAGATAAAACATATTTATAACATTTATTCACTTTCATCAACGGTGCGTTGATAGCGATTATTAGACGAATAAATAATTTTATTTAGGAAAGTAGCAC
>ENA-OWOD01000874-OWOD01000874.1-gut-metagenome-genome-assembly--contig:-NODE-874-length-15589-cov-7.917741_pt1 | contig 15589 bp, 9 predicted proteins | sample MGYA00248256_ERZ651792 | MGnify/ENA primary metagenome ERZ651792 (study PRJEB26908, sample SAMEA4031714) | gut metagenome | biome: gut; feature: normal infant; material: stool | place: China | collected 2015 ...
TCTCGACTGGATTGCGCCGACTGCGGTCAGCCGCATTCTCGACCGGATCGACGGCACGCGTGTGCTGGAGCCGAGTTGCATCACCACCCAGTCGCACGTGATCGCCCGCGCCACCACGCGCATGTAGCTCGCCTGCCGTCTGCACAGCCAGTTCCGGACTTGCACAGCCGCAGAACAGGACTTGTGCGGACGGGAATTAGCGTCAGTTCGCCGGCAATTCCTGCGCCGGGCAGGCACGCAGTACGGACAGCATCGCCCGCTTCTCCTTCGTCGTGACGGTCAGCCCGTACTTGGCTTTCACGCCGATCTGCCGGGCCACGTAATCGCAACGGTATGCGCCGTTCGTCGGCAGCCAGTACGCGGCCGACGCGGAACCCTTCTCCTGATTGGCAGGCCCGTCCACCGCCAGCAGGTTGTACATGTCGTTGCCGAACCGGTACCGCTTCGTACGGTCCCACTGGTTCGCACCCGACTGCCACGCGTTCTCCAACGCCACCACATGGTCGATCTGCACCGCTGACGACGTTTTCACTCCGCGCGTGAACCGGATCGTCGTACCGGTGTACGGGTCGGACAGCACACCCGACTTCACCTTGCAGCCGGCGCCGGACCCGGAACCAGAATCAGAGCTAAAACCAGAACCCGCTATATACCGCACATCCATCAAATCGCGCGCCAACACGTCCTCGCGCACATCGCAACCGTTGCCATCGTCATCGGTCTGCCGGAAACCGAATGAATCGCGGTCGTACCCGGCCCGGCTGGGCTGGTCGTCGATTGTCAACGATTGCAATGTTTCCGCCGCGCTGCCAGTCGCCACATACTCGCCCGTCATCTCGCCGACGGTCGGGTTGACCTTCGGCATGAGCAGACCGATCGAAATGCCGGCGACCACCGCCACGACCAGCAGAATCGCAATACGTTCCGCTAGCCCGTTGGCATTGAAACGCTGCCTGCGGAAACGCGAGTCACGCATACGTAAACGTCATCGGATCATGTCCCGCACGCGTCGGCCCATCCAACGCGTCGATGGCCGCATGCTCGTCCGGGTCAAGCACGAAACCGAACAGGTCGAGATTCTGCCGCTGCCGGTCCGCATGCACCGACTTGGGAATGATGATCGTGCCGTTTTCGATATGCCATCGCAGGATCACCTGCGCTTCGGTGACGCCATGCGCCCGCGCGATGCGTTCGATCACACCATCGCCGGCATTGAGATCCGCGCCACGCGCCATCGGCGAATACGCCTCGACCGCGATATTGTGCGCCTTGCAATACGCCACCACCTCGCGCTGCTGCCACGTGGGATGCAGCTCGATCTGGTCGACGGCCGGATACTCGCCCGTCTCCTTATGCAGCCGCTCAAGATGCTCCGGCAGGAAATTGCACACGCCAAGCGTACGCACGCGCCCCTCCGCGCGGAACTCGTCGAACGCCTTCCACGTTTCGCCGGAACGCCAGTCGAACGGGGTCGGCCAATGCAGCATATACATGTCCACATAATCGAGCTGCAGCAGGCCGAGCTGACGGTCGAACGCCTTGCGTGCGGAATCGTACCCCTGTTCCGAATCGCGCAGCTTCGTCGTCACCCACAGATTTTTGCGATTTTCGCCTTGCGTGAACCCCACGTTTTTTAGCGCGCGCCCCACGCCCGCCTCGTTGTTGTAGCCCGCGGCGCCGTCGATATGGCGATAGCCGGCTTCGAGCGCGCTCTCGACCACGGGGGCGACACCCTCGTCGTCGATGCGCAGCACGCCCAAGCCGATCTGCGGAATCAGATTGCCGTCGGAAAGCGTGATCATCGGAGTGTGGAAAACAGCCATGGAACAACCCCTTGAGTCGAAATGCAATGTTCTTCGCACCAGTGTAGCGGCTGTTGCGCTCGCAGGTTGTCCGGCCTGTGTCCGCGACCCGCCTGAACCTGTGCGTGGCAGCCCGCCTGAACCTGTGTCCGCAACATCGGCAACCTGCATCGGCAGTCTGCGTCAACAACCTGCACCAACAACCCGCACTGGAGCCCTGCGCTTACCCCGCACCAGACGCATATCCAACGATTATTCAACCTCCCGTAACAGACGTAACAATTCCGTGCGGGCGGACGCGCTATAACGTTGCCCGGATATGAAGAACGATTTGGATATGAAGTCGGATACAGAGAACGAAGAAGACGTCACTATGAGTACGGAGAGCGCGGACGTGCGGCCCGCGGAGAGCACGGACGCACGGCCTGCAGGAGCCCAGCAACCCACGCACCACCACCCCCAACTGTCCCACCACCCCCAACCGTCCCACCACCACGGCCACGCGCTCGCCGGCATCCTCGGCCCCGCGTTCGTGGCGGCGGTCGCATACGTGGATCCGGGCAACGTGGCGGCGAACATCACGTCGGGCGCGCGCTACGGCTACCTGCTGGTGTGGGTGCTGGTGCTGGCCAACTGCATGAGCGTGCTTATCCAATACCAGTCCGCGAAACTCGGCATCGTCACCGGCAAAAGCCTGCCGGAAATCCTGGGCGAACGGCTTGGCGACGCGGGCCGGTTCATGTTCTTCATGCAGGCTGAGGTAATCGCCATCGCCACCGATCTGGCGGAAGTGATCGGCGGTGCGATCTCACTGAAACTGCTGTTCGGTCTGCCGCTGTTCGTCGGTGGTTGCATCATCGGCGCGGTGTCGACGGTGCTGCTGATTTTCGAAAAAGGCGCCACGCATCGCATTTTCGAAAAACTGATCATCGGCCTGCTGCTGGTGATCACGTTCGGTTTCATCGCCGGTCTGTTCATCGCCCCGCCAAATCCGAAAGAAGTCGTCGCCGGCTTGATTCCACGCTTCAAAGGCACCGACACCGTGCTCATGGCCACGTCCATGCTGGGCGCCACGGTCATGCCGCACGCCATCTACCTGCATTCCACGCTCGTCAACGACCATTACGCCCCCGGCGAAGCGAAGCCGAGCATCAAAAAGCTACTTCACGGCAGCAAAATCGACGTTGCCTGGGCGCTGATACTGGCCGGCTCGGTCAACCTCGCGCTGCTCATCCTCGCCGCGAACTCGCTGTACGGCATGACCGGCACCGACACCATCGAAGGCGCGCAACGGGCCATCCAGCATGTGCTCGGCCCGGTGATCGGCACGATTTTCTCGATTGGTCTGCTTGCGTCGAGCCTGAGCTCCACGTCGGTCGGCACTTACGCCGGCAGCGAAATCATGCACGGCCTGCTACGCATCAAAGCGCCGATGTGGGCGTGCCGAGTGGTGACGCTGGTACCCGCGCTGGTGGTGCTATGGTTCGCCAACAATCCGACGGAAGCGTTGATCGTCGGCCAGGTCGTGCTGTCGGTCGGCATTCCATTTGCGATTATTCCGCTGATGCGTTACACGCACGACCGCACGCTGATGGGGGAGTACGTGGACGGTCCGGTCAAGCACATCGTCAATATCGCGGTCGCCGCGCTGATCGTCGCTCTGAACGTGGTGCTGATTGTGCTGACAATGCTCGGCAAAGCCTGATTTTCCGTGATTTTTACGTCGATCTCCGGCGGATTTGCGGTGCTTTTTTCGTAGTTTCTCAGCTGATTTTCTAGGGTTTTTCCCGCAGATTTCCCGCGGATTTTTCCACGAAACCTACGCTGCCTGCACTTTCCCGCTGTCATAATCGACCACGGTGTACATGCCCTTCCCCTCACGCTTGGACTGGTACAACGCATGGTCGGCGAATCCCAAGCAGAGGTCCAGATCGACGTTCTTGCCGGACAGCACGCGGCATGCGCCGATACTGCAATGCACGTCCTGCCCGTATTGCGCGGACGCCTGCGCCAACTGGCGGCGGAACAGGTCCAGCGTGCTTTCGATCACGCGCTCGTTCGCGGTGTTCTTTATCAGCGCCACATACTCATCGCCACCGAAACGGACGATGATGTCATCATGCCGGTACAGCCGCTTCAACGTCTGCGCCACTTCACGAATCCAGAAATCGCCCACTTTATGGCCGTGCGTATCGTTGATCTGCTTGAAATCGTCGATGTCAACGAAAATCAGAACAGCCTGGTCGTCTTCCTGCATGTGCGCGAAATAATTCTCAATCTGTTCGCGGCCGGCGCTTTTGCTCCACAAATCGGTCAGACCATCGTGCTGCGCCTCGTAGCTGACCTTCTGATAGGCGTCATCCTGCGAACGGATTTTCTTGTTCATTTCGATGGTGTCGACCACGAACGTGAACTGGATGGAAATCGTGATCGCGATGGCCTGCAACGCCAGTCCGTAATGGAGAATCTGAACGATGGTTGCCACAATCGGCAGCACGAAGAACGACAGCGACGTGACGAACAGCGATCGGCTGAGGTTTTTGCGGTTTTCGATGATCAGCATCACAATCAGCGCGAGCTCTACCAGACCCAGTATCTGCGGGATAGCGAACAGTGGTCCGCGGCGGTAGTAGTTCTGGCTGTCGATGTAGTAGACCATATGGTTGAACTGCGTGGCAATCGTCAGTACGATGCCGAGCGCGGACGCTGCGTAGATGACGTCAAGCTTCTTCGGACGCGGCTTTTTCGGTTTGGATCGGGCATTGGCCGAACGTTGGTTCTTACGGTTACGCTTGGCTCCGCCGCTCATTCTGGCCCTCCACTCGTGCGGGCTGACGTCTTCAAGCATGTCGTCGCCGCTGACGGTTTGCCAGATATAGTTGGCGAACAGCGCGATGAAGGTGAAATCGATCAGGTATTCACCAAGATTGCCGATGCGCGTCATATAGAAGTCAAGCTTGTCGCGGCCGCCGTTGTGATACCAGGCGGACACGTCGGCCAGCAGCATCAGCGCGCATAGAAGCTGCATGGAAACTTTCGTATAGGTACGCCGCGTCCTACGTATCGCGCCCACGTAGACGCCACCTGCGCAAACGATGCAGATGAGAACGCCCCATAGCTCCATCGCTATGTTGAATAACGTGACTACGGTCATACTTCCTAACCCCCTGCGCGGCGTATTCCTTTCCTGTATCGTGCCGTTACTGCCAACGCATATGTATACCACCCCGAGATGAACAAATACGAAGTTTTGCCAATTTTTCTCGGTTGAATTGGAATTGAACGTGTTCGAATAGTTTCATCTCGCGTTCGACCACCCGCAGTACTAGACTTTTTGAGTCTGTTTTTGTAGGAGTTGCGCAATGCGCTGCGAGTATGCGCGGATGAGTGATGGAGAGCAGTCGGTTGCCGTCGAAACCGGAGAAGAGGTCGGAAGTGAAGCCGGAAAAGAAAATAAACGCGAAACAGGGCCGCACCCACGGCCTGTCCCAGCCACTTACCGGCGAGGAATCGTATAAAAACGACCATCTGACGCATGCCGCGTTCGTATCGATCGCCATTCTCACCTTTATCACGTTCGTCGGCAACTTCACGCAGCTGCAGTTGAGCGCCGCACTGCCCACCATCGTGTCCGATTTCGGCATTTCCGTGACGACCGGCCAATGGCTGACGTCGATTTTCCAGCTCGTCATGGGCGTTATGGTGCCGCTCACCGCCTACCTGACCCGCCGATTCTCCACCCGCCAGATCGTGATTGCATCGATGGCGGTGTTCACGCTCGGCTCGGTGTTCGCCTGGCTCGGCTCATCGTTCGTACTGGTTTTGATCGGCCGTCTGCTGGAAGCCGTCGGCACCGGCGTGATGTGGCCGGTCCTGCAGATCACGGTATTTTCGATTTACCCCCTTTCGCGCCGTGGCATGGCGATGGGCACCGTCGGCATGGCCATGAGCGTCGCGCCCGCGATCGGCCCCACGTTGGGTGGTGTGCAAACCGATTTGAACGGTTGGCGATCAATCTTCCTCACGCTGACGGTCATCGGCGTGATTTCACTGTTTTTGGCGATTTTCGGCTTGCGTAATTTCGGCACGCGCGACGCGTCCGCAAAAGCCGACTTCTTCTCCGTCGGCCTGTCGATTTTCGGCTTCGGCGGACTCATGTTCGGCTTCACGAACATCGAATCGTATCCATTCACGCATCCGATGGTGTGGCTCGCCATGCTCATCGGTGTGGCCGGCATCGTCTGGTTCGTGCTGCGGCAGATCCACGGCGCTCGCAGGCAGGCGTCCGACCCGTCCAAGCAACCTCCGCTGCTCAACCTGAGCGTGCTGAAAAACAAAAGCTTCACCGTCGGCACCGTCACCGCCGCGCTGTCGTTCTTCGCCTTCAGCTCGATCATGGTGATCATGCCGCTCTACATTCAGGATTGCCGAGGCTATTCCGCCACGATCAGCGGCCTGGTGATGCTGCCCGGCGCGTTCGGCCAGTGCATCGCGCAGTTCTTCGGCGGCAAGGCACTCGACCGTCTCGGCGCGCGTCCGGTGGCGCTGATCGGCTCGATCACCCTGCTGTTCGGCACCATCATGATGAGCCTGATTTCCATGACCTCATGGATCTGGTGGGTGTCGATTTGGCAGTTCGTGCGCCAGATCGGCATGGGATTCGTGCTTATGCCGATCACCACATGGTCGCTGAACTGCCTGGAACCTGAGGAAGTGAGCGCCGGCTCGGCCGTTACGAACACGGTCCGCCAGATTGCCGGTGCCATCGGCGCACCCGTGCTGGTGATTCTGATGGAAACGTTTACCGCCCTGCGCTGGGCTGCGATCGGCGGCGCGAAGAACATGTATGCCGTGGCGAACGTGTTTGGCATCCAGTGGGCGTTGCGCGTGAGCGCCACCATCTGCTTCATCATGGTGGTCATGGTCTTCTTCGGCGTCCGCGGCAACGGCGCCGGCTCCACCCGCGACACCGTCCAGCGCGCACTCAATCGCGTCCACCCCCACGCCGCCTAGCCTTACCTGTCCGCCCTTACCGCATTTTCGCCGTTCCGTAGGCATGTCATGAGCGTGGTTTGCTCAAGTGCCGCCATTCCCCGCAGTAGGAAATGAGAGAGAAATGTCCGCATAGTGGCATGCGGTACGGGTGCACGTAAAAGCACTGTGAACCTCGCGGGAAGGAGGTGGCGCACCCGTGCCGTGTTGCGTATGGTGAACGGGAACGTAATGAAAGGCAACCATGCGGCAAACCTGCGAAAGCGAGCGTGAGAACGACGGCAATAACGATGCCGAACGCGAACGCACAAGCGAAAGCGAAATCGAGGATCTGGGCGCGCAGCTCGACAAAGCATGCGCCAGCCGCCCCCTCGACCGTGCGCAACATGGCATGACCCGCCGTACCGCAGCAACACACCTTCTGACCGCGGTGCTCTGGCTGGCCACCGCCATCATCCTGCTGGCCATGCTGCTGCGCATGCTGCCCAACAACCTCGACGGCAAACGGTACGTGCCGCTTATCGTCGCGCTGATGCCGTGGCTGGGCATACTGTCTTTGATTATTGCGATCACCGCGATAGCCGTCCGTGCAATAGGCGGACGCGTCCTACTCGCCACCGTCAGCGTGGTGTGCGTGGTCGTGCAAATCGGCTGGCATTGGGGTTATATCAGGCCGCAGCAAACGATTTCCGACGCGGCCAGCACCGCAGTCACGCAAGTCTCGTCCGACGGCTTGCCCAACACGTCCGACCGGTACGCCCGCATCATGACCTTCAACACCAAGGAAGGGCATGCCGACGCCAATCGGATCGTCGAAATCGTCAAAAACGAGCATGTGGAAGTGCTCGCGCTGCAGGAAGTGTCATGGGACCTGCTCAACCGGCTCAATAGCGCCGGAATCGCCAATTATCTGCCGTATTCCGTGGCCGCGCAGCAAACGTGGCATGACAACGGCGGTGTGAACGTGCTGTACGGCGCCGCGCCGATGGAAAACGCCAAACAGAACCTCATTCCCGTGGAATCAAGCAGCGTTTCCGCCGCGACGATCGATTTCGGCGGCAGCAAGGTGCGCTTCGGCTCCGTCCACCCGTTCTCGCCGCGCCCCCGCAACCAAGGTCTGTGGAACCGTAGTCTCGACTCGCTCGCCCAACTGCAGCATTACGACAATCTGTACGTGCTGATGGGCGATTTCAACTCCACATGGGACCACGCCAGCTTCCGATACCTGCTCGGCAGCCGTTTTCTGGATTCCGGCCAGCAGGCGGGCGAAGGCCCGCACATGACGTACCCGGCCATGATGCCGATCGCCGAAATCGACCATATCGTGCATGACAAAGGCGTGACCGTAGGCAACCTCAAAACCGCATACATCCCCGGCTCCGACCACCGCGCCCTCCTTGCCACCCTCGAAGTATGCTGAAACGTCTCGCCGATGGCGGGTGTTGTGAAGCTCTGGGCACGATTTTTCGCAAATGGCATGCTTCACGATAAAATAGCAGGTTGTGAGAGCGCGCTGCAGAGCACCGCAAGGCTTTGCGTCGCGGAAAACCGTTGGTTGAAGAAGTTTTCAAGGGGTTTGGTATGCACATCATGTTCGTCTGCACGGGCAACATTTGCCGTTCCCCTATGGGCGAGCTTCTGATGACCCACTATCTGAACGGCACCACCGTGCAGGTGTCGAGCGCCGGCACGCGTGGTTTGCCGATGCATCCAATCGATCCGTCGAGCGGCCGCCTTATGCAAAGCGTCGGCATTGAGTCGAGCGGTTTCCGTTCCCGACGACTGACCCGACAGATGGCCGACGAAGCCGACCTGATCCTCTGCTTCGAAAAGCAGCAGCGCAAGGAAATCGTCACGTTGGCGCCAGCCGCCGTACGATACACGTTCCTGCTTGACGATTTCGCGAATATGTGCGATTACTGCGCTCGCAACAATATGATTGCCGGACTGACCATCCAGGAACGCCTTCAGTCGGTAATCAAGAAGTCCTCGATGATTCGTCCGATGATTCCCCAGCCGAAAGACATCGCCGACCCGCATGGCCGCGAATTCGGCATGTTCTGCGTCGCCGCCGAACAGACGAACGGTGCGATCCGTAAAATCCTGAAAAGCATGCGCAAGCACCGTGCGGTAACCCCCGCCCCCATACGCTCCCAAATCGTTGCCTGATAATTCTTTTAGATCCATGGATTGATTCACCATAGCTTGGCCCTACTCTATTTTTTTTGAGTCCGAGCGTGTTTGTGATATTCACCCATTTTTTATTATTGATATTTTGATTTGATTGGCATGTTGCATGCCATAAGAGGTAAAGAAGCCCTTTTCGAGCATCTCTTGAAAGATTAATTTCAGGATTGTTGGGGGTGGGCTGTCGGTGGCGTGGGATGGGGCGAGGGTGCTTTACGTCGCAAGGTGGTATTGGTTGGAAAATTTTCTGAAACGTTTGCATATGTGAATTTGCAATGATAGTGGGTGCTACGGGGTGCTGGTATGAGTGTATCTGTTGCTGACAGCGTTTGCAACAGGGCAGAAAACAATTGCGTTTTAACCGCCATTTTTCAATAAAAATCACTCATTTTTCAAAGGAAAAATGTGGTATTTTTGACGCAACGTCTGCTAGTGGCAAACGTTGTCAAAGTTAGATGCAAGGAAGCAGGGAGGGTAAGGTGCGACTCAGCACTCATACGTTCGCGGGTATGGCGAACGCACTCACCAGAAAAGAGCCTCCGCACGACGATCAACCGGAGTTGATGACCCGTGCAGAGCGCAGGCGCGCGGCCCGCAAGGCTCGTGCGGCCAAAACCTGGAAGAAAGTAGCGGCGGGAACGGTGGCGGTCGCCACGCTGTTCGGCGGTATGGGTGTGGCATCCACCGCACTTGCCGCCGATCGTGACAGCTACCAGGACACCATCGGAAATTCTTCTTTCGAGTCGGCCCGTAACCAGTACGGTCTGACCAAGCACATGAAGAACGGCGCCATCCTGCACGCGTGGATGTGGTCGTTCAAGAACATCACGGCGAACATGGAAGCCATCGCCAAGGCTGGCTACACCTCCGTGCAGACCGAGCCGATGAGCAAGATTAAGTTCGTTCCGGCCAACGGCAAGAAGTTCGACGAGAACTGGTACTACGTCTATCAGCCGGCGAACACCTCCATCGGCAACTTCGTGGTTGGCTCTGAGGATGATTTGAAAGAAATGACCGCCACCGCCCACAAATACGGCGTGCGCATCATCGTGGACGTGGTGGCCAACCACTTCACCTCCGACTGGTCCGCCATCGACTCCGACTGGCAGAACACCGACTACTTCCACAAGCGCACCGGCTGTGATGGTCCCAACGGTGAGATCAAGGATTACTCCAACCGTTATAAGGTCACGCAGTGCCACCTGCTCGGCCTGTGGGATCTGAACACGCAGAACCAAGAAGTTGCGGACCGCATGCAGAGCTACCTGAAGTCCGCTGTGGCGGACGGCGTTGACGGCTTCCGCTACGATGCAGCCAAGCACGTCGAGCTGCCTGACGAGCTGAAGGACGCCAAGTCGAATTATTGGAACACCATTTTGAAGAACGGTTCTCAGTTCCAGTACGGCGAGGTCCTGCAGGGCGATTCCGGCCTTGACTACAAGGCCTACGCCGATATGTTCCGCGACAAATCCTCCGATGGCGGCGGCAACACCGCCTCCGCATATGGCGGCACCATCCGCGCTGCCGTAAGCTCCGGCAACCTCAGCACCAAGATGGTGCAGAGCATCAGCACCGGCGGTGCCAACGAGGACCAGCTTGTGACATGGGTCGAATCCCACGATAACTACGCCAACAAGGAACAGACCGGTTCCGATGGCGTGAAGAAGGGCGTTTCCACCGAGCTGACCGACTACGAGCTCATGATGGGTTGGGCGATCGTCGGCTCCCGCAAGGCTGGAGCACCGCTGTATTTCAACCGTCCGAAGGAATCTGGCGGTAAGGATGCCAACGGCAATATCAGGCCGCAGTTCGCCGAGAAGTCCCAGTTGGGCGACACCGGCGACGACATGTGGAAGAATACGTCCGTCGTGGCGGTCAACCACTTCCGCAACGCCATGGATGGCAAGAGCGAGTATCTGCAGAACTGTGGAGACAAGTCCTGCCTCATGATCGAGCGTTTCACCAAGGACAAGCAGGCGAACGATGGTGTGACCATCGCCAACATGGGCGGCGAACAGAATCTCGCTGGCATGTCCACCAACCTTGATGACGGAACCTATCCGGATGAGGTCAATGGCGGCAAACTCGTGGTCAAGAACGGCAAGATTGAATCCGGCACCGCCAAAGCCAATTCGGTCAGCGTCTTCTATATCAAGGGCAAGGTCCTGCCGTACGTTTCCGCCGAACCGGCATCCATCGACTTCTCCACTGACAGCGTGAAGGTGACTTTGCATGCCGTGTACGCTAGCAACCTGAAGTACACGACGTCCGAAGGCAAGACCGGCACATTCCAGGATGGAGACGTCATCTCCGTCGGCAGCAGCCTGTCCGTGGGCCAGTCCGCCACAATCACCGTGACGGGTACCGCTTCCAAGATGGTCGAGAGCGTCCAACAGGGTACCGCGCTGTCCAACAAGGTGACCGTGAACAAGGTGGAGGTGCCTCCGCAGAACCTCGCCGCGCAGTACGGCACCAACAAGGTGGGCAACGGCGTGAAGAAGACCATCAACTTCAACGCCGGCAAGGGCGCGAGCATCTCTGACTGGGACAGCTCCATGCTGATCGCGCAGGGCGCCGCCAATGACGATCCGCGCGTGTACCGTCCGAATTCCATGTATGAGGTTCCGATCGATCTGTACGCGTTGTACGGCGCCTACGATGACGACAACCTGTACCTTATGTGGGAAATGACCAACGTGCAGGATGTCGTCGACACTGGCGACGACTACCCGCTGAGCCAGGGCCACCTGTGGCAGACCCAGAACCTGCCGTTCCACATCGCCATCGACACCAAGGATGACAGCACCCGCATTGGCAACAACGGCGGTCTGCAGACCGGCGGTTCCCTGTGGGCGTCCAACATCACTTGGGGTGGCGAGCAGAAGCTCAACAACGTGGTGACCATTTCCACCAACGGTTCCAACGGGCCGTGGATCTACAAGGGCGACGAGAGCGGTCTGAACGCCAACGCCGTGTATGGTCCTGCCGCCAACGCTGCCACCAACACCAAGAAGTCGGGCATCAAGTTCGGCTATGGCAATGGCATCCTGAGCAAGGACGTCATCGGCATTGACGGTGGGTGGGGCGAGAGCAACGGCCGTGTGGTCGGCGATATGAAGGCCGATAACGAGAGCAAGGCCAAGTGGGTCAACTTCAACGAGAAGGGCCACAACTCCGATCGTATGGACGATCACTATGAGATCGCCATCCCGTTGGAGGAGCTTGGCACCACCGCTGAACGCATCGCTACGAGCGGCATCGGCATCGAACTGGCAGCCACCTTCGGTCTGTCCGCCATGGATTCCCTGCCGTACGATCTGGCGATGAACGACAACGCCGATCTGCCGGACACCACCTCGCAGGTGAATAACTCCTATGAGAAGTCCGATGACGACATGTTCACCGTGAAGATGGCCAATATCGGCGGTTCCGGACCGATCATCGAAACCAAGTCCGTTAAGATTGATCAGTCGGATTACAGCGTGGATCTGTCCGAGGGCGTGGCCACGAAGCAGTTGACCGCCACGACCGATCCGAAGGGCGCGTCCGTGAGCTGGAGCTCGTCCGACAAGGACGTGGCGACCGTCAGCCCGAAGGGCGTGGTCACCCCGAGGAAGGCCGGCAAGGCCACGATCACCGCGAAGTCCGGGACCAAGACCTCTTCGATCACGGTTACGGTGACGGGCCAGCTTCCGCCTGATCCGGTGAAGGACAACACCATCTACGCCGCCAAGCCTTCGGGCTGGGGCAAGATCTACGCGTACGTGTACACGGGCGACGGCGCGACCGCGGCGAACAACGCGGCCTGGCCGGGCGTGGAGATGACCGCCCCGAGCGCGACCGACGGCTGCCAGCAGACCGACCTGTACAAGTACGTGGTCCCGGACAACTTGGCCAAGGGCGCGAAGGTGATCTTCAACGACGGCGGCAGCCAGCAGTATCCGGGATCCCGCCAGCCGGGCCTGGACTACAACGGCGGCATCGTGAAGTGGGACGGCTCCTCCGCGGCCCTGGCCGCGGTCGAGTGCGAGACCACCATCCCGGTCACGTCCGTCTCGGTCTCTGGTGATGGTGTGAAGGACGGCAAGCTCTCCCTGAAGTCCGGGGCTTCCGTGCAGCTGACCGCGACGGTCAGGCCCGACAACGCGACGGACCGGAAGGTCTCGTGGACGAGCTCGGACAGCTCGGTCGCGAACGTGATGGGCACGGGCGTGGTCACGGCCGGCTCGAAGGCCGGCACCGCGACGATCAAGGCCACCGCGGGCGGCAAGTCGGCGTCCGTCCAGGTGACGGTCTCGGCCCCGCAGGACCCGTACGCGCAGCTGGACGCTTTGGCGAAGGCCCACGCGTCGGACCTGGCGGACGGCACGTACACGGTGTCGACCGCGTTGAAGGACGGCATGCTTCTGGACGTGGCCGGCGGGTCGAAGTCCGACCGGGCCAACGTGCAGCTGGGCGGCTCGAACGGCGGCGCGAACCAGAAGTGGAGGGTGTCGCACGACTCGAAGGGCTACGTGACGCTCTCGAACGCGAACTCCGGCAAGGTCCTGGACGTGGCGGGCGGTTCCGCGAGGAACGGCGCGAACGCGCTGCAGTACTCGTCGAACGGCGGCCGCAACCAGAAGTGGGTCGCGGTCCGGTCCGGCTCGTCGTACCGCCTGGTGTCCGCGATGTCGCAGTCGCTGGTCCTGGACGTGGCTGGCTGGTCCACGAAGGACGGCGCGAACGTGGACGTGTGGACGTCGAACGGCGGCGCGAACCAGCAGTGGAAGTTCGCTAATGCCGTTTCCGGGAAGCCCATGACCGTGTGGTACAGGCCGGATTCCTCGTGGAAGAAGACGGAGTTGTATTACCGTACGTTCGTGGGTGGCGAGTCGCTCTCCTCCGTGGCCATGGAGAAGGCGTGCGGCGGCTGGTACAAGGCAGTCGTGCCCGACTCCAAGGGCGGCAAGGTGCGTCTGGCGTTCACGGACGGTTCGGAGTGGGACACCGGTGGCATGAGGTACTACGCGACCGGTGACTCGGCCGCGGTCGCCGGCGGGCAGGTCATCGCTGACGTGACGCCCAACTGCGTGGCAACAACCAAACAATAACCCAATCCACACAAAGTAGAGCACAGTCTCAAGGGTGGTTCTGGTTACAAGCCAGAACCACCCTTTTTCAAATATTTGATATTCCGGTAAAGTAAATTGAGGTACAAAAAAGAGACGATGACGTCGACACCCTAACGAAAGAGAACACGATGAAGAAGATTCCCGTCCTCGCCTGCTCGTCTGTAGCTATTCTTGCGCTTGGACTCAGCATCGCTTTACCATCAGGTTTTGCTCAAAACGTCGAAAATACAACAAATCAATCTGTTCAAACAATCTCAGAGAATACTATCCACTCCGAAACTGCTTCAAGTGGTCCTGTCACCCTCAAAGCTTCATGGGATGAGACAAAACTCGGCAGTCCAACTACTTTCCATGTGGAGGCGACAGGCGGCTCTGGTAAGTACATGTTCCGCATGGATGCACCTTCGTATAGTAGTCCAGATGAATACGCTTTCGAAAGCGTCGCCGATCCAAGCCGCAGCGACTGGACGAAATACACCTCCGAAACCACCAGCCATGACTATGAATTCACAATGATGGCTTCCGGAACATACAACTTCCACTTCTACGTCATGGATAAAACTGCAGGAGTTTATTATCTTCGCGTCAACTTTAACATCCAGGTTTCAGACCCAAATTATCCATCAATCAATGAGATAGTTTCCGAAGCGGTGGCTCAAAGCGAAAAGGAAACTGACGGAACGGAATATGCTAAAGCCGTCTGGTTGCATGATTGGCTTATTGGCCGGATGGAATATGACTCCACGTTGAAGTGGAGCAGCGCGGAAAGCGCACTTTCCCGAGGTCTTGGCACATGCCAGTCCTATGAATCCGCATATAGCAAGCTGCTTACCAAGGCAGGCATTGAAAACGTCGAAACCAGAGACACCAAGGATGCGCATACTTGGAACGCGGTAAAGATTGATGGAGACTGGTATCAAATCGATGCCACTTGGGATGACAGCAATGACAACTGGTACGGCTTTGATCAGCGCCATCTTTATTTCGGGCTCACTGATGAGCTTATGACGATTGCGCATCCGGGACATGAGTCGATGTATCAGACAGAAGGCTATGCACAACGTTCCACTTCTCTGAAAGATAATTACTACGTTCGTTCCGGAGAGGCCGATCAATGGGCAGATAAATATGCGGAACGCATTCAGAAATATCTTGATGCATTGGACAAAACATTCACTGTTGATGTCGACAATGCTAACGATCCCCCAAGCATTAGAAACATCGTCAACGGAATCATTACCTATGCAATCGGCCAAAAGAATTGGAATGCTGATGGCAGAGATGTAGCGCTCACTGTGAAGGTAAATGATAAAGTTTTTGAATTCACGGCTCAATATGCTGATATTCCGGTCGAGTCGGTCTCGATCTCGGGTGACGGCGTGAGCAACGGGAAGCTGAGCCTGAAGTCCGGTGCGAGCGTGCAGCTGACCGCGACGGTCAGGCCCGACAACGCGACGGACCGGAAGGTCTCGTGGACGAGCTCGGACAGCTCGG
>ENA-OWOD01000896-OWOD01000896.1-gut-metagenome-genome-assembly--contig:-NODE-896-length-15133-cov-4.681323_pt1 | contig 15133 bp, 17 predicted proteins | sample MGYA00248256_ERZ651792 | MGnify/ENA primary metagenome ERZ651792 (study PRJEB26908, sample SAMEA4031714) | gut metagenome | biome: gut; feature: normal infant; material: stool | place: China | collected 2015...
AGCTGCTTCAGACCGCGCCGGATGCTGTCACGGACACGGCTTGGGTCTACACCCTCCGCTGCGGCGATCTCACTCACGCGCATACCCAGGTAATACCGGGCGTAGATCCGCTTGGCCTGCTTCTCCGGCAGAGCCATCACAGCGGCATAGAGCTGCTCCCGCAGCTGCTTTTCCTCCAAAAGTAGTTCCGGTGTTTGGGGCTTCATCAGGATCGCATTTTCAATGCCATTGTCGCAGTCCAGGGAGTAATGCGCCTTATAGCGATACATCCTCCGGTCATAAGCAGCCTCCGCACGCTCGGCAGCTCGGATCGTCTCCAGCACATCTTCTGTTACTTCTACAAAGTGATCATTTTTGTAAACATCGGGATATAAGTCCCTAAGATTGACTTTCTTCATTATGTACCTCCATTTCGATTCACGGGCGATTGATGAGTGAATCGAAAGGAGGAGGGGATCGACAGCGACATACTTCGGGAGCTTTCCCGAAAAATCGACAATAAAAAGCGCCAGCTCCCCGCAATGGGAAACTGGCGCAACAAAAATGACTATGATTCTTCTGCTTTAGTAGGAATGATAATGCCGGTGAAGGAGTAGAAAGAGGCGAGACGTAAGCAAGGCTTTTTTTGATGAACTACATATTGCTGCTCTCACGGCGGTTCCCTCCCTGGGCCGCCGGTCCTGATACCACTCTCCTTCAGACAAAATAAGAACGGTGGCCTTGATTTCTCAAAGCCGCCGCTTGTTGTATGGGCGTGTCAAAAGGGCTGCTGTACGACGGCTTTTTTTCTTTTGCCGTCGTGCGGCAGTTTTTATATATTATTCCCAGCCTAATGCTTTCTCCCATTCAGTCAACCGTTCTACCATTCCTTTTGGGCGGATCGCCGCTGGATTTCTGTTCATTGTAATTGTGCATAGCTATGAAAATTAAGATCACGATAATCAGTATGATAAACTTTTTCTTTTTCATCCTTGTATATCCTTAGTCGGTAACGGAGCTTATACAGCACAGAATTTCAAGGCTCCTTTGGAATAAAAATTGCCAGTATAATATAAACTATCAGGCCGCTTCCATAGGTCAGAATCAGTAATGCACAGATCAGACGTACGATCTTTGGAGAAAGGCCAGAATATTCTGCAATTCCACCGCAAACACCAGCAAACCACTTGTTTTTTCTTGACCGGTACAACTTATTTGCCATGAATTTCCCCTCCTTTTTTCTGCCTACTGTGTCCCATTAAAAGGAAAAAGGAAAAAAGACCACACAGCAATAAAACAAGGCTGCTCACAATTTGGCTGTTGAGAGATGTATCATAATACCCCGCAACGCCCATCAACCCCGTAATTGGATACAAGGTTTTCATGGTGTTGGACATACTCATAAACAGGCCAACAAAAGAACAAATTTCTGCCAGCAGCAAGGCCAGCCAATAGCTTTTTTTGGTGTAGGATACCAAGGCAATAATCGGTGACACCGCCAAAAATACACCGATTCCTTCCAGCAGATAACACTTGAAAAAGTGCAGCGCCATCCCAACCGACACCCCGGAACAATGCAGAATCAGTTCCGTTATTAGGGTAATGGCAAAAAGCAAGAGGTAAGTCAGCACGCTCAGGACAAAAGTCACCATCATTTTTGCGGCTGTCAATTTTATTTCGCTGACGGGGATAAGCAGCAGAGATTTTAAGGTGTCATCCTGTTCCTCCCGGCAGATCATGTAACTTCCTAACATGGAAATCACAGCCGGAAGAACGAACATGGTAGCCCACGGTTGCATCATCGTCATATACCAACCGGGGTCATCCAGATAGTATCCCTCAATGGTGGCACTCTGTCCGGCAAACAGCACGATGGCGGCAATCAAAATGGTTGCGATTAGCGTAAACAGGATGATACTGGAACGACGCAGCTTTTTCCATTCCGCCCAAATCAAATTTTTCATGGTTCCCGCCTCACTTTCTTCTGCTTAATGAAAAGTGGACAAGCAATACAGAGCAAGCATCCCAGCAGAAAATGCAAAGTATCATCCAAAAGAGATTGATTTCCTGTGTCAAGGTAAGCCCCGGAATCTTTCCGCTGCTGGCAAGAACAGCAGAAATACTAGAGATCGGATGCAGGTACATATTGATTGGTGTGATAAAAAATCCCAAAAAGATATAGACGAGTGTCATGCAGACGGGCAGGATGTATCCTTTTTGTGATACGGCAATCGCCATAATCGGAAGAATTGCCAGCGCAGATAAAACCGCAATTATCAGGCACATTTGAAATAAAAACAAGATGTTCTGCCAATCCTGTGCCACTGTCCCCAGCAAGGAACTGGACAAAACAGAAGCGACTGCTGTAATCAGCATAAAAACGATAGAGTAAAGCAGTACCACAACAAATTTACTGAAAAAATATCCCATTTTACTCACTGGGATGATCCAAAGCTGTTTGAGCATATCATACTGGTTTTCATCGTGTATCAGAGTGGTACAAAGCGTTCCCAATACAAAAGGTAAAAGTATAAATAGTGTAATTCCAAAGGCAGACCATTTATAAAACGCCATCGGGTCAACATTCGTCTGCCCAAGGTAACTGTAATACAGATAAGCAAAAAATGGCATAATCAAGGCTGCCAGCAGCATTGCCCAAATTATTTTTTTGCGCCGCAGTTTCAAAAATTCCGTCTGAACCAGATTAAGCAATTCCCTCACCCCCTGTAATTCTCTTGAAGTAGTCCTCCAGAGTGTCGTTGCAGAGTTGAGAGTTGATAACGGCCACATCACGCAGGACAAGGGCCTTATTGATCGCCCCCATATCCAGAGAGGTATCGTAGAGACACAATGTGTTGCCGTCGTACATGGAAAAATCGGTCACATGGCATTCCTGCTCCAAGACCAGCATGGCTTTCGATATATCACTTACCCGAAGCAAGATATACTTCCTGTTTTTCTTTTCCAGGGCGCTCATGGTGTTTTCCTCCAACAAAACGCCATGGTCGATGATGCCAATGTCATCTGCCAGAAGTGCAATTTCAGAGAGGATATGGCTGGAAATCAAAATGGTCTTTCCACATTCTGCGCTTAGATGTTTGATAAAGCCCCGCATTTCTGCAATGCCGATGGGATCAAGCCCATTGGTCGGCTCGTCCAGAATCAGCAGTTCCGGGTCATGGAGAATAGCGTTGGCGATACCAAGGCGCTGCTTCATACCAAGAGAATACTTGCTGAACAGCTTTTTATCCCGGTAGGGCAGGCCCACCACTTCCAAGGCGCTTTTTACTGCATTGGGGCCAGCAGTACCACGCAACTTCGCAAAGATTTCAAGATTTTCTGTGCCGGTCAGATTGGGATAAAAGCCGGGAGTTTCGATGATGGCCCCGATACGGGGGTAAATGTGCTTCTCATGGCCTTTGATATTTCGACCAAACACATCCACCTCGCCGGAAGTGATCGAAGTCAGGCCCAAAATCATTTTCATAATGGTGGTTTTTCCGGCTCCATTGCGTCCCAGCAAACCGTAAATGCGGCCTTTTTTCACATGAAGATCAACATCCTTAACGGCGGCCTGATCTCCATACATTTTTGTAAGTTGTTTTGTTTCGATTAGATAATCGCTCATATTTATTTCCTCGCTTTCCGTATGGCAGTGCCGTAATACAATCCGGCATCTTCAACCACAAGGTCAGTATAAAACATGAACCTTGCCATAACCTTGCCGAGATAAAAATTTTTCAAAAAAGCTCTGTGATCTCACAGAGCTTTGGGAAGTGTGATAGTAAATGTCGTTCCGGCTTCTGGAGCACTGTCTGCTGTGATAATTCCTTTATGTGCGCTCACCAGTTCTTTCGCAATAGAAAGCCCCAGCCCATTTCCTTTAGTAGAACGGGCATGGTCACATTGATACATTCGTTCAAAGATATGTGGGAGATCCGAAGCAGAAATCCCATTTCCGTTATCCGCAACAATGATTTTTGCTTGTTGCTCCGTTTCAGTCAAGGTCAGGGATACTTGGCTCGCCTCACTATGCGTCACGATATTTTGCAGCAGATTATTGAGAATACGGGTATAGGCGGTAGGGTCAATCCTTGTCATGTATTCTGTTTCAGGTATCTCAATTTCATAGCTGAGATTGTGGCTTTCCAGCAGCGGCACCCAGTCAGCTATAATATCGCGAGAAATCTCATTCAGGTCGCAGACTTCAAAATGAAAAATTTGTTCCCCAGCATCCAGCTTCACCCATTCAAACAAGGCGGTCACAAAGTCTTTCAGGTGATGGGCTTTTTCCATAGCCACCCGGATATATTCTTCCTGCTCGACCCCTGTCACCATCTTACTTTCCACGGCTTCCAAATACCCTACCAGAGAGGCAAGAGGTGTTTTCACATCATGGGAGAGGCTTGTCATCAATCGCTTATAAGCCTGTTCGGATTGCTTTTGCTGAATCAGTCGGGATTGATTATTCATGGCAATCTCGTTGATGTCATAGCAAATTTGTTTCGTCAGGTCGCTTTCACGTGCAAGTACACGGCGGTTCATATTTCCAGCTTTTATATCTGTCAGGGCATCTTTGATAAGGGAAAGCTGGCCCCGGACACGGTGGAGCCTTGTCAGAAGATAGGCAATCACCAGCAGGGCGGCCAACAGCGCCATCAGCAGATACAGGTTGACATCCATGCCTATACCTCCTTATTGAACCGATACCCTACACCCCGGACGGTTTGAATGTAAAACGGTTGTTCTGGATTTGGCTCAATCTTCTTTCTTAATTTGCTGATAAAGGACATGATATTACTGTCATCAAAGGCGTATTCTTCCGCCCATACTTGCGTATAAATCTGCTTTTTCGTAAAGACACGCCCTTTGTTGAACGCCAGAAATACAAGCAGATCAAATTCCTTGCCGGTCAGCTCCACCGGGAGATTTTGAACCGTCACCGTTCGATTGACTTTATCAATCACCATATCTTTCAGCAACATTGTTGCCGCTTTGCTCCCTGCCACGGGATTTAGCGTGGTATAGCGTCGGATCAGCGAATTGACACGGGCCATCAACTCGTTAATCCCAAACGGTTTTGTCAGATAATCGTCCGCCCCCAGCCGCAGGCCCGAAACCTTATCTTCCTCGTCACTTTTAGCAGTCAGCATCAGTACCGGCACATTGTTTTTCTCACGGACTTTCTGCAATACCTGAAAACCGTTCATATCCGGCATCATAACATCCAGAATAATCAGAGAACAGGTATCCTTGTTTTCTTCCAGCAGCCGCAGGCCCTCTAAACCGCCATGTGCTACTTCCGCAGATAAGTTTTCCTGTTCTACACATTTTTTCATCAAGGCACAAAGTTCTTTGTCGTCGTCTATAATCAAAACACTATTCATGTTTTAGCAACCTCCCTTGCTTGGTTCTTCCATCCATCGGCTTTTCTGCATCTTTTGGGATCAGCCAGACACCGGCCATCTTCACAGCGCCGGGAATACGGCCACCGGCGCAATAGTAGTTTACCCGTCGGGGCGTTACGCCCCACTTTTCGCTGAGCTCTTTGATTGTTATGTAATCCATGCCTACACCTCCGATAATGGTATTATAGTTCTTACAAAAGAACAAAACAAGGCACAGAATATGAATTATGATATAAGCACCGTTGGCTGAATACCGGGGGCATAAATAAGGCGCCAGGCGTAGGACCGGAAGGGCCACACCCGGCGCTTTTGATATGCTATTTTTCGATTTTGTATCCTACCCGAAAAACAGTCTTGATGTAGGTGGGGTGCTTGGGGTCAGGCTCCAGTTTGCTCCGCAGCCGCCAGATTGTGTTATCTACGGTGTTGGTGCCTAATTCATAGTCCTCGCCCCAGGCCGCATTGTAGAGCTGCTTCCGGCTGAACACACGACCAGGGCAACGGGCCATGCAGTAAAGGATAGAGAACTCTCCGTAGTTCAGGCAGATCTCCACACCAGCCTTTGTGACCCGCCGCTGCTCTGGAAATATTTCAATATCGCCCAGAGTCAGGGCAGAAGGCTCAAGGTCAGCCGCATGGAGAATCTGAACATCTTTTCCCTGTAAGGCTCCCAGGATGGAGCGAAAGATACTTCCATCTGGGTCAGATGTGCGAATGACTATAATCTCTTTCATACGATTTCCTCCGTGGACCGCCAATCTTGGTATTACGCTCCTTCGGGTATAAAAAAGCGGCGGCCTTGATTGCTCAAGCCGCCGCTGGTTGAATAGGCGCATCAAAGGGCTGCTGTACGACGGCTTTTTTCTTTTGCCATCGCCCGGCAGAGCGTTTTTGACATTTATGGATTAGTAAGTTTTATCTCATACACAACCGGATAATAAAACGGTGTTTCTTCTGTAAAAGAATCTTTCAGAGTTACGCTTACGGTGTCTCCTTGCTGGAAGTCATCAATCGCTATTCCTTCTCCATTGGCACCCACAAGTTTCGTTTCTTCTCTGATACCAAGGGAGTTCATGGGGTCGCCATAGATTTCTGTTGTTCGTTCCACAATCAATCGAATTTCTCCGTCAGCTTGGGTAACTGTCTCCTGAACAACAGCTTCAAATGACTTTTCAGACCGCTTAAACGGCTGTGCTATCACTATCACCGCAGCGATAACGATAATTGTAAGAACCGCCATTATGATATACTTTTTGTTTTTCATCGAAGCCTCCTTATGCAACCTGATGTTTCCTGAAGCCGATCCTTGCAAGAGGAAGCAAGATTAAAGTCAGTATCACATACACAAGTCCTCTCATGCCAAAAGCGTCCAAAATGACCGGGCCAAACTGATAGGAAATGTACGAGTTGAAACGAGGAACCAACGATTGATACGGCGTCAAAAGAACAACCGAATTGTAGATTCCCGTGGTGCCATTGGGAGCAAGGAACATGGGAATAAAAAGTACCGGAACCATAACGATCATCACAAGGTAAGGGCTTTTCATTTTAGCCGACAAGAAAAGGGTCAGGCCAATCATGGCGATCAGGACCAAATAAATGACCCCCAAATTGATAAGTGTCCCCTCCAGAAATGTGAGCGGATATGGAACGGTAGTGCCGTTGATTTGCAAAGGGAGATTCCAGCCATCTGTCCCAAATGCCGCAAGAGGAATACCAAATGCGACGAGAATATGGAGCGTAAATGCCAACACACCAAATAGGAGCGCAGCAACAATTTTAGCCGTGGTCAACTTAGTCTTGCCATACTTGCCGGACAAAATGACTGCATCTGTACCAGCTTGATATTCACCAGCAAAGACAGGCGCAATCACGATACAGATTGCCAGAATAGCAAACATTAACAGTTCAGAGGAAGAAATAATGATTTCCCATCCCCCGAAGTAGCCGTATTGGAACGGTTCTTCCACGCTGCTGTTCATGTTCCGCCAATAGTCTTTTTCTGCTTCCGATAGCCCATTGGAAGGGTCATTCAGTATGGTTTCGATTTTGTCCTGTCGTGCCTGATAGAAGTCTGGGCCATCCGAAACATCTAAATCGGTGAGTGCATTATACCCAACACTCACATTGGGAGCTGCATAGTTTCTTGCGATCAAGCCCAATAGGTTTTCCCGTGGAGCAATCCCATTCCAGTATGCGTCCTCAATCAAAAACTGTTCATTCCCGTCATAGCCTATATTGTCGGGGTTTTCAAAGAGCGCCTGCACATCCTGAATGGCTTCCGTGACATATTCATTCGTTAAGGAAACAGAGATGTTCTCATACTGTTCTTTTTCGTATGCAATGCCTTCCAGCCCACGGAGGACGCCATCACTGTTATAAATCTGGAACTGTGTGATAGGAAGGTCAAAGAAAACAGCAGTTATGAGCAGACTGACCGCCATTGCGATCAAGGTGGATTTTTTGCGCAAGACCTTTAGAAACTCATACTTAATCAAGGTTTTCATCATCACCACTCCTTTCGTCCTGCGCATCTTCGCTGAAGTGATACAGGAACAGATCCTCCAAACTGGGTTCCACGATACTGGCGTCCGGCGCAGGTGCTGTATCGTCTACGATACGCAAACGAACCAAATTTCCTTCGTGGTGCAGGTTGACAACATGAAGGTTCCGGCTGTATTGAGCAGCTTTGCGTTCATTCACCATAACCTCCCACACCTTGCCTTGAATACTGTTCGTGACAGTTTCCATAGGCCCTTGAAGCAGGATTTTTCCTTGCTTCATCATCAAGATAATATCAGCAATATACGAAACATCCGAAACGATGTGGGTGGAGAGAATCACGATTTTATCTTTGGCAAAGTCCGAAATGATATTGCGGAAGCGGACACGCTCCTTCGGGTCAAGCCCAGCGGTCGGCTCGTCTAAAATCAGAATGTCGGGATCGTTCAGCTCCGCTTGTGCGATTCCCAAACGCTGTTTCATACCGCCGGAATATGACTTGACCTTCTTATCTGCCACATCACGAAGGTTCACTAATTCCAGCAGTTCCTCCGTCCGGGCTTTGGCGCGTTTCTTGTCTAACCCCTTTACTGCTGCCATGTAAAGCATGAACTCACGGGCGGTAAAGTCGGGGTAGAACCCGAAGTCCTGCGGCATATAGCCTAAATGAGTGTAATAGCGTTCTCCCAGCTCCTGCATGGTCTTTCCATCCAAGTGGATATTGCCGGATGTTTGTTTCAACACACCGCAGATCATTCGCATTAAAGTTGTTTTTCCCGCGCCGTTTGCACCAAGCAGGCCATATACGCCGGGTTCCAAATGGATACTTACATTATCGACAGCGCACTTTGTTCCGTATTGCTTGCGCAAATTCTGTAATTGAAGTTCCATACAAAGCCTCCTGTTCATTTTGAATTTAGATCAAAATAAAAAATGGGTGATCTATGCTCATATCATAGATCACCCATCTTAGGTCTGACTTTTATGTATCTTAATTTGTCCTTAATTTGCGGGGAGGAAAATCGAGAACACAGTCCCTTTACCCGCCTCGCTTTTGACAGTAATTTCTCCGTTGTGGAGAACCACAATCTGCTTTGCAATCGCAAGCCCCAAGCCACTGCCTTCTGATTTTTCTTTGGTATTGGTTCCCCGATAATATCGGATAAACAGTTTAGCCTGTTCCGCCTCGCTGATTCCTACGCCGGTATCACGGACAGAAAGACAGACGCCCTTTTCTTTATCTTCTGCGACAGATACCGTTACCGTTGTGTCCGGTGAATTATGAACAAGTGCATTGACCACAAGATTGCATACTGCCCGATGAAAAAGGTCAGGGTCAATGGTGGCCGTAATTTCTGGCAAATCACATTCAAACTCTATGCTTCGATTTGAAAATGCCGGGTCATTTGCAATATCTATCACCAATTCTTTTAGATAGCGTACCAACCGTACCTTCTTGGGATGAAAAGGCAATGCCCCTGATTCCAGTTGATAGGTCAGTTTGAGATCATTTATCAGCTTTTCGACATGATCGACATTTTTCAAAATAATCGAGCCATATTCCTGCACCGTCTGGCTATCGCTTGCAGTTCCGCACGCAAGCAGCTCCGCATACCCCTTCACAGGAGAAAGTGGAGTTTTCAAGTCGTGAGTGATATTGGTAATCCATTCCTGACGCGCACGCTCCGTTTCGTTTTTGATCTGATCGCTGTGACGAATTTCAGCATCCATTTGATTGAGCGCCGCATAGATACCGTTGAATATCCCTTTTTCCGGGAGTTTCTGATAGGTACGAAGTGTAATAGCACCTATCCCTCTTGATATTTTCCCCATTTGGCGTGTAAGCCAAATGCCATAAATAAGAAACAGCGAAATGCACACAAAGGATATAGAGAACAGCACGACCCGAAACATAGGGGAAAGCCGACTCACGGTTTCGCCGTTATAGTAGAGCATATATTTTCCAATGGCATAGGGAAAACCGATGATATAGTTCCATGTATGGCCGGAATCTTCAAAGCTGCTTACAAAGACGGTGTTCCCGTTTTCGTATTCACTCTCTGCCAGTTCCACTAATTCAGAGGTGGAGTAGTTGGATGGATAATATGCTGGCTTATTATGGGAAAAAACTTCTTGGCCGGATTCATCAATGACTTGAAGCCAAAGTCCATATTCGTCCAGCCGCTTCAATCCAATATCCTTTATTGTAATTGCTCCATCCTCATTTTCCATCCAGGTGGAAAAATTCTCGGTAAAGCGATTCGGCCATGTTGCCAGACTTAATCCTTCCGGTTCAGGGATAGAAAAAGCATAGTAAAACAACCCGATTCCCGACACAACGCCGATCAATACCAACGCAACAAGTAGAATAACAATTCTAAGCAGCGGGTTTCGTTTCCATCTATTTTTCATCGGGATTCACCAGCTTATAGCCTAAACCTTTCATTGTGATAATGTATTGCGGCCTTGTAGGGTTGTCCTCCAGCTTCTCACGCAGGTGTCGGATATGCACCATGATTGTGTTGTCGCACCCAAAACTGTCCTCTTTCCAGATGGATTCATACAGGCGCTCCCGACTTATCACCCGTCCAATGTTCTGGGCCATCAAATGCAGGATTTCAAATTCTTTGGCTGTCAGCTCCATGTCCTTACCGTTCTTTGACGCGCGGCAACCGTCTGGATCAATGACAAGTTTTCCAACCGTAATTGCATGAGGTTGCGCTGGACTTTGCCGATATTCAGCTCGTCGCACTTGTGCTTTGACTCGGAAAGCAACTTCTTTAGGGCTGAACGGTTTTGTTACATAATCGTCCCCGCCAACGGCTAAGCCCAGAATCTTGTCTACTTCATCGTTTTTAGAGGAAAGGAACAGGATGGGGCAATGGGAGAACTGCCGGATGCGCTTACATACCTCATAGCCGTCAATGTCGGGCAGCATTACATCCAATATAATAATATCGGGGGAAATCTGTTTGCAGGCATCCACAGCGGTCAAACCGTTATCTACCTTAATAATGTTGAAAAAGCCTTCGATGTTCAATGCTTTTTCAAGTAAATCCAAAATATCCGGTTCGTCATCAACGATCATAATTTTATACTCATTCATTTTTACTATCCTTTCGTGAACTAACTTCCTGACATTTTTTATACCGTCTATCCACTGGCTTTTCTGCGTCTTTTGGAATCAACCATATCGTCGCCATTTTAACGGCATCGGGAATGCGGTTGGCCGCACAGTAATAATTTATCTGCCGGACAGACCCCCCACAGCCCGTCCGAAAACTTGATTCTCTACCATAAAAATACCCCTTTTCTTCCAATGTGCCATTGAAAACTGAATAAAACACACATTGCGAAGAAAAGGAGCTTATACTCCTGCTATTATCTCCATCATCTTTTCAAATCCAAGGAGATTTTTAGCTCTTTCTATATTATAGCCCAGACATAAGAGCGCGAACTCTCCAGTCACCTTACGCAATCCTCTTAACAGAAAGTAGGTGGCTCCCATCGCTCTTTTTATTGTTCCAAATGGATGCTCTGACAAGCACATCCTCATAGCCATTTTTTCTCGGTTGGGTTTTAGAGAGAATCTTACTATTTTCACTTTTTCATAATGCCATTTTGCACTTTGTTTTGAAGTATTACATTCTTTTCCTTCTGCCTTAAGCCATTCCTTACATGGCTTCTCCAGATTATCTTTTGTAAAATCAATCTCTTTCCATTCACCTTTTCCCTTATAGCACTTGTTTCTGTTTTTACAATGCTTACATGCATTTTTATTGGCATAACGGATGTTTCCATTTTTCTTAATACACTTTTGCCGCAGGATTTCACCTGCCGGACAATACACCAGATTTCTTTCCGGATCCCTGACAAAATAGCCCTCCTTTGCCCATTCCATCATCTCTTCCGGTGTCCCGTAAATGGATTTTACATTTTCTGATTTTTCTTCTTCATCTCTCACTTTCCGACGGACTTCCTCGACTCTGATATCTGAAATAACATCTGCATATACTTCTGGAATCAGACCAGCATGAAGACTTTTTCTCAGTTCATCTGGTTTTATACTGTGAATATCTGCCTCAGCTTCTTCATAAGAGATACTCAATTCATATCCATCTTTTCCATCTTCCATTATGACATGAGGGATAATACCATTCTCAAGACATTGGAGCATATCTTCCGCATTTTCATAACCTTTGTCTGCCACTGTTTCCAGAATCTTATCCGGTTCTTCTTCTCGCATTCTGCTCATGGTCGGACTAAGCAGACCGTGATCCGTCACCTGATTCGTCATTTCAAAATCCCTGATCAGATGGGTTGCGGAATCTACTGCCGTCTGTGGATTATACGCAACTGCGAAACCATTCTTATTCTTCATAAGTCTGGCATCTGCATCTGTCAATGATAATTGAGACACACCTGTATCCTCCATCAGCTTTTGATATGCTTCATATCTGGCAAGACGCTCCTGCGCTTCTTTCAGTTTGGCTTCAAGAGTTTCTTTGGTTAAATTTTCAGGTATTTCTTCCAGCTCTTCCTGTTCATCCATTTCTTTTAGTATCCGTAAATACTCATCCGTGTGCGCATTCAGCCATTTGATCCTGTCGTCCAGTTTATTTTTCGTAAAGTTGTTATCCTTAGAATTATTTGCCAGAAATTTGCTTCCATCAATAGAAGTAAATCCCCATTCAACAGCCCCTGAGATTCTCCTGTTGAACTCTTGAAATATTTTTTTCAAACTGTCAATGTTATCTTTTCTGAAATCAGAAATTGTACGAAAATCGGGTTCCACTCCGCCCATCATCCATTTCACTTCAAGATTTACTTTACAGCTCTCAGATAGTTTTCGCGAGGAACGGATTCCTTTACGGCTTCCGTAAATATATAGCTTATACATTCCTTTTGGATCATATGAGGGACGACCTTCCACCGCTGCTTCTTTTACTCCATATTTAGTAAGATCAAGACTGTTTACGAAAGCATCTATCAATCTTGCGATACTCTTTGGATCTACAAAGGAATCCCACGAGCACATCATCATTTGAGTACGGTCAAAAGTGGAAACATACGGCATAATCATTCACCTCAGATATCATTTTTCTTGTTTCCATTATACGCTTTTTCTAATAGAAAGTCTTGTTTTCTGTGCGCTTTATTCAGTTTTCAATGTACAACTGTATCTATATGAAACATCCCCTTAGGGGGGGGTGATTCAATCTTATGTTTGCGGATGACTGCCTAACTTAGTTTTCGGACAGTCTGCCCATTTTTCACTTGCTTCTTTCAGGGTCATATAGTCCATCTCTACACCTCCTGCAATCTATTCTATTATATTTCTATTGCTCGAAGAATACAAGTCTGCAACCATGCTTACAAAGATAAAATCGGTATAATCATGCTGGTGAACCGGAATGATAAGGTTATTCCTCAAATCAAACCGGAACGATACAATATTATTGAGGTGAACGATAATGCCGATTGATGATTTGACCGCCTTGGGAGATGCACTCAGAGCAGCAAGAAAAGAGAAAAATCTGACGCAGGAACAACTGGCTGATGAATCCCATGTTTCTACCAAACAGATTGCCGATATTGAGAAAGCCAGGAGAAATCCTTCCTATTTGATTTTGAAAGCATTGGCAAAGGTGGTTCATCTTTCACTGGACTCGCTTATGTACCCGGATCTCTCGCCGGACGAAGCAGGCCAGAACGAGATGAAGCTGCTGTATATGAACTGTCCGCCTGAGATGCGGGAAACCTTGTTGCACCACACTCGTGGATTTGCAGCGGAGCTAAAGGAGCTTTCCAAGAAACTTGAAACAAAGTAGGCCAGTGAGCGAAATTTGAAGGTTTCGTCACTGGCTTATTTTATTCCTGCGGGAAAGAGGCAAGCAATGCCGGTGTTAATACACACCGACCCGCAGAGAGGAAAATCCATCCGTGATTTTCCTCTCCGCTTGCTTGTTGAGGGCAGCGCCCCCAAGCCCCTTTGAACACAGAATTTCATTCTGTGGCTGCGCGGTCTCCGTTCCACTCCGGTCGGCACTAAGCGGACATCCCCCGGATGTCCAGTGCCTGCGAACGCTTTGGACCATGACCGGCTCACCGCTGGCCGTGGTCTTTTTCCTGTTCCTTTTTCTGTTCCTCGTCCATGTTCAGCAGCCGGTCCACATTGGCCTTTGCCGTTAAAAGCTCCCGCATTTCTTCACGGGAGCGCCGGTACTCGGCATAGGTCTTTTTCTTTTCCTCCAGCAGCTTTGCATACTCGGCTTGCAGGTCTTTGACCTTGGGCAGCTTCTTCACGCCCATCTCGTCAAAGGCATTTTTGCCGCCTGATGGAGCAGGATTTCTTCCTCATGTTCCTCCCGAAATTTTCGGTCACAATCTGCATTGACCGCCGACCAGATAATGTGATTATGAATGTGCGACTTGTCTATGTGAGTGCAGACTACAAAGGCATGATTGCCTTTAGTAAAACGCTTTGCAAATTCTACACCCAACCGGTTTGCTTCTTCCGGGGTAATCTCACCAGGGCAGAAGGACTGGCGCACATGGTAAGCGATCACATCATCCGCGCCGCGCACTCGTCCGGTGGCGGAGATATACTGCCGCTTCGCCAGAAGGAACTCTGCATCGGCGGTCCGGCTGTCACAGCCATAGCCGGTAATTAGTCTTCTGTTGTCAGTCTTTTGCGGATTTGCCACATAATCAATGATGTCGCTGATTGCCTGACTTTCAGTGCGCCCCTTTCCGATATGCAGGGGCATGATGCGTGTGGTTGCCATAGAAGGGCCTCCTTTCCAAAAAAGAAAAGGACAGCTGTGTGAGCTGTCCTTTGGTTAATCTAAATTTTCAACAGGCTGCTGTGCTTTTAAGGCTGCAATCCGTTTGGTGTCCACAAAATGAGTTGCATACCATTTCTCAATTTCCAGATTTCCGCTTTTGCTGAACCGCAGCGGAATCACCGGCTTGTGTCCCTGCCCATTTTTCTTTTTTATACCCCACTGCTTGTAGTAACAGAAGGAGGGTTTTAAGCCAGTTTTCTGTGCGTACACCCGCATCTGGTGCATGATGAATGAGAGTTTGCGCAGATTGACAGTACATACCCGTTCCAGATAATCAATCCGCCCAAACCGCCAGTCCTCATATTTCTGCTTTGGCAGGACACCGACCTCCATCAGTACATCTACAGGAGCCGCATATCCCCGGCGCTGGCATTGATGATAGACCGCTGAATGTAC
>ENA-OWOD01000905-OWOD01000905.1-gut-metagenome-genome-assembly--contig:-NODE-905-length-15002-cov-5.245427_pt1 | contig 15002 bp, 12 predicted proteins | sample MGYA00248256_ERZ651792 | MGnify/ENA primary metagenome ERZ651792 (study PRJEB26908, sample SAMEA4031714) | gut metagenome | biome: gut; feature: normal infant; material: stool | place: China | collected 2015...
TATCTCTCTTACTGAATAAACATCAACAGTAATTATTATATTTAATGTGTGAATTAATTTTCATTATTAATTGATTATAAAAATGTACAACATAGCGCACAAAATTAATACTTAATTTCTGACTTTATTTCAAATTGTGATAAATATAGAAAAGTTGTCAGACAGGTTAGCAAATTTGTCGTACAAGGCACTAATAAGCACAATTAGATATCAACCAATTTCCATCCTTCAACAGGGAGTTTTTTATGAAGATGAGGTCATTTACCCGCTCATTAGTCTGCGCATCCTTGCTGGCTTTGGTTAGCACTGGCGTAAACGCCGCAGAAAAAGTGACGTTAAAGTTAGCACACAACCTGGAAAGAAGTCATGTTGTGCATCAGAGTTTTGAAGAACTGGCGAAAGAGGTAAAACAACTGTCAAAAGGTAATATGGTGATCCGCATTTATCCCAGCAGTCAGATGGGTAATGCGCGAGAAACCATGGAGTTGTTGCAAAATGGCGCACTGGATATGACCAAAGGTTCCGCCAGCGATCTGGAGTCTTTTGATAATATTTATGCCATCTATAATTTGCCGTTCTTATTTAAAGATCAGACTCACTTCAACAAAGTTGTTTTTGGTGAAGTTGGTAAAGAAATTATGGATTCAACAAAAGATAAAGGCTTTTTTGCTTTATCGGCTTATGTCGCTGGTACACGCAGTTTCTATGCGAAAAAACCGATTACCAAACCAGAAGACCTTAAAGGGCTGAAAATTCGTGTTCAACCAAGTCCGACCACCATCAAAATGATTGAACTAATGGGTGGGTCACCAACCCCGATTTCATTTGGCGAAGTTTATACTGCGATGCAACAAGGCGTAGTGGATGGAGCAGAAAATAATGTACCTTCCTGGGTGCAGACTCGACATATCGAAATTGCCAAAGTCTTTTCTGAAGATGAACACGCCTCAATTCCTGACTTTTTGGTTATCTCCACCAAAACATGGAATAAATTAACCCCGGAACAGCAACAAATTATCGAAACAGCGGCGAAGAAATCCGAAGCTTATCAACAAAAATTGTGGGAAAAAATTGACGCTGACACTCGTGCTCAGGCGAAAGCTATGGGGGGTGAAATTGTAAAAGTGGATAAAGCACCATTCCGTAAAGCCGTACAACCCCTTTTTGACGACTTTAAAAAAGATCCAAAACAAGCTGCATTGTTAGAAAAATTCGACAACGCTGCTCAATAATATTCCGGGCCAGTCTCAGGCCCTGATTTTCCAGGATGCTTACAATGATATTTAACCGCCTGAAACTTGCGGTAGACCGCGTCATTGCCGCGTTTTCTGTCGCCGTAATGCTTGCTCTGGTTGTATGCGTAGTCTGGCAAGTATTTAGCCGCTACATACTTAACCAGCCAAGTACATTAACCGATGAGCTGGCACGCTTTTTGATGATTTGGGTAGGATTATTAGGTGCTGCATATACCGTCGGCGCGCAGCGACATCTCTCTATTGATTTATTTGCTCTCGCCCTGAATAAGCGCAAACAATTACTTCTTAGTATAGTCATTAACTTTCTCATTTTAGGCTTTGCCGGTTCGGTCATTGTGACTGGTGGCCTGAAATTAATTGATAAAACGCTGGCAACATCACAAGTATCTGCCGCGATGCAAATACCGATAGGATACGTATATATCATTCTGCCATTAAGTGGAGTGGTAATGATGTTTTATGCTTTGTGTTTTATTAATCAAAGCATTCAACAACTGAAACAACCTGCGCAGGAGGCCAGTTAATGGATAGTTACATCGCGCTTACACTGTTTGGCTGTTTTTTTGTGCTGGTCTTTCTTGGTGTGCCCATTTCGTTCTCAATCGGTATTGCGACTGTAGCTTCAATGCTTTTGATGTTTCCCTGGGATATCGCGGCAATCACTGTTTCGCAACGACTGGCGAATGGACTGGATAACTTTGCCCTGCTGGCAATCCCGTTTTTCATCTTTGCCGGAACGCTGATGAACAGCGGTGGTATTGCAATACGTTTGATTAACCTCGCCAAGGTTATGGTTGGCCGGGTTCCTGGTTCACTTGGTCATGTGAACGTCCTGGCGAATATGATGTTTGGTTCTATTTCAGGTTCAGCCGTTGCGGCGGCTGCTGCCGTTGGTGGCACACTTAATCCCATTCAGACCAAAGAAGGTTATGATCCGACATTTTCTACCGCTGTAAACGTCTCATCCTGTATTACTGGATTACTGATACCGCCCTCAAACGTGTTAATCGTGTTTTCCCTGACGGCTGGTGGTGTTTCTGTAGCATCACTATTTATGGCGGGATATTTGCCAGGGATCTTAATGGGTCTCGCGGTAATGATAGTCTGCGCCATTATTGCTAAACGCCGTGGTTACCCACTTTCAGAAAGAGCAACCTTTGCTCAGGCATGTAAAGCGTTCCTGGATGCCTTACCAAGTTTGCTTCTGGTGTTCATTGTGATGGGTGGCATTCTGGGCGGTGTTTTTACCGCAACTGAAGCGTCAGCGATTGCCGTTGTCTACACATTTATACTCTCGGTGCTGATTTACCGGGAGGTTAAATGGCGCGACTTACCCAAACTGATTCTGGAATCGGTTGTTACCACTTCAATTGTATTACTGTTGATCGGTTTTTCCGTAGGCATGTCCTGGGCAATGACCAATGCTGATATTCCTTATATGATCAGCGACGCGTTGATGGGGATTTCTGATAACCCACTGATCATATTGCTGCTGATTAATATCGTCTTATTAATTGTCGGCATCTTTATGGACATGACACCGGCTGTACTAATCTTTACACCGATCTTCTTGCCGATTGCACAAGAGCTGGGAATGGACCCTGTACATTTCGGTATTATGATGGTGGCCAACCTTTGTATTGGGCTGTTAACACCGCCGGTGGGTAGTGCGCTATTTGTTGGTTGTTCTATCTCGGGTGTGAAGATTCAACATTTAATCAAACCATTGCTGCCATTTTATGCTGCATTGCTAGTAGCGTTGATGATGATCACTTACATTCCGCAAATATCCTTGTTCATTCCACAGCTACTAGGGCTAATGTAAAAAATAATTTGCCGGATAACTTTTTATATTATCCGGCAAAGGTACTTAACATGAGTTACTTAATCACCCCATTGCGCCGCAGTTGTTCGGTATCTTTTTTCCAGCGTTCATTAGCCTGGTTGATATCGTCAATTTTCATCAAAATCGCGACTTTTTTACTGTTTATTTCTGAAACTTTCATCGTTAACGGATATTGCCCTTTTTCGAGCGTTATCCAGTCATCCTGCAATTTACGGCTAAGTTTTTGTGATTGCAGAAAAGTCTGTCGCCGTTGTTCGTTGATATCAAAATCTCGTTTCTGCTGAATTGGCACTTCATAACACTCTTCACTCTGTTTATGACATGCCGCAATCGCCGGTTGATAAACCTCTTTGTCATATTTAACCGCGAACGCCTCACTATCGTTCTGTTTATTAAAATCATCACGCTGTTGGTGAATTTTTTTAAAGGCGTCTTCGCGGGTCATTTGCTTACCGTTTGCATCTTTTCCCCAATATGCATCCGCTGCTTTCTGCGCCGCCACCATTTGCTTATCAAGCGCTTTTACATCCTTTTTCAGTGCAGGAATCGAGTTATTCTGGTTATTCAACGCAGACTCAAGCTGACTAAAGCGATAATTGAAATCTTCGCTATTCACGATCAGATATTTATTATTCGTTTTGATATCGTCAACCACCCGCCCACGATCGCCGGCTGCCGCCTGAAAAGAGTAAAAGTTCACCGACCAGCCAGACGCGGGCGTTCCTTTACTGGTTAACATCGCCGAGAATTTCACCGGTTTATCTTTCGTCCAGGTCTGTTCGAGCAGCTCGTAATCTGCCAACTGACCGACCCAGGTATAGAGATCGTCACTGGAAGAGACATCGCCTTCCGCTGACCAGGTGGCCTGATTACCCTTAGCATCAAGATTTTTTAAGGTGATGACATCAAGCTTGAGAATGCCGTGATACTGCTTTTTGAATTGATCTTTTAAGATATTTTCAGTTGGCGGTTCACCATCTGCCCGGACATTACCAGTCATCAACATAAACAGCGCCGTACCAACAATCCATTGCTTTTTCACCCGAAAACCCTCGCGCGGAATAATTTATTCCGGTGATTATCATTAGGGTAATAAAAATTGGCAATGGACGTGAGTCTGAAGTGAATAAGCCCCGGCACGATACCGGGGCGAAGTGATTAGTACTGATTGAAGATCTGCTGGATCTGCTGCGGATCTTTAGTTTGCGTCAGAGCCAGTTGCAGCAGAACGCGCGCTTTTTGCGGGTTCAACATGCCGGAGGCGACGAAGCCGTATTTCGCATCATCCACTTCGGCATCCTGAGTGGTAGCGCCCGTCGGTACGCGGGAAGAACGCACTACTGCAGTGCCGTTTTTCGCAGCGGTTGCAAGGGTGTCAAATACGGTTTTATACAGGTTGCCGTTACCCACGCCAGCGCTAACGATGCCATCATAGCCCGCATCTACCAGTGCTTTAGCCGGAAGATCGGATGCGTTAGCGTAGTTATAAACAATGCCGACTTTCGGCAGTTCATTCAGCTTAGAGACATCGAACGGCGTGTCGCTGGTGTGCTTACGTGCCGGGGTACGTTGGTAGTCAATCTTACCGTTGTGAATGTAACCCAAAGGACCGTAGTTAACAGACTTGAAGGTCGCTACATCGGTGGTGTTGGTTTTGGTGACATCACGGCCATCAAGCACGGTGTCGTTCATCACTACCAGTACGCCACGATTAGCGGAGGCTTTATCAGCTGCGGTCACTACCGCGTTATACAGGTTGAATGGACCGTCTGCGCTCATAGACGTGGACGGGCGCATTGCACCGACCATCACCACCGGTTTGTCGCATTTCACCGTCAGGTCGAGGAAGTAAGCGGTTTCTTCCATCGTGTCGGTACCGTGGGTAATGACGAAGCCGTCAGTTTTATCGCAGTCGGTGTTAATTTTTTTCGCCAGTGTCAGCCAGACATCATCGTTCATGTCCTGGGAGCCAATATTCACTACCTGCTCGCCTTTAACGTTCGCAATGTCCTTCAGTTGCGGCACCGCATTAACCAGATTTTCTACGCCAACTTTACCCGCTGTGTAGTTAGATTTGGTTGCGGAGTCACCACCACCGGCAATGGTCCCGCCGGTTGCTAAAATGGTGATATTGGGTAATGCCAATGCTGCACCACTAAAACCCATAACCAGTGCGGCAAGTGCCGTCTTTTTGAAAAACTCCATTTCATTCCTCCAGTTACGTGAACGCTACGCATTATCCCTTAGCTTTGCATGGGAAATTTGACGTTAAACAATTTACAACGTGAATATATTTTGGAGATCTACAAAGTTAGAGGCAGGTAACAAAATGAAGAATTAAACGGCATAAAAAAGTATTATGCCGTCTTAAAATAGAGGATTATTTTAAATTCCCGACCAGGGCTTTGCGGCTATCTTCCAGAGTCACAACGCGGCTACAAACATCTTTGCCAAACTGCTGGAAATCTTTTTCCTGCTTTTTCCACTCGGTTTGGATTGAGGATTGCAGACCGCCCAGGCTTCCCAGCACGTTCTGTAATGGGTTACCGCCGCTTTTCAGCACCGCTTTCGCGCCCATTTCATTAATGCTGTCCTGTAAAATTCCGCCCATTGCCTGATTCACTAATTGCTGGCCTTCGGCGCGAACCTGATCAATGGCTTTATAGTGAAACGTCAGGCCATCGCTGCGCGTTTCGATAATGCGGTTCATCTGCTCTTTCAGCTGCGCATCAAGTTTGGTCAGACGGCTGCGCATTTTGCTGCTTTCGCCCATCTCCTGAACGATAATTTTATCCAGCGCAATACGAGCTTTCTCGACGCGGCTTTTCGCGCCTTCATCAATCCACGGCAGGGTGCTACGTAGTTCAGCCTGATAATCCTTCGCCTGCTCGCGCTGGGCGGCATTCAGGGAATATTGCTTACCGTTATACATCACGTTGCCGTCTGGCGTGATCACCAGATTGCCGTTTTCGCCCTTCACCTGCACGGTTTGCGGGCTGACAATCACATCGTCACGCGGCGTGACGCTGCACTGGTAGTCGGCGTGAGCGGTCATTGCCGTCACTGAAAGTGCTGCCGCCAGCAGCATTTTGCGCATCATAGTCTTCTCTCAAGAACAAATCAGGCCAGCATTTGCTGGCCCCAGATTGATAACAAAGTGCGCGTTTTCCATGCCGGATGCGGCGTAAACGCCTTATCCGGCCTACTCGATCGTGCATCTTTGTAGGCCTGATAAGCGTAGCACATCAGGCAGTTTTGCATTTGTCATCGCCCGTATGCTTTCTTAGTCCCACCAAACGTCGAAAAGTTCGCTGGTGCGTACCTCTTCCAGTTTGCGCTCTTCCAGCCACTTACGCACAATCGCCTGATGCTCTTCGGTGCATTTGCCGATTTCCTGCATGCAGATCAAACCTTCCCAGGCCAGATAACCGCTGCCGTCAAAGGCCAGTTTGTTCGGTTCGATAACCTCGTTAATAAAGTCATCAACGGTTTTATCAATCTGTTCTTCCGATGTACCTTCCGGGAATCGCCATGCCACCGAAAATCCTAATTCCTGGAATTCGTCGATGTGCATTTTTTTACGCAGACGACGGCTACGGTTCTTTGCCATTATTTCACCCTCTCGAACATTAAGTCCCATACTCCGTGACCAAGACGATGACCACGTTGTTCAAATTTCGTCACCGGACGTGATGCCGGACGCGGCACGTAATCATTGCTCTCTGACAGGTTTTTATAACCGTCAATAGAAGACATCACTTCAAGCATATGTTCCGCATAAGGTTCCCAGTCGGTCGCCATATGGAATATGCCCCCCAGCTGCAGTTTGCTTTTTACCAGCTCGGCAAACGGCACCTGAACGATACGGCGTTTATTATGGCGCGCTTTGTGCCACGGGTCAGGGAAAAAAAGCTGCACCATGCGCAATGAATTGTCAGGAATCATTTTATGCAGCACTTCAACCGCATCGTGACACATCACGCGCAGGTTGCTTAAGCCCTCTTCATGCGCAGAAGCCAGGCACGCACCAACGCCCGGTGAATGCACTTCAATGCCGAGGAAGTCCTGCTCGGGGCGATCTTTAGCCATTGCCACCAACGACGCGCCCATGCCAAAACCAATCTCAAGCGTCACCGGCGCTTCACGGCCAAAAAGCGCAGGGAAATCCAGCATATCTTCGCTGAACTCAACGCCCATCACCGGCCAGTAGTTTTCCAGCGCATGTTCCTGGCCTTTGGTCAGTCGCCCCTGGCGGCGCACAAAACTACGGATACGGCGCAGCGGGCGGCCGTTTTCATCAAATTCCGGTGAGATGACGTCGTTTTTCATAAAGATTTAGTCGCTTGTGAAAGTGTTCTGAAAACGGGCATTATCCAAAGTTAGTTGCCGGATGCAAGCATGATAAGGCCGTGGCTGCGGAAAGTTCCGGTTTACACCCTGCCGTCGCTGTGCTGCAATCTTGCCCCCAACAACAGTGAATTCGGTGACCATGCAAGCGTCGCAATTTTCAGCCCAGGTTCTGGACTGGTACGATAAATACGGGCGGAAAACGCTGCCCTGGCAAATTGACAAGACGCCCTACAAAGTATGGCTCTCAGAAGTGATGTTGCAACAAACTCAGGTTGCGACCGTTATCCCCTATTTTGAACGCTTTATGGTGCGCTTCCCAACGGTGACCGATCTCGCCAATGCGCCGCTCGACGAAGTTCTCCACTTGTGGACCGGGCTTGGCTATTACGCCCGAGCGCGCAATCTGCATAAAGCGGCACAACAAGTGGCGGCCTTACACGGCGGTAAATTCCCGGAAACCTTTGAGGAAGTTGCAGCACTGCCGGGCGTCGGGCGTTCCACCGCAGGCGCGATTCTCTCGCTTTCTCTGGGTAAGCACTTTCCGATTCTCGACGGTAACGTCAAACGCGTGCTGGCGCGCTGCTATGCTGTAAGCGGCTGGCCTGGGAAAAAAGAGGTCGAGAATAAACTATGGAGTTTGAGCGAGCAGGTGACGCCCGCGGTTGGCGTGGAACGGTTTAATCAGGCGATGATGGATTTGGGCGCGATGATTTGTACGCGCTCTAAGCCGAAATGTTCGCTCTGTCCGCTACAAAACGGATGTATTGCCGCCGCCAACAATAGCTGGTCGCTTTATCCGGGCAAAAAACCGAAACAGACGCTGCCAGAGCGCACCGGCTACTTTTTGCTGTTACAGCACGAAGATGAAGTATTGCTGGCGCAGCGTCCGCCGAGTGGATTGTGGGGCGGTTTATACTGTTTCCCGCAGTTTGCCGATGAAGAAAGTTTGCGGCAGTGGCTGGCGCAACGACAGATTGCTGCCGATAACCTGACGCAGCTGACCGCGTTTCGGCATACCTTCAGCCATTTCCACTTAGATATTGTGCCTATGTGGCTTCCCGTGTCGTCATTCACCGGCTGCATGGATGAAGACAATGCGCTCTGGTATAACTTAGCGCAACCGCCGTCAGTTGGCCTGGCGGCTCCCGTGGAGCGTTTGTTACAGCAGTTACGCACTGGCGCGCCGGTTTAGCGCGTGAGTCGATAAAGAGGATGATTTATGAGCAGAACGATTTTTTGTACTTTCCTGCAACGTGAAGCAGAAGGTCAGGATTTTCAGCTGTACCCCGGCGAACTGGGAAAACGCATCTATAACGAGATCTCCAAAGAAGCCTGGGCGCAGTGGCAGCACAAACAAACCATGCTGATTAATGAAAAGAAACTCAACATGATGAATGCCGAGCACCGCAAGCTGCTGGAGCAGGAGATGGTCAACTTCCTGTTCGAGGGTAAAGAGGTGCATATCGAGGGCTATACGCCGGAAGATAAAAAATAAAAACAGTGCCGGAGCACGCCTCCGGCAACTTGCATAAAACAAACACAACACGCACCCGGAATGATGAAAAAATATCTCGCGCTGGCTTTGATTGCGCCGTTGCTCATCTCCTGTTCGACGACCAAAAAAGGCGATACCTATAACGAAGCCTGGGTCAAAGATACCAACGGTTTTGATATTCTGATGGGGCAATTTGCCCACAATATTGAGAACATCTGGGGCTTCAAAGAGGTGGTGATCGCCGGTCCTAAGGACTACGTGAAATACACCGATCAATATCAGACCCGCAGCCACATCAACTTCGATGACGGTACGATTACTATCGAAACCATCGCCGGGACAGAACCTGCCGCGCATTTGCGCCGGGCAATAATCAAAACGTTGCTGATGGGTGACGATCCGAGTTCGGTCGATCTCTATTCCGACGTTGATGATATTACGATTTCGAAAGAACCTTTCCTTTACGGTCAGGTGGTGGACAACACCGGGCAGCCGATTCGCTGGGAAGGTCGCGCGAGCAACTTCGCGGATTATCTGCTGAAAAACCGTCTGAAGAGCCGCAGCAACGGGCTGCGTATCATCTACAGCGTCACCATTAACATGGTGCCGAACCACCTTGATAAACGTGCGCACAAATATCTCGGTATGGTCCGCCAGGCGTCACGCAAATATGGCGTTGATGAGTCGCTGATTCTGGCAATTATGCAGACTGAATCTTCCTTTAACCCGTATGCGGTCAGCCGTTCCGATGCGCTGGGATTAATGCAGGTGGTACAACATACCGCCGGGAAAGATGTGTTCCGCTCGCAGGGGAAATCCGGCACGCCGAGCCGCAGTTTCTTGTTTGATCCTGCCAGCAATATTGATACCGGCACCGCGTATCTGGCGATGCTGAACAACGTTTATCTCGGCGGAATTGATAACCCAACATCGCGGCGTTATGCCGTCATCACCGCCTATAACGGCGGCGCAGGCAGCGTGCTACGAGTCTTTTCGAATGATAAGATTCAGGCTGCCAATATTATTAACACCATGACGCCGGGCGATGTTTATCAGACGCTGACGACCCGCCATCCCTCTGCGGAATCTCGCCGTTATCTTTATAAAGTGAATACCGCGCAAAAATCTTACCGCCGCCGATAATTCCACTAACCGCCCCTGACGATGCTCAGGGGTAAAAATGTTATCCACATCACAATTTCGTTTTGCAAATTAGGAATGTTTGCAATTATTTGCCACAGGTAACAAAAAACCAGTCCGCGAAGTTGATAGAATCGCATCATCTCGCACGGTCAAATGTGCTTTTTCAAACACTCATCCGCATCACGATGTGAGGAAATTAACATGAATCTTAAGCTGCAGCTGAAAATCCTCTCTTTTCTGCAGTTCTGTCTGTGGGGAAGTTGGCTGACGACCCTCGGCTCCTATATGTTTGTTACCCTGAAGTTTGACGGTGCTTCTATCGGCGCAGTTTATAGCTCACTGGGTATCGCCGCGGTCTTTATGCCTGCGCTGCTGGGGATTGTGGCCGACAAATGGTTAAGTGCGAAATGGGTCTATGCCATTTGCCACACCATTGGCGCTATCACGCTGTTCATGGCGGCAGAGGTCACTACGCCGGAGGCGATGTTCCTTGTGATATTGATTAACTCGTTTGCTTATATGCCAACGCTTGGGTTAATCAACACCATCTCTTACTATCGCCTGCAAAATGCCGGGATGGATATCGTTACTGACTTCCCGCCAATCCGTATCTGGGGCACCATCGGCTTTATCATGGCAATGTGGGTGGTGAGCCTGTCCGGCTTCGAATTAAGCCACATGCAGCTGTATATTGGCGCAGCGCTTTCCGCCATTCTGGTTCTGTTTACCCTGACTCTGCCGCATATTCCGGTTGCTAAACAGCAAGCGAATCAGAGCTGGACAACCCTGCTGGGCCTCGATGCATTCGCGCTGTTTAAAAACAAGCGTATGGCAATCTTCTTCATCTTCTCAATGCTGCTGGGCGCGGAACTGCAGATTACCAACATGTTCGGTAATACCTTCCTGCACAGCTTCGACAAAGATCCGATGTTTGCCAGCAGCTTCATCGTGCAGCATGCGTCAATCATCATGTCGATTTCGCAGATCTCTGAAACCCTGTTCATTCTGACCATCCCGTTCTTCTTAAGCCGCTACGGTATTAAGAACGTAATGATGATCAGTATTGTGGCGTGGATCCTGCGTTTTGCTCTGTTTGCTTACGGCGACCCGACTCCGTTCGGTACTGTACTGCTGGTACTGTCGATGATCGTTTACGGTTGCGCATTCGACTTCTTCAACATCTCTGGTTCGGTGTTTGTCGAAAAAGAAGTTAGCCCGGCAATTCGCGCCAGCGCGCAGGGGATGTTCCTGATGATGACCAACGGCTTCGGCTGTATCCTCGGCGGCATCGTGAGCGGTAAAGTGGTTGAGATGTACACCCAAAACGGCATTACCGACTGGCAGACCGTATGGCTGATTTTCGCAGGTTACTCCGTGGTTCTGGCCTTCGCGTTCATGGCGATGTTCAAATATAAACACGTTCGTGTCCCGACAGGTACACAGACGGTTAGCCACTAATTACGCAAAGAAAAACGGGTCGCCAGAAGGTGACCCGTTTTTTTATTCTTACTTCAACACATAACCGTACAACCGTTTCATGCCATTCGCATCGGTTTCGCTATAGACACCTTGCAACTCCGGCGAAAATCCCGGCAACAAATTCACGCCTTCTTCCAGCGCAAGGAAATAACGTTGAACCGCCCCACCCCAGACTTCCCCGGGTACCACGCAAAGCACGCCAGGTGGATAAGGCAACGCCCCTTCTGCCGCAATTCGCCCTTCGGCATCACGAATCCGCACCAACTCCACTTCACCGCGAATATAAGCGCTATGCGCATCCTGGGGATTCATCACCACTGACGGGAAACTCTGCTGGCGGAACATCGCTTTTTGTAGGTCTTTGACGTCGAAACTGACATACAAATCGTGCATCTCCTGACACAACTGGCGCAGGGTGTAGTCGCGATAGCGCACCGGATATTTGTTATAAACGCTCGGCAACACCTCAGCCAGCGGCGAATCATCCTCAATATGCTGTTCAAACTGCACCAGCATCGCCACCAGTTGTGCCAGCTTCTCGTGGCTTTCCGCCGGAGTTAATAAGAACAGAATGGAGTTGAGATCGCACTTCTCCGGCACAATGCCGTTCTCACGCAGATAGTGCGCCAGAATCGTCGCTGGAACGCCAAAATCGCTATATTCGCCGGTTTCGGCATCGATACCCGGCGTGGTGAGTAACAGCTTGCACGGATCAACAAAATACTGATCCGCGGCATATCCTTCAAAGCCGTGCCACTTCGCCCCCGGCTCAAAACTGAAAAAACGGCGGTCGCTGGCTAACACTGACGTCGGATAATCCTGCCACAATTTGCCATCAACAACAGGCGGGATAAACGGGCGGAACAGCTTACAGCGCGCAAGAATAGCCTTGCGCGACTCAATACCCAACTCAACGCACTCAGCCCACAGCCGACGCCCACTCTCCCCTTCATGAATTTTGGCGTTAACGTCCAGGGCGGCGAACAGCGGATAGAACGGGCTGGTAGAAGCATGGAGCATAAAGGCATTATTCAAACGCTTATGCGGGCAAAAACGCGCCTGTCTACGGATATGGTTATCTTTTTTATGGATCTGCGACGTCTGTGAGAATCCCGCCTGCTGTTTGTGCACCGACTGGGTCACAAAGATCCCCGGATCGTTTTCGTTAAGTTCTAACAGCAGCGGCGAGCTATCCGCCATCATCGGGATAAACTGTTCGTAACCGACCCACGCGGAATCAAACAGAATGTAATCACACAGATGCCCAACGGTATCGATCACCTGACGGGCGTTATAGACAGTGCCGTCATAGGTTCCCAGCTGAATAATCGCCAGGCGAAACGGGCGCGGCAGGTCGGCTTTTTCTGGCGCAACGTCGCGAATTTGCTGGCGCAGATACTCTTCATTAAAACAGTGCGCATCAATACCGCCAATGAAACCAAACGGGTTACGTGAAGCTTCCAGATAGACCGGCGTCGCCCCCGCCTGAATCAACGCGCCGTGATGATTCGACTTATGGTTGTTACGGTCGAAGAGCACCAGATCGCCACGCGTTAACAGCGCATTCGTCACCACTTTATTCGCTGCCGATGTGCCGTTCAGCACAAAATAGGTTTTATCGGCATGAAAGACTTTGGCTGCAAATTTCTGCGCATCTTTCGCCGATCCTTCATGAATAAGCAGATCGCCCAATTTTACGTCAGCGTTACACATATCGGCGCGAAAGATGTTCTCGCCAAAGAAATCGTAAAAATGGCGTCCGGCAGGATGCTTTTTAAAGAACGCACCATGTTGATGTCCAGGGCAAGCAAAGGTGCTATTACCCATCTCAACGTACTGCGTCAGCGTGTCATAAAACGGTGGCAGCAAATTCTCTTCATACTGACAGGCTGCGGATTCCAGCTCCAGCCACTGCTGCTCGTTGCCGTTGATTACCGCCGTAACGCCCGCAGGTAATTCAACAGCATGTTCGGAATACAAAAACACCGGTAGATGAAAACCGGTGCGCTTAAGCAACGCAAGAATGCCACTGCGACTATCCGCAGCGGTAATGACGACTGCCGCGACGTCCGTAAAATCAGTATCTCCCAACGCTACCACGCAGCGATGAGTAGAAAGTCGGGATACCAGTTCACTACTGGCGGCAATATTCATTGATTTCATAAGCGCAAAACCCGTTTCGGGGAAGTAAGAATACCGGACAAGGTGGAAAACCCTGCCCCATGAGATATGGGTCAAACTGGTCACCAGCTCCGACCGCCAGACATCAGTAAAAGCAGAAACGCTCTGATTTTACTGTTGTCCTGCAGTGAGCGTGCGTTAACTTCACCGCATGAGCAGTAGCATAAAAAGAGAAGAGTTTCGCGCGAAACGGCGATAAGCGAGAGAATGTAAGGAGGTGGCGTGCATCGGGCAAACTCCGTACAGAGAGGAGAAAATTCGCGCAATCATGGCACCTTTCGCTAAAGCGTGCAAGCCAGGACTTTGCGAACAAACAAGCCATCGACGGCGCCAAAAGTTCATAATAAGAAAATCAAACAATACAGCTAACAGGAACTCTTGTGGTCATCGGCCCTTTTATCAACGCAAGTGCAGTCTTACTGGGTGGCGTTTTCGGCGCACTCCTTAGCCAACGCTTACCGGAACGTATCCGCGTCTCCATGACATCAATTTTTGGTCTGGCATCGCTGGGGATTGGTATTTTACTGGTGGTGAAATGCGCCAACCTTCCGGCGATGGTTTTAGCAACCTTACTCGGAGCATTAATCGGCGAAATTTGTCTGCTGGAAAAAGGCGTCAATACAGTGGTCGCCAAAGCGCATAATCTGTTTCACCACTCGCGTAAGAAGCCAGCGCATGAATCTTTTATTCAGAATTTTGTCGCGATTATTGTCCTGTTTTGCGCCAGCGGCACCGGAATCTTCGGGGCGATGAACGAAGGGATGACCGGCGATCCGAGTATTTTAATCGCCAAGTCATTTCTTGATTTCTTTACGGCGATGATCTTCGCCTGCTCGCTGGGTATTGCGGTGTCGGTGATTAGCATTCCATTACTGATCATCCAGTTAACACTGGCGTGGGCTGCCGCGCTGATATTACCGCTGACCACACCGTCGATGATGGCAGACTTCAGCGCCGTAGGCGGTTTACTGCTGCTGGCAACCGGATTACGCATCTGTGGCATTAAAATGTTCCCGGTGGTCAACATGCTTCCAGCACTCCTTCTGGCAATGCCGCTTTCCGCCGCCTGGACCGCCTGGTTTGCCTGACAATGCGTGCAATAGCGGCAAAGTGATGATAGATTGTGCAGTCTGCACTAAATTGAAGAAATTTGATTGACGAGACGAGGCGAATCAGGTTTAATGCGCCCCGTTGCCCGGATAGCTCAGTCGGTAGAGCAGGGGATTGAAAATCCCCGTGTCCTTGGTTCGAT
>ENA-OWOD01000908-OWOD01000908.1-gut-metagenome-genome-assembly--contig:-NODE-908-length-14965-cov-4.438810_pt1 | contig 14965 bp, 10 predicted proteins | sample MGYA00248256_ERZ651792 | MGnify/ENA primary metagenome ERZ651792 (study PRJEB26908, sample SAMEA4031714) | gut metagenome | biome: gut; feature: normal infant; material: stool | place: China | collected 2015...
TCCCAACTATGTACCGGAAGATACAGGGGAAGACCTGGACAGTTTTATCAGGACCAATGCTTTCTGGTGCTATCTGGACAGTGAAGATACAGGACTTTTTAAGACCATTCTGTATAAGAAAACGGTAGACAATAAGGTAAAACCACTTGGCAATGAAAAGAACCCGGAGAAAGCCACGAAAAACTCTTTAAGAGCTTATGGAGACTATGTGTATTATCTCCCAAAGGTGGCAGAAAGCAAACGATCTTCTCTTTCAGAAGAGGAGAAGGAACGGTGTGATGTGCTGGTTCGTATGATACCGGGACAGAATACAAAAGAGATCATTGCTGAAAATGTAGACGGATATCTTGTATTGGATGAAACTATTTATTATGCCCAGGAGGGGAAGATCCATACAACCACTTCCGGTACGGAGACAGAACTTTCTGAAGGTGGATATCAGGTAAAAATCGAAGGAGATGCATGTTATCTTGTAAATGCACTTGGAAAGCCGGTAACATCTGCTGGAAGCGCAGGTATTATCGTAGAAGATCGTGTATACAAGGTTGATGAAAATGGTAAGATCAGTTATGTAAAGAAAAATCCGATTGCTGCAGATGGCAGTTCTTACGAACTTCAGGGAACAGGATCACAGATGCAGCTTGTAAGGCGGAGTTCTTCTGGAAGCAAAACTATTGCAAGAGCAGATTATGGTGTACAAAGTTACTGCATTGTGGATAATTCCATTTTTTTCAGCGCTTATGTGGAAAAGACTGCAGATGGAAAATGGTACAGCCGTATTTATAAAACGGATCTGAATGGGAAAGAGAAAAAGGTAGTCAGCGGTATTTTTCCAGGAGCTGTTTTTAATCTCTACTATTTTGAAAGCCAGGGAGAAATATATGGAGAGTATCATCCGAAGATCTGGGAAAATGCGTATGGTGTAGTGGTCAATGTAAAGCAGGATGGTACTATTTATGCAGTAAAAGACACTTCGGAAAGAACGGGAAAGAAAGTTACAGGAAATGATATGATCGAGATCCTGGCACTTCAGGATGGGAAGATGATCGGTTATTGGCATGACTGCAACTGGAGCAGAACTGGTGGGATCACAAGTGTACTTTGGAGTTTACCGGTTTCCCTGGATGTTTCGGCAAAAACGAGAGTTGAAACAGTGGAAGAGATCAAAGAAGAGGAAACAGGGACCAGCGTAGAAGAAACTACTACAACAACTGCAGAAAAAATCGTTCCTGTAACGCCGACACATAGTTCGGTGTCACCTGTAGAGACAGGAAAGGTGCATCCGTCCGTAAATCCAACAGAAGTTGTGATCGGAACAGATGCACCTGGAAAACGAGTAGAAGAGACTACGGTAGCGACCGCGCCTATTGCACCGGCGACAACGGCTGCTGAAACAACAGCAGAAGAAATTAAGATCGTGCCGTTATCATAAAAAGCACCGGAAGCAAGTTTGGAGAAAATTTAATGAACATCTTCCTCATCAAAATCAACTACAACGTAAAATCCCCGTGAATTTTCACGGACATCTTTTACAATGCCATATTCGGATTTAATGCGGTCTCTGGCGGCGAAGCAGCCGGACATGGCTACAGCAGGATCAATAATGTAGCTGTAGCTGCTGGTTCCTTCCCGTTCGATGATCTTTACTTTGTCACCGGCGCTTACAAGACCGGGGCGTTCCATTTTAAATTCAACGGTTCTCATGATAAGGTCAAGCCTTCTTTCTTTTAGATGTTTAAATGGATAAATGTCTGCCCACTTCTTCACAGACCTGGCGGATATAGTCGCTTAAACTGCCGCCCTGACAGCCTGCGATAAAGTGATTGCAGCGATTTACGGGGATAAGTATTTTGTAGGCGCTGCTGGAGCTTACAGCGGTTGCCATAGCAGCGGTGATCTCCCCCATCAGGGAGTCTGCCATAACGATACCAATAGGCCCGATGATCAGGTCTGCGTTTCTGGCATTGACGATCACAGGATTTTCGCCGGTGGCTCCATAAGAGGCACCGGCTTTTAACATGGCAGAAGTTGCAATGCTGTTGGTGCCAATGGCGTAAAGTTCAAGTTCGGGATAGCTGCTTTTTAACTGTTCGATCACAGCTTTTCCCATTCGGCCGCCCTGGCCATCTATGATAACGATCTTCATAGGTTGTCTTCCTCCTTTATAATCTCTTTTATGGATTACGGTTGTTGTTCTCGGAAAGTGGAGAAATGATAAATCAGAGTATATCTTATCAGAAATACAGCGGAAAGGGAATAAGAGGATTGATTGTATCTTGACAAAAATGGCTTAAATGTTATAATCAAGGTTAGCAGAAATGCAAAAGGCATTGAAGGAACCAGTAATCTGATGAAAGCAGACAGAGAGCAGCCGGTTGGTGGAAAGGCGCATGTGGGAGACAGATGAATACCAGTCCTGAGCCGTATCAGGGAACTTGAAGAAGGGAAATGATACCGTACCCCGCGTTAAGGGATGAATGAGTGAAAATCAAGGTGGAACCGTGTATATGCACCCTTGGACATAGAGATGTGTCCAGGGGTTTTTTAATACCTGAAAACCTTATAGGACATATCCAAAAGATCTAAAAACGCGTTTTAAAGCGAAAGGAGTTTACCATGAAGATTATTTTACCAGACGGAAGTGTTGAAGAAGCAAAAGACGAATTAAGAGCCATCCGCCACACTGCTTCCCATGTACTGGCACAGGCAGTAAAGAGACTGTATCCAGAGACTAAGCTGGCAATCGGACCGGCTATTGATGACGGATTTTACTATGACTTTGACAGAGAAGGCGGATTTACCCCGGATGATCTGGAAAAGTTAGAGGCTGAGATGAAGAAGATCGTTAAGGAGAACCTGGCATTAAAGCCATTCGTTCTGCCTAGAGACGAAGCAATTAAATTTATGCAGGAAAAGGGCGAGCCTTACAAGGTAGAGCTGATCGAAGACCTTCCAGAAGGCGAGACAATCAGCTTCTATCAGCAGGGTGATTTCGTAGACCTGTGCGCAGGACCACATATCCTGTATACAAAGGGCATCAAGGCATTTAAGCTGACCAGCATTGCAGGTGCTTACTGGAGAGGCAGCGAGAAGAACAAGATGCTGACCAGAATTTATGGTACTGCATTTGCAAAGAAAGAAGACCTGGAAGCTTACTTAACCATGATGGAAGAGGCTAAGAAGCGTGACCACAGAAAATTAGGCAAGGAATTAGGACTGTTCATGTTTGCAGAAGAAGGACCTGGTTTCCCATTCTTCCTTCCAAAGGGCATGACCTTAAAGAATACCCTGATCGACTACTGGCGTGAGATCCACTTAAGAGAAGGCTATCAGGAAGTTTCTACTCCTGTTATCTTAAGCCGTAAGCTGTGGGAGACCTCCGGTCACTGGGATCATTACAAAGAGAACATGTATACAACCGTTATTGATGACGAAGACTATGCTATTAAGCCAATGAACTGTCCAGGCGGTATGCTGGTATACAAGTCCCAGCCTCGTTCCTACCGCGATCTGCCATTAAGAGTTGGTGAGTTAGGTCTGGTACATCGTCATGAGAAGAGCGGACAGCTTCACGGTCTGATGCGTGTACGCTGCTTCACCCAGGATGATGCACATATCTTCATGACCCAGGATCAGATCACTGACGAGATCAAGGGCGTTACAAGACTGATCAATGAAGTTTACTCTCAGTTTGGATTTGATTATTTCGTAGAGCTTTCTACCAGACCGGAAGATTCCATGGGATCTGATGAAGATTGGGAGATGGCAACAAACGGCCTGAGAAATGCACTGGATGAAATGGGCTTAAAGTACATTGTAAATGAAGGCGACGGCGCATTCTACGGACCTAAGATCGACTTCCACTTAAGAGACTCTATCGGACGTACCTGGCAGTGTGGTACCATTCAGCTTGACTTCCAGCTTCCACAGCGTTTTGAGGCTGAGTATGTAGCAGAAGATGGTACTAAGAAGCGTCCTATTATGATCCACCGTGTATGCTTCGGTTCTATTGAGCGTTTCATCGGTATCCTGATCGAGCATTTCGCTGGCAAGTTCCCAGTATGGCTGGCTCCTGTTCAGGTTAAGGTTATTCCTGTATCAGAAAAGTCCATGGAATATGCCCAGGGTGTGTATGATCAGTTAAAAGCAGCCGGTATCCGTACAGAGTTAGACCGTAAGGATGAGAAGGTTGGATACAAGATCCGTCAGGCTCAGTTAGAGAAAGTTCCGTTCATGCTGGTATTAGGTGAGAAGGAAGCAGCAGAAGGCAAGATCACTGTAAGAAGCCGCGACAAGGGCGACCTTGGTGTTGCTGATCTTAGCACATTTATCGCAGATGTTAAGAAAATGACTGAAACAAGAGAAAAATAATGTTACAGTTCAGCCATGACATCTTCTTGTTTCCATATTCATGAAAACAAGAACTGCAACAAAATAATAAATAAGCTGTTTTAGGCAGCCAATCCCCTGCAGAGACTTTATAACAGGTATAAGGCCCTTGCAGGGGATTTTTTCAATAGTGCTTTAACATTCGGGGAAGGAAAAAATGAAAATTGCAGTGATCGGATATACCGGCTCCGGTAAATCGGTGCTGGCAGCAAAACTGGGCAAGATCCTTGGCTGTCCGGTGCTCCATTTGGACAAACTTCAGTTTGAAGCAGGCTGGAAGGAGCGAAAGGAAGCAGAAGGGAACCGGCTTTGTGAGCAGTTTTTAGAGGAAAATAAAGAGCGTGGCTGGGTCATTGACGGAAATTACGAAAAATTCTGTCAGAAAAGGCGGATGAAAGAAGCAGACCTGATCATTTTTATGGATTATCCAAGATGGATCTGTCTGTGGCAGGCGCTGCGCCGTTATTACAGATACAAAGGCCATACCAGAAAAAGCATGGCAGATGGCTGTATAGAAAAGATGGATAAAGAATTTATCTTATGGATCCTGAAAAATGGACGCAGCCGGGAAAAGAAGGAAGATTATAAACGGGTGGGAGCACAGTATCCGGATAAATTCATCCAGGTGAGAAACCGCCGTCAGCTGCGTGCTACAGTGATCCGCCTTTTGCAGCTGCAAAATGAAAAAGGGCTTTACGCGGGAACCGGGAGCAGAAAAAGGTGAAAAAAGAGGAACTTCTCATTGAACGTTTAAAAAAGTACCGGAGATCGGATATGTATCCCTTTCATATGCCGGGACATAAGCGGGCAGAAGGTATAAAACTGTCCTTTCCAGATCCATTTTCTGTGGATATAACAGAAATTGATGGTTTTGACAATCTCCATCATCCAGAAGGAATTTTAAAAGAGTCCATGAAATGGGCATCCAGCCTTTACGGTTCGGACCACACATGGTATCTTGTAAATGGAAGCACCTGCGGGCTGCTGTCGGCCATCAGCGCAGCCGTTCCCCACAGGGGAAAGATATTAGTCAGCCGGAACTGCCATAAGGCGGTGTATCATGGGATCTATTTAAACCATCTGGAAGCAGTTTATGTTTATCCACAGTCGGTTCCTGGATTGGGGATACAGGGCGGAATTTTACCGGAAGATGTGGAAAACGCATTAAAAAAGGATCCTGATATCCAGGCAGTGCTGATCGTGTCACCTACGTATGACGGGATCGTTTCGGATGTGGAAGTCATTGCAAAGATCGTCCATAAAGCAGGTCTTCCGCTGATCGTAGATGAGGCCCATGGTGCTCATTTTGCCTATGGGGATGCGTTTCCAAAGTCAGCCCTTGAACTGGGAGCAGATGCGGTGATCCAGAGTGTGCATAAAACACTGCCAAGTCTTACCCAGACAGCGCTGCTCCATGTGAAAAATAACAGGCCGGATGGTGGCTGCTATCTGGATGTGAAAAAGGTAGAGCGTTATCTGCAGATCTATCAGAGCAGCAGTCCTTCTTATGTGCTTATGGCGTCCATTGAGAACAGCATTTTTCTCATGGATCAGTATAGAAAAGAAGGTAAAGTGGCTGAATTTGAAGCTGCTTTGCTTAAGATACGAAAAAAACTGGGAAAAATGAAGCCCCTGCGCCTGGTAGAACGGGACCTGAGGGGAACAGCAGGGATTTTTGATGTGGATATTTCCAAGATCGTTGTCTCAGTAAGAGGTAGCGGGCTTACCGGAGAAATGCTTTCCAAGATCTTAAGGGAAAAATATCATCTGGAAATGGAAATGTGCGGTGCTGATTATGTAACAGCCATTGCAGCCATTGGAGACAGCAAAAAGGGGCTGAAACGTCTGAAAAAGGCATTACTTGAAATTGACAAAGAACTGGAAAAAAATGGAAATATCTGCAATGATGATCCTGATGAAAATGTTTACAGCCGTCATGCAAAGCAGGTGATGCCTGTTTTTAAAGCAATGGACGGGGAAAAGGAAGCAGTGCCTTTAAAAGAAAGCTGCGGCCGCATCTGCGGGGAATTTGCCTATATTTATCCGCCGGGTATCCCGCTGTTAGCGCCGGGAGAGCAGATCACAGAAGAAATACTGAAAACATTACAGGATTATATAGAAAAAGATCTGCCGGTCCAGGGACTGGAAGATACAGACCTTGTCACCATACAGGTAATGGCATTATCAGGTGGCAGGTCCGTTTAAAAAGAAAGAGAAAGATGGAAACATAATGGGAAAGATTTATTATGTAATGGGAAAAAGTGCCTCAGGTAAGGACACCATTTACAAACGTCTGGTAAAGGAACTGCCAGAACTTGGAACAGTCCGCATGTACACCACCAGGCCCATCCGTGATGGGGAGACCAATGGGGTGGAGTACATTTTCACCGATGAGAAGCAGCTTCAGGCTATGAAGGATGCAGGTAAAGTGATCGAATGCCGCACTTATGATACCATTTACGGGCCGTGGAGTTATTTTACGGCAGATGACGGGCAGATCGATCTGGGATCCGGCAGTTATCTGATGATGGGAACATTGGAGTCTTATGAAAAGCTCTGCAGTTATTATGGGGCAGAGGTCATGGTCCCTTTATATATCCATGTGGAAGACGGTGAACGTCTGCAGCGGGCATTAAACAGAGAAAAAACGCAAAAAGTGCCAAAGTATGCGGAAATGTGCCGAAGGTTCTTAGCTGATGAAAAGGACTTTGCAAAAGAACGTCTGGATCAGTGCGGGATCAGAAAACAATATGAAAATACCGGGCTTGAACCGTGTATAGAAGAAATCATAAAGGACATTTTGTGTAACGAAGGAAAGGAGAAACAGATGTTAAAGAAAATTGGATTTATTGGTGTTGGCATTATGGGAAAATCCATGGTGCGCAATCTGATGAAGGCTGGTTATGAGGTTTCTATTTATACCAGAACAAAGTCAAAGGTGGAGGATGTGATCGCAGAGGGCGCTGTATGGTGTGATACAGTGGCAGACTGCTCCAAAGGCAGAGATGTGGTCATTACCATTGTTGGATATCCTAAGGATGTAGAGGAAGTATATTTCGGGGAAAATGGTATCCTTGAAAATGCAGATAAAGGCACTTATGTGATCGACATGACCACTACAAGCCCGAAGTTGGATCAGCAGATCTATGAGGAAGCAAAGAAGCGGGGGCTTCATGGCTTAGATGCCCCTGTAACCGGCGGTGACAGCGGTGCAAAGGCAGGAACACTGACAATTTTAGTAGGCGGCGATAAAGAGGACTTTGATACCTGTCTGCCTGTATTTGAGGCAATGGGAAAGGCTATCAACTACGAAGGAAAGTCCGGAAACGGACAGCACACCAAGATGTGTAATCAGATCGCCATTGCTGGTGCTTTAGCAGGTGCGTGTGAAGCTATGGTCTATGCAAAGAATGCAGGACTGGACGTAGATGTAATGCTTAAGTCTATTTCTACCGGTGCAGCAGGAAGCGCCCAGATGAATAATGTAGCTTCCAAGGCAGCAAAAGATGACTATGCACCGGGCTTTTTCTTAAAGCATTTTATCAAGGATATGAGCCTTGCAGATGAGGAAGCATCCGAAAGAGGAACCAAATTAGATGTGTTAGAGGATGTTCTTGGAATTTGTAAAAAACTGGAAGAGGAAGGCATGGGAGATCTGGGAACCCAGGCGCTGATCAAGCATTATAAGTGGTAAAATATGGTTGAGCTGTCTGTGCAGAACAAGGTAATATAAGGTAAAAATATTGTAACAGAAAAAATCGACAGATGAAAACAGGACCGTTGTAAATAGACGTAGTAATAGTAAGAAGTTAGCTGCGTTTATGACAGGACGGTCCTGTTTTATTGCTGGTGTATGTATATTATGCACATATAAATATAAAATACGACATAAAAACTATACAAAAGTTCAGAATAACACAACAAAAGTTAGAATAACAAATGGAAAAATGCATAATAAAATTATATAATAACATCATCAGGAGTGAAAAGTTACGGTACATGCTATATGATCTGTAACGAAAACTCCAAAGAACGTGAGAAGCAGTTTTCAGACTGCAAAATTTATTTAAGTCCCGGTGAGACCGGGAACGATGTACCGGGAGGGTACATAGAAAAGGAGAGGTGTATATGAAAAAAAGATTTGCAGCAGCGTCACTGGCAGCCATGATGGTACTGAGTATGACCGCATGTGGAGGCGGAAACACCGCTACTACCGCAGCACCGGCAGAGACCAAGGCAGAGGAAACAACAGCAGCAGAAGCTAAGGAAGAGTCTAAAGAAGAAGCAAAAGAGTCTGAGGCAACCGCTGGGAAAGCTCCGGAAGATTACTCCGGTACCGTAGTTGTATATTCTCCTCATGATGCAGATCCGTTAAATGCAGGTGTGAACCTGTTCATGGAGAAGTATCCAAATGTTAAGGTAGAAGTAGTAGCAGCCGGAACCGGCGAGCTGTGCAACCGTATTGCAGCTGAGTCTGCTAACCCGATCGCTGATGTACTCTGGGGCGGCGGTGCTGACTCCCTGGCAGCATTTAAGGATTACTTCGCACCATATGTTTGTGCAAATGATGATGTAATTGCAGAAGAGTACAAAGACCCGGATGACAAGTGGATCGGTGAAAGCCCACTGCCAATGGTACTGTTCTACAATAAAGATCTGATCGAAAAAGACGGAATGACCATTCCGGAGACCTGGGAAGATCTGACAAAGCCTGAGTGGAAGGGCAAAATTGCATACTGCCTGCCATCTAAATCCGGTTCTGCTTACACCCAGTTATGTACTATGATCCTGGGTCATGGCGGCAAGGAAGATGGATGGGATTTCATCAAGAAACTGTATGACAACCTGGATGGAAAGATCGTTGACTCTTCAGGTAAGTGCCACAAGATGGTAGCTGACGGTGAGTTCTATGTAGGTCTTACTCTTGAGAAAGCAGCTGTTCAGTACAAGGATGATCCTTCTGTTGGATTTGTATATCCAAAGGATGGAACCAGTGCAGTTCCGGATGGTGTAGCTCTTGTTAAGGGATGCCCGAATGAAGAAAATGCAAAACTGTTCATCGACTTCGTTACCTCTAAAGAGTGCCAGACAGAGCAGAGCGAGAACTGGGGACGTCGTCCTGTAAGAAGTGATATGGACGTTGCAGATGGACTGGCAAAGCTGAGCGACCTGGTATTAGTTGATTATGACTTTGACTGGGCTGCAAATGAAAAAGAGTCCATTATTGAACACTTCAATGATATTATGGTAGATTAATCTTTCTGAAATGAAAGTAACGGGAAACAAATAATAGAAAGACTGCCTGGCCCTGGCGGGCGGGCAGTCTTTCGCATATATAAGGAATGTAAAAAGTGGGAGTGTCTTCCAGAAAAGCGGTTGCAGAAAGATTTTGAGAGGACATTGAACAAAAAGGAGGACCAGATATATGAGCCATGCAGTGATCATTAAAAATGCCGTGAAAAAATACGGTGATTTTACAGCATTAAACGGAGTAAGCCTGGATATTAAACAGGGAGAATTTTTTACCCTTTTAGGGCCGTCCGGATGCGGAAAAACCACCCTTCTGCGTATGATCGCAGGATTTAATACAGTAGACGGAGGAGAGATCTGTTTTGATGACCGGGTGATCAACAATCTGGAGGCTCATAAAAGAGACATCGGTATGGTCTTCCAGAACTATGCGATTTTCCCACATCTGACAGTGGCTGAAAATGTAGCATACGGCCTGAAAGCGAAAAAGTGTCCAAAGGATCAGATCCCTGGAAAAGTAGAAGAGGCCCTGGAATTGGTGCAGATCGGCAAGTTAAAGGACAGAAAACCAAATGAACTTTCCGGCGGACAGCAGCAGCGAGTCGCTTTAGCAAGAGCTTTCGTTATTGAACCTGGTGTTCTGTTGATGGACGAACCGCTGTCTAACCTGGATGCAAAGCTGCGTGTGCAGATGAGAACGGTTATTAAAAAGCTGCAGCGCAGACTGGGAATTACTACGATTTATGTAACCCATGACCAGGAAGAGGCACTGGCTATTTCCGACCGGATCGCTGTTATGAAGGAAGGAAATATTATGCAGGTGGGAACTCCTGAAGAGATTTATAAAAAGCCGGAAAATACCTTTGTAGCCGGATTTATCGGTGTTTCCAACTTTGTAGAGTGTGATGTTAAGGGAGATGACCCAAATCAGGCAGTGCTGGATATTAAGGGAGAGTGTTCTATTACCTGTACCTTAAAGAAGCCATTTACCGGTAAGGGAATTATTTCCGCAAGACCGGAGCAGCTGTTCTTTGACGATAAAGAGGGACTGCCGGGAACCATTATCATTTCCACTTTCTTAGGTGACTTCATTGAATATGAGATCCTGTTGGATAATGGACAGACCGTACAGTTAAATGAGTATACAAAAGATGTACATGAACTTCGCCCGGATGGACAAAAGGTAAAGGTAAACTTTGACATCCGCGCCGTAGGTGTATATGATGCAGCGACCCAGGAGGTGATCTCATGGTAGGTTCCGGAAAGAAGTTAGACTTCTGGTTCTGGGTGAAAGTGGCAGTTGTGGGATTTATGCTGGTATTTCTGATCTATCCCTTCTGTACCCTGATCACCCGAAGCTTTTTCTCAACCAAGGTAGACGGCTTTACCTTTGAGAACTATATCCGATTTTTCACAAAGAAATATTATTATTCCGCATTGGGAAGAAGTATTTTTGTATCTGTGGTAACAACGATCACCACACTGGTTGTAGGTGTGCCTATTGCCTATGTAATGTCCCGTTATAATGTATGGGGCAAGCAGTTCATCCATATTTTTATCATCATGAGCCTTATGAGCCCGCCATTTATCGGCGCCTACAGCTGGATCATGTTGTTTGGACGTTCTGGTCTGGTGACAAATATGTTTTCCCAGTTTGGTATCCATCTTCCAAGTATTTACGGAAAACTGGGTATCATCCTGGTATTTACTTTTAAGCTGTTCCCTTATGTTTATCTGTATACCTCCGGTGCTATGGGAAGCATCGACTCCAGTCTGGAAGAGGCTGCAGAGAAACTGGGAAGTAACAAGCTTCGCAGACTGTGGACCATTACACTGCCGGTAGTCCTTCCGTCTATTGCAGCCGGTGCCATTATGGTATTTATGACCAGTCTGGCAGACTTTGGTACTCCAATGCTCATCGGCGAAGGTTATATGGTACTTCCTGTTCTTGTATATAATGAGTACATGAGTGAGATCGGCGGAAATGCCCACCTGGCAAGTGCTCTTTCTGTAGTAGTAGTATTCTGTTCTACTACCGTCCTTCTGGTGCAGAAGCATTTTGTTACAAAGAAAAACTATGTAATGACTGCCATGCGTCCGCCAAAGGAAGAGAAACTTCACGGAGTAAAGCGTTTCCTGGCAACATTCCCGGTTATGCTGGTTACATTTATCGGTATCCTTCCTCAGATCGTAGTTATCGTCAGCAGCTTTATCAAGAGCGACTTTACAGGATTTAAGAAGGGATTCAGCCTGGGAAGCTATATTACGATTTTCAACCGTCTGTGGACCAATATCCGCAATACCTTTGTATTTTCAACCATTGCCATTATATTTATCATCATTATTGGTATGCTGATCTCCTATATCGTTGTGCGCCAGAAGGGCTTTGCAGGACAGTTAATGGATCTGCTGATCATGTTCCCATTCGTAATTCCAGGCGCAGTTCTTGGTATCAGCCTGATCGTGGCATTTAACAAGGAACCTGTGATCCTTACAGGAACCGCAGTGATCATGATCATTGCCTTTGTTGTACGAAAACTGCCTTATACGGTACGTTCCGGCAGTGCTTTCTTACAGCAGATGGATCCAAGCGTAGAAGAAGCGTCTATCAGTCTTGGAGTATCACCTATGCAGACATTTATCAAGGTGACAGCAAGATTAATGGCACCTGGCGTATTATCCGGTGCGATCTTAAGCTGGATCACCTGTATCAATGAGCTGTCTTCCAGTGTTATGCTTTACGGCGGCAAGACCAGTACCATTTCTGTAGCTATTTATACAGAGGTTGTAAGAAACAGCTTTGGTACAGCGGCAGCGCTGGCATCTATTTTGACCGTAAGTACAGTTATTTCTCTGCTTATCTTCTTAAAGGTAAGTAAGGGTAAGGTATCGATCGTTTAATTTGTTTCATACTGCAACATGAAAACAGTGCCTGCGCCTCTGGCGCAGGCTTTGTAAGTCTATGTATATTGAAAAGATGGGAGGAACACACAAATGGTAAAATTTGGAACTGGCGGCTGGCGTGCGATTATCGGAGAAGAGTTTACCAAGGAAAATATACAGAAGCTGACCTTAGCCATATGCCTGAAAATGAAGGCAGAGCATAAGGACACAAAAAGTGTGGTCATCGGTTATGACCGCCGTTTCCTTTCCAAAGAGGCTGTGATCTGGGCATGTCAGATCCTTGGAAAAGAGGGGATCCACGTACAGTTTGTAAACCGCAGCGCGCCGACTCCGTTGTTAATGTTTTATGTGATGAAACATGAGCTGGACTATGGAATGATGGTCACTGCCAGCCATAACCCGGCGATCTACAATGGCATCAAGGTGTTTACATACGGCGGAAGAGACGCAGATGAGCTTCAGACAAAGGACATTGAAAAATGGCTGTTAGAGGCGGAAAAGCTGTATACACCATGTCACGAAGAGGACGGGCAGATGCCGCCGCCAAGTTATACAGAACTGGTAAAACAGGGCATTGTAGAAGAAATCAATCCAATGAATGAATATCTGGATAATATCTTATCTGTGATCAATGTAGATGCGATCAGAAAGCGCGATCTGAGAGTAGCTGTTGACCCTATGTATGGTGTCAGTCTGACGGCTTTAAGTACTATTCTGGCAGTTGCAAGATGTACGGTAGAAACCATTAATGCCCAGCATGATACGCTGTTTGGAGGCAAGATGCCGGCACCTGCGGAAGATACCCTTAAGAACCTGCAGAATTATGTGCTGGACCGCTACTGCGATATTGGTATTGCAACAGACGGTGACGCGGACCGGTTAGGTGTTATTGACGATAAGGGACATTATCTTCACGCCAACCAGATCTTAGTTATGCTGTATTATTATCTTCTGAAATATAAGGGCTGGCGAGGCGATGCAGTGCGAAATCTGGCTACCACCCATATGTTGGACAAGGTGGCTGAAAGCTTTGACCAGAAGTGTTATGAAGTGCCTGTAGGCTTTAAGTATATTTCTGCAAAGATGCAGGAGACAGATGCCATTATTGGCGGTGAGTCTTCCGGTGGCCTGACTGTAAAAGGTCATATCCATGGAAAAGACGGTATCTATGCAGCAAGCCTTCTGGTAGAAATGATCGCAGTGACCGGTAAGAGCCTTTCTGAGATCGTAAAGGATATTGAGGACCAGTACGGTGAGACTCATATGGAAGAGCGCAGCTACCGTTTTACAGCAGAGGAAAAGGCACGTATACAGAAAGTGCTGTTAGAAGAGCAGAAACTGCCGGAACTGCCATTTGAGGTATCCCGTGTTTCTTATCAGGACGGCTGCAAGGTCTACTTTAAAAATGGCGGCTGGGTAAGCGCCAGATTTTCCGGTACAGAGCCGTTACTTCGTATCTTCTGTGAAATGGAAAAAGAGGAAGATGCAGTCCGGGCCTGCGTAGTGTTTGAGAGGTTTTTGGGGCTGTAAAAGTGTGGAAATGGAACTGTTTTTCTGGTATACTGATGGAACGAACAAACCGTCCGCATTAGCGGACAGCAGAGCGCGTCAGCGCGTGTTTGCGAGTCTAAAAAATACAAGGGGCACCGCAGCATGTATACAGGAAAAGCAGACAGAAATGCAGTATATAAAACACATAAATTTTTCAACAGGGAATGCAAAAAAGGGCGTTCCCTGTTCTTTTTATCGGTCATATCTGCAGCTACAATATTGGCTGGAACAGTTCTTACAGGCTGCAGCCGGGCTGACGATCTGGTGCAGGAACAGGCAGAACCGGAGAACTATGCCCTGACCGTATTTACTGCCCAGGAAAGGAAAGAATGGGAGCCGGTGATCAAGGAATTTGAGGAGCGTACCGGCTGGAATGTAAGGGTAGAAACAGGCTCTGCAAAGGAGATGCTTTCCCAGCTGGAAAAAGAAGAGGCAGACTGGGATGTGGCCTTTGGGGTCAGTGCGGACGCCTTAGAGGAAGGCAAAGAGTACTGGCAAACAGGTAAAGATGCCTGGACAGGGTATTCAGCGGTATCCTTTGTGATTTTATATAATACCAATGTAGTGACCTACAGAGAGCTGCCAACAGGCTGGGACAGCTTGTTAGAACCACGGTGGAAAGGCCGCATGGCAGTGCCGGATCCCCTTAAATCGGATATGGCTGCTTCTGTTCTCACAGAGGCGGCAAAAAACAGTGAAAAAGAAGAATTTCTGGACCTCTTAGCGGAAAATATGCAGTATCAGATGCCGGAGACCTTTAAAGAGGTGGAACAGGGCATTTCTGACGGCCGCTATTCCATTGGCGTTACCTCAGAAGAGGCAGCGAAAGCGATGCTGGCTGCAGGTCAGGACGTAGATTACATTGATCCGG
>ENA-OWOD01000923-OWOD01000923.1-gut-metagenome-genome-assembly--contig:-NODE-923-length-14758-cov-24.341462_pt1 | contig 14758 bp, 16 predicted proteins | sample MGYA00248256_ERZ651792 | MGnify/ENA primary metagenome ERZ651792 (study PRJEB26908, sample SAMEA4031714) | gut metagenome | biome: gut; feature: normal infant; material: stool | place: China | collected...
GTCATGCCGAACATATTGCCCCGCTTGTACCACTCCGGGTCGGCAGAGCGTGCCTTGTCCAGTGCTTTCAGCTCGGCACTGCGGGCGTTGTAGGCTTCTGCCATCTCCCGCTCCAGAACTTCCAGCCCTTCCCGGTTGTGGTACAGTTCCATGAACAGCCATTCCAACTCATCCTTGTGCTTGGCAAACCGGGACGCAAATTCCTGTTTTGTTGCCATGGTTCAGCCCTCCACTTCCGCAAGGGTGGGCATGGCGGGGATAGCACCATGCCGACTGGTGGTGATGCTGGCTGCCTTGTTGGCAAAGGCCAGAATGCTTTCCAGCTTGTCCACAGTCAGGGTGTCCAGCTCCTCCTTGCAGAGCTTGGACAGGGCAGCCCCAAAGAAGGTATCGCCTGCGCCGTTGGTGTCGCCCACCTTGCAGGGGACGCCAGCCACATGACCGGTCTTGTCCCCAAAGCGGTAGAACACGCCATTTGCACCCAAGGTGACAAAAATCAGCCGGACGCCGTTCTGTGCCAGTTGTGCCGTGCCGCTTTCGCAGTCGGTGGTGCCGGTGAGCAGGGGCAGCTCCTCATCGGACACTTTCAGAATATCCACCAGCGGCAGGGGAGCCTTCATCTGGGCAATGGCATCCTCTTTGTTCTTCCAGAGGTTGGCACGGTAATTTGGGTCATAAGTAATGACAGCACCCAGCTTTTTGGCGCGGGCGGCAGCATCCAGCGTGGCAGTGCGGGAGGGGTCAGCGGTCAGGCTGACAGAACCGAAGTGGACGATTTTGGCAGCTTTCAGAGCCTCGTCCGAAATGTCCTCTTTGCACAGCATCACGTCAGCGTTGGCACTGCGGTAGAAGCTGAAATCCCGCTCGCCGGTGGCATCTACCGAGACCACCGCCATGGTGGTGGGGTGGTCTGCATCCACCGCCATGCCGGAAACGTCCACCTTGTTCTCTGCCAGAACCTCTTTCAGGTAGCGGCCAAAGGCATCTGCACCCACCTTGCCGATAAAGGCGGTCTGTGCGCCCAGTCTGGAAGCAGCCACAGCCAGATTGGCCGGTGCACCGCCGGGGTTTGCGGCAAATTGAGGGATGCCGCGCGCATCCTTGCCGGTCTGGGTAAGGTCGATCAAAACTTCACCAATCGTTACAATATCCATGGTTGCTCTCCTTATCATTCATCATAGCGGGGTGTCTGCTCCGGGAACTGCTGGCTGATCTTTTCTTCAATGCCATAGGCGGCATTGAAATCGTTGTACAGCAAAAAGAAGCAGACGAACCAGATAAACCATACACCGAGGAAGGGCACGAGAAAGCCCGTCCACGGCAAAAACAACACAAACAGCAGCCACCATGCCAGCTGAAGTGCGGCTGCACCCAGAACGTGCTTGCCGTATTTCAGGCAGAACAGCACCGCGTTTTGCAGGCGGTGGAGGTTGCTTTCTTCAAACAATACCACCTGCGGCCAGAACGCAGTAAACAGCATGAGCAGGATCAGCAGCCCGGCCAGAAAAACAGCCATGGTTCCGATACCGGGCAGACGCTCCCCGGAGAACAGCACCATGCCGAAAAACAGCTCGATGCCAAGTGCCAGACTGAATACCACACCGGGCAGAAGGGATGCTTTCCAGTTCTGTTTCATGCCCTTGCAGTAGTTCTCCCACCAGCCCCGGGGCGCATCCCGGTAGCTGCGGAACAGTGCATCCATCATGCAGGAGATCGCCGGGCCCACCAGCAGTCCACCCACCACGCAGACAGGGAGCAGCACCAGCAGACTGGAAGAAAGCAGGGCGTACCCCACTCCCAGCCCGTAGGGGATGCACAGACCCAAGGTAACAAAATCTGCAACGAGAAAGCTTTTCCAGTCTCGTTCCAGCAGCTCCTGATACCGGGGCAGACCAGTGGCGCGTTGACCATGGATGACCGGGTCACTCGGAAAGAATAAGCCCATTTCTACGCCTCCTTAATAGGTGCAGCCGTTCAGAAATTCGGTCAGTACAGCCAGTGCATCGCCGGTGTAGCTCTCCTGACAGGAAAGCTCCCACTCTATGGCACTGGTGCCCTTCTGTCCAAAGGCGGCAACGCCAAAGGCATAGGGGTTGCTTTCGTCCTGATAGGTAAACTGAATGACAGTGTACTCCTGCCCGCCGGCAGTCAGGGTCTGTGTGTCGGAAATATCGTAGTTCTGCTGCGCCAGCTCCTGCCAGCCGGAAACAGCGGAAGCTGCCTTTTCTCCGGTCTTGTTCTCCTGCACCACCAGCGTCAGCTGGGCATCGTAGAGATCGACTGTCTTACCATCGCTGTTTTCATAGGGCTGGGGTTCTCCGTTGACCCAAGAAGCATAGTATAGACCGTTGGCTGCAAGAATGTCCTTGTTGTCCAGCAGGGTGAAGCTCTCCGGCGGAGCTGGGGCAACCAGCGTCTTGCCTACCGGAGCCGTCCCATCCGCATTTACCAGCGGGTCGCTTTTCAAATTTTCATCCTTCACACCGCAGCCGGTACAGAGAACTGCCGCCAGCGCTAGTGCTACCACGCACAGCCATTTCCGTTTCATGGAGTTGCTCCTTCCGTCAAGATGTTCCACAGCCGCTGTGCTCCTTCCCGGGCAAAGGCGGCTTTTTCGTTCGTGGGCCCTTCATAAAAGGCCCTGCGGCCTAAAAATAATCCGTTTACCAGTTCTGCGCTGCTGCCAGTAACAGTGGTTCCCAACACGGTAGTCTGATACGTTCCAAGGTCGTATCCAGCCAGCACCGGGCAGTCTGCCCAAGGTACAGTCTTTCCGGCGGCGGTATAGTCGTTGTCGCCCGGCGGAGTGCCGTCCCAGTTGGCAAGTGCCTGATAGTCCAGCTGAAAATGCACCGGGTCGTCCAGCAGCAGAAAATAGCTTTCCTCGGCGTTCATATCCGCCAAAAACTGCATCTGTGCGGCAAGCGCATAGGTGGAAGCGTTTTCCACGTCCTCTGTATCGCTGACATACTGGTTGAGCTTGACTGAAACGATTCCGTCACCGTTCAGATCTTCGCCGTACTGTGCAAAGGCTGCTTCAATGGCGTGGGCGGTATCCTCCGGCAGAGCACTTTTGCCCACATAGGCGATCTGGTAGTCCGGCAGTGTTTCGCCCCAGTGCAGAGCGTTTGCCAGCCAGCTGATGCCGACCCAAAGCACCACAGCCGCAATGATAAGGTAGAGCCAGTGGTAATGCAGCCAGTTTTTTGCCCAGTACCACCGGCCTTTTTCCGGGGCGGTCATGCCTTGGTGGTGCCGCCGTAAGCGTAGCTGACCGGCAGACACAGCAGGGAGGGGGTATTGGCGCGGTTCTCGTTCAGCACGACTTCCACGCAGGTCTCTGCGATGGCGTCCACGGGCTGAACGATGGTGGAACAGTAATAATCCATGTCGCCGAAGGTGCGCAGCCCGTCAAAGCCGATGACCTGCACGTCCTCGGGCACCCGAAGCCCCATGAGACGCAGCAGCTGAACAATCTGGTAGGCCAGACGGTCGGTCACGCAGAAGATGCCGTCAAACTCCAACACGCCGTCCTGCAGATGATCGTCCAGGAACACCGCGAACTCGGCCATGGGGTCAAAGACGGTGCCGTCCCGCGCATCTTCCAGATTCTTTATTTCATAAGGAACGCCTGCGGCTTCACAGGCGGCCACAAAGCCGTCCTTGCGTTTGTTGGTCTCGCCCACGATGCTGGAACCGACGCGCAGGAAGGCGAGCTTCCTGCAGCCGTTTTCCATCAGCTTTTCGGCGGCCAGCCGCCCGCCTGCGTAGTTATCTGATGCCACGCAGGGGATGTTGGCGCCGAGATACCGGTCGATGGAGACGGAGTTGATCTCCGAGGGTGCTTCCAGCTTCGGGTCATAGGTCAGGGCAATGATGCCGTCCACCTTGTTCTGCTCGGCCATGCGGATCATTTCCTGCTCTTTTTCATTGTCATAGTCGGTATCGCAGAGCAGCATCCGGTAGCCGCGCTTTTGCAGCGAGCTGTTGATGCAATGAGCGATCAGGCCGAAATAGGGATGTGCGATGGTGGGCAGGATGACGGCGATGGTATTGGTGCGGTTGCTTTTCAGGCCGCGCGCATAGGCGTTCAGGTGGTAGTCCAGTTCCTTGATGGCCTGCTCCACCTTTTTGCGGTATTCCTCGCCCACCGGGATGCCGTTGATGACCTTGGATACAGTGCCCAGAGAGACCCCTGCCTCCTTGGCCACATCCTTCATAGTAGGGGCGGTGTTCTGTTTTACCATGCGGTCCACTCCTTTGTTCGTGAAACGTTTCTATATCAAGCGGATATATCAAAGGGAATCTTGCTGCATTCCCTGTAGTTCTGAGGTTCTTGCAGCTTCAGTATAGCATGGTTTTTCCAGAATGTAAAGACTTTTTCGTGAAATTTCATGAATCGTTTCACGAATGCATGATGATGCATTTCGCACAAAAACATCCTGCCACAAGTGTGCAAAACGTTGAAAACATGGATACAAGGCGTTTTTTGCGTAAAATCCTGTTGACACAAAAACGCTGGCGTGCTATCTTTGTGTTGCAAGCCGTGTAACGTTTCAGTGTAACGTTTCACAAGAAATGGCAAAAACGATCCCCGAACGGCAGGGGACCCCGCCCACGGGCCTGTGGGCAGCGTAAAAACAAGAAGGAGGAGTTTTTATGACGCAGACCTCGCCAGCTGCTGCACGTCAGCTGGACGCTATCCCGGTCCACCGCAAAAGCCTCAGCCAACGGCTGCGGGAAAACTGGCAGCTCTATGTGATGCTGCTGATCCCGGTGGTGCTGACCATCGTTTATAAGTACTGGCCCATGTACGGCATCCAGATCGCCTTCCGCGATTTCAAGGCAAGCCGGGGCATCACCGGCAGCGAGTGGGTCGGTTTGTACTGGTTTGAGCGGTTCTTCACCGCACCCAACTGTGTGCGCATGATCAAGAACACCGTGCTGCTGAGCCTGTACAGCCTGCTGTGGAGTTTCCCCATCCCCATCATCCTGTCCCTGTGCATCAACCAGCTGCGCTTTGCAAAGTTCAAGCGGGTGGTGCAGACGGTGCTGTATGCGCCCCACTTCATCTCCACCATGGTCATCTGTGGTATGATCAAAATTTTCCTCAGCCCGTCCGGCGGTCTGCTGAACCTGATTTTGGGCACCAGCGTGGACTTCCTCTCGGAGAGCACTGCCTTCCGCACCATCTATGTGGCCTCCGGCATCTGGCAGGAGGCTGGCTGGGGCACGATTATTTATATGGCGTGTCTGGCTGCTGTGGATACCAGCCTGTACGAAGCCGCCAAGATCGATGGCGCATCCATGTTCCAGCGTATCCTGCACATCGACATCCCGGAACTGGTACCCATGATCGTTTTGCAGCTCATTATGAGCGTAGGCAACCTGATGAACGTGGGCTTTGAAAAGGTGCTGCTGCTGCAGACCGAACTGAACAAGGCAACCAGCGATATCATTGCCGTGTATGTCTACGAACAGGGCATTATCAACGCCAAGTACAGTTATTCCACCGCTGTGGGTCTGTTCAATACGGTGGTCAACATCATCCTGCTCATCATCGTCAACCGCATCGCTAAAAAGGCGGCGGACGTCAGCTTTGTGTAAAGGGGGCGAACCGTTATGGCAAAAAACATTGCAGCATCCCGTCAAAAGAAGCCCGGCGGTCTGTCCGATAAGGTCAGCGACATCGTTTTGGTGGTCATCTGCGCCGCCGTCATGCTCATCGTGGCTTACCCGCTGTACTACGTTCTGGTGGCATCCTTCTCAGACCCCTACGACGTGTACGCCGGCAAGACCTTCCTGCTGCCCAGCCAGTTCACCCTGAAGGGCTATCAGGCGGTGTTTGCAGACAGTGCGCTGTTCTCCGGTTTTATGAACAGCATCAAGTACACCGTCATCGGTACCATCTACTCGGTGGTTATGATCTATCTTGTGGCTTACCCGCTGAGCGTGAAGGATTTGCCCGGGCGCAAGTACATCAGCCTGTTCTTCGTCATCACCATGTATTTCGGCGGCGGTCTGGTGCCTACCTACCTCATCGTCAAGCAGACCGGTCTGCTGGGCAGTATGTGGGCCCTGTTCCTGCCCGGTGTGGTGGCTGTGGGCAACGTGATCATCGTCCGCAACTTCTTTGAGAACAATATTCCCCGGGAGCTGCTGGAGGCCGCCGAGATCGACGGTGCCTCCAAGTGGACCGTCTTTGTAAAGATGGTCATCCCCCTGAGCCGTTCCATTATGGCCGTTATGGTGGTGTACAGCATGGTGGCCTACTGGAACGACTGGTTCACCGCTCTGATCTACCTGAGAGCCGATCAGGCTCCGCTGCCGCTGGTGCTGCGCAATATCCTGATCAAGAGCTCCACCAGTGCCAGCCAGTCCTCTATGGTAGCCGGCGGCTTTGCGGAGTTGAATAAGCTGACCGAAATGATCAAGTTTGCTTCCATCATCGTGGCCGCCGCCCCCATGCTGATCGTTTACCCCTTTGTACAGAAGTATTTTGAAAAAGGCTTCATGGCAGGTGCGGTCAAAGGCTAAAATTGCGACCGCCGCCTGCGGCGGAAACAGGGAGCAATTTTTGGCGCAGCGGTCTGCAAGACGCGAGTGCCGCCCAAGGCACGAAGCGGATGCCGGGCACCGCAAGAGGTTTTAAGCGACCGCTGCCCATCCCAGAAAACGAAAAGAACCTGACACAACATTATAGATAAGGAGAAACAACCATGAAAAAGATGATCTCTCGCCGCAATTTCCTGAAGGTTTGTGCCGTTGCCGGTTCTGCCGTGGCGCTGTCTGCCTGCGGCGGCAGCAAAAAGCCTGCTGCACCGGACCCCTCCAACACCGACCAGACCAGCTTTGATATCGTGGGCGGTCAGTCTGCCCTGAGCCCCGGCTACAACGACAACGAGGTGCTGAAGAAGCTGGCAGATAACGTGGGCGTCAAACTCAATTACGAGACCATGAGCGACTCCCTCAGCGAGCAGGTGAACATCCGCATTGCAGGCGACCAGCTGCCGGATGCCTTTATGGGTGTGGGCTTCTCCAACTACGATATCGCCAACTACGGTGCAGACGGCACGTTCCTGGACCTGACCCCCTATATCAACGCCGAGATCATGCCCAACCTGACCAAGATCCTGGACGAGCACCCCAACATCCGTGCAGCTATCACCATGAGCGACGGCTGCATCTACGGTCTGCCCGCTGCCGAGCAGATGGGCACTGCCGGTATCGGTGACGACGAGGATTACAGCATCTTCACCATTCCGCAGTTCTCCATGATCAACAAGCGCTGGCTGGACGAGCTGGGGCTGGCAGTGCCCACCACGCTGGACGAGCTGCACACCGCCCTGAAGGCCTTCAAGGACAACGATATGTCTGCCAAGGTCTACGGTAATGCACCCGGCAGCACCATCCCCATGTCCACCGGCTTTGACGAGTGGTGCTGGGGTCAGAACATCTTCTACGCAGGCTTCGGCTTCACCAACTGGCCTAACGATGTGTGCAACGATCTGGTGCTGCAGAAGGACGGCAAGTGCCGCTTTGTCTGCGCCGAGGACAACTACCGCAAGGCGGTCACCTACTTCCACGACTGGTACGCCGAGGGTCTGATGGACGTGGAGATGTTCAGTCAGGATGCCAACCAGCTGCTGGCTAAGGGCGCACAGGGCTATCTGGGCGTTTCCACCTGGTGGTACATCGAGGAACTGATGGGCGATTACGCCAAGGACTATGTGTTCCTGCCCGTGCTGGACGGCCCGGACGGCACCCACAACGTCACCGTACGTACCGGCGGCGGTACCAACAGCGGCAACCTGAATGTGACCAACAAGTGCCAGAGCCCTGCCAACCTGCTGAAGTTCTTTGACCAGTGGTATGACGGCGAGACCGTAATGCAGCTGCAGTACGGCCCCATTGGCGTGTTCTTCACCGAGCAGGACGCCAACGGCAAGTGGAAGTCCATCACCGAGGAGGAGGCCAAGGCAAAGTACAACAAGGGTGCCGGTGAGTTGAAGTCTACCTACGAGGTCTGGGGTCCCAAGCTGATCCTCAGCGAGTACTACGATGAGTATTTCTACATGGAGGACCGCGCCATCGAGCGTCTTACCGACCTTGAGAACTATTGGATGCCCTTTGTGGATGACGCCACTACCTACCCCATCGACTGCGTGTTCACCAGCGAGGAGTTGGACACCATCGACCGCTACCGTGCTGATTTTGAGAACGCAGTCTCTGAGCAGGAAGGTCTGTGGCTGAAGGACGGCGGCCCCTCCGACAGCGAGTGGGCAGCTTATCTGGACACCCTGACCAATAGCTGCGGCATGGATAAGCTGCTGGCAGCTTACCAGAGCGCATACGACCGCTACAAGGCGAACGCCTGATTTTGTAATGCAAGGAGGCATCCGCGATGCCAAGTGAAATTTTGAACAAAGCCCGTGCCTACGAGGCCGAGCACGGCGCTGCCATTACCCCGGCGGAACGCCCTGCCTACCACATGACCCCTTATGTGGGCTGGCTGAACGACCCCAACGGTTTCTCTTATTATAAAGGGAAGTATCACCAGTTCTATCAGTATAACCCCTACGATGTGCGGTGGGCGCCCATGCACTGGGGTCACGCCGTCAGCACCGATCTGCTGCACTGGGAGTATCTGCCCTGTGCGCTGGCTCCGGATTCTCCGGCAGACAATGGCCCCGGCTGCTTCTCCGGCTCTGCCACCCAGATGGATGACGGCAAGCAGCTGCTGATGTACACCAGCGTGGTGGCAGAAAAGCAGCCCAATGGAGAGATGCGGGATATCCAGACCCAGAGCATTGCCATTGGTGACGGTCTCAACTACGAAAAGCCTGCCTGCAACCCGGTGCTGACCCAGAAAGACCTGCCGGAAGGCTTCAGTAAGTTTGATTTCCGGGACCCCAAGATCTGGCGTGAGGCCGATGGCACCTACTCCGTCGTCACCGTCTGCCTGGCCGAGGACGGCAGCGGCGCAGCGGCACTGTTCCAGAGCAAGGACGGCTTCGACTGGCACTTTGTCACGGTGCTGGAACGCTGCAACAATCAGTACGGCAAAATGTGGGAGTGCCCGGACTTCTTCCCACTGGACGGCAAACAGATCTTGATGCTCGGCCCCATGGAGATGCTGCCCAAGGGCGAGTTCCACAATGGTCACAACGTCATTGCCTTCATCGGCAGCTATGACGAAGTCACCCACACCTTCACCAAGGAAAATGTGCAGCTGATGGATGGCGGCATCGACTTCTATGCCACCCAGACCACCCTTGCCCCGGATGGCCGCCGCATCATGACCGCATGGCTGCAGACCTGGTCGGACACCGAGGATAAGCCCCAGGGCTGCAAGTGGTTCGGGCAGACCATCTGCCCGCGCGAACTGCACATCAAGGACGGGCGCATTCTTCAGACCCCGGTGCGTGAACTGGATGCAGTTCACGGCAAGCGCACCTTCCACGAAAATGTGACGGTGCAAAGCGAAACTTCTCTGGAAGGCATAAAAGGCCGTGTGGCCGACCTGACCGTCACGGTGCAGCCCGGCGAGTACCGCTCCTTCACTCTCAAGCTGGCCGCCGATGCAGACCATCACACCAGCCTGACCTACGACCCCTACACCTCCGAGCTGACGCTGGACCGCAGCTATGCCGGTTCCCGTGCCGACATCGTTCACCGCCGCAGCTGCAAGGTCCGCAGCCAGAACGGTGCGCTCAAGCTCCGCATCCTGCTGGATAAGAACAGCGTGGAGGTCTTTGTCAACGATGGCGAGCAGACCATGACCGCATGGATCTACACCCCTCAGTCTGCCGATGGCATCACCTTTGCTGCCGATGGCAAAGCAACAATCACGGCAGAACAGTTTGAGCTGAATCTGTAACCTGATATTCCCTTCATTTCTCCTTCATCAATACAGCCCCGCTTTGGTTTCTTCTTCACCAAAGCGGGGCTGTTGTTGCTTCTATGTAAGGTTAGTCCTCTAATCTGCCGTGTTCGCAGCCAAGGGAGAGGTAGCGTTCCATCTCGCCACTCAGCACCATCTGAGCATATTCCAAGGGCTTGTTGTAGAGCAGCCAGTCCAGTTCTGCCCGCTGTGCCGGGGTGTTGCCGTACTCGTCCTCAATGGCGGTGCAGTCGATGGCAACGGCAGAGCCGTCCGTAAACCGGGCTTCCACCCGGTTGGTATCCATGTTGTAGCGGCAGGAAAGCAATTTGTTCATAGGAAACCTCTTTCTATATTAAGGTGATGTCTGTTCGATTGTCCAAATCCCTGCCATGAATCATAGTTGTGAATGTACATTTGATGCTTGGTCTAAACAGGCAAGATTTCAGCTGCTGTTTTGGGCTCGAACCCGACCGGTTTCCCGGCTTTGCATAAAAATCCGATACCTGTTTTAAGGGGTTGATTTTGGCTCTGCACATTTTTGCACACTTTTTGCACACCGGAACGGCTGGATAACGGATGCGAGAGGGGACAACAGATGCAAAGAATGCAGCAGATGCAAAACACAAATTTACGATAAAACGATAAAAATAACGGATTGACGCAATTTTGAAAATTGACGATTGTTGCACGTTGGCTTCTCTTAATCAGTGGGCCCAGGGTTCGAGTCCCTGGAGGTGCACCACAACAACAAAATCCGAACTTTTTTCCGATAGGAGAAGGGTTCGGATTTTTTGTATTCTTTGGAAAACAGAACGAATCCCTTGCTTCCATCGAAAAACGTCCTAGACCTTATCATAAGAAAGCACGACAGACCACGCTAAGAGTGCCGTAAGGCAGAAAGGACACAAACATGAAGTGCGATGCAAGAGCTTGCAAATTCAACATGGACACCGGCTGCGTGGAGCTGCTGCTCCGGGATGGGAGAAAGATTTCCATCGACTGCACCGGGGTTGAGGATGCACTGGATGTGACTATGGCGCAGCAGACGGAACTGGACTACCTTATCTACAATGACCCACTGGGCTATGCGGATTTGATTCTGAACGGTAATCCGAAGGAATATCTGAGGAATGTGGCTGGAAGTCATGGGTTAGAAAATTAAAGGCAAAACAAAAACAGGGTGCGCCCCTGAATAGGACGCACCCTGCCAAAATCCACATATGATAGCGATATGTACAACAGGGCGTTCCCCGTCGGGAATGCTCTGTTTTTCTTTGCCGGAGAGATGAGCCTGTTCCGCCTGCCACGCGGCAAATTCTCTTTGCCCTTCTTCGCTGTTCCAGCAGGCAAGGATGGCCGGGTAGAATGCCCGTGCCAGACGGTCGATGACTTCATCGGGATAGGGGGAAGTGTTTGTGGACTTTTTCTTTGTGTTCAAACGCACGCTCCTTTGATCGTCCCACCGCAGCAAAGTCGGGCGAGAAAATCAAAGTTCCAAATTTTTATCAGGCGCAAGGGCGCGGATGCTTTCCGCCCTGCTCTTGCGGCTGGTGGCTCGTTGATGACTTACAAGTGCCTGTCGTTATGCGATTTCTTTCTCGTTCAGCATTTCTTCAAACTGTGCCATATACGCCTTGTGCTGCTTGAGGATTTTTAGCGTTTCAGTTTTGGCGTAGGAATCGTCCGGTAGCTTAGGCAAGTATCTCATCAAAAAATCAAAGTCCTGCTGAATCCGCCGGACAGCGACTTCCAGCGCGGAGTAGTTGATTCCAGAGTAGTGTGAGTAGCTCGACTGCGGAGCGGGGCGGTCCTCCGGGTGCAGAATCTCGTGCACGATCTGCTTGCGGTTCGGAAAATCGGCTCTGGCAAGGCGGTGCATATCAGCATCACGGACTTTGAACTGCCCGGACAGGATTTTCTCCTGCATACCGGGCACCATCTGTTCCATGATCTCTACGCCACGCATGAATTTTTCAGAACGGGCAACGTAGGATTCGCTGACATTGTTCCGCTCCGCAATCTGCTTACGAACGCTTGCTTCTGCGGCAGTGGGAGGAATTGTGTCAATTTGACACAATTCCTCCGGGGCGGTTTTCTTGGCAGCAGCCGTGTGCTGGTTGTTGCCGTTTCCACCGGGCTTCCGATGTTCCACACTGTACTGCTTTCCAATGAGGAACTTCTTCTGCTCCGGGGTTAAATTGCGCCGCCCCAGCTGATTCTTGCAGATCCAAGCGAGAGCTTCCTCACGATTTGCAAAGCGGAGCGGCATGGTAGAAAAGTAGATTTCGGGATGCTTCTGAAGAATCGCATAACGATTGTGACCGTCAACAAGTGTATTGTTCCACACGATCAAAGGAGAGAGCAGCTTGCCCGCTTTCAGGATATTTTCTTCAAGCTGCTTGAATTCATCATCGGTCAGAGGGGGAATCTGGGACTGAAACTCCGGATCGATTTTCAGATTGATCATACGCACACTCCTTTATCTCTCCTGCTGCGCCGGTTCTTCCTCCCGGAAAAAGGACGCAACATTCTGCTTTGCGGTTTTCAGTTTGAGCAGTTCTTCCTTAGCTTCCTTGTACTGCTCGTAGAACTTTGCCTTTTCGGATGCCAGCTGCGCATACTCGGCTTCCAGTTTTTTCGGGCTGGGCAGTTTGGTGATGTTGTTTGCCTTAAAATAGGCTGCTGCTGCCCGGTATGCTGTCAGCTCTGCACGGTGCTGCTCCTCAAAGGCTGCGGGTCGTTTGGCAGCTTTTAACTGCTGTGTGATTATCTTGGTGCTGGCATAGGCTGCGACCTGATAGCGCAGCTCTTTGTTGAATTTCATGCGACCTTCGAGGTCTTTCACCACCGCCAGTGCGTCGTGATACTTGGTTTCCAGTTTGGCGATGCGCTGGTTCAGGGCGTCCTCGTTGAGCAAATCTTTCTCCTGCAAGAGGATCAGAGTTTGTGCCATGGCTTTGAGGTTGTACTTCTTTGCCCAACGCTCATAGCCTGTGCCCTTACCCTTGGCCAGCTTTGCCTGAATGTCAATCAGTTTCCCGATGGTATCCTGCTTGAACTGCACCTTGGGTTTGTGCTCTGCGTTTGCGTTCAGGGTAGCAAACACAGCTTTCTTGTCGTAGTTGTCACCGAGATGTTTCGCTCGGATAAACTTCGTTCTGCCAGCAGGCAAGTAGCTGAGTTGTTCACGGCTTTCCTTGACGGCAATGCCGTACTGCTGCAAGAGCCTGTCGGAAAAATCTTCAAAGCTCGTGGCACGGTGCAATACAGACGAAATCTGTCTCCGTAAAGTATCCTTCACAGTTTCAAACTTCTTCTGCCGAGGCTGCTGTCCAGCTGTGGTGAGGGCTGCGTTTTCACGATCGAGTTTCAACTGGCCGCGTCTACGCGCCCAATACTCAGCTTCGCTCACGCGCTCCTTGGAGCCGTTGAGCAGGTCGATCTGGTACAGACCAGCACCCTCACACAGCTCCATGACCTCAACACGCAAGTGCCGCATGGTCTGGGCTGTGCTGGAGTGCTTCATACCCTCGCGCCAGTCGCGGGGCTTCTGCATATAGGGCTTGCGTTCCACCTCTCGTGTTCGGATGCTGCCAATCACGATGTGGACGTGGATGTTTCCCGAACGGTTATGCCCATCCGGGTGAGTGCAGACGATGGCAGGATGACCGGGAAAATTTTCAGAACAAAACTTTAGGCCAAGTGCCTGTGCCTTTTCCATGGTCAAGCCGTTGTCGGCTGCATCTCGTGGGTCAAAGCTGATGATATACTGGTGACTTTTGATATCACCATGCTGGGTGTTCTTGCCATACTTGCGGTTTGCCAGCAGACAGGCTGTTGCAAACGAGAAATCGCCGCACTCAAGGGTGTCGAGCAGGTACGAATCCCGCAGCTTCGGCTTGCCCTGTTCATCCAGAAGTTGCTTCCCGGTGAACGCGTCGTGCTGGTAAACGAGGTACGCTTCGATGGCGGTGTAGTCCGAGTTTTTAGAGCTTATATGCTTGAGCGTTGCCATACAGTTCACCCAGAAGTTTCTCGGCGTTGAGCCGAAATGCGGTTAGGTCTGCAAGTTCGTCAAGAATTTTCGCTCGGATCTGCTCGGTGTCTGCACCGCCGAAGTTGAAGTGCCTTGCAAGTTGGTTGAGGTTGGTGCCCACTTTGCTGCACTGAGCAAGCAAAGTGGAAACAGCGGTCAGGGTCTCTTCTCCGCCGCCGGCAACGATGACCGTTTTCTCGATCTTGACGTTGTGGATGGCGCGGCGGATAAAAGTGGAGAGGGAGAGATTCAGGAGTTTGCAAGTGAGTTCCAGTGACATTTTTTCCTCCGCTGTCACACGGAACTTGATGACGTGCGTTTTGTTGTTCGGCGTGTCGTGGCGCTGGGAATTGCTAGGGGTCGATTGAACATTCGTTTTGGTCATTGTACCTCCTGTCTGTTCGATAACTCCTCGGTGAAGTTATGTAAGCACGACACGCCGTTCCATTCGTGCCGCAAGGCACGAATGATGAGCAGGGTTTGGGGCAGGCACGCCCCAACAAGATCACTTCGGAAATGCAGACGCATTGCAGAAGTGAAGTCCCGGATGGACAGGAAATTTTCAAGAATTGAAAATTTGTGGCCACGGGACGGTTCTTGCCCTCTACCGCTGCGCTCAAAACGCTTCATCAACAAATGTTTCCGAATTGTTAAGACGCAAAAATAAGTAGAGAGTTCCGCTGCTTATGATAGCACCGGAATTCTTCTGTTTGTGGCGTGGGCATGGGAACGGGTTCCGCTTTTTCAGGCTCAAATTCAGCGCTGGCAGATTCCAACACTTCCAATGCCTCTGGATGCAGGATTTGAGCAAGGACATCTGAACGATGCTCGACACT
>ENA-OWOD01000926-OWOD01000926.1-gut-metagenome-genome-assembly--contig:-NODE-926-length-14719-cov-4.388335_pt1 | contig 14719 bp, 11 predicted proteins | sample MGYA00248256_ERZ651792 | MGnify/ENA primary metagenome ERZ651792 (study PRJEB26908, sample SAMEA4031714) | gut metagenome | biome: gut; feature: normal infant; material: stool | place: China | collected 2015...
CAAGCTGACAAAAAACGAAATGTGGAAACGCTAAATTTAGCAAATGCGATTAAGTCTCAGAGGATTGTGGAAATACAAAATCAAGCTTATGGATTTAATCGTAACAGATTGTCCGATGTGAAGCTGACTGACTATATGAAATTAGTAGCAGAACAAAGTGTAAACAATAAGGTGCGAAAAAGTACAATACATGCTGTCGTATGTCATTTGAAAAGATATACACCGAATGGAATATTGTTAAGGAAGGTAGACAAAGCCTATTTATTGGGGTTTATAGATTACTTGAAGAGAGCAAAACAAATACATAGTCAAAAAGAAAAAATGTTACATGTTAACACCCAACTTTATTATTTGAAGATGCTACGTTATTGTTTGAACTGTGCTGTCTATGAAGATTACATAACTGTTAACCCAATGGATAAAATAAAGAATGAGGATAAGCCAAAACGTTGTAGAACAGAAAGGGATTATCTCACAATAAAGGAATTAACCAGATTAGTTCATACTCCTTTTTATAATACCTTATTAAAAAAAGCATTTCTATTCAGCTGTTTTTGTGGATTGAGACATTGTGATATTATTGCATTGAGATGGGAAGATATACGTTATGATGAAAATGGAAATGCACTATTGAATATCATTCAGAAGAAAACGAAAGAAGCCATATCGCTTCCACTCAGTTCAGAAGCTATAAAACATTTGCCAAACAGAGGAAATGCCCAAGAGACGGAAAAGGTATTTGCCGGATTGGTCTCATTAGGACGGAGTAATGAAATTTTGCATAGATGGGTCGAGCAGGCTGGGATATCGAAACATGTAACCTTTCACACAGCACGCCATACACATGCAACAATGATGCTGACGTTGGGAGTAGATTTATATACAGTCTCCAAGTTATTGGGACATACCAATATACAGACAACACAAATTTACGCAAAGCTTGTGGATGAAAGTAAAAAGAAGGCCGTCGCTTTGATTCCTAATATAACATAAGAGCTAGTTGAATTCGAAATACAATTTGCCATTTTGTATTTTTAGTCATCACTTCGTGTTCCTAATTCACTTAAAAGATATTAGGAGCCTAATAAATGCTGCTAAAACTCATTATGTAAACTGTAAGTGTCATTGATTTGTTGATCTTTGATTAAAAAATGATAGATATTTTTTATTCATGCAAATAATTGCATTCCTATTTTGAGTTATTGGCGTTAAAATGAAGAATACTGAACATCAGCTGCTTTGGCTCCCTAAAATGGATTTTAAGATGAATGGAGGGCTATTTCAAAGAAGTGGTTTATCATTTTATGAAAAAAACTGTTTTTCTACCGAGAATAAGTTAATATCTTGTTTGCTAGATATTGTATTTTTGTTTGCCGGATATTAACTTGCTACATACAAAAAACAAGTCCTTTAGAGAAAGTATTACATAAATATCTGTATAAATGTAGGGTATTTGTATTTTCATCCTTATTTTTTGCGGATACTTTTTCTATTTTTTCTTTTTCGCAAGAAAAGTAGATTAGTAGAAATTGCTAAAAAGTGACTATTTGACACAAAATATAACATTCTATATGACAATTGTACATCGTTAATTCAAAAGTTTTAAAATGGTAATAGACTTCATATAAACATTCAGGGGCTTTGTTAGAAGCTTTTGAAGAAAAAACGAGATTATTTCATCTTTTCATATAAAATTCTTTGGTATTATTAAAAATGTGTCTATTTTTGCACCATATTTTGTGTTATACGGACACGAAAAATGGTTGAAAAAATGAGGTATAAAAACTCTAACATAAGAAAGTGCCTAAATACTAAAACAATAGCACAGTGTGCAGCGTTCTTTTTATACTGTTTGCTCCCTTTAAAAGGAATTTGCCAAACGGGGGAAAGTACTGTAGATGCTTTAGTGAAAATGGGATTTGAAAATGTTGGATGGACAGAAGATGGCAATGAACGTGTTTATGTTCTGCAAAACTCTGCATATCGTTTGCAGGGTGTAGGCATAGGTAAGGCGGTAGATATTATTCAAAAGATGGGTTTACCGGAAGAAAAGTCATGTCGGATAATAGTTCTGGACAATAATGTACCCCAAATTTCTCTTTATTATTGTCCCCTAAAGGGGGATTCGGTGCCTCAAGCGGAGCGTAATGACTGGAATGTGAGCTATGAATTGGGCGATGCTTGGAAAAATGCACGGAAAATAAAGTTGAAAAATAGTTCTTTGTTCAAGATTGATGTATTGGTGTATCCGGAATTCTCTTTCAAGAACGTGATTATTACGCAGATTTATCAAGTTCTATTTGATTTGAGCCCTGCAATAGAAATTTCGTTATGGAAGGGTATGAAAGCCACAGCACAAGTGAAGATACCGGTTTATAATGATGGATATGGGGCTCGGGAAGGAAAGGTTCATCCGGGTTTCCTGACTCTTTCACAACGTTTTCGATTGCCTTATAACGTTTTTGGTAAATTTTCAGTAGGTTATTTTAGTGGCAACCGATATGGTGCTGATGTAGATTTCTTTCGACCCTTTAAGGATGAGCGCTTTTCTTTGTTGGCAAGAATAGGATATACGGGAGCTGGACGTTGGGACGGATTTAAGTTCCAATATGATCCTTCATTATGGCGTGTGACGTGGTCTTTGGGTGGAAATTTCTATTGGCCGCGATTTAATACACAGTTCACACTGAAGGCTGAACAGTATTTGTTGAAGGAAAAGGGGATTAAATTCGATATGATTCGTCATTTCCGTTATTGCTCAATCGGCTTTTATGTCATGAAGGCAGAGCATGCTAAAGCGAATGGAGGATTCCGGTTTCAGGTGGCATTGCCTCCTTATAAGTATAAAAGGAAAGGATATGTACCGCGTGTGAATACTTCTACCAATATGGGTATTTCTTATAATGCAGGTAATGAAAGGTATTATTATAGACAGTATAAAGCGGAAGTTAGTGACAATATAATGGAAGAAAATAGTTTTAACCCATATTTTATTAAGTCAGAATTGTTAAATTTTTAATTAATTAATTGAGATGAAAAAGAAAAGTTTTTTTAGTGGCGTAAATGCTAAATTAGCATTGGCTACAGTGGCTTTGACAAGTGTGATGTTCACAAGCTGCGAAAAGGAAGAATTCAATGTTGCACCTGTGGAATTGGATCCTGCAAGTGCTACCATTGCTATTACTGTATATGATTTGGGGGATCGTTCTATCATAACAGAAGGCCTTAATATTACAGGTGACACTGAAGTGAAGGCTGGTGCTGATGGTAAAATTGCACCTGAAACAAGAAAGTTTACTGCTACAAAAAAAGATTATTTACCAGGCGAGGGACAAGCTGTGATTCCTGCTTTGAATAAAGGACAATTCGCTTTTGTTCCGGTAAACATTTTCTTGCAGAAAATAACAGATGCCGCTAAGGATGTATATCCTACTCCTGATCCTGAGACTATAAAACCTGAAATAGGTCAGGTTGTAGATGGTGGAAGTTATACCAATGATAGTCCCAAGCCTGTAGTGCAAGAATTGTCATATACAGCATATGTCGGTCAAACTGTTACTAACATTGATGAGGTAAAAACTTGGATTGATGCAAATATACCTGCTACTAAGGCTTTGTCTAATGAAGAACTGAAAGCTGTATTGAAAGCTGCTGTAGAAGGTCTTAATACCGGTTTTACTGCAGTAGTTAGAACAGAAGAAGTAACAATTGCACCTTATACAACTGTTACTTTGAAAGCTACTACAAACTATCAGACTTCTGTAAATAATGTTTCAGCAACAGTAGATGGTGTGGTATATAATATTCCTGGTGTAAATATTAAGGTTGCACTTAATACAACTGCAACACAAGATATTGTTTCAATTACTCATGATCATGGTCACGGTCATGGCAATGGAAACAATGCTGGTGGTGGTAATGGTGACGGTACAGCTTACTAAAATCGTTTTAGTTAGTATTTAATTTTAAACTAAAGGAATAATGAAAAGTAAATTAGTAATAGCCTCCTTATTATTAGCAGGCGCTTGTGCAGCAAATCTGAATGCACAAGAAAAAACGAACTACTACACTCCGAAATGGAGCGATAATATTTTCGTGAGTGTAGGTGGTGGTGTCCACGCTATCAACAATGATGGTTTCAATAAATTGGCTCCGCATTTTAGCGTATCAGTTGGTAAGTTGATTACTCCGACATGGGGTGTACGTGCTCAGTTCAATGGTGTTACTCAGCACTTGTGTCTGGATAACTCATATTGGGAACATAATAAGACGTACTTTGGTGGTAACATTGATGCAATGATCAATCTTTCTACATTGTTCGCAGGCGTTAATCCTAACCGTTTCTTCGAAGTTTATGGATTTTTGGGTCCTCAAGTAACTGTTGCAAAGTCAGCTAATGTGCTGATTCAAAACGATGGAACAATGATTCCTGATGGGGATGAAAAGACTAGAGCACGTGTAGGCGCTTCTGCTGGTTTGGGCTTGAAGTTCAATATCAACACTAAGTGGGCTATTGACGTAGAAGCTCGCGGTGCTATCGCTCCGTCTGTATTCGGCAATATCAGCAGCCATCGCAAGGCTGAAGGTACTGGAACTTTGACTGCAGGTGTTAGCTACATCTTCGGTGGTAAGAAGTTTATTCCGGTTTCTAAGATTGATGAAGACGCAGTCAATGCAGAAATCAACAGATATAGAAGTGAACTGGCTCAGGCTCAAGCTGACCTGGCTAACTGCAAGAATGCACTGGCCAACGCTAAACCTGAAGTTAAGGAAGTGACCAAGGAAGTTGAAGTTGCCAGTCCGCGTGCCATCTTCTTCAAGATTGGCAGCGCCCGTCTGGACGACTATGGCAAGGTTAACATCGAACTGGCAGCCAAGATTCTGAAGGCTAATCCGGACAAGAAGTACAAGGTTGCAGGCTATGCCGACAAGGCTACCGGTAGCGCTTCTTGGAACCAGAAGCTGTCTGAAAAGCGTGCTCAGGTTGTTTACGATGCTTTGATTGCTCAGGGTGTTGACAAAGACCAGCTCGAACTCGTTGGATTCGGTGGTACTGCCAATATGTTCGGCAAGAACTTCTTGAACCGCGTAGTTATCCTGGAATAATATACTCCAAGTGACAAATAGACTCTAAAAATGAAGGCGTCTGGGACTCAGACGCCTTTTTTTGGTACTATGTCCGATGCATGTTATAAAGCAATCCATTTTTATCAGCGACTGAATTTATATGTGATGATGAAGTTTAAGCTATTCTTTATCGTTCTGTTTTGCAGCCTTTCCCTTTCGGCCTTTTCCCAGTTGTCGTATGGTACGACCGGGCTGTTGCATGCGCCCTCTGCGGAGATGCAGCACGACAAGACTTTCATGGTTGGCGGTAACTTCCTGAACAAGGAGCTCACACCGCCCACCTGGTACTATCATACCTACAACTACTTCCTGAACGTCACCATCTTCCCCTTTCTGGAAGTGGCCTACACGTGTACCCTCTTCAAGGCGGAGGCGTTAGGATTGAAGCCATACGGGTACAGCGGATTCACGAACCAGGACCGCTACTTTTCCGCCCGTCTGCGTGTATTGAAGGAGGGGCAGTTCTGGAAATACATGCCGGCTGTCGTGCTGGGGACGTCCGACCCGTTCACTTCTTCCGGAGGGGGGCAAGTCGGCACCACGGAAGGTAACGGATATTACAGCCGTTTCTACATTGCCGCCTCCAAGCATATACCCGTTGTGGGTAAAGAGGAGATTGGTGTCCATCTTTCCTACCTTTACAACAACCGCAAGGAGTACAAGCTGAATGGCTTTGCACTGGGTGTCACCTACAATCCGTCCTTCCATCCGCAGCTGAGGGTGATAGCGGAATATGACTCCAAGGACTTTGCCTTGGGAGCCACCTATCTGTTGTTCAAGCATCTGCATGTGCAGGTGGAAATGCAGAGGATGAAATATTTCAGTGGAGGGCTGACATACAAAATTCATCTGAAATAAGAAATAAGAAGTAACCCAAAGTCTCAGTGACTCCATTAAAAAAGCAGCTAAAGTATGACATCCAACTTTAACTGCTTTTATTCTAATATACCAATTTTACATTGTCAATCCACAACGAATTACCGGGAGAACCTATGTAAGCACCGCCATGGCTGGAGGTAAACTGTAACAACAAATGAGTAGGCACATCATCTTCCGTTCCCCAGGCAACCTCCTTAATAGGTACGCTCTCTCCTTTACTATTAACTGCATAGCGTTCTTCAACCTGAAGACGCATCATGTGGGCCTTGTACGCAGGGTCACCGGTAATATCACCGTACATGATGGAATAAGTGGCATTATTATGCCAATCGGTAGTAGTATAATATCTTACGACCATCGTTCCTACGCGCTTGGCATAGATATTCCCCTTCTCATCTTCCCAACGCTTTTGCAGAAACAGATTCACTTCCGGGAAGTCCTTTCCTTCCACATCTGTGATACGGCTAAAGCCCGTTGCACGGATACGCTTCTCGCGGTCGGACATCTTTACTTTATAATCAAACTGTATGGCGATAGGTTTCTTTGTAAACGGTATGCCGGAATTCAGCATTTTCTGCGGATTTTTGGTTCCCTTGATAGGTTCGTGCACCTCACCCAGAAACATAGAGCCGGCAGCCAGCACCGTGATATCTACTATTCCAAAAACCTTCACACTCTCCATACGGGTGTCCATGCGGGCGCAGAAACCATCCCCTCGCTTTTCCGGAAAAACAGAAGTATTAGTTTTCGTGATACCGGCTACCCGGGCCATCACATTGGATGTCGCCCACGGCGAACCTCCCATATTCTTGTATGCCTTGGTTTCGGTGACAGTAGCAGTAGGGCCGATGGCATACACATTCTTCGTGGCACCGCCAATAATACCGGATTCCTTGATTTGGCGGTCAATCCATTGATCCATATTTCCGAAAGGAATCATCTCTACCTCGTGCTGCTGCGCAGAAACGGCTCCGCAACAAAGCATGGCAGACAGCACTCCCAACATACGAATTTTCTTTTGAATCATTTCTCTCATTGATAATTGACAATCATTATAAATCGTACTTCCACTGTTCCAACGCAAAATTCCAGTTATCCTGAACCAACTGCACTGTACGCTCATCATACTTGTATTTATTCTTCTTATATCCTTTCTTTCCGCCTACATACTTCTCAATATCGGCACGCGCCTCTGCAAAGCCCGGAATGGACAAAGCCTTGTAGATATGTTCAGTCATTCCCATTGCGTCCGCTTCGAAGTCCTCAAACTTCACCTCTATCAAGTTTCCTTCAGGAATACATGCCTTGTCCGCTTCGTATTTATGATACAGTTTGGCATAAATGGACAAAATATTCTTCTCAAGCTCCTCATTACTGATATCCTGCAGTTTCAACGGCTGAATGGTGTTAGTAAAGAAACTACGTGTGCTTTCGAAAACAGTATAAGGATTACGCATCAGATAGATAAACTTGGCATTGGGGAACATCTTGACAAGCTCTTTCACACGTCCCGTATGAGGCGGATTCTTACTAAGAAACTGGGTTCCGTTCGTATTCCAAAGAGAAATCTTTATCAGTTTGACGAAAGTCTCCTCAAATACTTTCAGCTCTTTCTCTGTGATGTCATCAAACAGCAGGTATTTATCGGCATACTCTTGCTGATATTCGGGCAGAAACCAGAAATTATAATAGGTGTAGGGCATCATATTTGCCAAAGCAAATTCCTCTTCTTGCGGAAGGTCAACGGCAAGTTCCATATTGTCCGTGGGACGTTTGTCCGGCATCAACCAACTCATGTTCTTCTTGAAGAAAGGCTGCCCCCACATCATAAGATGCGGAAATACAGTCTGGTATGTCGTGTTGTAGCCGAAATGCTTGTCGCAGGAGAAAACATTATGCACAAACGTAGTCCCGCTACGCCAGTGTCCCAAAATGAATACCGGATCATGCTCCAAGGGCTTATCTGCCAGGAGCTTTTCATAGCGTCTGTCCTGCAGAGGAGCCAAAGTGGACAGCAGGCGGCAGACGGCTTTTGTCAGCCGATACTTACCTTTGTAGGCAGCACCGATGTCACGACCGCCCGTTATATCCTTGAATGTTTTCCAATCCGCACCTACCAAGGTGTTTATCGGAAGCTTATTAAATTCTAATAGTCCCATTATTCTTTTTATATTAATTATGTTATGGTGCTCGTCCGGTCGCACCGTACAAGAGTCTCAGTACTCCTATGGAAGTACTACAGTACTCCTTTGAAAGTACTACGGTACTTATAAGGAAGTACTGCGCTCTATCCGTACAGCCACGCCCTGGCGTTCCAGCTCTTTCACAGCCTTTTCTATAGCTTCGTAATGTTCGGGAGCTATACCCAGCTGAGGCAAATTCAGTATAGGCAGGTCCTCAGCTAAGTGCATGTCCTTATCCTCCACCCTATCGATAATCATACCTACAGCACTGGTATTGTTGGTTATCGGGTCTATCAGGATGAACGAACCGGTAGCCTTATTCTTCTGATAAGGGTCAAAGAACAGCTCTTTGGCAGTGGTCAGCACCACGCGCGCAATCTGATTGAGCTGCATCGGCAATGTTTCCTTGCTCAACTTTCCGTTGTCAATGGAAAGATGCTCCATCGTATTGACATCCACCTTATACTTGATGCTGTCGATGCGGGTGCGGCTTATATTGGTGGTCTGTTTGATGAAGAATGATTTGTTTATATCCATCGGCTCTTCATCCATCCAAACCAGCATCGTTTCAAAATTGCGGTCCATGACGGGCAGGTTATCCGGATGTACCAGCATTTCCCCTCTCGACACATCTATTTCGTCCTCCAAAGTCAGGGTGACGGACTGGGGCGGAAAGGCGTAATCCAACTCGCCGTCGTATGTAACTATACTCTTGATATGCGACTTCTTACCGGAAGGCAATGCCATCACTTCATCTCCCTTACGAACAATACCCGAAGCCACCTTGCCGCAAAAACCACGGAAATCGAGATTGGGGCGCAAGACGTATTGAACCGGGAAACGAAAATCCTTCAAATTATGATCGTTGTCAATATGTACCGTCTCCAGGAAGTCAAGAAGTGAAATACCCTCATACCAAGGAGTACGTTCCGATTTCTCCACTACATTGTCCCCGTCCAAAGCTGACAGCGGAATGCAGTTTACGTCAGGAATACCCAATGGAGCTATAAACTTCCGGTATTCATCGACTATCTCGTTAAAACGTTCTTCGGAGAAATCCACCAGGTCCATCTTATTGACAGCAAGCACCACATGCTTGATGCCAAGCAACGACACCAGGAAAGTATGCCGGCGCGTCTGCGTAATGACACCCATACGTGCATCCACCAGAATAATTGCCAGGTTAGCCGTAGAGCCTCCGGTAATCATGTTGCGTGTGTACTGCTCGTGTCCCGGAGTGTCGGCAATGATAAACTTACGATTGTTGGTCGAGAAGTAGCGGTATGCCACGTCGATGGTGATGCCTTGTTCGCGCTCCGCCTTCAAGCCGTCCAGCAAAAGGGCGTAGTCAATGTGGTCGCCGGCATTTCCCATGCGCTTGCTGTCGCGTTCCAGTGCGTCCAGCTGGTCCTCATATAGTTTCTTGCTGTCGAACAACAGACGGCCTATCAATGTGGATTTTCCGTCATCCACAGAACCGGCAGTCAGTAAGCGCAACAAGTCTTTCTGCTCATCCTTATCAAGAAAAGCCTTTATATCAAGTGTAGAATCGTTCATCCTTAATGATTTAATTTTTAATTCTTAATTTTTAATTCCTCTAGAAGTATCCCTCGCGCTTCTTCTGCTCCATGCTTGCGTCTTGGTCGAAGTCAATGACACGGGTCGTCCGTTCACTCTTGGTGGTGGTCATCATTTCCTCGACAATCTTCTCGATGGTATCGGCATCGCTTTCCACAGCACCGGTCAACGGCCAGCAACCCAGCGTACGGAAACGCACCATACGCATCTTTATCTGGTCGCGGTACTGTTCCGGCAAGCGGTCGTCATCCGCCATTATCAGATTTCCGTCAATCTCCACACAAGGACGTTCCTTGGCAAAATACAACGGCACAATAGGGATGTTTTCCAAACGTATATATTGCCAGATGTCCAGCTCCGTCCAATTACTTAACGGAAATACGCGGATACTCTCTCCTTTATGTACCCGGGCATTATAAATATCCCACAATTCGGGACGCTGATTTTTGGGGTCCCATTGATGGAACTTGTCGCGGAAAGAGAAAATACGCTCTTTGGCACGTGACTTCTCCTCGTCGCGACGAGCACCACCGAATGCCGCATCAAACTTATACTTATCCAATGCGTGGAGCAAAGCCTGCGTTTTCATCAAGTCCGTATGCACCTTGCTGCCATGCGTAAAAGGCCCGACACCTGCATTGAAAGCTTCCATATTGCTTTCCACTATCAGGTTCCAACCATACTTCTTGGCATACTCGTCACGGAACTGTATCATCTCCTTAAACTTCCACTTGGAATCGATGTGCATCAACGGGAACGGCACTTTGCCGGGAGCAAACGCCTTTTCGGCCAAGCGCACCATAACCGAAGAATCCTTGCCGATACTATACAGCATCACCGGATTTTCAAACTCCGCTGCCACTTCACGGATAATATGAATGGACTCTGCTTCGAGTTCCTTCAAATGGCTCAATTTATATTCTTCTTTCATTATATCTTATTTCTTCTGAATTCTTGGTAAAATGAGTTCCAACAGTTTATTGACCGATTCTTCCAGGCTGAGAACAGAGGTGTCCAACGTCAAAGCCGGATGAGCCGGTTCCTCAAAAGGCGCGGAAATACCTGTAAAATTCTTGATTTCTCCCTTACGTGCCTTGGCATAAAGTCCCTTCACGTCACGGCGTTCACACTCTTCAAGCGGGGTACTGACATAAACTTCCAGAAAATCGTCTTGTCCGATAATATCAGCCGCCATTTCACGAATATCGTTATTAGGACTGATAAAAGCCGCGATTGTTATAACACCCGTATCAAGAAAGAGTTTGGAAACTTCGGCTATACGCCGGATATTCTCCACACGGTCGGCCTCCGTAAAACCGAGATTATTGTTGATGCCACTGCGGATGTTGTCACCATCCAGGATACGGCAAAGCAATCCTCTTTTATGAAGTTCGCGCTCCAAGGCAATGGCTATCGTACTTTTGCCGGAGCCGCTCAAGCCGGTAAACCAAACCATCACGCTGTGCTGCTTCAACAAGTCTTCTTTGTCTTTCCGCATCAGCATTTTGTCAAATATCGGATATATGTGGTTGTTTTCTTCCATATGTTATTATTTCTTCTTTTTTTAAAATGGCCAAATTAAAGGAATCAAGAAAATGGATATCAGGAAAGTAATGATATTCAAAGGTAACCCGATGCGTACAAAATCCGTGAACTTATAGTTACCGATACCTTGTACAATCAAATTAGTCTGATACCCTATAGGAGTGGAGAAGCTGGCGGAAGCCGCCATACAAATTACAACGAAGAAAGGCATCGGACTGACTCCCATCTGTGAAGAGATGGAAAGTGCCAACGGGAAAGCGAGTGCCGCGGCCGCATTGTTCGTAATCAGTTCTGTAAACAAGTTCGTTATGATAAACACAGCAGCCAGCAACACGTGGGGGCCATAATGATGGCTCATGCCTATAATGAAACGCGCCACAGCATCTGCCACTCCGGAATTCACCATCGCCTTGCTGATAGCAAAAGCACAAGCAATCGTTATCAGAATATCCCAAGATATATATTTGGTATACTTGCGGGCCGGAAATATCTTTGTCCAGGCCATAATGATAGTAGTAATGGAAACGAAGAAAAACATATCCAACTTGATTTCCGGAAAAGCTTCCTTGACAACCGGAAGTTCACCAACCGTTGCACCCACTATCATCAATATCAGCAAAGCCAAGGCAAACCAGCGCTTTCCCTTTCCGGGCACCGGTTCCGTATCCTTGCCATTGGCCAGCAACACGAACACCGAAGATTCCCCCCAGGTCTTTACAAAAGAGTCATCAGCCATCACCACCAGCGTATCCCCTTCGCGGAGATATTCATTTTCCAGATTTCCGACAATGCTCTGACCGCTACGCTTAATCTCCTTCACTTCGGCCCCATAATGCCGCTTGAAGTTAAAATCACCAAGTTTCTTGTTGATACCGGGAAAACGGGCGCCGAGTACAGCTTCCACCCGATGTAAATCTCCATGCTCCTCCGGTTCCTCATCCAGCTTTACCGCATCCGTACGAACATCCGGCAAAAGCCTTGAGGAAAAAGCGAACAGATAAAGGATGCCTGCAATCGCGACGAAAATGCCCACTTTACCCAACTCGAACATAGTAAAGCCTTCATATCCGGCTTCCAATATCATACCATGCACCACCAGATTGGTCGACGTCCCTATCAGGGTGCAGATTCCGCCAAGTATCGTCACATAAGAAAGGGGTATAAGGAACTTGGTAGCAGGCAATTTTACAGATTCGGCCCAACGCTTGATAATGGGAGCAAAGATAACAACCACCGGAGTATTGTTTAGAAAAGCTGAAATAAAAGCAATGGTGGGCAACATACGGAACTGCGCTTTAAAGACCGTAGTCTTACCTTGGGGAAGCAGCTTCTTGATTACTTGCCCCAAAGCACCCGACTGCCTGATGCCTTCACTGACCAAAAACAGCATGGCAACAGTCATCATCCCCTTATTACTGAACCCTTCCAGCATCTCCTTAGGAGTGAGGATACCTGCACACAAGAACAATACTACGACAGAAAAGAGCACCATGCCCGGACGCATTTTATCCAGAACCAAGGCAATCACCATGCCCAACAATGCCAGCAGCACAAACAATATCTCAAATGTCATAAAGTCGTTATTTTATTTCGGTATGCTTGGGTTCTACGATAAACCACGGATTCAGCAAATCCTCCTTATTATATTGCAAAGGTTCTTCCTTCCCCGCCTGATAAATTTCCATTCCGGCAGCACGTGCAATAGCATGCCCAGCCGCCGTATCCCATTCCATCGTAGGGGCAAAACGAGGATATACATCAGCCTTGCCTTCAGCTACCAGACAAATCTTGATGGAACTTCCACTTGATATAAGCTCAACTTCCGCATGGCTGCATTTCATTTTCTCGATATAATCTTCTGTCTCGGGCGTCAGATGCGAACGGGAAGCCACAATTACAAACCGTTCGTGCACGCTTGTTTCCGGCAGCCGGACAGCTTTCGCAAGCAGTTCATCCCACGACATTCCATCACGTGCAGTAATACCGGATAGCTTATAAGCACCCGAATCATGCACTCCAAAATAGAGCTCCTTTTTTACCGGCACATAAATAACTCCCATTACCGGTACCGAGTGATGCACCAAAGCTATATTCACTGTGAACTCACCGTTCCTCTTGATGAACTCCTTCGTACCGTCCAAAGGGTCTACAATCCATAAAGTTTCCCAACTCCGTCGTTCCGAAAAAGGCAAATGTTTGCCTTCCTCGCTTAGCAGAGGGAAAGGTGTATCAGCCAAAAAACGGCAGATAGTTTCATGAGCCTTACGGTCGGCAATAGTAAGAGGAGAATTATCCGCTTTTTTTTCTACCTGAAAATCCGATGTCGGATCATCGTAAATGGAAAGAATTTTCTCGCCAGCCTGCAAAGCGGCATCAATCGCATTCAGTATATATCGTCGTTCCATACTATATTCTTCTCAAAGATAAGGCACAAAATTAAAAACTTTTTCAGGTCTAAAAGTTTCCACCTCTTGTTTTATAACTTCTTTTAAACGAAAGAGAGAATATTATAAGCACTTTTCACAATCAGAAAAATCAATCCGGAGCAGAGAAATAGAGTGAAATATTCACGAAGGAAGAGGAACTAAAGAGACTGTGACAACATGAGTTTATCTGGGTCTTTTCTCAATTAGTCCGTTAGTTCACAGTACTGAACACTTTGTTTCAACCTTTAAAAACAAGTTGTTTCAGTATATAAAAACATTTTGTTTTTATGCGATAGAACGAGATGTTCTGTTAAGAGAAACAAAGTGTTCTCTTTAATGAAACAAACTGTTCTGTTAAAGGAAACACTTTGTTTTGCCAAACCAAACACGCGACAGCGCCAGCCTTCACATTCTTTCGGCATATCATGAAAAAGGCAGTAACTTCGCAGTTACTGCCTCATCTTGAAAGGAAACATACATTCCTTTCTGTTATGAATTACCAAAAAGAATTCTATTAATTGACGCTATACAGCAACCATGCCTTCTGGAAGTCATCATTCGAAGGATGTTTAGCTTTGAAAGAGTCGCGCAGATTCTCGGCGGATGCTCTGTCATCGAATGTACCGATAACTACACGATACAGGTTTCTTTCTGCATTGTAAACCACCATTGCAGTATAGCCTTCATTCACCAATGCCTGCTTCACACCTTCCGCATTAGCTTTCACGCTATAAGCTCCGCAAACTACACTAAAGGTTTTCAAGCTGGTACCACCTGATACCACAGTCACCTTTTCCTGACGCATGCCGGCAGGTGCACTTTCCACCACCTTTACTTCTACCGGAGCGGTAACCACTGGAGCCACCTCTTCAGCAGGGGCAGTTGTTTGCGGCTCGGCCAATTCCTGCTGTTTTGCCTTTTCATATGCTTTCTTATAAGCACTTTCACTTGATTTACAAAAAGCAAATGACAGAGCTATGC
>ENA-OWOD01000933-OWOD01000933.1-gut-metagenome-genome-assembly--contig:-NODE-933-length-14599-cov-7.025341_pt1 | contig 14599 bp, 17 predicted proteins | sample MGYA00248256_ERZ651792 | MGnify/ENA primary metagenome ERZ651792 (study PRJEB26908, sample SAMEA4031714) | gut metagenome | biome: gut; feature: normal infant; material: stool | place: China | collected 2015...
GTCTGCTTGCAAAGGCAGTTATTGATTTATTCATTTGCAGTTTCCATTTTGAAAACTACCGGGCGAATTCCATCATTACAGCAAGTTATTGCTACTTCAGGGTTTTCAATCCAGCTTCCGCCAAAAAACGGTTCCGTGTGACCATGAGATAACGCAAATGCATAATGAGAAATTGTTTTCCATGCCTCATCGCAAAATCCATCTGGTTTTGAAATGTCCGTGACAAATACCTGGCCCTCTTTAAAGAAAGGACATACGCCCAAGCCGTTCACTCCATATTCTTTTGCTAAATCTTTGTCTAAAGTTGTCTTTAATACTGTAATCTTTACTTTTTTATTTCTTTACCTCTCCTTAAATATATTATTTGTTCCGCTTTCCTGTATTCTCTGTTCCACGGACTTCCTCATGATAGAAATAATCTACGATGATTGGATGTCCCTGTGGCACCCTGCCGTAGGGCATTTCATTATCAACAAAGGAACAGTCATATTGCTTTGCCATTTCTTCGGCTTTTTCTTCCAGAGTTTTGAAATAGCTGCGGTTGTGCTTGTTATAGATTTCGTCATAAAGCGGCACAAGGTCAGAATGTTTCTCTGCTATGTAATCCATAATCGTCTTTTTGAAGCCACCCCGAAGATTGAGGTTTTCGAGCCAGAACAGATCGCACTGATCCTTTACCCGCTCAAAGATCGCTTCAAAGTCCGTGATACCGGGAAATACCGGGGATACGAAACAGACTGTACGGATACCTGCTTCATATACCTGCTTCATAGCAGCGATACGACGCTCAATGCTTGAAGCAGAGTCCATATCGTTCTTGAAATTTTCATCCAGTGTGTTGATCGACCATGAAACGGTTACACGTCCAAGCTTCTTCAGCAGATCAATATCCCGTACCACAAGATCCGACTTTGTGCAGATCAGAATATCTGCGTCACTGCCGATCAGCTGCTCCAGAAGTTTTCTGGTATTCCCGAATTGCTCCTCCTGTGGATTGTAGCCATCTGTCACAGAACCGATGACCACCCGCTGTCCGGCATATTTCTTCGGATTTTTAATTTCCGGCCAATGCTTCACATCAAGGAAAGTGCCCCATTCCTCCTTGTGCCCGGTAAAGCGCTTCATAAAAGAAGCATAGCAATACTTGCAGGCATGTGTACAGCCCACATAGGGATTGACCGAGTAACCGCCTACCGGCAGACTAGACTTAGTCATGATGTTCTTTGTTTCCACCTCACGAATGAGGATTCCATTTATTACTTCTTCCATGATTTCTGTACCTCTAACACTTTATTAAATTCTTCCGGCATTTCCTGAATCATATTTTCATCCCCTATGATAGGGACAAGGTCTTCCTTCATAAACACCGGAATGCCGAGCTTATGTGCCTGGTCCGTCAGAGACCATGCCCATTCCGGCTCCGTATGAATCTTCCTGCTCTGAGCTCCGGTCATGGTGCCGACAACGATCCAATTGATTCCGGAAAGGTCAACTGTGCCGGGATCGTCGAATAACGGCTCAAAGGTAACATGGTAATGTTTTGCTCTGACGTTTTTCCGAAGGGCGTCGATACGCCACAGTTCTGCTTTCCTCGTCACCGTAACGCCAAACCATGCGTTTTCCAGATCGGTATCAAAATCCAGCAAATCAGGTCGCTTGGTAAGGAACAGGAACTGATGCTGTGGATTTTCACGGATCTTTTCAAATACCTCGTCTCTCCATTCCGGCTTCCATCCGGAGAGATCGCTCATGCCGGTAAGAAGAAAGTTCTGCGGACGTTTCTTTTCCATCATCTTGAGCTTACCCGGAAAGAATTCAGGGTCAGCGAAGTCATCAATCATATGCCAGCGTTTCACGTTGTTGCGGGCATAGCAATATGCACACCCCACTGTGCAGCCAATGACGATATTCATGTTCTGAATCTGATCTTTGATACAAATACTCATGACTTCTGCCACTCCTCAAGATTCTTTCTGATGCGGTCGAGGCATTCCTCAAACCGGGTAATTTCTTCCTCTGAAAAACCTTTGTAGTAAATACTGCCCATCTCATCAGATACAGAATCGTACTCGCCCTTTAAGGCATGTGCTTTCTCAGTCAGAAACAGGAGTGTTTTCCTTTTGTCCGTTTCAGACTGAACACGGCTTATCAGCCCTTGATTTTCCATTCTTTCCAGCATCGTAGTAAGAGATGTTATCGCTAATCCGCATTTAGTCGAGAGTGACCTGATTGAGATACCATCCTCCTGCCACAGCACATAAAGAATACGTCCCTGGGCTCCATTAAACGCATCAATATTCTTTTCACTGAGAATCTTCTCGAAAATCCGGTCTCCAAGCTGTTTTATTTTGGTGACAAGAAATCCTCCATTCATTTCCATACAAAAGCTCCTATATAGTAGTTTATTAAAAACATACTATATAGGAGCTTTATTGTCAAGAGTTTATATGTCTTAATAGGTAAATTCCGTTTTTTTCAATTCTCCAAACTTGAATTTAACGTTCACTTTTATGTCTATCAATAAGCAACAAAACAAACATAATAAGCCATATCCCCGTGCAATCCAACGGCCTATTCCTTGATATTAGATATCTATGATTATTCCAATAATAAAAGGAACTGACATAAACATCATTCTTTTTCCATATGCCTTACACATAGCATTCTCATCGTATTTCTTTCGTTCATCCGCTGATTTCATATTATAACCCGACAAGAATTTAGCAGCTTTTCCTTCTGATTTATAAAACCACATTCCAAACAAAAACATAATCACTGCCATCATAAAGTCAAAAACAATATAGAAAATATAATACAATTTATCCTTTCAGCCAATCACTCTTATCTCTTTGATTTTCTACATTACTCTTCAGCTTTGACCAAACATAGCAAATCAGTATATCCTGACTGCATAAGTAATTGCTTAAAACCAGACATCACTTCTTCTTTTGTATAATTATTACTTTTCAAAAACTTACTATCCTTCTCACTAAGGTATTGGTAGAAAAGAGCTGCTGCCATTACCTCATTTCTGTCTGTATAATCAATGCTATCTAAAAGTATATTCTTTGCTTCGTTAATTTCCCCAAAATCAATCATATCAAGAAAATTTTTCAAATTTTTCCCTGATGCTTCATATTTATTTTCTTTTTCAAGTTCAACAGAAACATACTTTTTCCCAAACATTAAAGAAAATAATACTCTTACCATTTCTTTTATCATTCGCATAATATAGTCTTTTTCGTCTGTGAAATACATTTTTCACCTCCATAACTCCCGATTTGTTACTCACATGATATCATATTTTTTCTTCAATTATATCCACCTAATTTTAATATACTGCCTGTCGACCTGCTTTTGTAACCAGCATCCGGTTAATCTTCTCCTGCATTGTTTCCTTTGCATTTTCATTGAAATGATAACGGACAACATAGACTGTCTGCCCGATAGGAGCTTCTTTTATTATTCCTCAATTGTCTTTAAATATTCTTCTAAGCCCTGTTCATCGACATGCCCAATTACTTCATCTGCGATTTTTTTAAGTTCATCAACAGCATTACCCATGGCAATACCATGACCAACATAGTGAATCATTTCTAAATCATTTAACCCATCACCAAAGGCATAGCTATGTTCTTTATCAATATGTAAGTGTTCTAGTACTTTTTGCACGCCTTTTGCCTTTGAAGTATCAAGGGCACAAATTTCAAAAGAATTGGCAGTACCATGATGATCAAAATAGAATTTATCCGCAATATAATCAATGATTTTATCATGATCTTTTTTTGCACTTATTTCTATTTTTAAAGTTCGATGCATCACTTCTTCTTTATCAAAGTCTGTAATCAATTTTTCATGGCGAATATCACAAACTTTAAAAAATTCAATAAAATCATGATAAGCAGAATCAATATAACAATCCGTTGCTGTTTCAAAATCGTATTCACAATCAACGCTTTCTAACAAATTCATTAAATCATTCACTTTTTCATAAGGAATTCTATTTTCATAAATAGTTTCATGATTCAATTCCACATGAGCTCCATTACACAAAACAAAACCATTGAATCCCGCATCAATGATTTGATTTGAAATAAAAGCTAAAGGTCTACCTGAGGCAACAAATAAATAATGTCCAGCCTCTTTCAATCTTTTAAGTTCTCTTTTTACCCCTTCAGGTATTTTTAATTCACTATTTAATAATGTTCCATCTATATCAAAGAATAATACTTTTTTCATGCTTTCACCTCAAATAGGATTGTATCATTTTTTATTATTCAATTTGTATAATTTCTAGATAAGAAAAAAAACTGTTCAAAGAACAGTCTATTTCATATAGTGTAAGTTTTCTAGCATAACTCCACATCCATTAGCAACACAATTTAAAGCATCATCTGCCACAAATACAGGAACATTTAATTCAGATTCTAATAAACGGTCTAAACCATTTAATAAAGCTCCCCCACCTGTTAAGAAAATACCACGTGATACGATATCAGCAGCTAATTCTGGTGGTGTTTGTTCAAGAACATGTTTTGTTTCTTTCACAATTGTTGCACAAGTTTCTCTAAGTGCTAATTCAGTTTCGTTAGATGTAATTGTGATTGTATGTGGTAACCCAGTTACTAAGTCTCGACCACGTACTTCAAATGTTTTATCTGAAGCACCTTTGATAGCTGAACCAATTTCTAATTTAATTTGTTCTGCTGTACGATCACCAATTAATAATTTATATTTATCTTTAACAAATTTGATAATATCAGCATCCATAACATCCCCAGCGATTTTTAATGACGAGCTTGTTACGATGTCACCTAAAGATAATACAGCAATATCAGTAGTTCCCCCACCGATATCAATAACCATATTTCCTGTTGGTTTATTAATTTCAAGACCTGCACCAATTGCAGCTACTTTTGGTTCTTCTTCAATAAATACCTTTTTAGCTCCACATCTTTCAGCAACATCTCTAATTGCTGATTTTTCGATAGATGTAATATTTGATGGACAACAAATTAAGATTGTTGGTCTAGCAAAAATTCCTTTTAAGTTTAATTTATTAATAAAATGAGTTAATAAGATTTCAGTAATTCTAAAATCAGCGATAACTCCATCTTTTAATGGTCTAATTGCTTGAACCCTACCAGGAGTTTTACCTAACATATCTTTTGCTTCTTGTCCTACAGCTAATGGCTTTTTAGTTTCTTCATCTATTGATACTACTGAAGGTTCATTTACAACAATACCTTCACCTTTGACATAAATTAATATATTTGCAGTACCTAAATCGATACCAATTTCTTTTGATAATGCCATTATTTTTCCTCCTTGTATGTTTTTCCTCAATATTGTATCACGATTTTAATGAAATACAAGGATAAAAAACAAAACAAATCACTTTTTTAAAAATAATAAATTCTTATGATGTTACCTCTATTTTTTCTACTTTTTGACCAAAATAACTTTGTGGATTTACACTTTTATCTTGTATCGAAACAATAAAATGTAAATGCTTCTTTAATCCTGATTGATAAACATTATTTCCAGCTATCGCTATGACATCTCCTTGTTTAACTTGATCTCCTTTTTCCACCTTGATTTGATCAATTGATTGATAAATTGTCACTAATCCTTCTTTATGTTCAATCGTCAAGATCCAACCTAGTAAAGGATCATTTTCTTTACGAACCACTTTTCCACTTGCACTTGCTAAAACATCAAAACTTTCATTATCCTTTGTATAATCGATTCCATCATTAGGTCGATAGACACCTTCAAAATAATTCAAAGCATTTTCTAATTCTTTTTCTGATAAATTTGTATCATAAAATCCTTTAGAAACTTTCACACCTTCTTTAACTGGTTTTTGTAAAACTTCACTTGTCTCATCCGTATCTCCTTGTTTCTTTGTTTCTACCGAAACAACTGGAACATCTTCAAATGGTTTTATGTTTTTAAGTATTTCTTGTACAACTCCCGCACCCACTAAAAACAAAACCAATGATGAGATAAAGATAAATACCTTCTTATTTCTTCTTACTAAACCTTTCATCGATTTCACCTCTTATGAAGTTTAACCACAATTACATTATTTATTCTTAGAAATCTCAACACCTTGGTAATAATGTTTTAAGATTTGTTGATAATCATAACCTTCCCTTGCCATTCCTTGCGCTCCATATTGAGATAAACCAACACCATGACCACTGCCTTTTGTTTTAAAAACATAACTATCACTTTTTTCAACAATCGTAAAATCACTTGAAGCTAATTGAAGCTTTTCTCTCACTTGTCTTCCTGTATAATTTTGATTATTTATTTTAATCGTTTGAATACGTCCACTAGGATAATAGGAAAGAATCTGATAATTAAAAGAACCATTAAACATTTGTTTCAAAGAAGTTTTAGAAAATTCTTTTTCTTTTAAAAAATGAGGATCATAACTTTCGTCCCAATGGGAATCTACTGAAACTAAATAAGGTTTAGCAGAGCCGATAAAATAATTTTCAACATTTTCACTTTTACCATTACTACTTGAATAAAAAAGGGCAGAAATACACTCACCCTGATACATTATTATTTCTCCCTTTGTTTCTTTAATTGCTTTTTTTACTTTTTCTTTATATTCTTCATAATGTTCATCCCATGATACTTTCATTTTTTCATCATCTAAATATACTTGTGTATTAGTTGTATTATCAACACTTAATAAACGTGAATAAACAAAAGTACGACTGGCGACAACTTGTGCTTTAATTGCTTCTAGTTCAAAACTTGCTGGCATTTCTCCCGCAACAACACCTAATAAATAATCATCAAGTAAAATTTGATGGACTTCTTGATTCATTTCTACACTTACATAAACATCTTTTTCTTTTCCTTTGTAGATTTTGTTATTTATTTGTGGCTTATATAAAAAGAATAACGTAATAAAAAGAGCTAGACATAAAATAAGTTTATAAAAAATAGTTTTCATATTTTACTATATGAAAACTATTTGAAACTAGACTATAAATGAATCGTAACAAAATCTAATATAAAGGATGCAAGTAAATATCCTAAAGATAATGAAGCAATAATATAAAAACAATAAAATTGTTTCATTTTTCCTTTAGAAATCATTTGATCAAAACGAAAACAGCTCAAACCATACATTGCTGATAAAACCGAAAAAACATAAACAATCATTTTTAATATTTGATAAGACACTTTAATCCCTCCAGCATAAATAACACTTCTATACATATAATAAACACGGGTGATCCTTTTGACAAATAAAACATTACAATATCTTATTTATAATCAACTTTATTCAGCCAGTGCCTATGAATTATTAGCCACACAAGCGCCAACGGAAATACTACAAACACAGATGAAGATCTTTCAACAAGACAGTCTAAATAATGCTTCTTATTTAGATCGCTATTATCAAGAATTAAATACGTCAAGTTATAATCCAATTGTACAAGAGCCTGTTGATCATGGTACTTTTAAAAAGAATGTTTATTGGATGTTAGAGTTTGAAGGAACAAATACACGTTTATTTGTCGATCAAAGTTTTAATGGACAAAATGATACCTCTATTAAATCTCTTACAGCTTATATTTCTTCTTCAATTGATCGACGTAATACAAAACTTACAAATATTTATTTAAATATCCTTGATAATGAAATTGCAGATAATAAAAAACATCACCTAAGTGATGTAATTTATTAAATGGTGACTCGTACGGGATTCGAACCCGTGAATGCATGCGTGAAAGGCATGTGAGTTAACCGTTTCTCCAACGAGCCACATGGCGCTTGAAGTAGGACTCGAACCTACGACCGATCGGTTAACAGCCGATTGCTCTACCAACTGAGCTATTCAAGCAACTTAACAGTGCTCATTTATACTAGCATACAATTTTAACCTTGACAACCCTTTTTTAAATTTTTTTTACATTTTTTTCATATTTATAAAAAATAAATGTATATTTGATTATTTTATATCTTTCTATAATTAAATAATGTTATAATTATATATATTAAACAAGGAGGATACAAATGGATCAGCAAAGAGAAAAAGCCTCAGCAATCGCTCATGAATTTGTCGTTTATCAAGAAAGTGAACAATCCGATATCAAAGCCGAAGAAAAAGTATTCGATGCCCTTTGGCAAAGTATATATGATGTATGTAAACTCATAAATTTTGGAATAATAGATGATATCACTCAAGAAGAATTTGAAGAAGCTTATTCATGGTTAAAAGCAACACAATCTCTTACAGAGGATTATCAAGACTTTGAATTAGAATTTTAAGGAGAACAAAATGGAAAAATATTTAATTGTGACAGATACAACAAGCGCAATGAATAAAGAAATTGCCGCCGCTCATGGTATTGAGCTTATTTCTTTAAGCGTTATCGTAGATGGTCAAGAATACAAAGATCAAGTTGATATTTCAACTGAACAACTTTATGATTATTTAAAAGATGGAAAAACTCCATCTACAAGTCAACCAAATACAGGTTATCTTATTGAAAAGATGGAAGCTTGGCAAAAAGAAAACTATGAAGCCATTATTGTTGTAACATGTTCTGCTGATTTATCAGGAACAAACAACGGTTTCCATTTAGCCAAAGATACAGTTGGTTTAGACAATGTTTATATTTATGATAGCCGCCAAGTCGGTGCCCCTGTCATGGATATGGCTATTCGTGCTAAACAACTTGCTGATGAAGGAAAAGATGTCGATGAAATTTTTAAAGTTTTAGAAGAAAAAACAAAACATTCTTTTTCTTTCTTATACCCTGATAATTTTGATCAATTATCACGCAGTGGTCGTTTATCCCCTATGGCTGCGCGTATGGCTTCTATGTTAAAAATCAAAGCTCTTTTATGTTTAGATGAGCAAGGAAAATCTGTTGATAAATACAGTATGTCTCGTACGGAAGTGAAAGTTTTAAAAGCAATCACTGATAAATTCCATAAACTAGGAGTGAATGCTGAAAAATATAAAATTTATATTTCTCATGCCGATAATATCGTTTTCGCCAAAAAAGCAAAATTATTACTTCAAACAACATTCCATGGAATTGAAGTTGAAATCAACAACTTACCAGCTGTTTTAACATGCCATGGCGGACTTGCTTGTTGCGCTCTTCATTCTACATATAAAATTTAGGAGGCTTTTATGAAAGTTCTTGATATGCATTGTGACACGATTACCCGTTTATATGAAGAGTATCCAAATGAATCTTTATTAGAAAATACTGGACATATCGATTTAAAGAAAATGCAAAAAGGTGATTATCTTCTTCAAAACTTTGCGATGTTTACCAATCTTGGAAATACATCGAAGCCTTTTTTAAAAGTAAATCAATACATTAATTATTATTATCAAGAAATTGAAAAATATCCTGATTTAATTCAACCGGTCTACTGCTATCAAGATATTCTTAATCATAGAGACCAAGGAATCATGTCAAGCATGCTTACTTTAGAAGAAGGAGCTGTTATTGAAGATGATTTATCCCTTCTCCAACATTATTATCGTTTGGGCGTTAGGATGATCACTCTTACTTGGAATTACAAAAACGGTATTGGTCATCCTAACTTTAGCCATGCTAAATGTTATGAAGACACGTTAAAAGTCAACACAAAAGACGGTTTAACTCCTTTTGGCATTCGTTACATTCAAGAAATGGAACGTTTAGGAATCATCATTGATGTTTCTCATTTAAGCGATGCAGGATTTTATGATGTTTTAAACAATACAACAAAGCCTTTTGTTGCTTCCCATAGTAATGCCCGTCATTTGTGTAAGGCAGCACGTAATATGTCGGATGATATGATTTTAAAGCTTGCTAAGCGTGGTGGAGTTATGGGAATTAATTTCTATGGAAACTTTTTAGTTGATGGCGATGGCCACTGTAAAAGTTGTATAGAGGATATGGTAAAACATATTCTTTATATTAAAGATCTTGCAGGAATTGATTGTATCGGTTTAGGAAGTGATTTCGATGGTATTGATAGTGAATTAGAAATGAAAGATGCTTCTTATTATCAGTTATTGTATGATGCTTTAGTAAAAGCAGGATTAAGTGAGGAAGAAATTGAAAAAATATTTTATAAAAACGTTTTGCGTGTTTATAAAGAAATATTGAGATAGATTCGTCTATCTCTTTTTATTTTTTTAAGAAATTCTTTCTAAGCACTCGTCTTTTTTTTCAAAATAATGTTATAATACCTTAATGGGGAGGGACTATCTATGTATATAAAAGACGACGAAATAAATAAGTATTTTAATGAGCCAAACTGGAAAGTAGCCCATAACTTATTTCAACATAACACAATCTCAAATATGTCCGTTATAAAGGATGGTCAAATTTATCAAATACTTGGAAGTACAAATGTAAATGGTAAAATCAATACTGCCACAATTCAAGTGGATACCGGGGGTAATATTTTAGAATTTAGCTGTGATTGCCATCATTGTAAACCAAATGAACTTGCATGTGGTCACATTGGTGCTATTTTATTAAAATTCTATGGTTTAGAATCAAGTGATTTACCTTATTCCTATAATCAAAAAGGAAATTATTTAGATAAGCTTCAAGCCTTGCAAGCCAAACAAGAAGCTGAGCATCTAAAACAACAAGCTGATTTGACTTTTTCTTTAATTCAAGAATATCGCAGTCAACATCATCAACATCAATTACCTTTAGCACAAAACATACACTTGATTCCACAAGTTAAATCAACTTTCAATCGCTTAAGTCTTTCTTATAAGATTGCCGGTGAAAGAAGTTATACTATTAAAAACATTGATACTTTTTTAGAAAATGTAAAATCAAATAAAATTATTGAATATGGAAATGCTTTAATTACGGATCATAATCCAAAAGCATTTGATCGTTCTTCTTGGAAACAAGTTCAATTTATTAAAGAATATTTCTATCTAAAAAACGATGAAAGAAGTTTAAAGATCACTTCTGATAATATCGATGATTTCTTTTTATCACACTATGATAATCTAGACATCAATATCAATTTTACAACTATTGATTTAAAGAACTTTGTTTTAGAAATGAAAAAAGATGATGATTATACAACCATCAAATACAAAGAACCTGATGGCATGACAATTATCGGTCATCAATATATCTATTATTTCGATCATTACACATTAAACCGTTATTCCAAAGAATGTTCTGAAGCAATGCGTCCATTACTTATTCATTTAGAAAACAATCCACTCACAATTCCAAATCATGAATTGCCTCGTTTTTCTAAATACATCATCGATTCAATATTACCTTATGTTGAATTTACAGGAGATGATATTGATGAATATTTACCAATGGAAGTCTCATTGCTTATCTATGTAGATTTAAACAACAATAACGAGTTATCTGTTACTCTTGATTATCGTGATGATCAAGGAAACACTATTTTAGAAAACCCTAAAGATCTTGTTTTACCATTAAAACTAGATAATGTTATACAAACATTAGATAAATACCTAGAATATGATGAGATCACACAAATGTATTATTTATACAATGAAGAAGATATTTATGATTTCATCACACGTGTTTTGCCTTCATTAAATAATGATTGTGAAATTTATATTAGTGAAGAAATCAAGCAAATGAACAAGCCAAAAAACATGAAATTAAATATTGGTGTTCGTTTACAAAATGATTTATTACAAATTGATATCGATAGCATTAATGTTGATAAAGAAGAAATCAAAGATATCCTTTATGCTTATCAACACAAAAAGAATTACCATCGTTTAAAAAATGGTGAATTTATTAATTTAGATGATGAAAATATCAAAGATTTAGATCTATTATTCAATGATCTAAATCTTCAATACAAAGATATTGAAGATGGACAAGTAGAAATTGATAAATATCATTCATTATATTTAGAAAATTTCATGTCACAATCGTCATTACAATTTAATCGTGACCAACATTTCCAAAATCTTATTTCGCACATTGAAGAAAAAAATCATGAAGATATCCAAGTACCTGAACATTATAAAAACATCTTAAGAGACTACCAAGTACAAGGATTCCAATGGTTAAAAACCATGTCTGATTATGGTTTTGGTGGAATCTTAGCTGATGACATGGGGCTTGGTAAAACTTTACAAGTCATGACATTAATTGAAGACAGCATTTCTAAAGATCGTGTCAGCCTTGTCGTTGCCCCAGCAACTCTTATTTATAACTGGCAAGATGAAATTAAAAAATTCTCTAATCAATTAAAAACTGTATGTATTACTGGAAACATTGCTCAGAGAAAGAAATTAATTGAAAATCTTCAAGATTACGATGTTGTTATTACTTCTTACGATTATATTCGTCGTGATTTTGAATTATATAAAGATTATCAATTCTATTATTTCATTCTTGATGAAGCACAATACATTAAAAACCAAAGTACTAAAAACGCTCAAGCCGTTAAACTTATTAATGGTAAATATCGTTTTGCCTTAACAGGTACACCAATTGAAAACAGCTTAGCAGAGCTTTGGTCAATCTTTGATTTCTTGATGCCTCAATATTTATATAATTATCATCATTTCAAAGAAACTTACGAAATACCAATTATTAAAAACGAAGACCAAGAAAAACAAGCAAAATTAAAACGGTTCGTGGAACCATTTATTTTGAGAAGAACAAAGAAAGATGTTTTAACAGAATTACCTGATAAAATTGAAAACAATGTACTTATTCCATTTACGCCAGATGAAGAAAAAGTATATCTTGCAAACTTATCAACAATCAATACAGAATTACAAAGCGCTATTCAAGTAAATCATATTGATAAGATCCAAATTCTAGCAATGATGACACGTCTTCGTCAATTATGCTGTGATCAACGAATCTTATACAACAACGTTCAAGAACCAAGTTCTAAATTAAAAGCATGTATGGATATTATTGAAACAGCGAAAGAAAATGAACAAAAAGTATTATTGTTCTCATCATTTACAAAATCACTTGATTTAATTGAAGCTGAATTGCGTAAAAAAGATATTTCTTATTATGTTCTTACAGGAGCAACAACAAAAATCAAGAGACATCAACTTGTAAATGCTTTCCAAAATGATAAAACAACTGTTTTCTTAATCAGTTTAAAAGCAGGTGGTACAGGACTCAACTTAACAAGTGCATCCACAGTTATTCACTTCGATCCATGGTGGAATATGTCTGCTCAAAATCAAGCAACAGACCGTGCTTATCGTATTGGACAAACAAATAACGTTCAAGTTTATAAATTGATCATGAAAAATTCTATTGAAGAAAAGATTCAAAAACTTCAAGAACAAAAGCAAGATCTATCAAATATGTTTATTGAAAATAATCATGGATCAATCACCCAAATGTCTACAGCAGATATTATTGATTTATTTAAATAAGAAAAAGGAGATTAAAGACGTTCAATCTTTAAATCTCCTTTTCTTATATAATTTAATTTTCTAAACGCTTTATAGAATGAAAAAGTTAAAACCGCTGGAATAATAATATCAATCAAAATAATAGGAACAGTGTATTGATTGCCCATTACTTGCATCGCATCTAAGATTCCAACTAATCCTGCCGTTCCCATCCCTGAACCTATTGCACTACAACGAATGGATAAAAGCATTGTCGAGATTGGTGCTGTGATAATCGTAGTAAGAATTGGTGGCAACCAAATCACCGGTCTTTTAATAATATTTTTAAATTGAAGCATACTTGTTCCAATCCCAATGGCAATAACATCACCAATATCGTTATCATCAAAAGACATCATCGCAAAACCCACCATTTGTGCACAACAACCAGCAAGAGCAGCTCCTGCAGCTAATCCATCAAGTCCTAACATAATACCAATGGCTGCCGAAGAAATCGGTGCGGTAAGCGCCATCCCCATTAATATACCAACAACAATGGACATAAACAACGGTTGCAAAGAGACTCCTTCATTAATCAAACCACCAATCCAAGTAATCAATTGTGTCAAATAAGGTCCTACGAACTGCGTTACAATTCCTGCCACACAAATAGAAGTAAACGGAACTAATAAAATATCGATTGGTGTTTTACCTTGAATAAGACGCGTTACTTCAATTGCAGCTAGTACCGCAACATAAGCAGAAATAGGATTTCCTGCTTGAACATTTCCATTTTGGAAAGTCCCTGCTCCTATTGCTCCTGCAATGACAGCTGATATTAAATTTAAGCCTCTTGCTTCAATTGCATAGCCCATACCAATTCCAATTGCCGGACCCATTAAGTAACTTGCAATATTTCCCCATGTTACAAGTTCACCGATATTCATTACATTTCCTAATTGTTTTAAAATCGTTCCAATAATTAAACTTGCAAAGAAACCATAAGCCATCCCATTAAAGGTATTGACTACATAATTTCCTTTCCCTCTCCCTTTTGCCATTTCTTTTTCTCCTTATTTTTATATACAAAAAAACTGCCGAAGCAGTTTATTGGCTATTGGTGGAGCCAAGCGGGATCGAACCGCTGACCCCCTGCGTGCAAGGCAGGTGCTCTCCCAGCTGAGCTATGGCCCCAATTTTTAAATGGTCGGGAAGACAGGA
>ENA-OWOD01000968-OWOD01000968.1-gut-metagenome-genome-assembly--contig:-NODE-968-length-13981-cov-4.950662_pt1 | contig 13981 bp, 14 predicted proteins | sample MGYA00248256_ERZ651792 | MGnify/ENA primary metagenome ERZ651792 (study PRJEB26908, sample SAMEA4031714) | gut metagenome | biome: gut; feature: normal infant; material: stool | place: China | collected 2015...
TTAACAAAAAAATGGAATTCATGGGTAGATCGTCGTATGATTGATTGCTACTTAAATTTCTGTAGAGCTATTTTTACTCGCTATAAGGGAAAAGTAAAATATTGGCTAACATTTAATGAAATCAATAGTGCAACAACAGCAATGGGAGCATTTTTAGGACAAGGTATTTTAAATGAGATTAAAGAAATGGAATTTATGGATCAAGTAGATGTTCCTCAAAACCGTTTCCAAGGATTGCATCATCAATTTATAGCAAGTGCTTTAGCAGTAAAAATGGCACATGAAATTGATCCAAACTATCAAGTAGGATGTATGCAAATCATGGCCACAAGTTATGGCCTTACGTGCAATCCAAATGATCAAATTGAAAATCAACAAAAGAATCACCTAATGAACTGGTTCTGCAGTGATGTTCAATGTCGTGGTAAATATCCAAACTACATAAAGAGATATTTTAAAGAAAATAATATTGAAATTAAAATGGAAGAAGGAGACGAAGAAATTCTTGCAACTGGTCCAGTAGATTTCTATACATGTTCTTATTATATGTCAAACTGTCAAACTGCTGATAAATCAAAAGAAGGTGGAAAAGGAAATATCTTAGGTGGAGTTCCTAATCCATACTTAAAAGCATCTGACTGGGGATGGCAAATTGATCCAGTAGGTTTAAGATATTCACTAAATGAAATTTATGATCGTTATCAATTACCGATCTTTGTTGTAGAAAATGGGTTAGGGGCTTATGATACAATTGATGAAGATGGTAAAGTAAGAGATAGCTATCGTATTGATTATTTAAGAAGTCATATTGAACAAATGCATGAAGCTGTTTTAGATGGTGTTGATTTAAAAGGATATACACCTTGGGGATGTATTGATTTAGTTTCTGCTTCAACTGGAGAAATGGCAAAACGTTACGGATTTATCTTTGTAGAAAGATATGATGATGGTACAGGAGATTTTGCAAGAAGAAGAAAAGAATCTTTCTATTGGTATAAAAAAGTTATCGAAACAAATGGAGAAGATTTAAAATAATAGTAAAAGAGCTCAATTGAGCTCTTTTGTTACTTTGTTATAAAATTAATACCACGTGCATGCGAGGGGTAACTCTATAGCTTTAGCGTTAGGCAAAAAGCCTCCAGTGATAAACTAAAAATAGCTTAACAGCTAGAAATAGAAATCAAGAAGATAATATTTAGATAGATTTACTTCTTTTAGTAACAAACGACCATGTCATTTTCATCGACTTAATACCTAAATTTATTAGCGAAGATAGTTGTAATACGTTATAATCATTTTGTTTTTCATATATAAATTATATAACAAAAAAGAACAATGTTTCGGTTCCTACTGTTTCATTGTTCTTTTTTTGACTGTTTATTTTGTTACAACTCTAGCCAGTAAAGACGTTGGAGCTATCAGGCTTTAGTAAGTAAAGGCTTTGGGAGTACATACCGCGTCTTTTAGGCGTGTTTATTACTAGCGTGGTAAAGTATCTTTGTAATTAGAATAATCATTTTTTACAACATCAGCATAAGCTTTATAAGCATCTTCAAGTGTATTGTATGGTTCTTTTCCAGCTATGTATGATTTATATTGACTAGAATTACTACTACCGGTTGGAGCAATCGCTACATATGGTTTATAAGCACTACTTTTTTGTTTTCGAGCAGTCGTTGATGATGAAATGTAGAATTTTCCATCAGCTGTACTAATAATGACAGGGATTTGTTTGTTAGCACCGACTTTATCTGTATCAACTGAAGTCCAAAATAAATATCTTTCAGATTCTTTTCCTTTTTTTGCGTTTCCATAATGGGCCCATGTACCATGGTTTAATAAACTCTTATTTTCGATCTGTTCTTTTAATTTTGGAACCATTGTTGAACTATCACATTTCGAATCAATTTCAAAAAAAGTTTTATTTTCAAGGTCATTGTCTAATAAACCGCTATTATTTAATGCAATATGTAAACTCGATGAAAAATCAATAGTGGATTCTTCTGTCTTACTTCCAATTAAAAACAACAGTATTTTTTTCTTTATTGTATGAAATTTCACAAACACCACCGGCTTTAGGAATTCCTTTCCAGTTATCAGTGTCACTATCTAATTTCTTGTGCGTAATACCAGCAATAGTTATAGAATCAAAAGCTTGCTAATCATCTTTCTTTTGTGTAAGTTCTACTTCTCTTACAATATCTGTTTTATATCCTGTTTTTCCCATCGCGATGATATCTGTACAAGCAGCATGAACGTTGATGAGGTCACGCGATTCGCGATTTTCTTCAAGGTATCCTTGACAAGTTGGAATAGCGATAGCTGCAAGAATGGCGATAATCAGAAGAACTACTATTATTTATACAAGAGTAAATCCTTTATTTTTTCTTTCCATAGACACCCCTTCTTTAATGAGTGATCAATTTTACTTTATCATATTTTTATTAATTTGTGAGCATTTATGAGCTTTTTTTATTTCTTCTTCTAACACTTTTAAAAAATACTGTGCAGTTTTTGAAAGAACACGATATTTTTTCCAAATAAAGGCAAGTGATGAAGTGATTTGCGGCTCAAGGGGTCTAAAACACAAAGAACTTTCATTACTTGTATCAATGAGGTTTTTTAAAGAAATCACAGCTCCATTACATTCCTTTGTTAGAATACTGGCATTATAAATTAAGTTATAGGTTGCAATAATATGATATTTAGAAAAATAAGAATTGGCCCAGTTTTCTATTTGTTTATATTTTAATTCTTGTGAGGAACAAAGAAGAGGAACATCAATTAAATCTTGAGGAGTAATCGATTCTTTTAAAGCAAGAGGATGTTCTTTCTTTATGTAGATTCCCCATAAGTCTTGATAAGGTAAAGATAAATGATTGTATTTATAAATATTAGCAGGTTCAATAATCACCCCAAAATCAATTAAACCTTTTTCAAGACGATCTGTCACATCTTGTTCATTACCACTAAATAAATGGAATTGGATACGTGGATAATCTTCTTGTACACGTTGAATGGCTTTACAAATGATTTCGATGCCTAACGTTTCTTCACTGCCAATACAGACTTCACCACTTAAGGTTTCATCGAATAACATAATTTCACTTTCTGTTTTTTCAACCAAACTGACAATTTCTTCAGCACGTTGGCGAAGTAAAATACCTTCTTCCGTTAAAGTAATCTTACGATTACCACGAATGAAAAGCTGTTTTTGTAAATGATCTTCAAGTTCTTTCATCTGTCTTGATAAAGTTGGTTGGGTAACATGTAAGCTTTCTGCTGCTTTTAAAATTGTTTCCTCTCTTGCAATGGCAAGAAAATATTGTAAAAGTCTAAATTCCATGATTTCACATCCTTTGTTTTTATTTTAAAACTTCTTGTTATGCCTTACAAGTATAAAAATGTATTTATTATAGGTATTTGATAATACAAGGACAAAGAATTACAATAATAAAGGAAAGTGGTGAAAGCTATGAAAAAGGAAATCATTGAAGAGTTAATTATGAATTTAAAGGATGCTGGTTGTGATGAAAAGCTTATTACACAGTGTATCAAAAAATATAATAATGATGATTTAAAAATGCTTATTAAATCATTACAGTGTCATCGTTGTTGTTTGTTAGATAAATTACACGAAGAACAAAAGAAAATAGATTGTTTAGATTATTTGATTTATTCACTAAAGAAAAAAATGGAGGAAGAATAGAATGGAATTAGTTAAACAAGCTTATCTAAAAGGAGAAAGAGCTTTATTTAAAAGTCATGATTTAAAAGTAGAAGATAGTATTTTTGCTGATGGAGAATCGCCTTTAAAAGAAAGTGATCATATAGATATTAGTGGAAGTATTTTTAAGTGGAAATATCCACTATGGTATTGTAATCATATCAATGTAGAAAACAGTACTTTACTTGAAACGGCAAGATCAGGTATTTGGTATACTCATCATATTAATATTAAAGATAGTGTCATTGATGCTCCTAAGACTTTTAGAAGAGGAACACATATTTCTTTGGAAAATGTCAATATGGTCAATGCTCAAGAAACTTTATGGAAATGTCAAGATATTAAGTTACAAAATGTGGTTGCTAAAGGTGATTACTTTGGAATGAATAGTGAAAATATTGAAATTGATGGTTTGAATTTATCAGGAAATTATTGCTTTGATGGTGGTAAGAATATTACTGTTAGAAATTCAAAACTTGTTTCAAAAGATGCTTTTTGGAATTGTGAAAATGTAACGGTTTATGATTCAGTAATTATTGGTGAATATCTAGCATGGAATACGAAAAATATTACTTTTGTGAATTGCACAATTGAAAGTTTACAAGGATTATGTTATATCGAAGGATTAAAGATGGTAAATTGTAAATTAATTAATACCACTCTAGCTTTTGAATTCTGCAAAGATATTGATGCACAAATTGTAAGTCATATTGATAGTATTACAAATCCTATTTCTGGTAAAATTAGTGCACAGGGTATTGGTGAAATGATTATTGATGATCAAATTGTGGATCCAAGTCAAACAATGATTCAATTAAAGGAGATGTAAATATGTATGATTTTTCAAAGATAACCAATCGTTTTAATACAAATTCATATAAATGGGATGTAAAAGAAAATGAACTGCCTATGTGGGTAGCAGACATGGACTTTGAAACAGCACCTGCAATTATTGATGCTTTACATAAAAGAGTGGATCATAAAATCTTTGGTTATAATACGGTACCTGATGATTATTTTGAAGCTTATCAAAATTGGTGGGAAAGACGACATCATTTTTATATGAAAAAAGAATGGATGATGTTTGTCACGGGTGTTGTTCCTGCTATTTCTTCGGTAGTAAGAAAAGTGACAACAGTTGGTGAAAATGTCTTGATTATGTCACCGGTTTATAATATCTTTTATAATTCCATTTTAAATAATGGAAGACATGTTTTATCAAGTAATCTTGTTTTTGATGGTAAAGAATATCATATTGATTTTGAAGACTTAGAAAGAAAACTTGCTTTAAGTCAAACAACATTAATGATTTTCTGTAATCCTCATAATCCTATTGGAAAAATCTGGGATAAAGAATCTTTACAAAAAATTGGTGATTTGTGTGCGAAACATCACGTTATTGTTTTAAGTGATGAAATTCATTGTGATATTACGAATCCTCAAAAGGAATATATTCCTTTTGCTTCCGTTTCAAAAACAAATTTAGAAAATACAATTATGTGTATTGCCCCAACCAAAGCTTTTAATATGGCAGGAATGCAGACGGCATGTATTGTTGTAGCTAATGAGGTATTAAGACATAAAGTTAATCGTGGAATTAATACGGATGAAGTAGCGGAACCAAATAGTTTTGCAATTTGTGCAACAAAGGCAGCTTTTAATCAAAGTGAAGATTGGCTTAATGAATTAAACCAATATATTCAAAATAATAAAGATTATGCGATTTCATTCATTCAAAAAGAAATGAATGATGTTTATGTAATCCCTACAGAAGCGACATATCTTTTATGGATTGATTGTCATAAAGTATGTATGGATAGTGTTGAACTTACATCTTTTATAAGAGAAAAAACAGGACTTTACGTAAGTGATGGTCTTGAATATGGGGAAAATGGAAAAGCTTTTATTCGTATGAATGTTGCTTGTCCGTTTGAAAGATTAAAAGATGGCTTGAATCGTTTTAAAGAAGGAATTTATTTGTATCAAAAGGCTTTATGAAATAACATGATATTTTTGAAATAGAGCTAATGAGAAACCATGAGGCAAAGCTCAAATGAGACACCTCATGGTTTTATATTGTCTAAAAATCTACATGTCTGAGTTCGAAAAGTTTATCTAGGATATCATAGTTTTTCAAAGCTATATTCTTTATGTCTTCCAACTCCTTGTTTAGGGCCTGTATTTTTAAATCAATTTCATCTAGCGTTATATTGCAGTTTTCATTAAACGCCTGATAATCTTCATCTACAATCACTGTATATTTTTTCATGATTCATTTTCCTTTCTTTGACTGAGTATTATATTTCCCTGCTTGTTTACACACCACATTATGCGTCTTCTTAAGCGCTCAAAGTTTTTATATCCGTTCGCATTTCTTTTGATGGTCTTAATCGTTCGGTTTATATTTTCTATGCGCCCGTTATTGATAGTTGATTCACCGATGATCGTAAAAGAATAAATGATTTCATTTTTCCAACGGGAAAGAGTACCTGCGAAGTTCTTCATTTCATCACGGTCATTTTCTTTAAAATCCTTTATTAAATTTTCAAGGTTCTCTTTTGCGGTTTCGACTGTACTGTTTTTAAAGAACATATCGAGATCATATTTTAGATTGCATATTTCTTCAAAACCATTATCACATGAACAGATATGTTCATGGATATCATAAAAATTCATATATCGGTTGAATACCCTGTTGAACTTCTTATCGTTGTTTGGATTTAAAATATCAGAATCAGTTTTATAGAAAAGCCAGCTGAATTTTTTAAAGGCGTAATAGTTGATACATGCTTCTCTATAGATTGCTTCTTCATCAGGTTTCAGTTTTCTTTTTGTTTTTTCTTTCTGATAGGCATTTTTAGTAAGTGCATATTTTTTCATTGTTTCACATCTGATTGAATTAAATTTTTTTGAAAACTCCATAAGGAGGTGGAATCTGTCAATTGTCCTGATAGTATCGGGTAAGAATATTTTTGATATGTCGTGGTAGGATACCCACATATCGGATGACATATATTCAACATTTTTTCTTTCATCAAGAGGAACGCTATGAAAATAGGCCGATAACACATTTTTATGTCTTGATGGCAGGACATCGATGATCATCTTTGTTTCAAAATCAAAAAGTATGCAGAGATATTTGTTTCTGTCATCGGTTGGAACATATACTTCATCTATTGAAAGTACAGATGGCATGGGAAGCCTTGGTGTACTGATATATCTGTCAAATATGTTGATGACTGTATTGGTGGATATATGATATCTTTCACCAACACTTTTAAATGTTTCAAATGGCTTTTTAAGATCCTGCAGAACACTATAAACGGTAGCTGACGAGATCCTTTCCGTTCCAAAAGTAAAAGGATTGGATTCATAAAAAGTCTTGTTGCATGCAGGACATCTGTAACGTCGGGCATGATAATCAATGAAACAAGAGGAAGTGGAAACAACAGAATGTTTTATTTTCTTATCTATGTAATTGACAACTTTAGTTGTTCTGGTCTGGCAAACAGGGCAACGCTGTTCTCTGTTTATAAGTTTCAAGATAATATGGACACCATCTTTTCTATGGAAGATATCGTAATGTTCAATGATGTTACTATCAATACCAAATATTTTTAATACATCACTGTTGTGATCAGTGGACATAGTATTGGTATCAGGTTTCATAGAAATCACCAGCGCTATATAAAAATTTGTTCAAATTCATTTCAAAATCATCTCCTTCTGTTTATCTTTACTTAAATGATAATGAAAAGAACAGAAAAAAAGATAAAAGTTATGTTGGAAGAAAAATAAGCATATGATTTCTTCGGTTTATTTGACAGTATGAACGGTAATTTTGTTCAACGTTATAATATTTGTTGATCAGAAAAGATCTGTGAAAGTTATCCACAGAGAAATCAGGATCATCAAGACAGTCGATGATTTGAGAGAATGTAAAAGTAGAAAAAGGAATCATATCTTCAATAAGCAGAGCATGAGTTTTACCGCATGAAGCACAGATAATACGCTGAATGGAAACTTTGATTTTTCTTCCAAGAAAATCATAGAAGCGAGAATAGGAAGAATGCATATGCCAGTTATGACTGCCACAGGTGCATTCAATAGAAGATAAAGAAAATGAAGAAATGAGATCAGAATATAGTTTTCTGAATTTTATAAGAGCATCAAAATCATTTTTAGCTTTGGAAGTATTGAGTTTTATAGAGTAATCAGTTATTATAATCATGTCTTTTGACAGAGGATGATAAGTGACGTTTGGCGATGTTGGGTATCATCCTTTTTACTTTCTATATATTTAAATAATTATGACATGATATCAAAGTAATATAAAGCAAAAAAGCAGACCTCATGAAACAGAAGAGGTCTGTTTTTACTACATATATTAAAACCACAAGATTTTGAAAAGCAGTTTCAAATATCATGGCTTGAAATAAAACCTATCAAAACAAATAAATCCTTTTTTTTATTTTTTTGAAGAAAAAATGAAAAGAAGTGACGAATATACGAGTAGGAGGAAAAAGTATGGACAAAGAAAAGAATATTCCATTTTATAATGACCTATTATTTAAGTATTTCGTCTACAATAATGAAGACCAAGAGTGTATGTATTTATTAAAAACAATTATCGAAGCAGTAACGCCTTTAAGATGTAAAGAACTGTATGTAAAAAATACAGAATTACTTCTTAGTCATTATCGTGAAAAAAGAGCAGTTTTGGATGTAAGAGTAAAAACAAGTGAAGGAGAAACTGTCAATATTGAAATCCAAGTCTATGATGATTTTGAAAATGTCTTCAAGAGATTTCAATATTATGCCTGTAAAAATATTGCTATGCAGATAGAAGAAGGAGATGACTACAATCAACTCAAACCGTTTTATCAAATCGTACTCTATCATGAATATGATAAAGAACATCATGAATTGGTGAGAGAATTCAGTAATACAGGGAATAAATATCATGATAATCAAAGAAGTTTGATCTATATGTATTTTGTCTTTATGAAAGAAATTAATCGAATTATTGAAGAAAAGGGAGAAGATAACTTAAATGAATTAGAGGAGATTGTCAATTTAATTGAAAAAGGAAATGAATGTGATAGAATAAACCTGACAAAGGTGGGGAGAATCATGAAGAAAAAATATGATAAATTCATGGAAGATGACGACTTAAAAGATGAAGCACTAGCCATCGCAAAATTTCAAAGCCAACAAAAGGCAAAACAGCGAAATTATGAAAAAGTAGTGGAAGCGTTACAAAGTGCAGAAGAAGAAAAATCAAAAGCACTAGAAAAAGCAAAAAGTGCGGAAGAAGAGAAAATTAAGGCATTAGAAGAAAAAAGAGAAAAGATCAAAGTACAAGTCGTAAAATTCTATCAAAAGAAATACCCAAATGAAGATATAAGTTGGTTGGAAAATGTCACAGAGTAACAATATGATGAAATCTTAGAACTTCTTTTTGAAGATAAGAGCTTAGATGAAATAAAACAAGTAATAGGTAAGTAAGGTGCGAGAAATCGTACTTTTCTTTTTGTTTGTATTGAAAAATAAATTATATTTCTTTAATATATTTTTGAAGATAAAGGGGATAAGTTTAATGATAAAATTAATTGCGACAGACATGGATGGAACTTTTTTAGATTCATCTAAAAGATTTTCTATGGAGTTTTTTGATATTTTTGAGGAACTTAGAAAAAGAAAAATAAAATTTGTAATTGCATCGGGAAATCAATATTTCCGTTTGTATCAAAAATTTTTACCGATTTCTAATGAAATGTATTTCATAGGAGAAAATGGAAGTTATATTGCTAAGGGAGCAAACTTGATTGCGACAAATACGTTAAAAAAAGAACAAGTACAAGCGGTGATTCAATTAGTAGAATCCCATCCAGAATTGAATATGATTTTATGTGGGGTTAAAAGTGCTTATTGTTTAAATGAATTTAAACATTTAGAACCTGTGGTACGCACGTATTATTGTAATTACCAATTCGTAGAGAGTTATGATGATATTGATGATGAAATTATGAAGATTGCTATTTATGATCCAAATCATCAAATCATTCGTTATGCAGATGATATTGCTTGTGGTTTAGATAAAGGTGTTAAAGCAACAACTTCTGGTAATGAATGGATTGATATTCAAAACGAAGATATTAATAAAGGTGTTGCTATAAAACTCTTACAAAGAGAATTGGATATTAAACCAGAAGAATGTATGGCTTTTGGTGATCAAATGAATGATTATACTTTATTAAAATCTGTTAAATATAGTTATGCCATGGCTAATGCAGTACCACGGATTAAAGATATTGCTTATGGTATTGCAAAAAGTAATGATCATCAAGGTGTATTAGAAGTTATAAAAAAAGAAGTTTTGAGTCAAAAATAAAGTGTAAACTCTTACATTGAAAATTGTTTTTGACATATTAAAATAAATAATGACAATTGAAATTATTGTGATATAATGAGGAAGTTATTGAAGGGAGAGTAGCGTATGAATATTAGAAATATAGCGATTATTGCCCATGTAGACCATGGAAAAACAACATTAGTAGATCAATTATTAAAGCTATCTGGAACATTAGAAGACCGTGAACAAATCAACGAACGTGCTATGGATAGCAATGCCCTTGAAAGAGAAAGAGGAATTACAATTCTTGCTAAAAATACAGCAATTAATTATAAAGATTATCGAATCAATATCATGGACACACCAGGTCATGCTGACTTTGGTGGAGAAGTAGAACGTATCATGAACATGGTAGATGGTGTTTTATTAGTAGTAGATGCTTATGAAGGAACAATGCCACAAACACGTTTCGTATTAAAGAAAGCATTAGCTGCTAAAGTAAAACCAATCGTTGTTATTAATAAAGTCGATAGACCTGTAACACGTATTGATGAAGTTATGGATGAAGTTTTAGAATTATTTATGGAATTAGGTGCTGATGATGACCAATTAGAATTCCCAACAATCTATACTTCAGCTTTACAAGGAACATCAAGTTTAGATCCTGATATTTCAACACAAGTACCAAATATGGATTGTTTATTTGATATGATTATCAAAGAAATTCCTGAACCATTAGTTGATGTAGATGGACCATTACAATTCCAACCAGCCTTATTAGATTATAATGATTATGTAGGACGTATTGGAATTGGACGTATTCAAAGAGGTAAAATTCATGTTAATGAATCTGTAACTTGTGTAAGAGCTGATGGAAGTCATACACAATTTAGAATTCAAAAACTTTATGGATTTATTGGTTTACACCGTATTGAAATTGAAGAAGCCAGTGCAGGAGATATCGTTGCCATTGCTGGTCTTGCTGATATCGGTGTAGGTGAAACTGTTTGTACAACAGGTCAAGAAGAAGCTTTACCATTATTACATGTCGATGAACCAACAATTCAAATGGTTTTTGGTACAAATACCTCACCATTTGCTGGACAAGATGGTAAATTTGTGACAGCAAGACAAATTGAAGAAAGATTATTTAAAGAAACAAATAGAGATGTATCTTTAAAAATTGAAAGAATCCAAAATAAAGAAGAATGGATCGTTTCTGGACGTGGAGAATTACATCTATCTATCTTAATTGAAAATATGAGACGTGAAGGTTATGAATTACAAGTTTCTAAACCTAAAGCGATCATGAAAGAAATCGATGGTGTTGTTTGTGAACCATATGAAGAAGTAACAATTGAAGCACCTGATGATTGTATTGGAGCTGTTATTGAATCACTTGGATATCGTCGAGGTGTCTTAGAAACAATGGATTCTCGTGATGGACAAACACGTGTTGTTTATACAATTCCATCAAGAGGTTTATTTGGATTTATGACAAATTTCTTAACAATGACAAAAGGATATGGAATTATTTCTCACTCATTCATTGACTATCGTCCAATGGAAGGTGAAACAGTTGGTAAGAGAAACTTAGGTGTTTTAATCTCAATTGATAGTGGACAAACAACAGCTTATTCACTTGGAAGTGTTGAAGACCGTGGAGTAATGTTTGTTGGTCCTGGTGTTGACGTATATGAAGGTATGATCGTTGGTGAACACAGTAGAGATAATGATTTAACAGTTAATGTTACTAAAGGAAAACAAATGACAAATACTCGTTCATCATCAAAAGATTCAACAGTTGTTTTAAAAAGACCTCGTCAATTTAATCTAGAATCTTGTTTAGATTATATTAATGAAGATGAACTTGTTGAAGTAACACCTGAAAATATTCGTTTAAGAAAACGCTATTTAACTGAAAACGAAAGAAGACAACAATATAGAAAAAATAATGCATAAGAGCTCTTTTAGAGCTCTTTTTTTTAAATTTGACACTAATTTGTGTAATATAGTTTTGAGGATTTACTTCAGTAAGTTCATCGATTAAGCTTTCATCATAAGCAATATCATCTAATATGAGATGATTTTTTTTAGCATAATCTAAAAAGAGATGATAAGATTGATAAGATGTTTCATAAGTTCCTTTATGATAAACAACTAAATAATTACCAGATGGAATGATATCATAATTTTCATTTTCTAACTGATTATCTAAAATTGTGTAATAATATTGATAAAAAGTTTTCTTTCTATCAGAGGCTAACATCTTCTTCCATTCAACTATCCCACTAATAGCGTGATCTAAGGAATGGTTTTGTTGTCTTCTGTATTTAATATGTTCTCCTAAAATTTTATATTGTGTGATTTCGTTACTGTTAAAAGAAATGTGTTCGCTTTTAATAATTTTTATTTCATCTCGATATTCGACATAAACCATATTTGTCATGATTTGCTTTGGTAATGAGTTGACACTTGGTTTCCATCATGTTAATCATTTTATAATATGTTGATTGAATGCTTTATACCAAGTGATTTATGCAATGATTAGTGATTGTGTTGAAGTAGATTGTTTGATAAACGATGTTAGAAAAGATGGTATTTTCTATTCAATGGCAACTGTTTCACAAAAAATAGCCGCTGCTATAGGGGTTAGTATTTTAGGGAATTGTATGGATTGGATAGGTTATAATGGTCAAAAGGCTACACAAACTTTATATACACAACATGGAATTGCTGTTTTATTTATAGGAGTTACCTGTGTTTGTTTACTTATTTCGATTATTTGTATGATAACAAATCCTCTTACGAAAAAAAGATATCAAGATGTTTTAGAAGCTTTAAAAAAGAAAGAACATGGTTATAAAATTAATATTGAGGAATTTAAAGATTTATTAATAATAAAGAAAAAAAAGGTAGGTTTTGAATAAAAACCTATCTTTTCTTTATAAAATGAAAAACATCAAGTATAATAAATTTAAAGAAAGTAGGCGATAGAATGTTAGCAGGTATAGAAGTAAACTTCTCTTTAATTGTGAATATTATTCGTACACTGATTGATTTGTTGTTAGTGTGGTATATTTTATATTTAGGAATTAGTATGTTTAAACAAAATATGAGAACAATGCAGCTGTTTAAAGGGGTTCTTATTATTTTACTTATTAAATTAGTCACAAGTGTTTTAGGACTTTCAACAATGTCTTATTTAGTGGATACGGTTTTAACGTGGGGTATTATTGCCATCATTGTTATTTTCCAACCAGAAATTCGTTCTTTACTTGAAAAAATGGGACAAACGAAAAGAGAGTATCATATGGATCATTTATCTAATGATCAAAAGGAACATATGCTCGATGAAATTGTTGATTCAGTTACAAAGCTTTCGGAAACTCAAACAGGAGCTTTGATAACTTTTGAAAGAGGACAATCATTAATTGATTACATTAATACGGGTACTAAAATTAATGCAGATATTAAATCTGAATTATTTAATACGATATTTTGGGAAGGAACACCTTTACATGATGGGGCTGTCATTATTAGAGATGATCGTGTTGTTTGCGCAGCGGCCTTTTTCCCGCCAACTCAACGTGATCTTTCACCGATTTATGGGGCAAGACACCGTGCGGCTTTAGGAATTAGTGAAATCACCGATTCTCTTACAATTGTTGTTTCTGAAGAAACGGGAACGATTTCTTTTGCTATTAAAGGGGAACTTATTAAAATTCCAAGAAAAGAATTAAGAGCAAGTCTTGTTAATGAACTAGAATGGTTTAAATCAGAAGATGAGGATGGTGATGATGATGAGTAAAAAAGATCAAGAACATCGTGATTCAACAACTGATTTTTTCTTAAAATTTATTTCGAAAGAAAAAGAAAACCCAGAAAAACTAGAAGAA
>ENA-OWOD01000969-OWOD01000969.1-gut-metagenome-genome-assembly--contig:-NODE-969-length-13943-cov-3.402784_pt1 | contig 13943 bp, 24 predicted proteins | sample MGYA00248256_ERZ651792 | MGnify/ENA primary metagenome ERZ651792 (study PRJEB26908, sample SAMEA4031714) | gut metagenome | biome: gut; feature: normal infant; material: stool | place: China | collected 2015...
CATATCTGGATATTCTTTTTTTAGCGTTACTAACAAGTAACTGAATAATTCTTGTTGAGGATCCATAACACACCTCATTTCATTAATTTCTTTAAGTCTCTTTTGAAGATTTCTTTTTGAATGTTGAAAGATGGCCGTACAAAAGGTTGGGCCGCCATACATCGTGTCCCATATTCCGGATAAGATGCATAGCTGGTTGTTGGCTCAACTGTTACAGTCAAATTAGAATCTGTAAATGCACTTCTAATACTTCTTTTAGTTGCACCGGTTGAGTATCCTTTGACAAAGACCGCATTTCTTGTCATTCGCGATTGCAAATCCGCACCATTTTTCTTAACAACAGTTCTAGCATCATCAAGAGTTGCATTTTTCTTTAGTTTGGCTTCTAATTCTTTAATGCCTGTAATATTTATACCTCTACCCATTTTGCACCTCATGAACGATAAACGACTGTTTATTTCTAAGCTTTCTAGAATAATCCGTTTGATAAATTTTATCATTGATTCTAATTAAATCATATGATTCATCGTAATGATTTTGTATATGGATGGTCTTACTTCCTTGCTTGATAGAGCCATAAACAACTCGCATTGTTTCAGTTCTTGTATCTATGACAGAAGCCATTGCACAAGTTTCTTTTGTTGTATCCTCTCCATAGTCTCCAGTAGTAGGATTGTATTCGCCTTGTATAACTTTTTGAAAATAAATAGGAGTGTCATATCTCATAAGAATTTGACAACTCCTTTTACTTCGTTCTTTTTATTTTTCCAAGCTTCTATATCATTTAGATACCCCTTGAAATCATTGTCACTGAATGACATGGTTTCTCCTTCAACCGAATGACTTGTGACTCCTTCAGAACCAATCTTGTTATATCTAACAATTGAAACTTCAGTAACGATATATTCTAATTCAGTTGGTACTTCTTCAACATCCAATAGTGTTTTTAAACGATTAGTAGTAAGACGAATAATCACATCTAATGTTTTGTTATACTTTTCATCAGAAAAGCCTAACAACGCTGTTACATCATCAATGATTGCCATAACTATTCACTTTTAGCTTTTTTAGTTGTTTTCTTAGTCGTTTGCTTTTCATCTTCTACTTTATCATTTTCTTCAATGTTTTTTTCTTCATCCTCAATATAAGTGATGAGTGGCGTTTCTAGTTTGTTTTTTGATGTTGCTAATTCAATGATACGTTCCCTAGATGGTTCAAAGCCATCTCTAGGGTACACATCACCAGTATCATAAATATGATCATCATCTGTTAAATCAGAAAATCTTTTAATAGCAACATACATTATGCAGCTTCTCCTGGAGTGATTGTTCCTTTGAATACGCCATCAACATATTCAACGAAGAATTTAACACCACACATTAATAATGTTTCAATTGTTGCATTGTCTGTTTTAGAAGTATGAACCATACCTACTAGACCTGTTGTATCGCTTGTTAAACCAAATGTATCAGCAACATCGCCATTGTTTGTTGGAATATAAGCACCCGCAATGTTTTCTTTGGCAGTACCATATACTGTACCTTTTTCTAATTCAGGTGAAACGATGACATCACCTAAACCTAAGAAATTCTTTAAATATGTGAATCCATATGCAGTTTGTAAAGTAATTTCTTTTGAACCTAAATATTCAGCAATATCATCTGTAGATACAAAATAAATAGGTGTAACTGTTTCATCTTTATAATGTTTAACTAATTCTCCCCACACTGCAGATAAGGCAGATTGTAAAGTTTTACCAGTAGCAGTACCAGTACCTTCTTTTAATGTAGAATAGAAAGTCTTTTTGATTTGTCCTTGAATGACACCGACCATTTTTTCATCAGTTTGATTGATAGCAATATTACGTCCTGAACGTTGAATTGCTTCTGCAGTAGTTGATTTACGATATTTTTCTAATACTAGGTCAATATCTTGGACTTTCTTTCTAGTTACTTTAGTTAAACCGATTGTTTCACCTTCTCCAACTTGAGGAGCAACTGTACCAACCTCCATTTTATAGATTTTGATTGTTGTTCCTGAAGACATTGGTGTTAATTCAGTAACCCCTAATAAATCTTGTAATTCATTGATATTTGAACTGATTCTAGAAGTATAATCGATAGAAATACCTGGTTCTAAATCAGTTGTAACTGTTGTATTTGTTGGTGCAGCAAATAATTGTAAATTGAATTGTTTTCTCATATAGTTTTCTCCTTTTTTATCTAAATAATTCAGGATGTTCAGCCATTGCTTTTTGACGTTCAGTTCTATTTTTAATTTTTAGAATATCTTCTTTTGTCAACTCTTTTGAACCATCCTTTAATCGAGGTGTTTTTCCTCTTAAAGCTTCAGCTACTGCTTTTTGAACAGCATCATTGAAGTTTTTAACAAAGTTTTCTACATTTGCCTTTGTTGTTTCAGCATCTTCTGCTACTAGATTTACTAATAATTCATCATTAACAACGATTTTCGAATCGTTTAAGATTCCTCTGGCAACCTTTGTCATTGCTCCAATAGCTTTTTCTTTCTCATAACCAGCGATTTTCTTTTGGAGTTCTTCCATTTCATGTTTTCTTTTTTCTTCTTCGGTCATGTTTTTTAATCGTTCAGCTTCTGCAGCTTTTGCGCTTTTTTCTTTTTGTCTTTTTTCCCATTCAGCAAATTTTCGATTGATGATGTTGTTTACATCTTCGTCAGTGTATTTTTTGTCATCATTTCCACCATCTCCTGATTTGTCTTCAGGATCATCGTTGCCTGGTTCACCATCTCCGCCTTCTTCAGCGAATAACTGTAAATTTAAGTTTCTTTTATGGGATAATAATTTTTCTAATTCTTTTTTCATTTTTATTTCTCCTATCCGTATCTTTTAGAGAGTTACACGCCTGCTCTTTTCCGTAGCTTAAAATTTCCACGCCTGACTCATCCATATCTTTTAATGTCGTAAATGCTTGGACAAAATAAAAAGCACTCATTGTAGTGCTATTCTTTGATTTCTAATTGTACATAATCAGGGTAAGTATGACTTACCTCTCTACATCCAATTACAAAGCCATTAACTAATGTAATTGCTTTACATGTTGGATGATATATACCTATATATCCTTCTCCTTTTTCTAGAGAAACGTTTATTTTGTTTGATGTCAATTCTTCCAAACTATAGCAAAGCGTTTGTAAGAGTGTGGAAATTGCAGAACATACAATATCTTCACCACATATGTTGTAATTTGCATGACCAACACATTTAACTGCTATATGTTCTTTAGAGATTCCAACTGTAATTTTAATCATATAAATTCCTCTTTTAGAAAATAAAAAAGCAATCAACCTCGATTGCCATATTTCTTCTTATTCCGTTCTAATGATTTGGTTTTGGATTTAGGTGGTGGTACGTAGCAGTCATATTTTTCATGACGGATATGCCCACAAATCATGCACATATATTGTATTTTCTTAACGACAACTTGTCTTTCCTTATCAAAATATTGAACTGTTCTGCATTCAAATTCTTGATGATAGTGAGGTCGTAATCCTTTGGCCACACATTTTCCTCCTTTCTTAAAATCATGTGAAAAATTATTAGAATTTTTTTGAAATAAAAATCACTATGCTTAATATGAAACTCAATGCATAAAGTGTTAATTCAATAAATAGTGGAAATAATACAATCCACCATGACCAGGTAATAAGTCCTAAAAATTTTGCAATAACAAATATAATTAACAATGCTTTTAACATCCCATAACTCCTTTCTATTTTTTACAAAAAGAAAAGCAAGTCATTTAAACTTGCTCATTAAATACATTTTGTTTCTTTAACTGCTTTTTCTAATTTTGGAAAAATAGTTGCTATATAATTAACAACATCTTCATTATGAAATTGATATCCAAACTCAATTCCTGCTTCATACATAAAAGCATGAACTAATTCATGTCTTAACGATGTATTGATCATAACATCATCCTTATGCAAAAATATCTTTTTTTCTATGTAATCAACATATGCATCAGCATTATTTTTAAGCATGCATGAATCTTTTTCATCCAGCTTTTCAATTTCATAAGTTGTTCCTAAAATATTAACTTCCATGCCTACTCCTTAATTTTGAAAAAATAAAAACCGACTATTTGTCGGCTTACATCCAAGGTCTATTCCAAAAAGAAGGCCTTATTTTTTTGTCTTGTTCTTCATCAAGAATTGCTACTATGTCTTCCTCTGTATAATAAGGAGCAGCTTTTTTAAAATCTTCAATATGCTTTATAAATTCTTCTTTGCTTCCTATAACTTTAATATGAAATTGGTATTTATCGTAATCAATCATTTATCTTTACCTCCACTATTAAAGTGTATTTATCTTTTTCTTTTTTTACTTCACATATATTGTAGCACACACCTCTTTTAAACAAAACCTCATCTTGATTTTTATAACTTTCTTTTGCTAATGGTTCAATATACAATGCGCCTTTATAACCTTTTGGAATTTTCATAACAAGATTTACATCTCTTAATTTATAATCAAAGTTTTTAAATGATGTAGACAAATATCCTTTCTCTGTTTTCGTAGTACCTTTTAAACTAAACATGTCATTATCAGAAACATTTCTTTTATTTAGTAGAACTTTACTATCTATTTTTCGATATAAAATTAAATCATCTGGAATCTTTCCTTTACTTAGTGCACGATCTAACATTGCTATTTCCTTTTTGAATTTTCTTTCACGTCCAGTATTTAAAGCAAAATTAATTTGCATAGCAAGATTGCCAGTATATCTTGTAAGAATTTCTTTTTCACTTTTAGATAAAGATGCAATTTGTTTTTTTAAATCATTTTTTACATCTGAAATCTTTTTATATTCATCCAATCTCAAACTGTGTTTTCCATTTGCAAGTCCATCAAGCCATTCATTATAGATTTTTCTATCCATATGAGGGCCTGTTGAACAATGACAATTTGGATGCATTGGCGGAGCGTTGTCTCCAATGTTCATCCAATTTATTGGAAAAACCTTGCCATCTAACGCTTTGCAAGTATCACACGCATCGCCGATTCCACATGTTATATATTCATATTCATCAAATCCATTTGCTTCGTATGATTTTTGTTGTGCGGCAATTTGAACTCTAGCAAGTTCAGTCCTCATTAATCGTTGCGCATCACTAATTTTAACATTGAAACGTTTTCGTAATAGTCTGGCTAACTCATTAGGATTTTTTCCTTGGATAAGTCCTGATGCTAGCAAACTCTCAAGATCATGTTTAAGCAAATCTTGATGCATCCATATTCTATCGCTATATGTTGCATTATGAAAAGATGCATTGACAATAGAGTGAGCAGTATCAGCGTTATCTAAAATTGTTGATCCTAAAATGCCTGCCTGTCTTTGAATTTCATCAAGTGTTCTATTTTCAAGAAGATTATCCATATATTTTTCTAATTCATCATGGCCACTTACTAAAGCCAAACCAATATTGGCTTTTAACAACTCAAGTCTGTTGACTTTCATTGTTAAGTTGTAAAGCTTCATTTCATCATTTGCTTGTTGTGAAAAGTTTTTTTCTTCTACATACTGTTTAGCTTTTCTTGAATAAACTTCCATATCCAAATTAGAAGCTCTTTTTTTAGCTTCGGCCATTGTGATACCAGTATCCTTTGCATATTTAGCGTAGAAGTTATTGATTTCAGATTGTACTTCATCCATCATTCTTTGATAGATTTCTATAATCTTCTTATCATATTTTTTTTCATCTTTGATATTCTTCAAGCGTTGTTTTTCTTCTCTTAAACGCCAATATTCGGCACTATTCATCTATTGATTAAACATCCTTTTATCAACAATAGATTCTTTAGAAGCTTCATCTTCTAGCTTGATTTTTTCTTTTTCTTTTTGAACATCTTCAACGATTGAAAGAGAAGATAATTGAGTATCTTTAGAAACAACTCCTTCTAAGTTTTGAGCAATTTGAGTTTCTTCAAGTACATTTGCTGGATAGTTTTGACTGAACTTATAAGTAATGTCAACCCATTTATCTTCGTGAATTGTGTTGATTGGGTTGCTGAAAATAAGTTTATATCTTCTATCCAAAGCACCAGTAAACTTTCTTTCTTTTGTCTTGGCCAAATTAGACATAGAAAGCAACTTATACTTAAGTGCTATTCCTGATATTGTTCCAAAGTTTTCATCCTCAATATTGGGTGTCATAGACATTTGAAAAATCAATCTTTCTAGCCGGTTGATAAGGTTTTCCTGTGAGCCATCCGCATTAGGCTTTTCAAGAAATCCTACATCAACCGTATTCGATTCTTCATCAAAATTAATGATCCTGTTATTTCTAATATGAATAATTCCGTCTTTGTCAACTTTTGCACCAATGATTTTTAGATATGCATCTGCAAAGTAGTCTACATCATTTGCCTTTTCACTTATTGCTTTGTTATAGGCATTGATCATTGACCATGTACTTTCAAAAGCGCTCATGCGTTCAGCATTTTCTACATACTCAGTAACTGGAACACCATCAAATCCATGAAGTGAACCTTCGCCAACAAAATGCATACCACTCTTATTGCTAAATTCATAAACATAAGAATCATCACTCAAATAGCCATGCATTGTTCCATTTGAATCATAATAATATGTGACAAAGTATCTTGGCTCTGGAACAACAGAATCATCATATACGATAAACCCCTTGGTCGGCTCAATGTACTTAATACCTACTTTTGCATCTTCATTGATAAAATACATTTCATAACACTTACCATAAATGCTGCAGTTTTTTGAAATCTCAGCATTGTTATCATCCTGATGGTTCCTTTTATCCAATTCATTAATGTAAGTAGCAATCTCTTCATCTGTTGATGATACTTTGATTGGAATACCAATAAAAAAACCGTTAAACGTATCAACTATGTATTTAGCAAAGTTTACGATTATACGGTTATCTGGTTTGTATTGTGGTTTATCCTGGTACATCATAATTGGATAAAAGCCTTCATATCCATCTTTTAATTTTTTATATCTTGAACCATTTAACTGCTGGTGCTTAGCGATATATTTATTCAAATGTTTAATATCCATTGTTTCATCATCAGAAATAGTGAAAATCTCATCTTTTGCAATTACCTCTAATGTCTTCATTAAATACCTCCTTCCAAGTCCATATTCAATCCTGAGCCTTTTAAAATTGTGTAGATAAAATATCTGATTGCGTCCATTGCATGGTCATTTTGCTTGATAGGTGCATCTTCTCCTCTTGCGCTTGCTTTAGGATCCCATGCATAAACAGAAAATTCCTTAATTGTATTCTTACATTTGCTAAAAAACTTAATTTTGCATTGATTGAGCATTGTGCTTACCAATCTAATACCATTTGATACATCGTTCTTAGCTTTTTTAACTCTAAATCCTCTTTTCTTTAATTCAGCAATAAATGATGCTGCAGAGGGATCTACGACAATTTGAAATATTTCTTTTCCATCAAGAAACCCAACCAAATCATCCGCATATTCACTATCAGTTTTTTGAACTTTCCTGTCACGTCCTGAATAGTAGTATTCATTAACGCAGTACCAAATGCCATCAGTTCCTTTATTCCAAAGCAAAAAGACCATGGCGTTTTGAGTACCATAGTCACAACTGACATATCTATAGTTTTTGTTATCAATCAAGCAATCACAGTCATCAACAATATGCTTTTCTTTGTTGAACATATCGTAAATGATACCTTCAGCAACAGTCCAAAGACCTTTGATGTACCTGTCATAGAAAACACCACTCCATTGACTTTTATATCTTTGCTTGATTTTCTCACTTAAAGAAAGATTGTCATCCATTGTAAAATGCAAATAAATGATGTTCTTTTCTTTTGCTTTATCAATCCAATTAACTTTAAACCAATGAAATGGTCCGTCAGGGTTGCAGTTGAACCACCACTTCGAACCTTCAACCGAACAACGAGCAGTTGCTTGGTTAACAAATGATTCTGGCATCAAAGCCACTTCATCAAAGAAACATCCTGCAAGTGTGATACCTTGAATCAAATCTTGAGAGCTTTCATCTTTACCACCAAAGACATAAAAGTAATTGGTTACACCTTTTTTAGTAATTTCAACCATGTTATCAGCTCGATGATCTTTCAGTTTATATCCCCTCGACCAAAGCATCAGTTTTAAAATATTCAAAACATTACGTCTAAAAGAACCGATCGTTTTACCACACATTCCAAAGTTGCATTCAGTAAAATTAGACATTGCCCATATCACGTAAGAAAGAGACATTGAAACTGTCTTTCCTGATCTAATTGAACCATCTGCTATAATTCCATCTTTATCTTTTACTGGTGAATTATCAATCCACCAATTCAAGACTTTACGCTGTTTTTTACTAAAGGGTTTGAATTTGAATACAGCTCTACTCTTCTTCATCTTCCCAATCCTCTTTAGCACTGGCGTTTAATGCATCTAAGAAACCATCATCCTCAATTTCTTCTTTTTCATCATCAATAGCAATCTTTCTTGTTTGTGCCTTAATTAAATCAATCTTAGCTCTTTGTTCTTCGGTTGCTAAATTCATGTGTTTGGATAACCAATCAAGTGCCTTCATCCTATCGGATAATTTGATACTTGCACCATCTTTTCCTTTTTTGACTTCGCTTAGAATAGTTCCATCAACATATGCCGATTCTTTAAATCTAACAGTATTGATGGTTTGCTTTAGAATTTCATCTTCACCAGTTTTTGGATTTTTAGCAATTACTGGTCCAAAAGCACCCATGACTGGTACTTCTTCTCTACCGTATTCCAAATAATCGTTTATATCAGCAAAGGCGATATCGATATATTTTTGAACTATGTCATGTGGATCAAGAAGAGCATCTTCATAAAGTTCTTTTTTTAGACGATTTATTTCTTCAATTACTGCAGGTTCTTTTGACCAACGAGAAGCCATCACACAAGCACTGTTGTATGGAGTGCTTGGCTTTACTTTTTGATAGGCTTTGACCTTGTTGTGATACTTTAAATAATAAATACAAAAAAGCTGACGTTCTTCATCCAGCTCACTTGATTCTACTATTTCTTCCGCTATTTTTTTGCATTCTTTTTTGGTGTGCACACTTTTATTTTGGTGTGCACCCTTTTTCTTCTTTTTTGACCATTCGTACCGACGGCTCCATGACTTAACTGTGTTGATTGTTGTGTCATACTTTTTAGCAATTTCTTTCTGTTTCATCCCAGCAAGATAATCTTCATAGGCTAACTCGTATTTCTCTTTCAAGCCATATCACCACCTCCAAAAAACGATTTATATGTATAATAAAAGCATTTGAGCTTCTTATTCTAAATAATTACGAAAAAAAGCCCTAGAGAATAGAGCTTTTAACAAAGATTTACCATTTAGAACGAAATGTTGTGTGTGATTAAAAAAGTTCTTTTTCTTTTCTCTTAAAACCACAATAGCATAATAACATGGAAATTAGGGTTCATACTAGGTCCAAATTGGGTCCAATTAGGGCTCACTTTGGGTTCATTTTGGGTCCAAATTGGGTCCACTTTTAATAAAAAATTATCATTAGTGATAAAAAACGCAATAAAAAAGACTGCAATGTATTTTAAACATCGCAGCCATAAATAAACAGTTTATGTAATTTATTTATTCAATATGTATCTATTGAAGAAATTATCGAAAGCGTATTTTGGTATTGTATATACCTTTTTGAAAATAAATCTTTCAAATCTAGCTAAATCAAACTGAGCAGTTAAAGATGAACTATCAAACTTTATATTTTGTAAACTTGTAAATAAAGCCGCTCTATAGTTTGAAGGGTTAATTTCATCACACGCTAATTTATTTTCTTCAACAAGTCTAAGACTTTCGTATTTCTTTTTATCCTTTAAATATTCGTTCACTTTAAAATTAGGAGTAATGCCTTTTTTTAAGCAATCTTCATTAAATACTAGAATATACACAATATTATTTCTTGAATAATCTATATGTTTATTTATTATTTCTAAAAATATGAATAAACTATTGTAAATTTTATTAACAATTCCTATATTTTCTTCTGTATCGATAACTCCGTTTTTAAATTCCACAAAATACCAAGTATCACCAATCTGAAATAATGCATCATTAGATAAAGGCATCTTACAAGGACCTTTATCTAAACGACTCAAATAGTATGATTTTACTTTATCAAAATTTATTACTTGTTTTTCAAGAAATGACATTTCTTCGTGTTTACTACCATCACGAGAGGTTTCTCTTAATGTAGAATATTCTAATCCAAATGTATCTAAGATAGTTTTTTCATCTGGCTGTTTTGTACTATCTATTTCCATAAATTATTTTTTCCAATTCTTTTAAAGGTTCCGCAAGTTTTTTATAAATTTTATCAGTATTTCTTGTAACATCTTCAAAAACTGCCATATTTTCTTCGTTTAAATCACTTAAATAATATTTACATTTATTTGCAATTTCATACTTTGCAGAATATGCTTCGATTGCACTAATGAAATATGGACTATGTGATGTTAAAACTATATTTAGATTAAATTCTTTTTGAATTAAAACCAACATCTCAGCAAAAATTATTTGCCATTTTGGATGAAGATGAATTTCAGGTTCATCTAGTACAATCATAGAATTATCAGAAATGTCATGATTTTCAATCAATTTTAAAATTATCGCTAAAGCTTTGATACCTGTAGATAGATTTTCTAATTCAATTTCCTGATTTGATGCAGATTCTAAAAATACAAATTTATTATCTTTTTCTAAAAAATCACCCTGTGTAAGTTGAAGCAATTTATTTTTAAATTCGTCCAGTCTTTCAGTTAGAAGTGCATCACCGATTAAATCATTTGTTGAAGTTTTAGAAAGAGATTTATTTAATTTAATTTCTAAAAAATCAGCGTGTTTTAAACTTTCGTTTCTGACAAAAATCATATCCATAGCTCTTTCAGAAATATGGCGTTTCCTAAATTTAAATCTATTATTCAAATCATCTAAAACAAAAGGATTATCTATATAAAAGCATTCATTTTTAATATCAATATATTCTTCTACCATCACATGCCTATCTTCTATTTCGGATAATTTTATATGTTGATCTTTTATTTTCAAATCAATATACATACTATTTTCGTTTGATAAACTTAAAAATTGGTTAGAAAATTCAGTTTCAAAATATTTTTCAACAACTAAAGACAGCAATGTTTCTTCCTTGAAAGAAAGATATTTTTTTAAAATACCGATATTACTGTCATCTAAATCATATTTTACTTGTAAATCAAACTTTTCAATATCATTTTCGTTACTTTGACTAATATCATTAATTTTTTTGATTATTTCATTTATTTGTAATTCACTATCTTCATCATCAAAAGCTTCAAAAAGTTCTCTTCTAAATTTATTTGAGGAAGATAAAATAGTCCCTACAGATTTTCTTCTTTCTTCTTTTACTTTAAAATCTATATCATGAAAAGCAGAATATATACTATAAAGAACTTTACCAACCGTACTCTTACCAGTGTTGTTTTCACCTGCAATTACTGTAATTCCATTTATTTCTATATCGGCATTTGCAATTTTAGCAAAATTTTCTATGTGAAGTTTCATGATCAAACTCCTTTCTTTTTATATTCATATAATACAATATACTTATTAATTATTATGTCAAATTATACTAAAAATTATGTGATCTTATTTCTTGTTTTGTCTTATATTGTCTCATATCGCTTCATATTGTATCACAGACACATGAGCAAAAGGAATACAAAAGCACAAAAAACACCATAATTTTGATGTTTTTATAATAAAAAATGTGCAAATTTTATTATTTATCGCCTATCATTTCATAAAAAATATTATTCAATTTTTCAAGTGATGGGCGGTGTTCCATGTCAAGATATTTAGCCAACTCTAAACATGCTTTTGGAAACTCTCTTTTGTAAGTTGAAACACTTATACAGTATGATTCATCAAGCGTTCTAATCATTTCAGAATATCCTCTTGAACATACATACGTTCTAATGATGTTTCTATGCCCTGCATTGAGTAAATAGAGCAATGGCATAAATCTATCCAGTTCTTGATTAAATAGCGCCACACGCTTATTTAGAAGTTCTCTACGCAACATGTTAGAAGTGATTTGTTCTCCTTTAGGTTTTGAAAAACCTCCTGGCATTTCATCACTGTATTTTATAGATTGAGGACTTGGGATGTCCTCTATTTCAAAACTCAAAGAAAACTTTTCTAGATTGATTTTTCTCAGCTCTTTTAGATAATCCTTAACTTCTTTGATTGTTTCTTTTTCTTCTTCTGTAAAATTCATCCCTTATCCTCCTAAATAATTATTAATTTTTATGATCTTGATAAATAGCATAAGCGATTATCCCTGCCAACTCGACAAGGATAGTTGCAGCAACTCCGCACCAGAATAGATTAATGTACATTGTCTATCGCTCCTCTTTTTTTTGAATGTGATACGCTTTTTGATAATATTCAACTTCATCTTCGATACGTTCCAATAAACTCTTTTCTCTTGCTAAATCTTTCTCACTGGCGTCTGGTCTAGCAATATAATACTGTAGCGCATGTTTTATAATCTGTAGATTTCTATATGTGCTTCTCATTTTTATCTCCTACATTTGGAATAGCAATTGGATAGAATCTTCCATCTTGAAAAAACGTATTAGATAGATCCTTGGATTTTATGTATTCAAGAAATATCCATTCATTAGATTCTATTTCTTTAATTCTTACAATTTCTTCATAAGGGGCATCATATACCCACATTCCTTCTTTTAAATCATTAAACTCAAGAGGTTGAGGAGTGAAATGTTCCTCAATTAATCTTTTGAAAATTTCACTTTCTTCAAAGCCTGCAGGTGTGAATGTATAAGTTTTATCCTTATCTCCATTTTCTAAAGCTGGTGCATCTGTTTCATAACAATGAGATAACAGATAAAGACACGCTTTTTCACATTCTTCTTTAGTCAACATTTTCAATCGCCTCATTATTCATCAAGTCCTCTTTCCACCAATGTTTCAAATTAATTTTAGTTCCTTCTTTATCTGATTTTTCAATATCTCTTGCTTCTAAAATTTCACACGCTTTGTCTAATGCCTTTTCCAAACATTCAACATAATTAACAATATCTTCACAGTCAGGCGTATCTAACTCTCTATAATAGTAGTAACTTCTACCTTTTTTTAAAAACTCTTTAAAACTTTCAATTATGCATGGTTTTTCCATCTTCACCCCTCCAATCAAGAAATAGATTTCTTGTATCTTTTTTATATCCTAGTTCTTCAAACATTTCTTGTGCTGTCATTACAAAGCACCTCCTAAATCCAAACGAAGCCTAAAGCCTAAAACAACATAACCCTCTTTGCAATATTCTTCATCATTTAAAATATAAACAATTTCTACATTTATAGATTTTCCTGTGCAATTGCCATTCTCAAATTCTCTTAAAGTTATGATATCTCCAATCTCAAAATTCCGATCGTTTTTACGAACTTCAAATGTTTTAAGGCCACTAATAACATCTTTAAAATATTGAGGTTTGATTTTTAATTCATGTGTTTTCATAATTCCTTAGCCTTTCTTAACCTTTCTTAACGATATCTTTCATGTCATTCTTGTAATAACATTCCTTGCAAACTGCATATCCAAAACCGTATTTATCCAAAATAATTCTAGATGTATAAGAAGCTCCATATGTGATTTCTTTTCCACACTCGCAACAAGCAATTTTCTTGTTCATATCATCCTCGTAATATGTAGCTCCATCAGGCAATGCATAATCCTCATATTGGCCAGTTTCCAAATCGTACTTTCTAGCAAAAGCATGATCCATTGCAGTATTTAATAAATCAAAAAACTTAATAGCATCTTCATGCGTCATATTCTTGTAGTTTACATCAATGACAACAACACCA
>ENA-OWOD01000984-OWOD01000984.1-gut-metagenome-genome-assembly--contig:-NODE-984-length-13771-cov-5.433036_pt1 | contig 13771 bp, 6 predicted proteins | sample MGYA00248256_ERZ651792 | MGnify/ENA primary metagenome ERZ651792 (study PRJEB26908, sample SAMEA4031714) | gut metagenome | biome: gut; feature: normal infant; material: stool | place: China | collected 2015 ...
TTCCGTGGTCGGCATGCTCTGCCTAAACCCGAAAAATCATCGTGACTAAACCCGCAACAACTAATTGAACACAAACAATGGAGGCGTGTCTGCCGATCAGGCCGGCGATCCGCCGTATGCTCGTCCCGTTGCCGATCTCTATCTGGATGATCTGCCGTTCCTCTTCCGACAGGTGCGAATGCACTTGACCCAAGGTGCGACACCCTTTCACTGGTCATCTGGACAATCTCCAATTTAAAGGGTGTTGCACTTCTAAATAGACAATGGGCTATCGATAGTTAGAACACATATTGAGTATAATTTCAGAATCGATATGTCTGTAGTAAGAGGAGCAGAATTGAAAAAGCAATGGCAGCAGTGCTGTGTTTACCTGTGCAAATATCCGGTGGCTATCCTAGTTTCGATTACGGTCCTGTTGGCTGGAACCATTGCCATCGTAGATTTTCATCCCATCAATTTATACTACAGTATAACGTTCGAACAAGCTCCTGCTGCTAATAGTAATGCTACGTTCACGTTCGACACAAATAAGGATTATGCTTCCTCTTCCAGACAGACCGCCAAAATAGCAAACAGCCAAGCGACAATTCATCTCGATCCGTTGAATGAAGATTCGAAGACACTCACTATCACTGTTAAAGGTAATAATGCTACGGCCAGTTCTTTTGTTGCACACATTAATGTACGTGGACAATTTGATTTTGTGGTGAAAAGCATTCCGAGTTCTGAATTGAAGAAAAAAAATGAAAATGGTCATACGACTTTCATTCTTTCTCCATACCAACTCGACGATGTCATGAATGCAGCCAAAAAGAAATCCGAGGTCAAGCTGTATCTGCTTCTGCTTATTGCCCTGTGTTTTGTTATCGTTCTGGGCAAGCTCACATTATTTAAGAAGCTTCCTAAGCGATATTATGCGGCTGGATGGCTTGTGACTGGTATGTTGTATACATTCTTTTACCGACTGTGGATTGTCAAACAAGGACTCGGAAATGGTCGGTACCCTTATCGACAGGCGATAACCCTATTAATCGTATTGCTTCTGATGCTGATGTCTGTAAATTACTTTGTTGGGGCCAAAGGAAGTGGATTAGCCAAACGTATCATGTGTGGTCTCAACTATCTGATTGCTTTGGGATATGCGTGCTATCAATTCCAAATGTATAGAAGATACTTGCAGGGTTTCCCTGACGAGCAGGCTCATGTCTCCTATATTGTTTCACTAAAAAGAGGTGGCGGCATTATTCCTGATTTCGCTCATATGCGCATTTACCCTTATGCAGGAACCCATGCTATGAATTTGACTGGGAATACACAATTTAATTATCTTGGCCATCCGCCACTGTATTATCGCATCATGGAATTTCTTGGAGGCGTCCACATAGTAGGCAATGAGGCAACTTTCAATTTGAGCCTATTACGTGCCATATCCTTCGGCATAGGTCTGCTTGGATTTGTGCTAATTTTCTATATTGGTTTTACTCGTATCACAGCTATTCCGTTGCTGCATCTGCTGTTTGCCAGCATTGTTATCGCACCAGTCAACCTCATTTATGGGCTTAGCGGAGTCTCGAATGATACCTTAGCTTTGCTGACGGTAAGTATCTTTGCACTAGGTATCATCCGTTTCTTCGAGAAAAGGTATAACTGGAAGACCTTCTTGCTTATCGCAATTGGTGTGAGCACTACAGTATTAACCAAGTTGACTGCGGGCATGCTGGTCGTTGTCATGAGTGTTCTTGTCGTTGGATATACCATGTTCGCGGAACGCAATCCTAAAAAAATTCTGTGCCCAGCATTTTATATCTCGACCCCCATTTACCTATTGCCCATTGCATATTTTGTCACATTGTATGCCAAGTTCCATACGATTCAACCTGGTTTTGCGAATATGGCTTATACGGAATATGTCAACAGTGCTATGTATACACCGAACGACAAGCGTGACAACGGTATGCTTGTAGTCGATGCTGTGCAGTCGTTCCTCGAACGTTTTTTGGCTACATGGTATTCTGTTACTGGTCATGCACCAGTTCCTCGTCCGGATATGAAGGCATACGACATCACAAATATTGGTGTCATTTTAGTGTTTTTGGTACCACTTACAGTATTCTTCTTTGCAAGAAGCCGTGCACAGCGATTCTTGTCGCTGGCGGCGTCTTCTGTGTTGCTTGTTATCATCTACCAGTTCATCGGTGTAGCTAAGTCTTATTACATCAATGGGCGATTTGGCGGCTACAGTAGTCGGTATTTCCTATGTGCTATCAGCTTCTTTGCCCTTGCAATCATCTGGATGATCGTTAGATATTTCGTCACACCTAAGACCATTATCGGTACAGATGCTGAGTCTTCTAAGAAATCATGTGCCGTACTGGAATATCATCAGACACAGTCTGGTCAGTTGACACGTCTAGGCACATCAATAGTGCTCGGTCTCGTGCTGCTACTGTTCATGGACGGATTTATTTATTCGTTCCTGTATCAGGCAGATCAGATTTCTGCATTTCAGTTGTAGATCATATTTCAACGCTAATAAGGAATATCCTATAATACGGTCTGCATTTTGTTTAAGAAGATATGGATAATATATATGGAAAAACGGCCTTTCGTTGTTTGTGGTGGGTGGTTGTGGTGTGAGGTGATGCCGGTCGGGTAGGTTGGAGGCATGGATACCTCTTGTCTGTTCGCCGCCGCGTTGCAGCTTCAGTCTCCTTGGAAAGTGGGGTCCGTGGATTTCAGGGACGCGGGCGACGGCCGTCAGGAGCTGCACATCATGATCGGCTTCGAGCCCGGCGCGCTTCCATTGCCCCGAGACGGGCTGCCGGGGGGGGGCGCCTGCCCGGTGCATGACACGAGGGAACGCATGTGGCGGCACCTGAACTTCTTCCAGTACAAGGCGTCGTTCGGCCTGACGCCGGTCGTGCCACCCAAGAAGAACCGTACGGCCCCATGGGATTACGACAGGGAGGCGTACAAGGGGCGGAACATGGTCAAACACGCGTTTTCGACCGCATGAAGCACTACCGCAAGGCCGCCACCCGCCACGACAGGCTCGACGAGACCTTCCTCGCCAACCTCCAGCTCATCCTCATCGCCATCTACCTGAAAAACACAGCCAAAAACCCAATCAGCGTAAACACACCCTAGTAAAACGCCTCCCTGTGCAACAACAAAGGGAGGCGTTTGGGTGACGCGTGCAGTAGGGGCGGCACTCACGTGCCTGTGTACCGCTATGCCACGGTGAAAGTGGTGCGCTTCAGGTCTTCACGACGCGAGGAGTGGCCGATGAGCAGTTCGAATTCGCCGGGCTCGACGATGCGGTTGGCGTCCGGGTCCACGATCGTGCAGTTCGCCACTGGGATCTCGAAGGCGACGGTCTTGGTCTCGCCGGGCTCCAGTGCGACGCGCTGGAACGCCTTCAATTCGCGGTCGGTCCAGCTGTAGGAGGTCACGATGTCGCCGAGGTAGGCCTGCACGATCTCCACGCCGGCACGCTTGCCGGTATTGGTGAGGGTGATTTCAGCGTGTACGGTGTCGGCTTTGGCGAAAGTGCCGTCGGCGTTGCTTGCGCCGCCCGCGACAGTTGGCTCGCCGTACTCGAACGTCGTGTAGCTCAGGCCTTCGCCGAACGCGAACGCCGGATCCTGGGTGAGGTCGGCGTACCGGTCGCCGTGCTGGCCGCGGATCTGGTTGTAGTAGACCGGCAGCTGGCCCGCGTGGCGCGGGAAGGTGATCGGCAGTCGGCCCGACGGGTTGGTCAGGCCAAAGATGATTTCGGCGATGGCCTGGCCGCCGCGCATGCCCGGGTTCGGCGCCCACAGGATGGAGCCGGTGCCGGTTTCAGGGTCGCTGACGCGCTTGGCGAACACGTCATACTCCCCCACGATGGAGGCGGGCAGCACCTGCGGCTTGGAGCTGATGAGCACGGTGACCATCGGCTTGCCGGTTTCGCGCGAGACGGCGGCGAGCGCGTCGAGCAGGGCGTTCTGGCCGCCGAGCAGTTCGAGCGTGGCGGTGGAGCAGGTTTCGCCGACCAGCTGGACCACATCGCCGACCACGGCCACGATCAGATCGGACTGGCGAGCGTTGTCCACGGCTTCGTCGATCAAGGCCTGGTCCACGGCGGCGGAGACGCCGATCTTCGGGCGGGGCTGGCCGTCCGGGTAGAACTCGCCTGCGGGGTCGGGCACGAGGTCGATGACGTTCGCGCCGCGCGAGTAGACGACCTCGCAATCGTCGGCGGCGAGCTGGATCAGGCCGTCGAGCACGGTGGCGATCATATCGCGCGGCTGGCCGTCCGGCATCCAGGAAACCTGACCGGAGTTGCCGGTCCAGTCGCCGAGCTGGTTCTGGGCGTCGTCGGCGAGCGGACCTACCACGGCGATGCGCTTGGCCGCGTTCGCGGCGAACGGCAGGGTGCCGTCGTTGCGCAGCAGGGCGACGGATTCGCGGGCGAGTTCCAGGTTGGTCTGCTGGTGTTCGGCGGAACCGATGACCGCCTTGATGCGTTCGGCGTCCGGCAGGCGCGGGTCCTCGAACAGGCCGAGGCGGAACTTCAGGGCCAGGATGCGCGAGACGGCGTCGTCGATCAGCGATTCGTCTAGAAGGCCGGTCTTCACGGCCTCGATGGCGCCTTCGTAGAACTGCGGGGTGGTCATAACTAGGTCGTTGCCGGCCTTGACCGCGTCGGCTGCGGCGTGCACGTAATCGGGTTTGACGTGCTGCTCCCATACGGAGCGGCCGACGTTGTCCCAGTCGGTGATCAGCGTGCCGTTGTACTTCCATGCGCCGCGCAGCTTGTCGGTCAGCAACCATTTGTTGAATGTGACCGGCACGCCTTCAATGGACTCGTAACCCAGCATGAACGTACCGCAACCTTCTTTGGCCACACGCTCGAACGGCGGCAGGAACCAGGATTCGAGCTTGCGGTGGGAGAGGTCCGCTTCGGAGGCGTCGCGGCCGCCTTGGGTTTCGGAATAGCCGGCGAAATGTTTGGCGCAGGCCAGGATTGCGTTCTTTGGCAGTTCCTCACCGGCCTTGGCACCGCCTTGATATCCCTTGACCATGGCGGAGGCGAGTTCGCCGATCAGCATCGGGTCTTCGCCGAAAGTCTCATCTACACGCCCCCAACGGGTATCTCGGGCGATGCACAACACAGGAGAAAACGTCCAATGTACACCGGTACAAGAGACCTCCTCGGCGGTAGCACGGCCGGCGGCCTTGACCTTGTCCGGATCCCAGCTGACAGCCATGCCGAGCTGGGACGGGAAAATAGTGGCGCCCGGCCAGAAGGAGTATCCATGGATGCAGTCATCTCCGATAATCAACGGGATGCCCAGACGCGTCTTCTCATTGACGGTCTTGGCGGCACGAGATAAATCCTCGGGGCTGGTATGCAGAATGGATCCGACATGCTTATTCACGATGAGATCCTCAAGATCGCCGCCGCGGGCGTCAAGCTGCATCATCTGGCCGACCTTCTCCTCAAGTGTCATACGAGAGAGCAAGTCGGCGATTCGCTCACCAGCGGGCAAATCAGGATTCTTGTACGGCAAGGTTTCAGCAGTTGCGGCAGGCGTAGTGTTGTCGGTCATACGAAGTCGCTTTCCTCAGTGAAATCGAACAGTTTTTTAATTACCAATTGGTAGTTTATCTATTGACAGCATACAACACGCTTATGCCGCGCGCATCACATACACCAAAACGACCGTATGTATGCGACCCCTTCGTTCGCCCGCATACTTACTGCCGCTATCAAGCACAAGCCTCGGTTCAAGGCACACAGCGAATCAGCGATACCCGTCCCATATCGGCGAAGGAAATATCGCCGGCTCCAGATCGGCCCATTCATCGCATAAGTCAATGGCCGGCCCCCGTAACCACCTCAGTTGCACACCATCCATGATCTCCAGAGCATGGCGCAACGTGGGCCGGATCTCCTCAAACGAGGTGAATTCGGAAGGCAGGTTCCAGTTGTATGTCGAATAGTATTGCCATATTGAATCCCGACGATTGGCAAACTCGTCATGTAACGGATGTGCAGGATTGAACGATTCGACCTGCAATATCGAGAACAGCTGAACAAGCATGGGGCGCGTGGAATTGCAATGTACCAAGAACCTCAGATATGCGGGCAATCTGAAATCATCGGGCCCTGAACCAGGCAGGCCGGAGGCCATGAAGTCTTCCACACTGCCAAACGTGTTGTAATTCTCGTGATACACCGCGGCAAGCAGGTTATCTTTGCTAGGAAAATATCGCAAAACTCCCTGCTTGGTAACACCGACCGCATCGGCCACATCCTGCACAGAAGTACCGTTGTAGCCACGCTCGGAAATCAGTCGCACGGCGGCATCGAGAATTTCCTGCCGGCGTTCCCCCGGCGACTTGCGAACACGCTTATGCTGCAATGAATTCCCAGATGTCATATCCGCCAGTCTATCCGCATTCTCCCCACTCCCATGCGCAACCACATCCAATATCCTTGGCCGGATATGCAAAACGGTGCCAAAACATAACATTCTGTCACGCCTTCGACACCGATATCGCGCAATAGATTTTTCTGTATATGCTTCTTCGCTTACTCCTGGAACACGTCGGGGTGCTTCAGATCGCCGGGGATGTCGGACAAGAGGCCCTCCAATCCCAAGAATTCCTTCCAGAAATCGAGCGGCTGGCCGTATGGCGAAGCCTCGCGACCGTGGGCCTGAATGTTGGCCTTGGCCTCGAACACCTCTTCCTCGCTGATGCCCTCGAAGTAGCTTTCCAGACGTTCACGGTGCTCAGACACGTAGAACAGAGAGGACACAATCTCCGTCAGACGCTCGGCACGCTCAATCGGCAGTGAATCCCAGTGACGCAGTTCGATGAAGTTCTTCAGACGTACGTCATTGAAGTGCGTGGAGATGATGTGGTTGATCTCGTACGGGTTGAGTTCGCGGTCTGGGTACACCTCCCCCGCGTTCTCACGGAACGCCGGACGATGCAGTTCCTTGGGGCTTGCTCCAGAAGCCACAGCTTCAGGGGTATGGGTCAGGTCAGCGAACATAAGCGGCGTGGACAGCACGTCGATGGCGTAATCCTCCCAACCATAGCGATCATCGAACAGGCCGGGCAGCACATTGGTGCGCTGGAAGTCCAGATAATCCCACATACGCTGGCGCAGCAGCGGCCATGGGTTCGTCTCGCCCTCAAAATACGGGGTGTTACGGAAGAAGTAGGCCAGAATCGGACCGATAACCGTGCCCAGACGCAACTTTTCGATGGAGTCGCGCTCATCCACATAATCAATGCTGACCTGAGTGGAGGCGGAGCAACGCATCATGCAGGGGCCAAACTGACCCACGCGGCCGAGGTAGTCGGTCATTGCATCGTAGCGATCCTTGGGGTTGACCGGCACATCCGCAAAGCTGGTTTTGGGCTGGTAACCATAGTTGACCAAGCGGAAGTCGAGATCGTCAAGAATCGGGTCGAGCTCGCGACGGAACTTGGAGTACAGCGTATTTAGGTCGCTCGGCTTCTTCAAAATGCCGATTGAGGTTTCCACCTGTCCGCCGGGCTCGAGAGAAACGGCGACGCCGGAACGACCGAGACCCACCAGATGGCCGTTCTCCCAGTATTCCTTCTCCTCGTCGTAGTACGGAGCCAAGCGTTTGAGCAATGCCTCGATGCCATTCGGCTCGTAGTAGCTTACGGCAGTGTCGTCGCTGTTGTGCACGGGCAGGTGCTCGATCTCCACACCGAAGCCACCGGTGCCACGCTGGGAGCGACCGTTCTCAAAGAACTTGAGCAGGCTCTCGACATGCTTGGGGTTCGGCTTGGCGAGTAGGTGCGCGTAACTGATTCGGGGAGTAACCATGCTTTGTATCGTATTCGAGCCGGCCGGCGCGCGTGCCCGAAAGCCCGCAATACGCTATACGAAAAACCGATAGCAGGCTCCGGCCCGGTTTCTCGCTCTAGAGACTCCCCCTCAGTCGCTGCGCGACAGCTCCCCTCATAGAGGCCGAGCCGTAAAGCGGACAGCCCAGTGGGCTGTCCGTAGGCGAGGGTGAGCCGATAGGCGAACCAGCATGTCGCGAGCGAAGCTCGTCCTTAATTGCGGACGAGCCAGAGCATAAATCAGTCCGCGGAGGTGAAGCCTTGCGGCTCGCCGGCCTCGGCGAACTTGGCGTTGTGAGCCTTCTTGGCGGCGGCGATCATCAGCTTGATACGATTGAGCTGGTTCGCCTCGGAGGCACCCGGATCGTAATCGATGGAAACGATGTTGGCTTCCGGGTGCAGGCGACGAATCTTGCCGAACATGCCGCGGCCGGTCACGTGGTTGGGCAGGCAGGCGAACGGCTGCGCGCAGATCACGTTCGGGCAGCCCTGTTCGATGAGCTCCAGGATCTCGGCCGTCAGCAGCCAGCCCTCACCGGCCTGCACGCCGATGGAGGTGACTTCGGCGGCCTTCTTGACCAGTTCAGGCATCGGCTCGTCCTGCTTGAACTTGCCGTTCGATGTGGCCAGCGCGGCCTTGATCGGCGCGTTATACAGATCGAGACTCTTGCGCATCAGGGCGTAGAGCGTCTTGTTGCCGCCCATGCCAAGGTTCCTCTCGTTCCAGTCGGTGATGTAGGGGCGGGTGGTCATGAATTCCATGATGCCGGGCACCACGGCCTCGCAATCCTGGGATTCTATGACGTCGACCACATGGTTGTTCGCGTCCGGCTGGTACTTGACGAGGATCTCGCCGACCACGCCGACGCGCACCTTGCGTGGGATGTCACGCAGCGGCAGGTTGTCGAAGGACTTCACGATCTCCTTGGCCAGCACGTTGTACGGCAGGTATCCCTTCCTGATGCCCGGCGCCTTGGCGGCGGTCTTGGAATAGCCGTGGTGTTCGATGGTTTCGCGCACGATGGTGTCCCACAGCTCGTACAGCTTGTTGGCCGAGCCCTTCTCCACTTCGTACGGGCGCACGCGGTAGAGGCACTTCATGAGCAGGTCGCCCAGAATCAGCGCCTTGATGGCACGGTGCAGCAGGGGCAGGGTGGCCTTGAAGCCGGGGTTGTCTTCGAGGCCTTGGGTAGAAATGGCGATGACCGGAATCTGCGGGTAGCCGGCATCGACCAGAGCCTTGCGGATCAGGCCGAAGTAGTTGGTCGCACGGCACATACCACCGGTCTGGGTGATGGCGAGCGCCACCTTGTCCGGATCGTACTTGCCTTCCTGAATCGCGCCGATGAGCTGGCCGATGACCATGATTGCCGGGTAACAGGCGTCGTTGTTCACGTATTTGAGGCCGGTTTCCACGTCGCCGCGGCTCGCGTGCTTCAGGATGTCGAACTTGTAGCCGCCGGAGCGGATGACCGCCTCGACCAAGGACATGTGGATCGGGCTCATCTGAGGGCCGACAATCGTATAGTTCTTCTTCATGTCCTTGACGAACTTCTCACGATGCGCGTATCGGGACATGGTGGCGTTGTTGTGGCCGGACTTCTTGGCGTTCTTGGCGTTCGTCACACCAGTAGTGCCGTCCGAAGTGCCGTTCTTGCTGGCGACTGCGGCCTGCAGGTCGCGTTCGGCGGCACGCTTGGAGGCGGCGCGCATGGCCTTGGTGAGCTTCGGGTTGGCGGCCATGGTGCTGTCAAGCAGAATCTGGCGGCCGGGGGTTGGCGCGGTGGAGCCGGTCTTGCGGAATCCGGTGGACTTGGGGCCTTGCACGGCCTTGGCCGCGGCGGCTTCGCGGGCCTTGTTGGCTTCGCGTTCCTCGACGGCGGCCTTGAGCGAGCGCAGGCGGATCTTCGCCGCGCCGAGGTTGGAGACCTCGTCGATCTTGAGCAGCGTGTACACGTCGGCCTTGTCGGCGAGGATCTCGGCCACCTGGTCGGTGGTGATGGCGTCGAGGCCGCAGCCGAACGAGTTGAGCTGCACGAGTTCGAGGCCCGGATAGGAGGCGACGAAGTGCGCGGCCGCGTAGAGGCGCGAATGGTAGGCCCACTGGTTGGTGACGCGCAACGGCATGCGGTTGACGGTGACCTTGCGGTCGTCGACGTGGCGGAATCCGTTCGCGTTCTTCTTGCGCGGGTCCTCTTCGCCTTCGGACAGGAAGTCGGTCAGGTCGAGCTTCTCCCCCGGCTGCAGTTCGCAGATCGAATCCTCGGAGAGGACGACCATGCCGAGCGCGCAGATGGTTTCGGGGATGCCGTGGTTGATTTCCGGGTCGATGTGGTAGGGGCGTCCGGCAAGCACGATGCCGCGGCAGTCGTGCTCCTTCATGTAGGCGAGGGCTTTGAGGCCTTCCTGCTGGACGTCGTGTTTGAAGACCTTGTCTTCGGCGTAGGCGGCCTTGACAGCAGTTTCGGCCTCTTCGCGGCTGACGCTCGCCCATGCGAACTCCTCGACGATACGGTCGACCATGAGCTCGTGGTTGGCGAGGTTGAAGTACGGGTGCATGTAGCGCACGTCGGGGTCACGCAGTTCGGGCATGTTCGCGCCGACGACGAGCGGATAGTTGGCGACGACCGGGCAGTTGTAGTGGTTGTCCGTGTTGGGCACGAGGTTGTCCTCGTAACTGACGCACGGGTAGAAGATAGTCTTCATGCCCTTGTTGAGAAGCCATTTGATGTGGCCGTGCACGAGCTTGGCCGGGTAGCAGATGTTCTCGGAGGCGATCGATTCGATGCCGGTTTCGAACAGTTCGTGGCTGGAACGGCCGGAGATCATCACCTTGAAGCCCAGCGAGGTGAGCAGCGTGAACCAGAACGGGTAGTTCTCGTACATGTTGAGGGCGCGCGGGATGCCGATTTCGCCTCGGGTGGCGTTCTTGTCGGTGAGGCGGCGGTAGGCGAAGCAACGCTTGTACTTGTAGTCGTACAGGTTCGGACGGTCGGAGCGTTTCTTCTTGGCGTCGCCGCCGCGTTCGCAGCGGTTGCCGGTCACGAAGCGCGAGCCGTCGGAGAACGTGGTGATGGTGAGCTTGCAGTGGTTCTGGCACAGCTTGCACACGTCGCGTTCGGTGGTCATCGACATTTCGTTGAGGGCTTCGCCGGTGAGGATTGACGAGACGGTGTGGCGCACGCCGTCGACGACGATTTCGCCGGCGTGCGCGGCGGCGTTCGGCTCGTCGCCGGCGGCGGACTCCTCAGCCGCCGCCGCGTCGACGGAACGCCCGTCCGCGCCGACGTGCGCGTTGTCGTCGTCCGCGATGTCCTCGTAGTGCATGCGGGCGGTGAGGGCCGCGCCGAACGCGCCCATGAGGCCGGCGATGTTCGGTCGGGTGACTTCGCGTTCGGTGAGCAGTTCGAACGCGCGCAGCACGGCGTCGTTGAGGAACGTACCGCCCTGGACCACCACAGTGTCGCCGAGTTCGCCGGAATCGCGCAGCTTGATGACCTTGTACAGGGCGTTGCGCACCACGGAGTAGCACAGGCCGGCAGCGATGTCCTCGATGGAGGCGCCTTCCTTCTGCGCCTGCTTGACCGAGGAGTTCATGAACACGGTGCAACGCGAACCGAGGTCCACCGGATGGGTGGAAGCCAGAGCCTTTTGCGTGAATTCCTGAATCGTCAGGCCCATGGACATGGCGAAGGTCTGCAGGAACGAACCACAGCCGGACGAGCAGGCCTCGTTGACGGCGATTGAATCGATAACGCCATCGGTGATGGCCAAGTACTTCATATCCTGGCCGCCGATGTCGATGACGGCGGTGACGCCGGGGCTGACCATTTCGGCGCCACGATAGTGGGCCATGGTCTCCACCACGCCCTCGTCCAAGTGCAGGCCGGTGGTGATGAGGCCTTCGCCGTATCCGGTGGCGCAGGAGCGTGCGATCCACGCGCCTTCGGGCAGCTCAGACTGAATCTTCTTGACGATGTTGATGGCGGCGGTCAGCGGGCTGCCTTCGTTGTTGGCGTAGCTGGACCAGACGATTTCACGGTCGTCGTTGACGAGCGTGGCCTTGATGGTGGTGGAACCAGCGTCGATGCCCAGGAAGTGCGGGCCGTGCGCGCCTTCAAGGGTGCCGATGTGGATGTGTTCCTTGTGGTGGCGCTTGTTGAAGTCCTCGCGATCGGCCTCGGTGGGGAACAGCGGCGGCATGGTGGGCGTGTTGGAAGGCAGGTTCTTCAGCTCGTCCAGACGCTTCAGGATATCGTCGCACGTGTGGGCCTCGAAATAATTGCCCTGATCGTCGGAGTCTATGTCGGCCTGCAATGCCGAACCGTAGGCCACGTACAAGTGGGCGTCGGTCGGCACGATGAATTCGTCGACCTTGCCCTCAAGCGCGCGCTGGAATGCGGCGCGCAGCTCGGACATGAAGAACAACGGGCCGCCGAGGAAGATGACGGTGCCGTGAATCGGGCGTCCGGAAGCCAGGCCGGCGATGGTCTGCGTGGCCACTGCGGTGAAGATGGAGGCGGCCAAATCGGGCTTGGCGGCACCATCATTGATGAGCGGCTGCAAATCGGTTTTGGCGAACACACCACAACGCGAGGCGATTGGATACAGGTTCTCGTAGCTCTTGGCCATCTCGTTGAGGCCGGCGGCGTCGGTGTCGAGCAGCGTGGACATCTGGTCAATGAACGCGCCGGTACCACCTGCGCACGAACCGTTCATGCGCTGTTCGGGCGTGGGTTTCAGGTAGGTGATTTTGGCGTCCTCGCCGCCGAGCTCGATGATGACATCGGCCTGCGGGTATTCCTTGTCGATTGCCTCGGTTTCGGCGATGACCTCCTGAATGAAAGGCACATGCAGATTGTCAGCAAGCGCCAGACCGCCGGAACCGGTGATAGACAGGCGAATCGGTTCATCGCCGCGTCCGAGGTCCACAAGCTTCTTGTGGATGTCGACCAACAGGCCGGCCACGGTGGCACGCACGTTGGCGTGGTGGCGTCGGTAATCGGAGAAGAGGGTGTCTCCCAGGGAATCGGACTGATCAAGCACCACGGCCTTGACGGTGGTGGAACCGATGTCCAATCCCACACGCAGGGGCTTCGGGTGTGAAGCGGGCTTTACGCTCGCGTCAGTGGCGATGTCAACCATGTGTTCCTCTTAATTCCGACTTCCGGGAGTGCACGCTTTGAGGCATCATGAACCGTTTCGGGACGGCTGGCAGATACCCTGCGGACGGCTTCGCCCGGCTACTTCTTATGGAATATTAGTCCGACCACCTGCCCAACATGGCACGAGGCGAGGCGATTTCGCTCACGGGAAGGCCTTTTCCCAACAGTTCCAACGATATTGCTGAGTACGGCATTCCAGAACTGCTACTACGAGGCCTGTTGGCCTTCGCCGGCTTCGCGGTCTTTCAAATAGATTTCGGGGATATCTCGTTCTTGATCGTGGAGCTTGGCCCAGATGACCGGTTCGCCGGCTTCCAGAGACTTGGGCACATCGAGGATGCGCTGGTTTCTGGAGCCGCGGAATTGCAGCAGCGAGTCCTTCTGGTCTCTGAGGTAGCGGCCGTCGACGAGAATGTCGATGAGATGTAGCAATTCAAGCTTGTCTGGGGTTTCTCCGGGGCGCATGAGTTCTTCCCATGTGTAGCCGGTCCACGACCAGATATCTTTGGTATGACCGAATTCCTGGCGGATACGTTGTGCGAGCGGCACCAGCACGGGAGTGTTGAGGAATGGCTCGCCGCCAAGGAACGTAATGCCTTGCACCCATGGGGCTTTCAAATCTTCGATGATTTTGTCTTCAAGTTTTTGCGTGTATTCGTGGCCGGCTTGGAAATCCCAGATGGAGGCGTTGAAGCAGTCGACGCAGTGGAAGGGGCAACCGGAGACGT
>ENA-OWOD01000993-OWOD01000993.1-gut-metagenome-genome-assembly--contig:-NODE-993-length-13591-cov-3.234498_pt1 | contig 13591 bp, 10 predicted proteins | sample MGYA00248256_ERZ651792 | MGnify/ENA primary metagenome ERZ651792 (study PRJEB26908, sample SAMEA4031714) | gut metagenome | biome: gut; feature: normal infant; material: stool | place: China | collected 2015...
ACTTCAGGTACTTCTAATTCAAATAATCTTCTAACAAATTGAGGTTCTGTTCTACTTACAACAATGTGTGTTCCTTTAGTTCCACGATCAACATCACTTACATAAACTTTAACATGTTGTCCTTCACGTAATGTTTCACCTGGAATTTGTTGGTTTAATCCTAAGAAAGCTCCTGTTTTTCCAATATTAACGATGGCAAATTTAGGTTCAACACGATCAACGATACCAGTAATGATATCATCTTTTTTATCTGCAAATTCATTATATAATGTTTCTTTTTCAGTTTCTCTTATTTTTTGTCTGAATAATTGTTTTGTTTGAATTGCTGCTAAACGTCCAATATGATCTACGTCAGCTTCTGTTTCAATAATATCACCAACTTGGTAATTCTCATTGATTTCTCTTGCTTCATCTAATGAAACTTCTAAATCTTCATCTTCTAAATCATCAACAACTGTTCTAATTTCAAACAATCTAAATTTTCCTGTTTTTTCATTGATTTCAACACGTACATTTGCTTCAGGAATCATATAGTTTTTCTTATATGCTTTCGCAATTGATTCTTTAAGCATTTCTAAGAAAACATCTTTTTCAATCCCTTTTTCTTCACATAAAAGATTTAATGCATCCATAAATTTTTTACTAGCCACTTTTAATTCCTCCTAAAACTTTACAGCTAATCTAATAAATTGAATATTATCATAATCAACAACAATCTTTTTCTTAATGTTTTTAACAAGATATTCAAATTCTAATTGTTGATCTTCAATTGACTTTAAATATCCTTCTACTTCATGTAAACCAGATTTAGGGTTTTTGAATTTTGCATAAACATATTCCCCAATCGATTTTTCTACTTGTTCAAATGTTTTTAAAGGCTTTTCAATACCTGGTGAAGAAACTTCTAAAATGTATTCTTCTTTTATTGGATCAACTTCATCCAATTTATCACTAATTAATTCACTTACAGCAACACATGTATCCATATCTAAATAACCTTCATTCTTTTCAATATAAATACGTAAATACATATCATTACCATCTTTGACATACTCAATGTCATCTAAGTAACAATCATGTTGTTCAATAAAAGGTAATACCATATTTTTAATACTTTCTAATAATTCCATTTTTTCACCCCATTCAATAATAAAGAGTGGGTTCCCCCACTCGTTTCTATCTATGAAACTATAAATAATATAGCATAAACTGAATAGATAATCAAGTCACTAGAAAAGTGATAATTGATTTTCTTCTTGCATTCCATTAAAGACTCCCATTTTTGTCAGTTGTTTAATATGAGAGTTATTTAATTTTGTACGTTTAATCACATCTTCTTTCGATAAGAACGGTCCTCTTTCTCTTGCTTCAATAACTGTTTTAGCTACAGACTCACCTAGTGAATCAACAGAGCTAAATGGTGGTAATAAACCACTTGGATCATCAGGGTCCAAGATAAAATTACTTGCATCCGATTTTTCTAAATTTAATGGACTGAAGTGGAACCCACGATCAATCATTTCTAAAGCAATTTCAAAAACATCCCATAATCCTTCATCTTTATTTGAAGATTGTCTATTTTCTCTTAACATTTCAATTTCTTTACGTCTTGCAAGAATTGCATCTTTTCCAGCAACAAGCGTATCAATATCAAAGAAATCACAACGCGTTGAAAAATAGACAGCATAATATTCTCTTGGATAATAAAGTTTCCACCAAGCCACACGAATCGCTGAAAGTACATAAGCGACGGCATGGGCTTTAGGGAACATGTACTTGATTTTTTTACATGAATCAATATACCATTGAGGCACATTATATTTTTTCATTAATTCTTCATATTTCTTTTCAGGGAAAACTGCTGGCGATTTTCCTTTACGAACACATTCCATAATATCGAAGGCATCTTTATTTGGCAATCCTTTTTCAATTAAATAAACCATGATATCATCACGACATCCAATAACTTCTTTTAAGGTACAAGTTCCATTTTTAATGAGTGTTTCTGCATTTCCAAGATAAACATCCGTTCCATGAGATAATCCTGAAATAATAACTAAATCATTAAAAGTTGTTGGTCGTGTTTGATCAAGCATTCCTCGTACAAAGGTTGTACCAAATTCGGGTAAACCTAACGCTCCACTTTTACAATTAATATAAGATAAATCAATACCTAAAGCTTCACTCGTTGTAAAAAGTGACATCACTTTTGTATCATTTGTAGGAATTGTTTTAGGATCCACACCTGTTAAATCTTGTAACATACGAATAACAGTCGGATCGACGTGTCCTAAAATATCAAATTTTAAGACGTTATCATGAATTGCATGGAAGTCGAAGTGAGTCGTACGCCATTCAGCTGATAAATCATCCGCAGGATATTGATAAGGTGTAAAATCAAAAACATCATAATCTCTAGGGATAACAATGATACCACCTGGATGTTGTCCTGTTGTGCGTTTAACACCACCACAACCACGAGCAATTCTTTCTAATTCTGCACTTCGCATTTCATTTTCAACACCAAGTGTTTCAGCATAACCTTTGGCATAACCATAAGCTGTTTTTTCCGCAACTGTTGAAATAGTCCCCGCTCTAAAGACATGATCTTCACCAAAAATCGTTTTAGTAAAAGCATGAGCATTGGCTTGATAAGCTCCTGAGAAGTTTAAGTCGATATCAGGTACCTTATCGGCATTGAATCCTAGGAAGGTTTCAAATGGAATATTATGTCCCTCCCCTTTCATTGGCTTTCCACAAACAGGACAGATCTTATCTGGAAGATCATACCCATCAGCGACCACACCTTCATCTAAGAATTCACTATGGCTACAATGTAAACATAAATAATGCGGTGGTAATGGGTTAACTTCTGTAATTCCTGACATTGTCGCAACAAAGGATGAACCTACAGAACCACGAGATCCTACAAGGTATCCATCATCGTTGGATTTTTTTACTAACAAGTGAGAGATATAATAAATAACCCCAAATCCATGTTTAATAATATTACTTAATTCTTTTTCTAATCGTTTTTCTACAATTTCAGGTAATTGTTCACCATAAAGACGATGCGCTGTATCATAACAAATTTTTGTTAGGTTTTCATCTGCATTATCGATTGTTGGTGTAAATAATTTATCATGAATTGGTCGAATTTCTTCTACCATATCTGTAATTTTATTTGTGTTTGTAACAACATATTCGTAACATTCTTCAGATGTTAAATAATTGTAACATTTCAACATTTCATCTGTTGTTCTTAAATATTGTGATGGCGTAAAAGCACGTGGATTTTTACGGTCACATAAAGGATGCGCGCGATGTCCAATACCAATTTTTGGTTGAGAAATAAAAACATCTCGATAGATTTTATCTTTTTCATTTAAGAAATGAACATCTCCTGTAGCCACAATAATTTTATCGAGTTTTTTAGCAGCTGTAATCAATCTTTTAATTGAAATAATTAGATCTTCTTTTGATTCAATTTGTCCTCGATCAATCAGATGATAGTAATCGTCAAAAGGTTGAATTTCTACATAATCATAAAACTTTAAGAGTTCTTCTAATTTTTCATCAGAAGAATTTAATGCCGCTTCAAAAACATCTGAACGGTAACAGCTTGTTCCAAAAAGTAATCCTTTTCGATAATATTCAAGTCTTTCTTTAGGAATACGTGAGCCATCATGGAAATAAGTTGTATTGGCTTCTGATACAATCTTAAACATATTTTTAAGACCTTCTTTATTTAAAGCAAGAGCTGTCATATGATATGGGAAAACGATTTTATAAGCATCGTCTTTTTGTAATTTATTTAAATCAAGTAAATTATAGTGACCATTTTGCATGATAGAATGAAGCATTGTCGTAAACACAGAACCTAATACTTCCGCATCATAGTCGGCACGATGGGCTACTTCATCATCATAATTTACACGATAAACACGACAAACATTTCCTAAGCGATAAGACTTCATTGGCTTCATGATTGCACGAGCAAGCGCCAAAGAATCAATAACTGGATTTTGAATAGGTTCTTGACCTAATCTTTTTAAACTTTCATTTAAAAAACCAATATCGAATTTTGCATTATGGGCCACAAGAATTGAATCTTCGAAGAATTCTAAAATTTTTGGTAAGAATTCTTTAATTGAGGGCGCATCAGCAACCATTTCATTGGTAATACTTGTCAGTTGTGAAACTCTTGTTCCAATCGATTTACCTGGATGTATAAAGCTTTGAAGTCGATCAATAACTTCTCCATTTTTTATTTTTACCGCACCAAATTCAGTAATACCATCATGAATCACAGAAAATCCTGTTGTTTCTAAGTCGAAAGAAACATAAGTTGCATCTTCGATAGACATGTCTTTTTCATTAAAAACGATATTGAAATAAGGTTCAATCATATTTAATTCAACCCCATAAATCATTTTAATACCTGCTTTTAAACTTGCAATTTGAGCTTCTGGAAAAGATTGAACATTTCCATGATCTGTGACTGCAATCGCTTTATGTCCCCATTTGGCAACTTGATTGATATAATCAGAAATATTACCAATACCATCCATAGCAGACATTTTCGAATGTGTATGTAATTCTACACGTTTTTCTTTCGCGTTATCTTGTTTTGAAGCAGGTTCTTTAACAATTTCAATAGAACGTGCCATCATGACAGTCTCTCTTGCGTAATTGTCTAAGCGAATTTCACCAGTAGCTTTGATCCATACTTTTCCTTTATCTAATATTTTAATATCATCAATATTATTATTTGTATTATTTTCAAAACGTTTTACCATAATGGAATCTGTATAATCTGTTATCCATAAAGTTTGAATATGTTTCCCTGCTCTTGTTTTAATAAGTTCTGTTTTAAAAACATATCCTTGTATCGTACAGTTATTTTCCATTGTTTGACTAGTAATTTCATGAAGTTTTAAAAAAGTTGCTTCTCCTTTTTCACGTCGATAATTATTTTTATAATCAAACTTTGGTTTAGGTGCCTCTGCTTTTTTGAAGTCAGCTAAATCAATTTGAACAGGTTCATAACTATCCATTTCTTGAAGCAAACTTTCTAATTCTGCTGCATCTTCTTTAATATAGAATTGAAATGATTTATTTAAACCAATTTCTTTAAATAATTGTTTAATCCTATTTTGTAATTGTTGGTATTGTTCTAATTGGATTTCATTTAAAACCCCTATTTTTATAACTTGATTAATTTCAATATCTTCTATCTTTAAAGAGGTAAATAATGGAGATAATAATTTCATTTTTTCAATAATATAGCCTAAATAATAAGACCAATCTTGTTTATATGAAAAATTATCTGGATAATTAAAAATAAATTCAATAGGATAAGGAAATTGATCACCTGAATTGATCAACAATTGATATTCTTCAAAAGGAATAAAATCCTTACTTTCAATATAAAAACTATATTCATTATTTTGATGTACAACAACTTTTTTTAAATTAGCATGCATTAAAATACTGACTTGATCTATAATATTCAATTGTTTTAATAAAATAATTAATTTATTCATACTCCACCTCGAAACAGCATTTATTATAACACAAAAAAAGGCAAAAGCCTTTTTTTAAAAGAATTTTCCTATATCATTTACAGTTACAAAAAGCATTAATCCAAAAACAAGAATAAGCCCTGCCATTTGTAAAGCATATTTAATGCGTGTTGGTATTTCACGACGAATCACTTTTTCAATAAGGGCAAAGAGTACTTGACTTCCATCTAAACCAGGTATTGGAAGTAAGTTGAACATTCCAATATTTGTAGATAATAAAGCTGTTAATGAAAGTAAGGTACTAATTGAACCCGTTTGTGTGACTTGTGCAGTAACTGTATAAATCCCTACCGGTCCCGATAGTTGAGAAACTGTATGTGTCATATCTGTAATCAATTTACCTAATGTTGTAAAAATTAATAAGGCATATTCTATAAATTGATTGATTCCTTGACGGATTGCTTCTGCAAAAGTAAGTTGCTTCATTGCAGCTGTAATTCCCATGACATAAGATTTTGTTTCATTATTGTATTTTGCTGTTACCTTTTTTTCTAAATAATGTTTATTTCTTGTAAGTCCTACTTTCATGGTTACTGTATCTGTATCCAATTGTAGATTTTCATTATCTAGAACTTCTTGAATATCAGAGAAAGAAGCAATGATATGTTCTTCATTATTAATTGTAATTTTATTAATGACATCGCCGGCTTCAATTCCAGCAAGAGCTGCTCCTTTATTTTTGACAACGCTGCCAATTTCTGAAGTGTTTGTTTGTACTTCTACAAAAGAATAAATACCAATTAATAAAACAAGAGCTAAAACAAAGTTCATAAAAACACCGGCAAGCATGATAACACATTTCTTCCACGTTTTAATTCCTTTTAATGTTCGTTCATAAGGAACATCCTTCATGATTTCATTGTCTTCTTGATCAGCTTCTCCTGCCATGGCAACATAACCACCAATAGGAAGCGCACGTATTTGATATTCTGTTTCACCTTTTTTCTTTGAAAAAAGTTTAGGACCCATTCCAATAGAAAATTCAGCACAATAAACTCCAAAAAGTTTTGCTGTTAAAAAATGACCTAATTCATGAATCAAGACAATAGCTCCAAGAATCAAAAAGAAAACAATAATATTTATAATCGTTTGCATCTATTTATTAATCTCCTTTAAAACAAAATCTCTTGCCCAACAATCAATTTCTAATAATTGTGATACATTTGGATCTTGAATAACTTGATGTGCATTCATTGCTTTTTCAACAAGTTCTTCAATTTGTAAGAATTCTATTTTGCCTTCTCTAAAAAGCAAATTTGCCATTTCATTTGCTCCATTTAAAACACAAGGCAAGCTTCCACCAATTTTTCCTGCTTTATATGCAAGTTCTAAAGCATGGAATCTATTAAAATCAGGCTTAATAAAAGTAAGTGAACCAATCTTTGTCAAATCCAAAGATTCACCATTAACAAGAACTTCTCTTTTTGGATATGTTAAAGCATATTGAATTGCTAGGCGCATATCTGGTGTTCCCATTTGTCCTATAACTGAAGTATCTTCATATTCAACAGCAGAATGTAAAATACTTTCTGGATGAATTAATACCTCAATTTGATCATAATCAACATCAAAAAGCCATTTAGCTTCAATAACTTCAAGTCCTTTATTAAAAAGTGTTGCACTATCTATAGTAATTTTCGCACCCATTGACCAATTTGGATGTTTTAAAGCATCTTCTACAGAAACGCCTACAAGTTCTTCTCTTGTTTTATTTCTAAAGCTCCCACCACTTGCAGTCAACAGAATACGTTTAATTTTATTTCCTTTATTTCCTTGTAAAGATTGGAAAATTGCTGAGTGTTCACTATCTACTGGTAATAATTTTACACCATTTTCCTTAACTAATTTTGTAATAATATATCCTGCAACAACTAAAGTTTCTTTATTAGCAAGTGCAATATCCTTTTTAGCTTCAATGGCATGGATCGTTGGTAATAAACCAGCAAAACCAACAATCGCATTTAAGACAATATCTACCTCATCTATAGTTGCAATATAATCAAGTCCTTCAGGTCCATAAACACATTTGATTTCTTTATATTTTTCTTGTAAATAAAGTGCATCTTTTTCATCAATAACACAAACAACCTTTGGCTTGATTTGTTTAATTGTTTCTTCAAGTAATTTAATATTTTTTCCTGCAGAAACAGCAACAACTTCAAATTCATCTTGATGATGTAAGCAAACATCCACTGTTTGTTGACCTATAGAACCTGTTGCTCCTAATATGGTAATTTTTTTCATCTTCTATAACCCCACAATCATTAAAAAGAAACTAAATATTAAAACATTATACGTTAAACTATCAATACGATCTAAGATTCCACCATGTCCTGGTAATAATTTTGAATAATCTTTGACTTCAAAATATCTTTTAATCGCACTAAAGATCAAATCGCCAATTTGTCCTGTCAAAGTCATAACAATAACCGCTGGAACAATGATCCAATGTTTAGCAAGTATCCCGGTAAAATAAGCAAAAATAAGACCTAAAACGCTTCCTAAAATAATTCCACCAATAGATCCTTCAATGGTTTTTTTAGGAGAAAGTCTAGGAATCAACTTATGTTTACCAATTGCCATCCCTGTAAAGTAGGCACCTGTATCACTTCCAAAAGTAGCAATGGCAAGAAGCAATAAATACTCCCAACCATAACTTAAACGCATAACAAGCAAAGCATGGCATCCAGCACAGACAAGTGTTCCCATTGTAAATACATAAGCTGCACGTTCAATATTACACGTTTCATCAAAAATCATACAAGCCAAAACACAAGCCATGTACACTAAAATAAGGTAATTAGAAATAAGTAAACTATCTCTACTTAACAAAAAACCTCCAACAAAAAATGCTCCTACAAGAAAATACATATATAAACCTATACGTGGTCTTGAACAGATATGAAGCATTTCGTAAATACTTAGCCCCATGACAACAGCAATCAAAATTTTATAAAAAATTCCTCCAAAAACAACAGCAGGTACGACGACTGCAATAAGGCATAAAGCTGTAATAATTCTTTCTTTCACTATTTTAATCCTCCATATCGACGCTCTCTGTTTTGATAGAGCCAAATTGATTTATGCAATTCCTTTTCATCAAAATCAGGCCAATAAACAGGTGTAAAAATAAATTCAGCATACGCTAACTGCCATAACATAAAATTCGATAAGCGTTGTTCTCCACTAGTACGAATCATTAAATCTACATCAGGTAAATTAGCTGACATTAATGTTGAATTAAAATAATCTTCTGTAATATCATTAATACTAATTTTTCCTTCTTGAATATCTTGAACAATTTGTTTTGTAGAATGAACAATTTCATCCCTACCACCATAAATAAAAGCAAAACATAATTTCAATCCTGTATTATTTTTTGTTTGTTCAATAGCACTATTGATAATATCTCTTGTTGCTTTTGGTGCTTTGTCAAGGTGACCGATCATACAAATTTGCACATTATTTTCTATCAATTCTTTTAAATAAGATTCAAAGAATTTTTTAGGTAATTTAAAAATAAATTGTACCTCTTCTTCTGGACGTGCAAAATTTTCAGTTGAAAAAGCATACACAGTCATTGCTTTAACACCTAAACGATTGGCTTCTAAAGCAACTTTTCTAATGGTTTTTGTTCCTTCATTATGCCCAAATGTTCTTGGCATCATTCTTTTTTTAGCCCAACGTCCATTACCATCCATAATAAAAGCAATATGCGCTTATATAGTATTCATATCTAATTGATAATCTTCTTTATCCATAGAGTTACCCTCCTTAAAGTCAAGAAAGATTATAACATAAAACATACAAAAAACAAAATTTACCTAGAAACGAAAAAAAGAAATACCGAAGTATTCCTTTTTAAACTGTCATAATATCTTTTTCTTTAGCTTTTCCAATTTCATCAATTTCTTTAACAAATTTATCTGTTAATTTTTGAACTCTATTTTGTCCATCTTTGATTTCATCTTCACTACCATCACATTTTTTGATTTCATCATTTGCATCACGACGGATATTTCTAACCGCAACTTTTGCATGTTCAGCAAATTTCCATACGTTTTTAGCAAATTCTTTACGTCTTTCTTCTGTTAAAGCAGGTACTGTAATACGGATAATTTCTCCATCATTTTGAGGAGTTAAGCCTAAATCAGCTTCATAAATTCCATGTTCAATATCTTTTAAAGCAGATTTATCATAAGGCTTGATAACTAATTGTCTTCCTTCTACAACAGAAACACCAGCCATTTGATTAATTGGTGTTGGTGAACCATAGTAATTAACCATTACACGATCAAGCATTGCTGGAGTTGCTCTACCTGTTCTTACAGTAGCTAAATCTCTTTGATAAGCTTCAATAGCTTTTTGCATTCTATCGTTTGCGTCGTCTAAGATCATGTTAATCATTTTATTTTCCTCCAGAAATTGTTGTTCCAATTTTTTGACCATCACAAGCTTTGGCAATATTACCATCTTCTTGCATATTGAATACACATAAATCAATATTATTATCTTTACATAAGGTCATAGCTGTTTGATACATTAATTTTAAATCCTTAGTTAAAACATCAGCATAAGAAATTTCATCAAATTTAACAGCATTTGCATCTAATTTTGGATCTGCTGAATAAACACCGTCAACACCATTTTTAGCCATTAAAATAACATCTGCATTAATTTCAGCAGCTCTTAAAGCAGCTGTTGTATCAGTTGTAAAATATGGGCTACCAGTTCCTGCACCAAAAATAACAATTCTACCTTTTTCTAAGTGTCTTACAGCACGTCTTCTAATGTAAGGTTCAGCAACTTGACGCATTTCAATTGCTGAAAGTAAACGTGTTTGAATTCCTAATTGTTCTAAAGCATTTTGTACAGCTAAACCGTTCATAACAGTAGCTAACATTCCCATGTAGTCCGCTGAAGAACGTTCCATTCCCATTTGTGCACCTGTGACACCACGCCAAATGTTTCCACCACCACATACAATAGCAATTTCAACACCTAGTTCTTTAGCTTCTTTAATTTGTCTTGCAATATCTGCTACGGTTTTAGCATTAATACCAAAATTGTCTTCACCAGCTAATGCTTCTCCACTTAATTTTAATAAGACTCTTTTGTATTTCATAAGATAATCTCCTTCTTCTTTCAAAAAAAGGACACACTTAAAGTGTCCTTGATAATTATTGTTTCATTTGTGCAGCTACTTCTTCAGCAAAGTTTTCTTCTTTCTTTTCGATACCTTCACCAACTTGGAAACGAGCGATTTCTAATACTTTACTATTTCCTAAGTATTTAGCAACTGTTTCTTTTGGTGTTTTAATAAATTCTTGATCTAATAAGCACCATTCAGAGAATACTTTATTTAATTTACCACGTTTAATACCTTCTAATACTTTTTCAGGTTTATTAGCTAATTTTGGATCATTTGCCATAATTTCAGTTTGTACAGCATCTTCTCTATCTTTTTCAGCTTGTGGGATTTCATTTTGAGAGATGTATTTTGGGTTGATAGCAGCAACATGCATAGCAATGTCTTTTGCTTTTTCTTCAGTAGCATCAGCTAATTTAACGATTGATACCATTTTTCCACCCATATGTGAGTAAGCACCAAATACTTCGTTATCATCTTTAGTGAAAGTTTTAATTCTTCTTAAAGATAATTTTTCTCCAATTTTTCCTGAAGCTTCAGCAATTGTAGTTTCAAGAGTTTTTCCTTCAACTTCGATTGCTTTTGCAGCTTCTAAATCAGCAGGATTGTTAGCAGCAACTGCTTCACAAACTGTATTTACTAATGCAACGAATTCAGCGTTTTTAGCTACGAAGTCTGTTTCAGAGTTAACTTCAACCATAGCCGCAACGTTACCGTTGATTGCGAATGCTGATAAACCTTCAGCAGCAATTCTGTCAGCTTTTTTTGCAGATTTTGCAATTCCTTTTTCTCTTAACCAGTCGAATGATGCTTCGATGTCACCATCACATGCTTCTAATGCTTTTTTACAATCCATCATTCCAGCACCAGTTTTTTCACGTAATTCTTTTACTAATTTTGCACTAATTGCCATTTTTTTGTCCTCCGTTTTTTATTTATTAAAAAGGGAAAGCTTTGCTTTCCCATCACAACATATTTATGATTTCCAGCCTTGATTATTCTTGAGTTGGTTTAGCTTCTCTTCTTTGAGCTGGTCTACCAGCTTTATTTCTTGGCCCTCTTCTATTATTGTTTTCAACAGAAGATACAGCATCATTCATAGTTACTTCTTTTTCATCTTCATCTTTAACATAAGCAACAGTTAAAGGTTCACTTTTTGCTTCACAAATTGCATCAGCCATAGCCGCAACAATTAATTTAACAGCTCTAATAGCATCATCATTTGCTGGGATTACATAATCAACTTCATCTGGATCACAGTTAGTATCAACAATACCAAATACAGGGATTCCTAAGATTCTTGCTTCAGCAACAGCGTTGTGTTCAGCTTTAGGATCTACTACAAATAAAGCACTTGGTAATCTTCTCATTTCTTTGATACCACCTAAGTTCTTTTCTAACTTAGCTGCTTCTTTTTTAAGTAAGATAACTTCTTTTTTAGGTAAAAGATCAAAAGTTCCATCTTTTTCCATTTTTTCTAATTCAATTAATCTTCTAATTCTTTTTTGAATTGTTTTGAAGTTTGTTAATGTTCCGCCTAACCAACGTGAGTTAACATAGTAACTTCCTGAACGGATAGCTTCTTCTTTAACAGCTTCTTGAGCTTGTTTTTTAGTTCCTACAAATAAAACTTTTCCACCTTTTTCAGCGATTTCATTCATTGCTTTATAAGCTTCATCGATTTTTTTAGATGATTTTTGTAAATCAATAATGTAAATACCGTTTCTTGATGTGAAAATGTATGGAGCCATTTTTGGATTCCATCTTTTTGTTTGATGTCCGAAATGAACACCTACTTCTAATAATTTTTTCATTGAAATTACTGACATGTGTAATTTCCTCCTTTTCGTTTTTTTCCTCCATTATTTCAAACATTTACCACCATTAGGCACTCGATAAATGAATTCATAATGTGTGTATTTTTTAATACCTTAAGTATATTATCATAACATTCAACACAAAACAAGACTTTTTTACTCTTTATTTCGTGGATGTGCCTGTAAATAAACATCTTTTAGATGTTCTTTTGTAATATGTGTATAAATTTGTGTTGTTGAAAGATTTTCATGACCTAATAATTCTTGAACAGTACGAATATCTGCTCCTGCATTTAATAAATGTGTGGCAAAAGAATGCCTAAATGTATGAGGATGTATTTTTTTAGTAGGATCATAATTTCTTCCAATTCTTTTAATGATATCTTGAACCCCACGGTTTGTCATTTGTTGACCTCTGTTATTGACAAAAACATAATTCGTTCCTTCGCTTTGACTTACAAGATTACCCCTACCTTCTTCAAGATACTTTATAAGCCATTTAGAAGCATATTCATGAAATGGTACATAACGATCTTTGTTTCCTTTTCCATGAATCAAAAGAATACGATTATCAAAATCAATCACATTTAATGTTAAATTCACCACTTCTGAACAACGCAAGCCTGAAGCATACATAAGCTCTAACATAGCTTTATTGCGAACACCTAAATCATCGCTTGTATCAATACTATCTAATAATTCAATCATTTCCTCTGGAAATAGAAAATCTGGATTTCTTTTAGATATCTTAACATTTTCAATAAGTGTCATTGGATTATTTTCAACCAATTCTTCTTTGACTAAATATTTGTATAAAGAACGTAAACAACTAATACGATTATTAATCGTATTTTTAGAAACATCCTTTTCATTTAAATACGTTAAATAACCTCTCATTAAAGGATATTTCACCTTTGAAAACGTATCAATGCTTTCTTTATTTAAAAATCCGATAAATTCATTGAGTGTTCTTTCATAATTTTCAATTGTATTTTCAGAATAATGTTTTTGGTATTTTAAATAATCCATAAAGCTTTCTT
>ENA-OWOD01000994-OWOD01000994.1-gut-metagenome-genome-assembly--contig:-NODE-994-length-13589-cov-5.979796_pt1 | contig 13589 bp, 10 predicted proteins | sample MGYA00248256_ERZ651792 | MGnify/ENA primary metagenome ERZ651792 (study PRJEB26908, sample SAMEA4031714) | gut metagenome | biome: gut; feature: normal infant; material: stool | place: China | collected 2015...
TTCATATCTATCTCTGCCAATGCATCCAATAAGCCCTGATTGCTTTCTTTACTTTCGACAACAAGTGCATCATTAAAGAAAAGTTGGTTAACCAATTTCCAGAAGTGAAGTCCTGCGCCGGTATCTTCTGTCCATAAATACTTCATATCACAACTCCTCTTCCAGTGTTATCCTATTATTGTCAAACTTCAACACCTTAAAGCTCTTATCAGATACATTTAGTCCGTCGCAATTTCGTAGGAAAAGCATATATTGATTCGATGGCTCAAAATTAATAAAACGTCTGACCTCATCATTAATCAAATTATCTGCATTATCGACTACAATAAAACTATCTCTGCACTGTTCAATCGATTCTGAGAAATTATCTGATTTGTAATTAAACAATTTTATAGCTTTGTATTCATTAGTTAATCGTAAATCTTCTAACATTTCATAAAGCACAGTTTTACCAGTACCGCTATCTCCGCCAACAAGAGTTATTCTATCGTCAAATTCCAGATTGTATGAAAATGGATCTGCTTTAAATGTAATATTCTTATAAATCATCTACTTCTCTCCTTTCATACTCCTTGCCCCACCAGGCATTATATCCTCTCCCTCCGGTCACTATATCAGAATCATTGAATCTGATTTGCACATCATCCGGGATATCAAAAAGCGATGGTCTGGACATATAAATCTTTATATTATCCATAGTAAAAATTATTTTAAGCACATTCGGACCACATTCTTCTACATTCACCACCTTATCAGGATGCTTTACAATATTAAGTAATGTCTTGCAGCCAGATGACAAATTACGGATTGTACCTAAACCATATTTTGTTTCAATATGCTTATCCGGTGTCAACTTCGCCTCATCTACTTGCTGAATGAGATTTATTTCATTTTGAGACATTTCTTCATTACCTGTATTCAAATTGAAATACAAATCGTTTTGAAGTATCCAGTCCTTTGATTCTTTTTTATCTGTATATATATCTACCATTTGATGTCACTCCTTTAAACCGATTTCATTATTGATAATACTTACATAAAATATCTAAAATTATAAGGTCTATCATAAACCACTAAGTCTTGCTTAGCAACACGTGACAATGCCTTAGCAAAATCCAACGTTACAGGCAATATTTTATATAACCCATCACCACTATTCCAATTCATTTTAGTGAGCATCAGTATTTCATTTACCAATTCCAGAGCTGATGATTTTCCCATAAATCTTTTTACCAATAATGGTGCAGGTATTCCTCTACCATTTTTGTAGTAATTCAAGTTTTTTCCAGCTAATTCATCATGCTGAACACTTCCATGTGTCCAGATTAAAAATGTATCTTTATCAAGTGGAATAACCGTTCCTCTTTGAATTGGAAATGGTGTTGCAACATCATTCTGAAATCTTATAGCCCTCCACGCAGAAAATTCTTGAATTTGCAGCAGCTCGATATTATCCACACCTGCAAGTCCTTTTGTTATTCCTTCCATTTCTTCCTTTGTGAAATGTGTTGTCTTATGTATTACAATTCGATTTAGTTTATGCAAAGGAACCGATTCGTCATAAATTCTTTTCAAATTGTTCATAAGGCGGCAAGCATCTCCACTTCTCATATACGGATTTTTCTGTATAATCTGTGGATCTTTTAACGGACGTAAGTACAATTCCATTCCATTTCCTTCTGAGTCAAACAACTGACTACAACCAATTGATATTTTTTCATTATTCTTTATTGATTGTACATAACTTAATCCAATATACGCCGTGTCATATCTTGTCATCTTTGGTTTCCACAATTTTCCAACAGCCTTTGTATATATAGCCGTGGAAAGCCCCCACATAATCTTTGCCATATCACTATTAGTATGGACTGATCTTTCTTCTATTATCTGTGTAACAATACCTTTTCCTGCACAATATATTTTTAGTGAGTCATGCAAATCAAAATAAACATTTTCATTTTTCAGTTCTCGCATTTTACTTAACTGATTTGGAATATAGATTACCAAAACATCAAATTCATGCTTTTCTCTTTCCATCACATCAATATATAGACAAATTCCATTAAAAAACTCTTCAACAGATGCCTTTAAAGCATCGCTTAAAGAATAACCCTTAAATCTTTTGGTATCATTTCCATTTGGAATATTCAATCCACATCTAAAAACATCTTGAAATCCTATATATTCTGGTAAAAATGCCTTATCCTGCTTTAAAGTTGTTGCATGGTGCTTATTTAGTTCATTTAAGTGCCTCCATATATCTGCTGCGCATTCTCTAGGCGACAGCACTGCTAATCGTACACTTCGATTAGCATATGATTCTAATGGTCCATAATTAATTAAACCTTTTAATTGATTGACTGCAATGCAACTGTCATTTTCATAGTCAAAAGCAAGTTCAGTTTCCTTTGCTTGATAACATTTATCAATGCTGCCTGTTCCTGCAAATCGAATTCGTTGTGTACTAAACTCCAATATAGCATTTCCTAATTCAAAGATTAATTTCCTGTTCATTGATAATTTCTGTACCCATATTTCTACCTTTTCATTCATCTGCTTATTATATAGTGTTGACATTTCATTGTTTACAATATTCTGATACGCAAATCTATCTAATTGAGATCCGTCACTTTTTAATACATGTACTGTAGGCAATAAATTCATAACTACATTATCTTCAACAAATGATAGCGCTATTTTAATTGCATCATAAACAAAATAACCGTTTCTTAATCGCCTGCTATTTCTATCAAAGTACTTATTTTTTCCAAATGAAGACAAGCCTTTGCTTAACAAATTATTTTCTATAATCTCATAAAACATACCAATAACATCCGAATGTTCCAATTTCATCATATATATTGGAATATCCATTTCCTCAATATCACTAATGTTTTTATCTGCAAAAGCCTCTAAAATTCCGTTTTTACTACCCAATGCCCATACTTTTCCTTTATGTAAAATAGCAACACAAGAATTATTTGTTATTGCCCGTAATTCTTTCCAAGTGGTAATGTTTGAACTAAATACATAACATTTTCTTGGAAACTGTATTGCTGGTAATGCATTAGTAATTGCTGATGCTGTATGCCTTCCTATCGCATCATATAAAATCTCTTGTTTTTTATCATGCCCCTTCCATAATTCATCAATATTGGTATTTTCCAAATTCATAGCCAAATATAGACTATACATGAGGTCATCAAAACCATCAATTTCAACCACAGCTGACTGTTCATTAACATTACATGCGTTCTCCATAAACTTGCATGCTTTTATACTAAGTTTACTGCCTCTTGGTTTACACCAATATACCCCTTTCTTTATACTGCCTTCATTGATTAATTCTTCCAATACAGACATAACAGAATTATCATTGCCAGCATATCCTATAACTATTAATCCATTTTGTTTTATAGAGGTCTTCCAGATATCTGCAATTTTAGCCTCTAGCTTTTGCAATTCTGACTCTGTGTTTTTTAATTTATCAAATAAATAATCTCCATGTAACTTTATTATATTAGGAAATCCCTCATTCAACGCAAATCCGACACTATTGCTAACCGCAGATGATATTGTTTTAATTGAAAACCCTGGATTAATTGAATGAACACCAGCTTGTACTAAATCATCAAAATTAGTCGTTGAAACTAAATCTATTTTTCCATTGACTATCAATTCCCCCATACATAAATATCCCAATGATGGTTTTATATCTCGTACTTTATTTCGAATATAATACTCTCGATCACTTCTTGACGGATAGCACTTTTCAAAATAAAATGAATATTCTTCTGGCGACCATAATTCCGGGTATCCCCCTCGACCGTCAAAGTATGATTGTATCTCCTTCTGTACATTCTCCTTAGACAAATCACCATACAAACTTGTCCGAATGTTATTGTCTGTACAATACAACGTTCTTTTAAAATCCCATACCATTTGCCCACCTGATGGAATATTAGATGATACAGATTCTCCCGCTCCCAAGAGGAAAGACATACTTTTATCCGGCTTAATTTTAAAACTATTTACAAATGTGTTAACGTCTATTACTTTCATGCTTTCCTCCTATCCTTACTTCACATAGTGAACACTTTTTTTATACAGATATATATCCTAACTTATTACGATGCTTTCTCTCAATCATAATCTGGAACAAATGTTGCCATTTCTTCATAATATCCAGCAATACAGTTTAAATTATAGTCTATCTTTTTGAATACCTCCACAAACATCTCTAAATCAACAACTTCATTTCCATAATTTTCGATATAAAAACGATATTTGTCATCGGTATTAAACGGGTAACGTGAAAAATCCATATTTTTCATCTTTGCATTAGCATTATGATCTTTATCGATTTTATCATATAATTCTGAAATATAATCGTCCAGCTCTTTGGTCATTTCCTTAAATTGTTTTCGTTGTTCTTTATCGGTTTCAAAACCTATCATACGTTTCTTTACTGTGTTCCATATCTGCCTGATATCGTGACCTCCACAAAATGACTCTTTCATGTTCAGCAACATATTCAAAGACCAGTTTCTATTGCATGGTTTGCCGAAAACAGCATTGGGAAAACTACAATATCCGCCTTTTTATCTCCATTATCCTGCAAACAATCTTGTGCAAGCATTATCGCTGCCTTCATGTATCCATCAGCAATAATCATCATATCATGAATGGGTTGATGCTGTCTGGTTCTCCAATTCATATATGCTGTTTTGTCTATATCTACATTATACGAAAAAATCTTTTCCATTCATTCACCTACTTTTCAAAACTATATATTTAAATTTCTGAAATGCCTAAAATCTATAAAATATCAACCAAATACCTTCCACCAATTAATGAAAATAACACTTTTGATGGAAATAATCTTTCACCCATACTGGAAACCCCAACAACAGTCATAGTCCAATCACTGTACTCATTCGGCAATCTATAACATATCGGCTTATCATTTTCAGAGATTGTTACTAATGGGGTCCCATTCTGTGAAAATCCAACTGAAAGAACATAAAACTCATTCTGTCCACTATGTAATGGCAACATAGGTTGCTTGTTAATATCCTTATAAACCTTTGCACCTCTTTGATTATAAAAATAATCTTTGCCATCTTCTACTATAGGATCAATCGGTAATTTGTTCCTCATTATTTTATAACGTTGGTTCAAGCTCTCGCAGACAAAAGCATTATAATATTCTGGTTGCATTTCTATCTTACTATTACGAATCTCATCTGCATCTGAAAAATGATTCATAAATTGAAGAAGTGCTACAAAAGCTACCAAATCATCCGAATAAATTCCAGAAAATGATTTGTACCAATAGTCATTATTCTCACAAATTACCCGATGTAATTTTTTATACAAATCAAGTTGTCTTTGATTCAATGCAAACCAACCAGAATCCAAAAGAGTCTTCTTAATTTTCCCATCTTTATACTCTCCGGTTAATGATATCTTCAATGATTGCATCAATCGAGATATTAATCCAACAAGCAAATCAGCCATTCTGATTCCAACATAATCCTTAGAATCTTCTTCGGTGACATTTTCAAGACCTACATCCATTGCAGAACTCAATGTATGCGATTCTTTCCCTTCTCGATCAATCATCAACTGATATTCATTAACATTCATCTCTGTCAACAACTTCTTAAATCCATCAAAAGGTGCAAAATAGGACCAATCTAATGTTTCGGGTACCTCTGTGTCCTCAAGGAGTATAAGTATTTCCTCAAATGCTTGATTCTCATGCTCTTTCAAAGTAGTATTCGCTTGATTTTTAATAATCCTATCTTCTAAAAAAGACCGTAGTTCTTTAACAAATATTTGTGGTTCTTTATAAATTGCTTCTATCACATTTTGTGGTCGATATACATTGATAGCCTTAATTATTGAGTATTTCATGTAATCAACATCAACAAACATAGAACTATGATAATTTACAAACAACTGGCTAATAACATACTCTATTTTGCTAAACACAGAGAAATAAATAATTATTTTCTCATCAAATAATGATACAAGGTCTTCATAAAACTCAATCGTATGATTATTAAGAGAAGCAAACCCAAGCCTAAAATCTTTTGCTTTCATGGTCTGGCTCTTTAATTCTCCGTCTTTTTTTCTATAAGCATACTTCGATTCAAAAGCAAGGTATCTGTCAGAAATACATTCATCTTCTTCTGCTTTCCACCCTACAATTCCAGTTATGAAATTATCATAGTAATTATTCGCAGTAACAGTTTCATAATTAATCTTTCTACTATGCTCTGTTTCATCATAGAAAAAAATGTACTTCATCTTCAGTGCCTCCCCTACTGATTATTTTTTGAATCACCATAATGTGACGAATCTTCTGCCACCTTCATCACATTATACTCTGGCTCATATTGATAAATCTTTGCAGTCTTAGCTGCTTCATTTCCTATATCTTCTGTTACGGAATACTCTTCAAAATTCTCCACCTGTTCCATAACTTTGTTGAATACTTCCGGACTATACTGAGGCGGATAACCATTCTTAACCAGACATATCTTTATTTCAAATTTTAAATCATTCCGAACATTCTGATTATTGAGCCAATCTGCAAATGAGGATTTTGTATCAATAATATCTTTTATCTTCTTAGCTAATGCTTTACATTTATCATTTACTACAACACCATCAACTTCTTTATCTGTTCCATATTCAAAGTTATATTGGTCTCGAAGTGAAATCAAAATATCATAGAATGCTTTTTCTTCGAAGGTTAAACCGATTTTACGAAAACTTTCTCTGTTTTCGTTCATTTGACGAAGAATTGCTAAAGCCTGTTCCGTGGCAATCCTAATAATATCCTCTGATGCCTTTTCCTGTGTTTCTCCAGCTTCTTCCGCTGTAAGATGTTTACGCCTTTCATGATACTCCGCAATAGTCTTTTCCAACATTTCTTGGAACGATTTCGCAGCTAACTGATTGACTTTTCCGTATTCCTTAATCTGCTTACGAAGCATTTTTATAAGAAGTTCTAACTTGGTTGCTGGCATTTTGACATCAGATAATTTTTCAAAGTATTCTGGTGAAAAGATATCTTCTTCCTCGCCACTTTCAAGAACACTTTCCACCTGATTGTATTTCAATGCTTCTTCAACCATTTTGGAAACTGCACGATTCATGGTATCTGTATCCACTTCACTTGTCCCACTCATTTTACGAACAAAACCAGCTATAGCCATAAAGCATTGTGCAAGTGCAGATTCTTCTTCTCCAAGATAACCGGAAGGCTGACAAATATCAAAAGCTGCCCTCATTCGTTTTACTGTCTTTAAAAAATAGGTTTTGAAGGAAACTTTCTGAACACCATTATTTCCTTCCGACTGTAATTCTTCTGTTGATACAAATACATATTCTGCTGCTTTTGCAAGAAGTCTATATCGTTCTATAGGATCACATTCCAGATTTAAAAATGGTGATAAATCATAACCTGTGAACATGTTTTTCAACACTTCTAGTTCTTCTCTAAACACTGATGTAGCCTGCTCAACATCATCGGATGTCGGTGCAACAGATGTATCTCCTCCATATACCTTCATGGCTTCACGCATATTGTCGCGAATACCAATATAGTCGATAACCATACCATATTCTTTCCTCAGATATTTTCTGTTTACACGGCTTATTGTCTGTATCAGCAAATGCTTTTTGAGAGGTTTATCATTATATAAATATGTAAGGCAAGGAACATCAAAGCCCGTAATCCACATATCTACAACAATGACAATACTGAAATTTGATTTTTCCTGTTTAAAAGCAGCATCCAATTCTTCTGAACGCTTATCATTTTTAACTCCGCCAAGATAATCATACATATCTTTTTCATCATTACTGCCGACACTAGATACCATTGCCATAAATGGCATCGGTTTCAATTCTTTCAGTTCCTCTTCTGTTACAGAAACCCCATCCGGTGATTTCTTTTCCTCAAACCATTCCGGGTATTTATCCTTAAACTTCTGTAATAATGCATAAGCAATCTTTCTATTAGAACATACAACCATTGCTTTTTGTATTCTATCCGGATCACCTGCACAAGACGCAACATAATGGTTGTGGATATCTGTAGCAAGACGCTCAAGTCTGGAAGGCTCACCAAGAATTATTTCCATAGAGCTCATTGCTTTCTTACTTGCTTCGATATCCTCATATGTTGCACCATCATCAGCACATTTTTTATAATAATTCTCAATTTCTTTTACTTTTTTATTATCAAGCAATACCTTTGCAATACGCGGATGATACTTAATGGAAACAGTAAGTCCATCTGCAACTGCCTGATCCATTGTATATCGGTCAATTTCATCACCAAAGGTCTGATAAGTTTCCGCAATAGGCGTTCCGGTAAAACCAACGAAAGTAGCATGTGGAAATGCTTCCTTCAATACTTTTGCATATGGTTTTGAAACCATAGCTTTCATATTTTCATCAGCATCCTTACTAAACTGAATTTTCTTAGAATGTTCAAGCTGAGTTCTGTGAGCCTCGTCTGAAAAACATATAATATTCTGCCTATCATTGATAAGTCCGATTTTGTCATCTTTCCTATCGCAGAATTTCTGAATGGTGCAAATATAAAAACCACCACTTTGTCTTGCACCAAGTTCCTGCCTTAATTGTGTTCTGTTTTTTACAACAGATACTTCACCCAGATTAAGAAACTCTTTACTCTTTGTAAAAAGCTTTGAACCTTGTTTTTGCAGTTCATCTCTGTCAACAATTAATATAATTGTTGGTGAACCGATTTCCGGAATATCAGTACAACGAAGTGCAAGCTGACGTGCAAGAAAAGCCATCGTATATGTTTTTCCACATCCAGTTGCTCCAAAGTATGTACCACCTTTACCACTCCTCGTAACAACAGAATTTACAATGCTTTGTTTTAAAAGTTTTGCTGCAAAGAACTGAGGATATCGGCATATGATTTCTACTTCATCACTGTCGTAAATACTATCTTGGAAATAGATATAGTCCCTAAAAATCTCCATGAAACGTTCAGGTGCGTAAACACCCTTTATCATAGTTTCTGTTTCTGCAAAAGGAAGAGTGGATACCGCATCTCCTTGATTTACTCTGCGCCAAGCATAAAAATGCTCGTAAGGTGTACGCACTGTACCTAATCTTGTTTTCACACCATCTGAAATGCAAGCCAAAGGGCAATAATGTAAAAGATGCGGAATATCTCTCCAATAGCGAATATTAATTTGTTCCCAAGCATCATAAATAGTCGCATTGGCATCAGCGGGATTTTTCAACTCAATAACACATAGCGGCATACCATTTACAAACAAAAGTACATCCGGTCTACGATTTTCTTTTTGACCATTGTTTGTATATTCTACTGTAAACTGGTTCACTACACGGAAGATATTCTTATCCCAATTATCAAAATCAATAAGTGGTATCATTCTTGGCAATCCATCCTGCGTCGTAAACTGAACACCATTTACCATCCAGCCATATACTTTATGCAAAGTAGCAAAATCACTTTCCGCACCTACAAGACGAACATTATCATATATCTGTATCACCTCGTCTTCTGTCAAATCCGGGTTAGTGTCTGCAATAAACTTCTTGAAATCATCAGCAATCAGGACATCTCTTTTTGTGACACGATGGATATTATTGCCAGAAGAATACTTCCAACCTTCCGATTCTAAAAATCCAATGAAGGCATATTCATATTCTGATTCACAATAATGACCATTGTATTCTTTTAATCTTGCCATAGGCTATGCCTCCTTTGCTTTTCTTGCCTCTTCTATAGAACCTTTGATAAGAATAGGACAGATGTCTTTTATCTGTGCTTTGAGTTTTTCGTTAATTTGAGTTCTTAATATTAAAATATTATGCAGTTCCGCTACAATTTCTTGCTCTCTTTCATCAGCATTTGGAATAGATAAACCTAAAAACTCCTCCCATGACAAACTCCCTCTTGCACTTGTGTCGCAAGAAAACCATCCTCTTCTTTCAAATTCTGAACGATTAACATTTGCCATAAAATAATCAGAATCAATACCAATAGTTTCGAAAGTATAATAAGCTGGTGATATCAAATAATTTTCTTTTGAATCATTCCTAGCAATCGTAAGCCTTCCGTCTCTTCCAACTTTCATTAAAACTGCACCGTACTCACCTGGTACAACAATTTTATAATTGGAGAAATCTAATCCATTAGAATCTGCGATAGAATTAATAAAATAGTTGTCCATACTAAGTCCTTTAAAACTATATGTGCAATTTTTCTTGTTTCTATTATCAATTTGAACAATAAATTTACCAATTGGTACCTTTTCTTTTGAATGTTTCAATTTATCAATATACGCATCACAAACGAGTTTTAAATCATTCAGTCCTCGTTCATAGCTTTTCTGATTTTCAATCATGGCATTGTATACATCAACATATTTTTTCTGTATTTCAATATCCGGTAACGGAATAATGATGTCACTCATATCATTAAAATTGAATTCCGGTCGCTGGCTTCCAAAATTTCTAAAAGTTACTTCTCTGCAAAATTCTGAACGCCTAAAATAAATATATAACCACATTGGATCAATGATTTTCTTTCCCTCATCCGTCAGATAAAAAACCATATATAAATGAGATACTATACATAATCCCTCAGTACGGTAGGCAATTGAACCTAATTCAAGTCGAGTTGGGTTGTACACAAAAGCTCCATTTTCGACAATTTTATAAGGTTTTAAATCTACTCCATCTGTATTCCCTTTAGGAGTTGCAAAAACGCCTTGACTATTTACACCAACTATCAAATCAACCCCATACTTTAAGTCTTTGTTGTTTATCGTGGAGCGTTCAATGTAATCTCCCAATCTAATATTAATCAATCCCATAACCAATCCCCCTAAATGCCGCTTCCAGCATCTGCTGGGATTTATTTTCCTGCTTTAATATATCTTTCATCTCAGATTGAATACGAGCCATTTCTTTTTCATAATCAATTTCTAAATCATGGTCAATAAACTCAATGTATTTGCTTGGTGTAAGAGCCCAACCTTTACTTTCAATTTCATTAATGCACACACTACGGTAAAGTTCTGGTATCTCATAGGCTGCTCCATCAGTTTCCTCACATTGCCATGTGTGATAAATATCTGCTGCCTTCTCAATTTGTTCTGTATCCAACCGAACTTTCTTTTTGCTCTCACCCTTAACAGCATTTTCTGTCCATTGGCGTAAATCCATAAAGAGTATCTCATGCTCGCGGTTTCGGAGATTTCTTCCATGGTATTTTCCACCTTTTTTATTCTGATTTAGAATCCACAGAGTAACACTGATATCTGTAGTAATAAACAATTCTCTTGGCAGAACAACGATAGCCTCAATTTTATCATTCTGAATCAATTCCTTACGTATTTCCAATGTATCGCTATCATTCAATGCACCATTCGCAAGAAGGAATCCTGCTACTCCATCAGTTTTCTTCAAATGTGAAAGTATATGCAAAATCCATGCATAATTTGCGTTGCTTTCAGGTGGCGTTTGATAGTCAGACCAACGACCGTCATTTTTCAAATTGTCATTATACCAGCCTTTCAGATTAAAAGGTGGATTTGCCATAATATAGTTAAAGTGCAACCCCTTGTGTAAATCATGTGTAAATGATGAATCTGCTTCTTCTCCTAGATTATGGCTAATTCCACGCAAAGCCAAATTCATTTTCGCAAGGCGATATGTAGCCGGTTCTTTTTCCTGACCATATACATTGATACCATTTAAGTTTCCTTGCTTTGACTTTACAAGTTCAGCACTCTGAATAAACATTCCTCCTGAACCACAGCAAGGATCATATAAGGTGCCATCATAAGGCTCAATCATCGTTGCAATGAGTTGAACTACGTCATGAGGTGTATAAAATTCTCCTTCCTCCTTTGTAGCATTTACCGCAAACTCCTTAAGAAAGTATTCGTATACACGACCAATAAGGTCTTTTTCCTCTCCAAATGTCTTATGACTGATTTTGTTCACTTCATCAACAATTTTCTTTATATCATTAGCTGCTAAATTGCGTGCTGTAAATGTTCCTTTAACAAAACAGCCTTTCAACTGTGGATCTTCTTCCTCAAGCCTTTGCAAAGCTGTATCAAGTGCAACATTAAGCTGTGGTGCCGGTGTACTGATAATAGTCGACCATCTTGCTTCTGGTGGTAAATTATATGTACCATCTGCAAAAGTAGCATCATCAAAGAATGCTGCTCTAATGTTCTCATCTTCCGGATCTAATCCCTGCTCTTTAAGTGTCTGTTTTAGATTTTCAATTCCATCCTCATACTTTTCGCCGATAAACCTCAAGAACACTAGCGTAAGCATCATATCTCTTTTTTCAAAGAATGAGCCGGAATTACGTGCCGCACGCAAATAATCTCTACAATTAAATAAAATATTATCTATGTTCAATGCCTTTTCCGTTGTTTTCTTCTTAGCCATATTACTTTTCTTCCCTTTCCTCGTCTGGAACAAATTCCATGATATCCTGTATCTCACAATGCAATACTTTACATACTTTTTCCAAAACTTGTGTACTTACATGTTCATTCTTCCCTAGTTTAGCCAGTGCATTTGTTGTAATTCCTGTCTGATCTCTAAGGTCAACTTTCATCATATTTTCATCTATCAATTTCTTCCATAATTTGTTGTATCTGATTGCCATTATTATCCCTTTCGTGTCATTACAACTATTTATCATTTCTTTTCATTATATCATCAAGCCTAGTTTATTTCAATCTAAAATTGATTTTTTCAATCTCTCAATTATATATAAAGGACAGATATTATTAGTCAATAAAATACCTGTCCATACCTGTCCATCTTGTCAATAATTCTTCTTACCTGCTCCTATTCCAACACTTTTCATTGTTGTAATAATTCACATTCTGCTCCTCAACCGGCTTCTTATCCATCGCATCCACAACGCTCATATAATCATCATACAATTCCGAACTATACATTCTCACATTAAGCTCTTTTAACATCAATGAATGCAGTTTCATATCCGCTTCAAAATCATTAACAGAAAATTGGAATAGCTCTGCTTTCACCTTTACTGGCACATTATCATATATCTCGGATTGATGCATATCTTCTTCGCCCTTAAGGACGAATATGGATTTAAGATCAGTCCCGACAAAAACGGATTACCATGTATCACTCTCGACGAAGAGCATCAGGCTTATGACCAAATAGTGCCTATGCTCTTCGCTTGGCTTACCCAATATTCCAAATTTAAACAGGGCGAACTCTCCAGGGATGAATATGACAATTGGAGATATAACTACCCTAATATTGAACCGACAACCGGCTTTGTAAGAAATTCCATTTCTGATGATTTAGATACAGAACTCCAGGATGCACTATCAGAAGAAATGAAAAAAAGTGGTCTGCTTTAATTCCTTTTCCAATGGCAACAGACCATACAAGTGACGGATAGATAAAAAGAAGACCTCACCGAAATTCCTCTCCAGTTTGGAAAAGAAAATCAGTAAGGTCTTCTTTCATATTGTAATTTACATTATTTTTTT
>ENA-OWOD01000996-OWOD01000996.1-gut-metagenome-genome-assembly--contig:-NODE-996-length-13582-cov-17.227175_pt1 | contig 13582 bp, 15 predicted proteins | sample MGYA00248256_ERZ651792 | MGnify/ENA primary metagenome ERZ651792 (study PRJEB26908, sample SAMEA4031714) | gut metagenome | biome: gut; feature: normal infant; material: stool | place: China | collected...
GTGCCGATTTTGTTACCCTATAGTGCGCTTTGATTTTTGGCGTAAGTGGCGTAAGTTTGGCGTAAATCCGCTTTTGCGCGCTCCAAAAATCAAGGATTCATGCGGTTTTTAGGCAGCTATTAGTACATGCCGCCCATACCGCCCATGTCACCGCCAGCGGCAGCAGGAGCGGCCGGGGGTTCGGGCAGGTCGGCCACGAGGCTCTCGGTGGTCAGCACCATCTCAGCGACGGATGCTGCGTTCTCCAGAGCGGAGCGGGTGACCTTGGTCGGGTCAACGATACCGGCGGCGATCATATCCTCGACGTAGACTTCATTCTGAGCGTCGAAGCCGTAGTTGGGCTTGTTGGCAGAGATGATCTTGTCGATGATGACGCTGCCCTCGAGGCCGGCGTTCTTGGCAATCTGGCGCAGAGGAGCTTCCAGAGCCTTCAGGACAATCTTAGCGCCGGTGCGCTCGTCGCCCTCCAGCGTATCGCACAGCTCACGGACAGCGGGGATGGCGTTGATGGGAGCAGTGCCGCCGCCAGCGACGACGCCTTCCTGAACAGCAGCCTTGGTTGCGTTCAGAGCATCCTCGATGCGGAGCTTCTTGTCCTTCATCTCGACCTCAGTAGCAGCGCCGACCTTGATGACAGCCACGCCGCCAGCCAGCTTTGCCAGACGCTCCTGCAGCTTCTCGCGGTCGAAGTCGCTGGTAGCGGCCTCGATCTGGTTGCGGATCTGACCGATGCGGGACGCGATAGCGTCCTTGTCGCCGGCGCCGCCCACGATGGTGGTGTTCTCCTTGGTGACCTTGACCTGACGGGCATGACCCAGCATGTCAACGGTAGCGTCCTTCAGCTCGTAGCCGAGGTCTGCAGAGACGACCGTGCCGCCGGTCAGGGTGGCAATATCCTGCAGCATCTCCTTGCGGCGGTCGCCGAAGCCGGGAGCCTTGACAGCCACGACGTTCAGGGTGCCGCGCAGGCGGTTGACGATGAGGGTGGACAGAGCCTCGCCCTCAATGTCCTCGGCCACGATGAGCAGCTTCATGCCGTTCTGCATGACCTGCTCCAGCAGAGGAACGAGGTCCTGAATGACGCTGATCTTCTTATCGGTGATGAGGATGGCGGCGTTGTCCAGAACAGCCTCCATCTTGTCGGTATCGGTGACCATATAGGGGGTCAGGTAGCCGCGGTCGAACTGCATACCTTCGACGATCTCGTTGTAGGTCTCGGCAGTGGTCTTGTTCTCCTCGATGGTGATGACGCCGTCGGAAGTGACCTTCTCCATCGCCTCGGCGATGAGACGGCCGATCTCGGGGTCGCCTGCGGAGATGGTGCCGACGCGGGCGATATCGTTGGAATCCTTGACCTTCTGGCTGTGTGCCTTGATGGTCTCGACGGCCTTAGCGACAGCCTTGGTCATGCCGCGGCGGATGTCCATCGGGTTTGCACCGGCGGTGACATTCTTCATGCCCTCGGTGACCATAGCCTGTGCCAGAACGGTCGCGGTGGTGGTGCCGTCGCCTGCGGCGTCGTTGGTCTTGGTAGCGACCTCACGCACCAGCTGTGCGCCCATGTTCTCGAACTCGTCCTTCAGCTCGATCTCCTTTGCGATGGTCACACCGTCGTTGGTGATGACGGGGGCGCCGAACTTCTTGCTCAGCACCACGTTGCGGCCCTTGGGGCCGAGGGTGATCTTAACAGTATCTGCCAGAGTGTCGATACCGGCACACAGTGCCTTGCGGGCTTCCTCGCCCTGCTTGATCTGCTTAGCCATATTTTATCGCTCCTTCGTAAATGCTTGATGATCCAGTGTGAGGGAAAGATGCTTACTCCACGATGGCCAGAATGTCGGCCTGACGCACGATGGTGCATTCTTCGCCGTCCACCTTGACCTCGGTGCCGGAGTACTTGCTGGTGAGCACCTTGTCGCCCACCTTGACAGTCATCTTGACCTCCTTGCCGTCCACGACACCGCCGGGGCCAACGGCCACGACCTGTGCCACCTGGGGCTTCTCTTTCGCGCTGCCGGTCAGGATGAGGCCGCCCTTGGTGGTCTCCTCGACCTCAACAGTCTTGATAACAACACGGTCTGCAAGAGGAATGATCTTCATCGTTCTTGCCCTCCTATTATAAATATAAAAGATAAACTGTTTTATGTCCCGGGGGCTGCGCCCTTCCGGTTGTTTAGCACTCTTTTTCCTTGAGTGCTAAGTGTATTGTACTCATCTTGGAGTCAAAAATCAAGGGGTTTTGCAAATTTCTTTGTTAAGTTTTTATGTCCTTTCCATGAGCCTGTCGAGTGTATGTTCTTTTTGCCCTCGCCCTGTACGAACAATCTACGCTCCATCTGCCTTTCGGATAACAAAAAGCGCACCCGTCATAAGACCCGTGCGGTAAACTATAGGGGAATCATCTCTCTGTTTGGGCAGTTCCGGTTCATCTTCATATTTTCGCTCCGAAGCACAGTGCAGTCAAAATACTTGACTTTGTCAAGCGACAGTGCTATAATACTTTCCATTCAAACGGAGAAGGAGTTGATGAAATGGAGCCATCCACGGTATCTTCCTGCATTCTGACCCTGTACAGAGAGTTTGCCGCTTACACGACCCAGCGGTTACAGGAACTGGGTCTGAGCTTCGGGCTGATATATTTTGTCATCTATGTAGGAAAGCATCCGGATTGTACGCCCTCGGAACTGACCAAAGCTCTTCATCTGGATTGGGGCCACTCCCAGCGCAGCCTGAACAAGCTGGCCGAAGACGGCTTTCTGACGAAAGAAAAGAATGGGCGCAGCTACCACCTGAAGCTGACCCAGAGGGGTGAAAGCGCCTTTGTGGTCTGTCATCAGGTCTTTATCGGCTGGGATGCGCAGAGTCTGGGCGGACTGACAGCGCAGGAGCGGCAGCAGCTGCTGACATTACTGCAAAAAGCAGTGCAAAAAAAAGTGTGCAAATGATGTATGAAACGATCTTGAGTCCGATCCATTATGGTGGGATGCAGCTGAAAAACCGCATCATCTTTGCGCCGACAACATTCGGGCTGTCCGATGAAGAATACCTTGCAAAGCTCCGTGCCATTGCACAGGGCGGCTGTGCCATGATCATCGTGGGCGATGTCCCGGTGGGCAAAAGCAGATTTGAAAAATCTCTGTTTGACGCCAAAGGCTTTGCATTCTACCAGCAGGTCGTGAAAATCGCCCATGATGCGGATTGCAAAGTCTGTGCCCAGCTGCACCAGAGCGATTCCAATCTGCTGGCCATGTTCAAATACATTCCCGGTCTGCTGCTGAAAAAAATCACCCCGGATCAGCTGCGGGAAAAGCTGAACGCCGAAGTCGCTCCTTACATTACAAAGATGTCCAGACGGAAGATTCGGACCATCATCAGCGGATTCGGCAAAGCAGCAGCATTGGCAAAACAGGCCGGCTTTGATATGATGCAGGTGCATGGCGACCGAATGTGTGGCAGCTTCAGTTCGGCTATCTTCAACCATCGCACCGATGAATACGGCGGCAGCGCAGAAAACCGCGCCCGTTTTGCGGTGGAAGCAGTTTCGGCAGTCCATGCGGCGGTTCCGGGGATGCCCATTGATTACAAGCTGGCCGTCCGGCAGGAAAACCCGCACTTTGGCAATGCCGGTGTGGTGGAAGAAGAACTGCCGGTGTTCGTTCCGCTGCTGGAGCAGGCGGGTGTGACCAGCTTCCATGTAACGCTGGCAAACCATTCCGCATTGGAAAACACCATCCCGCCCGCCAATCATCCCTATTTCAGCCAGCCGGGATGCTTCCTCAAATTCTGCGATGAGGTGCGGCAGTACACCGACCTGCCCATCTGTGGTGTCGGTGGTCTGAACGACCCGGATCTTGTGGAGCAGCAGCTCGCCAGCGGACGCATCCAGTGCGCCGCCATGAGCCGCCAGCTTCTGGCAGACCCGGATTGGGTGAACAAGCTGAAAAACGGGCAGGCGGAACAGATCCACCGCTGTGTCCGCTGCAACAAGAAGTGTCTGGGCGGGCTGATGGCACATCAGGGGACCCGCTGTGTTTATGATGCTTTGCGAGAAAAAGAAGCAAAAAACGCATAAACCTACCCGGCAAAAAATCACGATATACTTAACAAAAAGACATTCACAAAGGAGAAGCTATGAGTTACGCGATCGTATACAGCAGCAAAACAGGCAACACAAAAATCTTGGCAGATACGCTGCACGACTGCCTGCCGCAGGAAGGCTGCGATTATTTCGGCATCCCGGATCCTGCCGCCATGGAAGCGGACACCCTTTATGTGGGCTTCTGGACGGACAAGGGACAAGCCGATGAAAGCACTTCGGACTTTTTGAAGCAGCTGCACGGCAAAAACATCTTTCTCTTTGGCACTGCCGGCTTCGGCGGCAGTAAAGAATACTTTGATAAGATCTTGAAAAAGACAGAGCATTCGCTGGACAAAAGCAACACTGTTTTCGGCAGCTTCATGTGTCAGGGAAAGATGCCGATGTCGGTACGCCAGCGGTACGAAGAGATGAAAAAACAGCCGATCCATCTGCCCAATCTGGATGCCATGATCGAGAATTTTGACAAGGCTCTTTCTCACCCGGATGCGGATGACCTGGAGCAGCTGAAACAGGCTGTAAGATAACGGAAAAGGCGGCGGCTTCCCTTGACAAGGAAAGCCGCCGCCTTTGTTGATTCTCCGATGAGCCCCTGAAGAAGCGTGCAGGGCGCTTCTCATCCTTTCATTTTACACGTTGGCCCTCTGGGCCATGAACCGCTCATAGGCCGGTTTGGGCAGCAGGACGCGCCCGGCCAGCGGCTTGAGCTGGGCGGTGATGGCGTCGCAGGGAGCGCACTCGCCGTCGGCGGTCGCCACGATAGGGCCGCGTCCGTCTGCCGGGCGCAGGGAGACGCACTTTGCCCGGCGGTAGATGAAGCAGGGCTTCGCCTGTTCCGTCAGCTCACCGTTCCGGAAGTGCCTGCCGCTCTTGTACATCCCCAGCAGGCGGGCGATCGTCAGACGGCTCACCCTGCGGATGATGAAGACGTCCAGCCAGCCATCGTCGGGCTGCGCCTCGGGAGCCGCATAAAAGCCGCCTCCATAGGTGCGGCCATTGCAGACGGCACACATCAGGCAGTCCACCGTCAGCTCCTCGCCGTCGATGGTGAAGGTCACGTTCCGGCCGATGTGGCCGCAGAGCTGCTTGACGATGGAGAGCGCATAGGCCATCTCGCCGCCGCAGAACGGGATGCGCCGGAACTGCGGGATGCCGTAAGCCACCTGTGCATCGAGTCCGGCGGCGCAGATGGTCGCCGAAAGGCCGAGGTCGGTCTGCATCAGATCAATGTCCACCTCACTGCCCGCCAGCTGGGCGTCGAGGTCATTGAACTCTTCCCGCGTGCCGTAGGTGCGCAGAAAATCATTGCCGCTGCCAAAGGGCAGACACCCCACCGCCGCGAGGCCGCACCCCTGCGCCCCGGTCAGCGCTTCGTTGAAGGTGCCGTCGCCGCCCGCTGTCCAGATGCGCACCGGCTCACCGTCGGCCTGCGCGGTGTGCGCCGCCTCAGCGGCCAGCTCCCGGGCATGGCCCGCGTACTGGGTCACAACGACCTTCCTTTTTTCCGGCGGGATGCCCGCCCGCTGGGCTGCGGCCCGGATGGCCGGGGCCAGCTCGGCAGTGCAGTCTCGCTTGCCTGCGGTGGGGTTGAGCAAAAACAGATAGCGCATTCGGCTTCCTCCTCTGGTGGTTCCTGCCCTCTATCATAGCGGAAAACCAGAGCAGATGCAAGAGCTTTTCAGCCGACACCCGCCGTCTGCGTCTCCTGCACCACGATCGTGCCGTCCTCGGTGCAGTCTGCCGTCCAGTGCTGTCCGAGGCTCACACTGCCGGAGGCGATCTGGTCGGCGAAGGCCTGCTCCACGGCCCGGTCTACCTGTCGGCGCAGCTCTCGCGCGCCATAGGGCGAATGTGCTTTTGCCGCCAGCGCCGGGCCGACCCGGGCCGTGTGGGTCAGCTGGTAGCCGCTGCGGGCAGCACGCTCTTCCAGCTGGCCCAGCAGCTTTTCGGCGATGGAGCAGAGGCTCTGCTCCTCCAGCGGGCGGAAGACGATGAGCTCATCCAGACGGCCCACCAGCTCCGGCCGGAACCACTTTTTCGCCTCGGCAACGGCGGCTTCCGACTGCTTTTCAAAGGCGGCTTCGCTTCCCGCCCCGAAGCCCAGCGGTGCGCTCTGCCCGGCGAGGAATCGTGCGCCGAGGTTGGAGGTCAGCAGGACGATGGTATTGCGGAAATCCGCCTTGCGGCCCATGGAGTCGGTCAGCTGGCCGTCCTCGAGCATCTGCAGGAGCACATTCTGAATATCCGGGTGCGCCTTTTCGATTTCGTCAAAAAGCACCACGCTGTAGGGGCGGCGGCGGACGGCCTCCGTGAGCTGACCGCCCTCGTCGTGGCCCAGATAGCCCGGAGGCGCACCCAGCAGACGCGCCACGGTGTGCTGCTCCTGATACTCCGACATATCGAACTTGAGCAGGGCCTTCTCGCTGCCGAACCAGCTCTCCGCCAGCGCCTTTGCCAGCGCGGTCTTGCCGACACCCGTCGGCCCGAGGAAGAGCATCGCGCCGATCGGCCGGCCCGGCTCCCCCAGCCCGGTGCGGCTGCGCCGGATGGCCCCGGCCACGGCAGCGACAGCCCGGCTCTGGCCCACGACCTCGGCGTTCAGGCGCTCTTCGAGGCGGGCAAGCCGCTCCCTCTCCTTTTCGCCCACCCGTTCTGCCGGGACGCCGCTGGCCTGCGCCACCACCCGGGCAATTTCCTTCCGGCTGAGGACGGGGTCTTTCTCCCCTTCCCGCTCGGCCCGGATGCGCACCGCCGCGCAGGCTTCGTCCACGAGGTCGATGGCCTTATCCGGCAGACAGCGCCCCGGCAGATACCGCACTGAGAGCTCCACGGCCTCCCGCAGGGCTTCGTTGGGCAGGCGGACGCCGTGATACCGCTCGTAGCGGGGTGCCAGACCTTCCAGTATATCCACGGCCTGCTTCGGCGTGGGTTCTTCGATTTGGACGCGGCCAAAGCGGCGCTCGAGGGCGGCGTCCTTCTGGATGTGGGTGCGGAACTCCTGATTCGTCGTCGCGCCGATGAGCTGCAGTTCGCCCCGGGCCAGCACCGGCTTTAAGATACTGGCTGCGTCGATAGCCCCCTCTGCCGCACCGGCGCCGACGATGGTGTGGAACTCATCCACGAAGAGGATGGCGCTGCCGTCCCGGACGAGTTCTTCCAGCAGGTTCTTGAACCGCTCTTCGAAGTCGCCGCGGTACTTCGTACCAGCCACGAGGCTGGCCATGTCCAGCGCCAGCAGACGCCGCCCCTGGAGCATCCGGGGTACCTGCTTGTCGGCGATGCGCTGGGCAAGCCCTTCGGCCAGCGCGGTCTTGCCCACGCCCGGTTCCCCCACAAGGCAGGGGTTGTTCTTCTGGCGGCGGCATAAGATCTCTACCATCCGGTCCAGCTCTTTCTCCCGGCAGAACACCGGGTCCAGCTCGCCGTCCGCCGCCCGGCGGGTCAAATCGCGGCAGTATTTGTCGCTGGCCCGGCTCCCCCGCGGCAGCGACGACGCCGAGCGCGGCTGGATCGGCAGGATGAACTGCCCTGAAAGCTGGCGGCACTCCCGCACCGCCTCGGTGAGCTGGACACCCATGGATGCCAGCATAACGCCCGCGGCGCAGTCGGTGTCTTCCAGCATGGCGCAGAGCAGATGCTCCGGCTCGGCCCGGCTCAGGTGGGCGTTCTGCGCCCCGATGATGGCGTAGTCCATCGCCCGGCGCAGGTCCGCCGCCATATCGCCCCGGGCAAGCCTGGTGACCGAACCATCCCGCCCGGCGGACAGCTGACGCCGCACTTCCAGCTCCGAGATGTTCTTCCCGGCCAGAAAGCGGGCCGCCGGGCCGCCGTCCGCTTGCAGCATCGCCCACAGCAGGTGGCCGGTGTCTGCCTTTTTACAGCCCAGCCCTCCGGCCAGCTCCACCGCCTTATCCAGCAGCTGCCCCGCCTCCCGGGAGAAGCCCTTATACCGTCCTTTGCCGAATGCGTCCCAAATGCTCATTTGCCTGGCTCCTATCTTCCGTATTGCCCTGTTGCATCAAGAAACAGTATAGCCCCGGCAGGCGAGAAAAAATCAGAGCTTTGTGTCGCACCGGCCCAAAAACGCGCCGAGAGATAAAACAAAAAAGCCATCTGAACGAATCAGATGGCTTTCTGGTTGACCTTACACTCCCCGAGTCGAACATCCTCGTCACTGTTTTTGGGTCAGGATTTTGTATCTCTCGTTCTCTCTCTTAACGCAACACCGCCCCTCTCCCAGAGCAATTCCGGGGGGAGGGGCGAGGAGCAGCGCGACGCCATCTTTGGCACCGGCAGCGAGGGCGCAAAGGATGTGCAGGCTACGGTCTACATCCCGGGTCCGCTCGCCGAAAAGATGGCAGCTCGAATAGATGCAGAGCAGTGCAACCGAAATGAGCTTATCCTGCAGGCTCTGCGGGAATATCTCAAATAAATAAACCCCCGATGCTCCAAACGGAACACCGGGGGTTTATTTTATCCAATAATTTTATCAATGCCTTTCAGGCCGTATGTAGTGCTGCTCATGGTCTTACCCCTTACTCAGCGCCGCCTTTGCCCGGTCGAAGAAAAACTGGATCACCGCGCCGATGGTCTCATCGGTGATGGCCCAGCTGATGAGCCTGCCGTATTTGCTGGCGCTGAGGGCCATGCGGAGCATCTGCGCCACCCAAGGTCGGCGTCCGTGTACGCGCCGTGGGTGTTGTCCACCCGGCGCACCGCGTCGGCCAGATACTCTTGTTGTCTCCGGTGTCCATCCACTGGTTGATCCGGTCGAACTCGTCCGGTACGCTGTCCTTGGCAAAGCTGGCTCTCAGCTCCTGCGCCCGGCCGCTGCCGTAGGCCATGGCCCCGCTGCCCACGTTCTCCAGCACGTTCCCGCTCTTCGCAGGTACGCCCCACTTCTGCCCCATGTCCAGCGCCCTTTCGGTGGGGCTTCCTTTAAGAAGGGCGCTTTGCGCCCGGGTTGCGGCTCCCAGCGTCTGCTGCGTTGCCGCTTGCATCCCGCTGGCCGCTGCCCCAACAGCTCCTCCCTGTTTCCGCCACTGGCGGCGGTCGTCGCCGTTGCCCCTATCAGGGGAGTTCCGTTCTCGCGCGGCGTCAGCCGACGGGAACGGTGAGAGGTTTTCTTTCCGCCCGCTGATGTTTTCCGTGGCTGTGGGCGAAGCTGCCTGAGAGGGTTCATTCCTCGCATCCACCTCCCCCATGTCGCTTATGTGCCTCTCGGTATACTGCTGTAAGGCTTTGTCCCGGGTGTTCTGCTCCTGTTCTGCCTGACGTTGTGCTTCCTTTTTGTCAAACTCCCGGCTCCACTGGCTCAGCTGCTCCTTGGTGACACTGCTCTTCTTTGTGGTGATGTTCTGCGCAGTGCTGCCCGCCCCACTCACCTTGTCCGGGTTCTTTGCGGCAAATTCCCTGCTCCATTGTGCGAGCTGCTGTTTGGTTACTGCCATTCCGTCTTCTTCCCTTCTTTTTGTCTTGACGAATAGTATTGTATTTGTTATTCTGTTATTGATGGGATGATGTCGTGAAAAGTTATTTGTCCCGCGAGGTCATAAAGGCGCTCAAGGCCGACGGCTGGTATGAGGTCAACTGCGTGGGCAGCCACCACCAGTATAAACACCCCGCCAAGCCCGGTCGCGTCACCGTAAAAGACCCCGATAAAGATATTCCCCGGGCTACGCTTAACCGCATTGAGCAGCAGTCCGGCCTTAAATTCCGCTGAATGATAGGAGGCTTTTCTGATGAAAAAGAATCTTCCCGACCGTTACTTCTATCCTGCCGTGTTTATCTACGAGGACGGGCAGGAGATCGCTGTCGATTTTCCCGACCTCGGTGTCGCCACCAGCGGTACGTCCGAGGACGACGCCCTGCTTTCCGCCCGCGAGCTGCTTGGCTGCGTGATGTGCGGGCTGGAAGAGGACGGCGAGCCTATCCCCGCCCCCTCGGCCCTGTCCGCTATCCAGCCTAAAGAAAACGAGCGGGTCGTGCTGGTCGATGCCTATATGCCGTCCGTCCGGCTCGCCAGCGTCAATCGTTCGGTAAACCGCACCGTCACTCTCCCGGCGTGGCTCAATGCCGCCGCCCTTGAACGCAATGTAAACTTCAGTCAGGTCCTTCAGGACGCGCTCAAGCACCAGCTCCACCTCGCCTGACTTTATCCCAAAGCCTTCTGCACACGGTCGTGCAGGAGGCTTTTCTGTTACCCTGCCAGCTCAAAGGCTTTCCAGATCTCGTCGTCCGTGTATCCCTGATACTTCAGGCTGTCAAAAATAGTCTGGTCATCCGAGCCGTGGTTCCTCTGGCCCTTGATGGCGTTCGCCGCCACCTGCGCCCGCTGCGGGACACTCGACAGGTTCGGGGTGTCGTCCTTTATCCAGCCCGCATCCGTCAGCGTCCGCTTGTAGTAATCATATCGAGGGTCACTCGCTTTCATTGTGACAAACTCCTTCGACATACTCAGCAGCTGAGCATAGGTCGGCGCAGATCTCTCATTTCCCGTGCTGCCGCTGCTCCTGCTGCCCGAAGAGCCGCCCGAGCTGCCTGCGCTCTTTTTCGCCAGCGTCGTTGCAAACTGCCGTCCTGCAATCGTCCCGTAACTCCCCACAGAGTTCGGATCCAGGCCGTACAGCTCCAACACCGCCCGTGCGGCCTCGTCGCTGCCGCTGCCTGCCAGCCCCGCCGCAGTCGTGAGCGCACCCGCCTTGTCTGCGCGGGTGATGGGTGCGCCGCTGTAATTGTCGAAGATTCCAGTGTCCAGACCATACCGGCCCAGCACGGCGTTCGCGGCATCGCCCGCTCCCTGCTGGTACAGGTTGAACGCCTGCTCGTAGGCATTCAGTGCATCGCTCTGGCCGGTGCGCTCTTTGTTGTACTCCCACTGTTCCCGGGCAAACTCGTTCTCCCACTGCTGCTGGGTGTAGCCCTTGTAGGTGTCGTAGGCCGTCAGACCGGCTCTGCCCACACTCTTCGCCATCTCCCACAGGTTCGAGAGAAAATCGCTCTTCTCCTGCGCCGCCTGGTCTGCCCGGCTCTTCTTGTAGTCCCGCCAGTCCTGCGCGTTGGCCACAGCCCCCTGATGCTCCGCCGCCTCGAGACTGTCCTGATTCTGCAGCGCACTCAGCAGCCCCGAGAGGCCGTTCTGCTTCAGCTGGTACATGGTCAGGGCCTTGTCCCGCAGCCCGGCCAGCCCGTCGTCCACGTTGGCCATGGCCTGCTGGTATCCCTGCTGGGCCACACTGTTTGCGTAGCTCGAGCCGTACCCACCGCTCAGCGCGGCAGCGCCCGCAGCGGCGTTCTCAGCCGCCGCCCTAGCATTCGCCTGCGCGCCCGCGCGGTACTGCCGGTAGAGCTCGCTGTCCGTGCCTACGTCATAGCCCGCATTGCTGGCCGCGCCCATGCTGTCCAGTGTCTCGTTGATCCGGTCGGTGTAGTTGCTCTGGTACGCCCCCGGCATCGCGTTCTCCGCGTCCTTCTGCGCCGCCTGTGCGTCCTTGTATCTCTTGAATACGCCCATCTTTAACTCCTCTCTTGACAGATACGTAAAACACGTATATATTATAATTGCAGATTCGGAGGTGCGTCTTCATGCCAATGCCCCCCAAAGAGATCGTTCGCCTGCTCGAACAGAACGGTTTCGTGTTCGTCAGCTCCAACGGTTCTCATCGCAAATACCACAACCCCACCACCGGCAAGACCACGATCGTCCCTTTCCACGCCAAAGACCTCAAACCCGGCACAGAGAAAAATATCCTCAAACTGGCCGGTCTGAAGAAATAAGGAGGCATTTCTATGAACGCTGTTTTCTATCCCGCGGTGTTCCACCCCGAAGAAACGGGTTATTCTGTCACCGTCCCCGACATCGAGGGCTGCTTTACGCAGGGTGATACGATGGATGAGGCTGTGCGGATGGCACAGGATGCCATCGGCCTGATGCTGGAAGAGTGCGCTGTCTGCCCCACTCCTTCCGTTCCTTCCTCTCTTCCGGTGGAGGCCGGAGACTTTGTGGTCATGGTCCCCTTTGATATGGCTGCTTACCAAAAGCAGTTCCGCCCTGTTAAAAAGACCCTCTCCGTCCCCGCTTGGCTCAATGATGCAGCCGAGGCCGCACACATCAACTTCTCCGGCGTTCTTCAGGACGCCTTGAAGGAAAAGCTCCATCTTGCATAATTCTTGATAGCTCAGCCCCTTCGGGCTGGGCATTTTTAATTCTGTTTCATCTTGGCTGTCCGGGTTGCGGCTCCCAGCGTCTGCTGCGCTGCCGCTTGCATCCTGCTGGCCGCGGCCCCAACAGCTCCTCCCTGTTTCCGCCACTGGCGCTCGGGTTGCGTTTGCTGCTTTTTCTTCGGCCCCTTGGCGGGGACTTTGAAAAAGCAGAACGCTGCCCTAGCCTCGCCTCCCTTCATCTGCCGCTGGCAGCGGTCGGCTCCGCTACAGTCGTCGCCGTTGCCCTTCCGGGCCGGGCGCTTTATTTTCACAGCAGAAACGGCAGCAGGCTTGCGGCAACGCTCAGGATCGTCCCAAAGATGCCCGTACTCCGGCTCTTCTTTGCCTGGCTTTCGCTGGCCGCCTGATTGTACGCGCTCTGATAGTAGTTGCGCTGGTTCTCCCAGTTCTGGTAGTTGGTCTGGTACTTCTCGTAGTCCTGCGCCTCGGCCTGCTGGTAGCCGCTCAGCTGGTTTTGCAGGTCGCTCTTTTTCTGGGTGTACTGGTTCAGCGCCTGGCTGTACAGACTGTTGGTGGCATTGCTCAGGCCCGCCATGGCATTCTGGTAGGCGCTCTGGCCCGCCTGGGTGCCGTAGCTGGAGCCGTACCCGCCCGAGATGGCGCTTGCGTTGGCCTGGGCGTTCTCGTTGGCCAGCTTCGCCTGCCGGGTGTAGCTGTTCTTATACTGCTCGTAGGCCGCATCCCGGGTGGGGTCGTAGCTGAAATCCTTCATCCCGTCCAGCTTGCCCATCACGCCGTCGATCTTGTCCTTGTACTGGCTGGTGTAGCTTTCCGGCTTCTTCGCCTCCCACGCATCCAGCTGCGCTCTCGCATTGCTCAAACTGCTCATAATTACACTCCTTCCTTTAAGACATTCTGCACGCTCCTTTCATGTACAAGTTTCTTGGACGTTTTTACAATAGCACAGGATTCTTGTTTAGTCGGGAGCTTTGTTCAATTTTCTTGAACTTTCATCTTGACTTTTCAAGACGCGGCCTTTATACTTGCACCAGAACGAGATTTTTTAAGGAGGTGGTTCAAATGTCTTTTGCTTCTCGGCTCCGACAGGCGCGTGAGCAGGCTGGATTTACTCAGCAGGATTTAGCCAAGAAACTTGGTGTGACCAAAAACGCCATCAGCAACTATGAGAATGGTGTAAGCAGTCCAAAGTGGGAAATCCTGGTGGAAATTTTTGATATTCTTCACGTTGACCCCAATTTCCTGTATCAGGATGATTTTTCGTCCGAGCTTGCCGAAGCTCACGTCCTCACTCCCCAGCAGTCC
>ENA-OWOD01000998-OWOD01000998.1-gut-metagenome-genome-assembly--contig:-NODE-998-length-13569-cov-9.317966_pt1 | contig 13569 bp, 8 predicted proteins | sample MGYA00248256_ERZ651792 | MGnify/ENA primary metagenome ERZ651792 (study PRJEB26908, sample SAMEA4031714) | gut metagenome | biome: gut; feature: normal infant; material: stool | place: China | collected 2015 ...
TTCCTTTTTAGGCTAGCAAAGGTATATGCATGAAGGGAATTGACTAAACTTAATCCCCCAAGAATTACAACTGAGCCGTAACCAGTTTGGTCGCATTCAGTACTTCATTGCCATAGCTGAAAGTCAGGAATATACTTAAATCAAATCCTTTGTAAGTAAAAGAGTTGTTCAATCCTCCGTAGAATTTCGGTTGAGCGTTACCAATGACCGTTTTATCATTTTCATCAATCACATTATCATCTCCGGTCAAGTTCTTAAACTTCCACATACCCGGACGAATCTGCCCTTTATCACCATGATAAGGTACTCCATCTTTTAATGTATAAGTCTGCGTAGAAGCATCATAATTGAAATCATCTACCTGATACAGCCCCTCGGTGATGTAACCATAGAACTGTCCTAATGGTTCTCCGACAGCAATACGATGAGTGTTTTGGTTAAAGCCGAACCTGGCTTCATAGAGTTGTACCGCCTCACCGGTCAATGCTTTCACGGAATTTTTATTGTGCGACAGCGTCAGTGTAGTGTTCCAACTAAACTTCTTTGTAGAGAAATTCACAGTATTCACAGTCAGTTCCACACCTACATTCTTCGTTTCTCCGGCATTAATCAACATACTCTGATAACCGGAAGAATAAGGCAGCTGGGCGTTAAGCAGCAAATTACTACTCCTATTTATATAGAATTCGGGCGAAACAGTGATGCGTTGATTCAGAAAACCTAAATCAACTCCCATATTAAAAGTCTTGTTCGCTTCCCACTTCAGATCGGGATTCGGTATCTGCTTGGAAGCATAACCGGGAGTAAGCTGATCTCCCATAGCTGTGATGATGGAAGACATCAAAGCAAGGCTGTTATAGCTACCGATTCTGTTGTTACCCGCCAAACCGTATCCGATACGGAATTTCAAGTCGGAGAAAACATTCAGTTTCTTTATAAAATCCTCTTCACTCACACGCCAGGCTGCCGATACGGCAGGAAAATATCCCCATTTATTATTCTTTCCGAATTTAGAAGAGCCATCCGCACGGAACGTTGCGGAAAACAAATACTTATCGGTAAAGTCATAGTTGAGACGAGCGAAAAAAGAGAGCAGATTATCATCATAGTTTTCATCGGACGAAGCAACGGATGGAGTACCCAGACTCATATCTCCCAAAATGAACTCATCGGTAGGCAACCCACTGACACCGGATTCGAGCACACGAGTCCAGCGTTTTACAAATTCCTGTCCCAATTGTACTACCACTTTATGCTTCTTCTGAAAACGTTTATCATAAGTCAAGACGTTAGAGGTCTGAAAACTTCCGGTCTCCGTATTCCTGATAGAGCCGTAAATACCGCTGCGTCTTCCCATAATAGATTGGTCGCCATAGAAAAGCTCCCGGCGGTAAAGCTGATAACGCATACCCGTATTGTTGCGGAAAGTCAATCCTTTGATGATTTTGAAAGTCAGTCCGCCATTGGCTTGCAAAGTACGTGTTTCCTTATTATCTTTTTCTTCAGCGGCGGCAATCAACGGATTCTGCATCACGTTTCCGTCTGCATCGCTTAATACAGGGTCTTCTCCTGCCAACAAATCCGAGTCATTACCACGTATACCAATGGTAGGACGGTATTGCAAAATCTGAACCATTTTATTAAACTTTGCATCTACATTACTTCCGCCTTCATTCGTACCGTTTCCGGCAACACCTGCTCCATACACTTTCAGATAATCGAAGTTGATACGTCCTGTAACGGAAAGCCGCTTATTCACTTCGCTTTTCACGCTAAGCGCAATGTTATGTTTGTCGCTGCCGCTATATACCATCGCACCTTCATCCTTGAAGTAACCATAAGACATATTGTAGTTCAACTTATCATTGCCACCGTTGACACCTACCCGGTAATTTTGCGTAACGGTAGTGCGTCCCATCGTACGGTCCAGCCAGTCGATACCTTTACGATTACCATAGTTTTCATGAAGATCGACAAAACCACCATAACGGTTTTGCCATGACCGCATACTTTCCTCGGGATCAGTAGCATCTCCTAATGTTCTTTCATAATCCGCCAACACAAATTCCTCTACACTTAATACATCCAACCGCTTGGCAAGCGTACGCACACCTACATAAGAATCGAAAGTAAGAGTCGCTTTCCCTTCACTTTTCGCACCGCTTTTGGTGGTGATTACCACTACGCCATTCGCTCCCCGGGCGCCGTAGATGGCTGTTGCCGAAGCATCTTTCAACACGTCGATACTTTCAATATCGGCAGGATCAAGGCTGGCCATGCCATCTTCCGTCGGAAATCCGTCGATAATATAAAGCGGTTCGTTGCTTTGCGTAATTGATATACCGCCACGAACACGCACTGACATCGTAGCACCGGGCTGACCGTCTGTTTGTATAATCTGCACACCCGCCATACGTCCCGCTAAAGCCTGGGTTACATCAGACGAAGGAACTTTGAGCAAATCGTCGCTTCTCACAGAAGCCACGGAACCGGTCAGGTCTTTACGCTTTACTGTTGCATAACCGATAGCTACCACCTCATCCAACAATACCGACGCAGCCTTCATGGTCACATCAATCTGTTTTCTTCCTTTCACGGGTACTTCCATATTTTCCAATCCGATAAAAGAGAAAACCAAGACATCTTTCTGCGGATCACTAACGGTAATGGTGTATTTACCATTGATATCGGTAATGGTACCCGTGTTTTGTTTTCCTTTCACGGTTACATTTCCTCCAATCACTTCCAAGCCTTCGTTGTCCACCACCTTACCGGTAACGGTCAAACTCTGGGCATAAATGCCGGATGCACCGACAAGAAGCAACAAAATGCAAATAATTCTACTTTTCATCATATTCTGTTTGTTATTTATATTCACTATGTTTCATTGTTTATCATTGATTTACTACCCGGGTAGATATAGGACTCCGGTCGGTCATTTCAACCACCCGATAAGCCCCGTCTATCTCATCGTAAAGCAACGAGGAACCCGTATATTGTCGAGAGTAAAAATTGCCATTCAACGCAGGATTGTCTGTTCCATAACTAAATACCGCCTGTTCGGTGCGATGACTCACTGCAAGTTCGGGTGCTTTGGAAGCATCCAAAACCGCTTTGATCGTCCAGTCGCCTACGTTAAAGGTATCACCGTCACGGTTGATAATAGGGACAGCCTCATCTCCTACCTGGATAATAGCCAGGAAACGGGTGGCAGAACAACCGTCAACCCGTGCAGTCAAGTGCCACTGGTTAGGATACTCCGCTCCGGTGATGGCGGGCGGCACTACGAAACGGTCCGTTTGGGACAGCGTAAAAACATGTCCTCCAAAAAGTTGTGTCACAGCCATCCATCCTTTGATTTTATTATTTGTAGACAACGTTTTCTTTGTCGCATCCATCTTAAATTCCGTAGGACTATGCAACAGCCACTCCCAGCGGACAGCCTCCGATGCTTCCAGTTCATCATACACAATCACCGTATGAGGATGAAGCATCAACACATGTCGGCGGTATTTAGTCAACGGAGTGGCACCGAATCCATTTTCAGGCGTCTGCTCAATACCTGCCTGCTTGAAGTAGCCAACCCACATCGGGTCATTGCTGATACCTCTGTAAGCATGTGAAACATCTCCCAAACAGTAACTGATATGCTGTCCGCCCATAGCACGCGTCACACTGCCATAACCTTCGGTAGAATAAGGTTGCCCGATGCCGTTTACCAACAGTGAATTATGCGCCCTCGTATGGCGATAGGACATCAGATTATGAGCATCGCTGAAATTCTGATAATAACCCGTACTGCGATACACATCGACACCTTTATACAACAGGTTAAAAGCATTCTGACTGGCAGTAGTGTGACTGCCGGACCCGAATGTACTGGAACGGAACGAGAGTGCAAGATCCTTTCCCGTATCTTCCGGAGCACTGTACATGGCTACTTCACCAGCGTCTTTATACCATACCATTTTATCAGCCCTGGCAGGAAAAGTTGTATTGTAATCCTGCTCGGTGCACATCCGGTAAAGACGCAATTCATAATCCCGGCGCAACAGCTCCCAACATTCTCCGGCATACCATCCGGCATAGGAATCACCCGTTTCACACGCCAGATAATCAGCAAAGGCAGCAACCAAACGGTTGGGTTCGCTACCCTTTTCACTATTGTCACCAAAGCCATTGCTTTTCGATCCTGGCGGACAAGTATAAACCAGCGAGCGTCCGACATTCTGATACCACGGATGCGATAGATAATCGTACCGACTGATAAATGAAAGAAGAGACGGCATATACGCCAAAGTCAAGATATTGGCACTGAAATAGCCAGTACCATTGTGCCATATACCGTCGCGATTGAAGCCGGAGGCAGGAGCACGGGCTGTCCACAATTCATAATAATACTCCATCATGGGCAGCACTTCGGAAGAATAGGCCGGTTTGTCGTAAAGCGACAAAGCCACTTGAAAGAGGATGCGCATATTCTGCTGCCAAAAATGATTATCAAAGAGATGGTTTTCCTGAAAACCGCAATTTACCTTGTAATAGTAACGTGCCACACGCATCATCAGTTCTTCGGCAGCAGTACGATCGGAAGCAGACAAGTTATTATAAAGCAGATCGTAGGCTGCAACAAGACACCATGCGATGTTGCTGGCAGTAAAGTTGGATGCAAAAAGTTGTCCATCAGCAGGGGGAGCGACAATCAACGCTTCGAGAAGCTGACGTAACTTTTCGGCATAAATTTCTTTTTGGGTTAAATGATAGGCCTGATAAAGATAAGTGGCATGTTGCCGGAGCTCTTCTGCACGGCTATATAAATCAGTCATTCCGGTGTATTCGGCTTTCAATGCCTGTGAAGCACGACTTTGTAGTTCTGCATATTCAGGGTGTGAAGTGACACGGTTACGAGCCTCTCCGATACGGTCGTCTAAAAAACAGTAAATACGAGGATGCAGACGGGGAGCATTTGCTAAGAATGTCTGAAAAGGAGGTGTTACAAATTCCGGTGTATCATTCTTTAATTCGAAACGATAGATAGCACTCCATTCACCGGGCGTAGTTCCATTAAGATTGGTGGAACGAAAGCGCCAATACCATGTGCCGACCTCCAAACGACGATGAAGATTATACATACACCATTCCTGCGGTTCGGAAAGTAGCGTTTCGGAACTGCTGAAATCTTCAGTACGTGAAAGGGAAAATTGCAGTCTTTCGCCCGTCTTCATGGCTTGAGGAACAATAAGAGGAGCAGGATTCAGATACAATTCATTATCTGCTTTGGGATAAGGTTGCGTCCGTATCTTATCCTGATAGGCATCGGGAATTCCGGCAGGCATCTCTGGCTGCGTACTGTCCGGTTCGGGCAGCGAGTCAGATGTACAGCTACAGAACAACTGTACCATGAACAAAAGAAAAACCGATAGGCGAAATGTGGTGTGCATATTATTTTCTTTTCTAGGTATAAGATTAGAGGGCTATTTTCAAAAGTTTCAATGTAAGAAGAAGGTAAAGCGGGACGGGGGATCCCACTTTCCTTGAACTTCTATTGAGTAAGGTCGATTATTCAGTGACTATTTAAAGATTGTAATCATTGGGCGGCAAAGAGCTTTCTGCGAACTACCAGTAACTTTCAGACTACTTGCTTTTGCATCCAGCACCTGCTTAGTTGTTTTATCCACATTAATGATTACACCGGAAATATCTTTACTTCCATTAACCGTACAAGAGGCATAATATACGGACTCAATAGGATCCCGGTCAAACATTACACCATTTTCAAATGCAAATTCCGGCATTTCTCTGAAAGCTTGTCCACCAGTGGGCTCTACCTCTCCTATTTTAAATAACATTCCCATGAATTCACCTAATTGATCCACTGTAGGAATATACCATGAACTCAAACTTTCACCATCAAGCGGATGTTCATTCACCCAGCTATTATAAGTTGTCATAAATGCAACTTCTCCAATACCTGTAAGTAAAGCATCTGTAGCCTGTGTTCCATTAGTTACAGTTGCATCTGTTGTAACTAAAGAGCTCATTGCGGCATTATTAAGAACCTGACGACCAGTCGCTACATTCTCAATCGCTACCGCATATCCGGCAATTGTCTTACCTTGAAGTGCTACAGGATAATTAGCCGGCACATCACTACCAATAGCCTCCATCTTGAAAACAATACCGACAGCATCCGCTGCATCACGTACCACTTTACCTTCTGCATTGATATAACTACCAACCTTCATTTCCAACGCTTCATAATCCGGATCCACTCCTACTTCAATGTCAAAGTTTCCATCTCCGATTTCAAATTTAGCCATAATCTGCATATTAGCGTCCAAAGGTAATGTATTTGCCGGTATTTTAATCTCTTTACTATATCCGCCACTCAATGCCATGGTTATTTCTTCTGTAAATTTACTTACATTTGAAGGAGCAAAAAAGAAATTAGCGAACCAATTGCCATCCGCAGAAGCAAAACCTGCATTTGTATAAGTCACAGGAGTCGTAGCAGAACATTTACCCTCTAAAATATCATATCCGCTCAAAGCGTTATATTTTATTTCCAGTTTATTAGCTGCCGCAGCTACTTCCGGATTCTTCGGTTTTACGCTCACATTAGCAAACGGGCGTTTCAATGTCACACTGGCATTACCAATCGTTTCCAATTTTCCGCAGAAAGCGTCGCTGGCTGCCATCAACGCATCATTTGTCAGATCGAATGACGCAGTATTATATCCTACTACTCTCAAATCAGCAGTGTTATATACTTTATTAGCGGCACCGCTTTCCGGTACGTATTCAGCCCAAAACAATGCTTTCGACACTTCTTTTTGTTCATCTACAGAAATAGTGAAAGATACCTTACCGTCTGTAACCGGTTTAGTTACCTGATCGCCTATCTTATTGCCATCAGCATTCAGTAATTGCATGATACATTGCATCGTATAACCGTCAGGAATGGTAACCGCACGGCTAAAGACGTTATTTACAGGAGCCTGTACAGAGATAGTAACAGGAGCATTGATTTCTGTTCCGTTGTCCGAAACGATTTCTTCTTGTCCACAGGATGCAAAAAGCACTACGAACAAAGCCATTAGCGAATAAAATAAGTTCTTTTTCATGATCTTAATTGTTTTATGGTTAAGCAATTCTTAATTGATTTGTCTATTTTATAATTCTCCAAGGTCTACCTCCAGATCACCGTCATAATCGGGATCGATCCCTATTCCTCCATTGGCATCGGAAGTCAGGAAGTTTCCGCGTACCGTCATGTTTTTGCCCCGTTCACAAGGAATACGGAAAGCAGCAGTACGTGCCAGCACTTCATTCTTCTCATTCAAGATTTCGAGCTCTACAGGAATGGAAACGGTTTCTCCGGCATCGGTCAACACATAGTCGAATCCCAGTATCAGTTCTTTCGTACCATCGGCAGGGCGTTCAAAGGCCACTTTATATTCCATGTACATGAGCGAGTTCTTGGGTACATCATCCCACAAATTGTAGCCGGTAGGCAAATAATCACTGTACTTCACACGAGCGGTAAAACTTTCACCTTTCAGTCCGCCTGTGGACAGTTTATTGAGAAACGTCGCTACATCTTTAGCCACCAGTTCATAGCGTGCTACGGGGCGATACAGTTCAACGTCAAGACTTGTTTCAGCTCCCCAATGATTGCGGAAAGAAGTCAGGTCTGCCACAGCAGAAGCAGCAAAAACATCTTTATATCGGCTATTCCCTATATACTTTCCGGCAGGAAGGATAAAAGCCAGATTCTTGGCATCGTAGATAAGTCCCTGTTCCGGTGTCTCCGCATTCACATAATCGGCCCACACCAGGATGCGGTAATTACGGGCGTGCAGCTTCATACTAACAGACAGACTGGCACGGTTAAAATCCTCTTCATATACCGTTTGCCGTGCCGCCACCTGTCTATCCAGATAGGCTTCTACGATGAAACGACGCAGATAGTTGGTTTCCGACGCACGGGTGATGGTCACCGGTGCTCTTTCTGCCAAACTTAGATTCATTGCCAGATTAAGGTTGAGTGTTACAGCTGTCGGGTCCACTCCCAGTTCTCCTTCGGGAGTCATTTCCGGTTCTTCGTGCAGGCTGCATCCATTCACCAGCAGGGTGATGAACAACAAGAAAGTGCACTGTGCCAGTATATATAAATTTCTTCTCATATTGTTATCTTATTTATATGTATGTCCCTATCTAAGGTTAGAAGCGGTAGACCAACGATGCTCCCACACGGGTTATCCCCCAGTAATGACGGACACGCGTATCCAGCTGTGCGCCGTTGTCTACATTATAATAGGTGTTATACTTCATGTTGGCATATCCCACTCCCAGATTAAATTCCGCTCCCCAGTGTCTGGAAAGAGGGAGTTTGTAACCATAGCTTATTCCGGCTCCCAACAGCGGACGATCCGTATCTTGATAACGGTCATCGTTCCACTTCACGTTAAACCATGCCACGTGGGCGTGCAGTCCGACAAAGTGTCCCCGTCCTGTTTCATTTCCTATCCACCAGCGGGCTTCAGGTTGCAATGCTACCGTACGCACGCCGTGCTTATCCCCCAAGTCCCACAAACTGCAAGTCAACGGCAACTCTACCGTGATCTTTTTATGCACCTGCATTTCCACGGCAAGGTTCAGCAAAGCACAAGCATCATATATTACATTCGTTTTCAGTGCCAGATAGCGTTGACCATCAAAGGCAGCCGCTTTCTTTCCTGCATTCTCTTTGCCGGATTGGCGTTTATCCTCCTCCTTTTTTGAAGAAGTCGCAACTGCTGTTTCCTGCTTTTTCCCGCCGGGCTTGTAGACCGTAGTTTCCTCCGGAGCTGCCGAAGTCTGTACACGGGGTTTACCGGGAGTCTGTGCCGACAAGACGGTTATGCCCGATAATGCAGCCAACAGACATATAGTTCTCATATTAAAAGTAGAGTGTCTCATATATTCGTATCTTTCATGTTCATTGATCAGATTTCCAGTTCGGGCACTGTATCCCTCATTACCGTTTCGTACCCATCCTCATTGATGACAGTAGCTTCACCTTTATAAGTGATATTCACCTTCTCTTGAGTGCTGCGGATAAAGAATGAAGGAGCACCGTCGGATTTCAGGTTAACACTGATCAGCCATCCGCCCACTTTGATACGTCCGTCGGATAAGATTTCGGGATCTTTGGCAGGATATTTCAGTGCATGTGTATTGATGACAGTGGCAAAACGATATACTTGTGCCTTTTCCGATGTAGCGGTGAAATGCCAGTGATTAGGATACTTCTTGAACACCCCTTTGTCATCAGCACGTAGCCAGTTGACTGCCGGATAGAAAAAACGGCTCGTCGTATCTGTCTGCAATGTTCCAGTGGAGAAAAGATAAGCGTCTGATGCTCCTCCACGGTTCGTGGCTTGAATATGCACGAAGCGATGATTCGATTGATCCACTGTCATGGGATTTTCTGTGGTATGCAGCAAATAACTCCAGTTTACAGGTTCGTCTGCCACGAGTTCGTCATAGATAAAGATGAGTCCAGTCTTTCCCAAATTGACAATGTGACGGCGGAACGTTTTCACATGGTTCTCATCCCAGCCATTTTCGGGCGTATAATGCACCTCCGACTGTTCGCCGCGTGTCAGCCAAAGCGGTGAAATCACTTTTCCGTAAGCATTGGAAGCATCACCCAGCACATAACCAATCTTCTCGCTGGCATAATAACGGGGAATCCATCCATATCCTTCCGTACCGATACGTTGTCCCATACCGTTCACCAAAATCGTATTGTGAGCACGTGTGGCACGATGGCACAACATACTATGTACGTCGGTAAACTCAATGTGGTGTCCGCTACTGTAAAATAATGGTTTTCCACCATAGAACGTATTGAAAGCATTCTGATTGGCAAGTGCATGAGAGGTAGAACCATAAGGGCTTGACCGGAAACTCCACATCGCATTTCCACCTACTCTATCCCAGTTCGTCTGGAAAGAGACAAGTCCTGTTGCGGGGAAGACGTATCCTGCAGGGAGTGCTGTCAATCCTTCACCTTCCGGCAGAGGTTTATCACATTGCAGGCGGAACCAGGCCAGATCACCGGGCTTACTCAATAAGGCTTTCTTCATATAATCCGGTTCCACTTTCAATGTGCGGCGTACGAAATCAGCGGCATACGTGTTTCCGGTAAGGCGTGCCAGCGCATCCAAATAGCCTATACGGATGCTGTTGGGACGTGCCACATTCTGATGTGAACTTCCGTTTCCTCCGGATTTGGAAAAAGGAGGTTGCTGGAAGATGGTATACATGATATTTCCCTGATACCAAGGATCGGAAAAGAAGTCGTAACCGGTCAGTTTGCTATAATAGTAAGGTACTTCTACTAATGTACGGGTATTGACTGTAAAGTAAGAATCGCCATTGTGCCAGCCACCGTCTTTGTTCAATCCGGGGAAACGTGCCAACCAGACGTTATAACAGTAATCCACCCATGTGTTGGCTTCGGGCAGATCGCCATATACACTGAATGCCGCCATTGTAAGGATGCGAAGTGTCATCTGCCACACATGATTGTCGGCGATGTGATTTTCCATCCGGTTATTAAAGTTCTCATACATTTCACCACCTTTATTTTTGATGGCTTCCAGCAATGCTTTCTTTTGTGATGTATTCAACCGGTCGTAGAAAGAATCATAAGCCATAGAGCAGAGAGACAATAAGCTAGAAGCATTAAAATCTCCTTTTACATTCTTATCTTTATCCCAGTCGGCCATGATAAATACCCGTTTGATGGCTTCGTCAGCATATTTAGTATCCTGTGTCAGCAACCAGGCCCGTATCAATGCTTCGGTGTTGCCTTCTTCCGCATCGATGATGCGACGGCTTTCACGAGTGAGGTATGAATTTATCTGCATCTCGTTCTTCAGATTCTTCACCTGCGAGACATTAATATCTTTCACTGATTTCATTGGAGTCTGAAGTACCTGATCTGCACGCTCAAGATACCATTGTCTTTCTGCCTTTTGTTTGCTGTGATTTATAAAGTCCTTCCATTCGTTCTTCATGATCCACACACGCGGATGGTCGGCAGGTAGTTTTGCCAACACTGTTTTCAATGAAGGCGGACAGAATTTACCCGGACGATTTTCTACGGTGACTTGCTGTGTGCTTCCCCAGGTCACTTGTCCGTTTTCTACATAACCGAACTGCCAGTACCATACCCCCGGCGCAAGCGGTTGTTCCGGATTATAGAACGGCCAACGAGTTTCCACCTGAACAACTCCGGACTTCAATCCGGCATCCTGCGAATAACGTAACCGATAGGTAATCTTCGTTTTATCTACCTTCTTTACTTTGTGTTCGAACCCATCCAACGGACTGTCCTGCGAGTTCATGTCCGAACGGAGCGGCCATTGGAAAGAAACCGCACGGTCATTTACCACCGCTTTATCAAGAGGATAAGGAGTGGCACGCATTTCATGCATCAATGTCTTCTCCGTCAGCTTAATAACTGCTTGTTTTTGCGCATGTGTCATCTGTGCAGCCACAGACAAGATTACGAATGAAATCAATAATACTTTTTTCATGATATCAAAAAACAATTTTTTATCCCACCGCTTCAATATTGGTTTAGTCCCTAACAATCTACCACTCAATGCAATGTTAAATATCAGCTGCAAACATGTCAAAAATAGATCTACCAATACAACCACATATATGGATGCTTTTAATGGCAAAAGACACATTACTAATACTAATCTTAATACTATATTTCCAAGAGCAAGAAGACGATTATAAGCAAAACATTCGTATGCTGTGTACCATCCTGTGAATGCATGATTAAAAAGCAATACTGCCGTTTTAACTACTAGAATCAAAAAAGCATAACGTGCCTCAGCATATTGATCCTGAGGTATACTATTGGAAATTTCTGGTAAGAAAAAAGAAGCAATTAATCCTACCAATAAAATTATGGCTGCCAACACACCGTAAACGAAAAAAGCCATTCCTAAAAAATTAGCTTCTCCATCTGAGTCGCCTTTTGTTTTATACTTAATTACATAACGAGTAATTGTTCCACCAAGACCAAAATCTAAAATTGAAACTATTGATACCCAAGACACAACTAATTTATACAGACCATATTCATCATTTCCCAAGTATTTCAGTAAAATTGGTGTAAACATGATCCCCACCAATGTTTCTGCTATAATAAGCAAATAGCCCAGAATAATTCCAATTCCTTTTTTATTCAAAATCTAATCCTCGCTTTGTATTTTTTGTAGCACTTCTGTCAAAATTGTCGACGATATTCCATCTGTATGTGGTAAATACACAATTTCAACGCCAAAAGGTTCAAACTGGCGTTCAAATTCTTTCCACTGTAACGTTCCCTTCCAATCGCTTCCAACAAACATTTTATTAAATTTATATTTTTTCCACGCTTCTAATTTGTTTTTATTATTCTGTGGCACCACTTTATCCACATATCTTATAGCAGAAACAATAGCTGCTCTTTCAGAATATGAAATAATTGGTGTTTTGTTTTTTTCTTTTTGAACCAATTCATCTGTACTAACACCGACAATTAAATAGTCACATTGTTCTTTTGCACGTTTAAGAATATTAAGATGTCCAATATGAAACATATCATAAACACCTGTTGTATAGCCAATAACCAATTTGCTCATATCTGTACCTCCTCAATCGTATGCACCGGCCGTTGCTGATCCCTCGGCGGAAGTTGCATATAGTTTCCGTACCTTCCTGTCAAAAATTTGTCATATTCGCGCGGTATCAGAAATTGATATTTTTCAAATGGAACAGTAATTACATCTGTAAATAAATCTACTGATATAGGAGGTTTATTTTTTCCAAAATGACATAATTTCTGAAGTTTATCGGTTTTATTATCAAAGCAATACATCATCAAACATTTTATCGTCTTATTGATCCATTTAAGAGAAAGTATTTTAAACGGAAGATATTTTGCTCCACTAACCAAATGTAATTTTGCGTATCTTAACATAGTTAAGTGTCCAATATTCTTTTGTATTCTATGCAGCTGCTTCTCATTTTCACAATTCACATAATCCATTGGAAAAACATCAATATAAATACCATGGTTAATACTCAGATCTGCGGTAAAATTTTCTTTATACAATGTTTTTGTTGCACGAACCTTCCCAAAATTGTAGGGATATTCCTTCGTATTTTCTGTACATTCAAAACGATACTCTTTTTTTAATTTTTTATTAGCAATAGAAATAAATTTTTCATAATACTCACGTGGCATCGCTATATCTAAGTCATCATCCCATGGAATAAAGCCTTTGTGACGCACCGCTCCCAACATTGTGCCGCCATCCAAAATATAATGAATGTTATTTTCTATACATACTCTATGTATATCTGCCATCATTTCTACCATAACATTTTGAATATCTTTTATATCCTATTTCCCGATCTTATATTCTGACATTTATATCACACCTTCTATCTTTTATCACTCAAACCAATTATTAGAAAGAATTTCAGCTTTTGAACACACCCCATCAATAAAAG
>ENA-OWOD01001002-OWOD01001002.1-gut-metagenome-genome-assembly--contig:-NODE-1002-length-13541-cov-4.592395_pt1 | contig 13541 bp, 9 predicted proteins | sample MGYA00248256_ERZ651792 | MGnify/ENA primary metagenome ERZ651792 (study PRJEB26908, sample SAMEA4031714) | gut metagenome | biome: gut; feature: normal infant; material: stool | place: China | collected 2015...
CCGGTCAGGACCTTTACAAGGCGGTTACCTACATACCCGAATATACGGTTTGTGTAACTTTTACGGGCAAATTCCACTTTCGGAAGTTTTCCATTCCAGTAGTTGGATGATACCAATTCATCAAATATATCATTCATATACGAATTTATTTAAAATAAAATTCATTATATAAAATAGAATAGATATTTTAATATTAAAAAGCATAATATTCATTTCTATTTTAATCAATTACAGCAAAGATAAGTTTTTTCCGTTGAAAAAAGAAAATAATTCAGCAGATAGATTGCCCGTTCTTATGAAAATACCGAATATTGCATCGTCAAAAAGATTATAAACTCAAAACAATAGACATGAAAAAAGCTCTTATTTCAGGTATTACCGGACAGGATGGTTCATTCCTCGCCGAGTTTCTTCTTCAGAAAGGTTACGAAGTACACGGCATCCTGCGCCGTTCATCTTCTTTCAATACAGCCCGGATCGAACACTTGTACTTTGATGAATGGGTGCGCGATATGAAACAGAAACGTACAGTCAACCTGCACTACGGAGATATGACCGACTCAAGTTCACTGATCCGCATCATCCAGCAAGTACAACCCGACGAGATATACAACCTGGCGGCACAAAGCCACGTAAAAGTATCGTTCGACGTACCGGAATATACCGCCGAGGCGGATGCACTCGGTACATTGCGTATGCTTGAAGCTGTCCGCATCCTGGGACTGGAAAAACAGACACGCATCTACCAGGCTTCCACTTCCGAACTCTACGGAAAAGTACAGGAAGTGCCGCAAAGCGAAACGACTCCGTTCTATCCGCGTTCTCCGTATGGAGTAGCCAAGCAATACGGTTTCTGGATCACCAAGAACTATCGTGAAAGTTACGGAATGTTTGCCGTAAACGGTATCTTATTCAATCACGAGAGTGAACGCCGTGGCGAGACTTTCGTAACCCGTAAGATCACGCTGGCAGCAGCACGCATCGCACAAGGCGAACAGGATAAATTATATTTGGGTAACCTGGATGCCAAGCGTGACTGGGGCTATGCCAAAGATTATGTAGAATGTATGTGGCTGATCCTGCAACATGACGTACCCGAAGATTTCGTAATCGCTACCGGCGAAATGCATACCGTCCGAGAATTCTGTACACTGGCATTTGCCGAAATAGGCATCAACCTGCGTTGGGAAGGCGAAGGCGTCAATGAGAAAGGAATCGACACGGCCACCGGCAAAGTACTGGTAGAGGTCGACCCGAAATACTTCCGCCCTGCCGAAGTGGAACAATTGCTCGGTAACCCGACCAAAGCCAGAACCGTATTGGGATGGAATCCATGCAAAACACCATTCCCGGAACTGGTAAAAATCATGGTACGCCACGATATGGCCAAAGTGAAAAGAATGATTGCGACTAAACATGATTGACAGAATGGATAAAAACGCAAAAATTTATGTAGCCGGACACCACGGACTGGTGGGTTCGGCTATATGGAAAAACCTGCAGGAAAAGGGGTATACGAATCTGGTGGGACGCACACATAAGGAACTGGACTTATTGGACGGTGCGGCCGTAAAGCAGTTTTTTGATGAGGAAATGCCGGAGTACGTGTTTTTGGCTGCCGCTTTTGTCGGAGGGATCATGGCCAATAGTATCTACCGTGCGGACTTTATCTATAAGAACTTACAGATACAGCAGAACGTAATCGGCGAAAGTTTCCGGCATCAGGTGAAAAAACTGCTCTTTCTGGGCAGTACCTGCATCTATCCGCGGGATGCCGAACAGCCGATGAAAGAGGACGTCTTGCTCACTTCTCCACTGGAATATACCAATGAACCTTATGCCATAGCCAAAATAGCCGGACTGAAAATGTGCGAAAGCTTCAACCTGCAATATGGAACGAACTACATCGCCGTGATGCCGACCAACCTGTATGGGCCGAACGATAACTTTGACTTGGAACGCAGTCATGTGCTGCCTGCCATGATCCGTAAAGTTCACTTGGCACACTGCCTGAAAAAAGGAGATTGGGAGGCCGTGCGTAAAGATATGAACCTGCGTCCGGTGGAAGACATCAATGGTGCCAACTCCAACGAAGAGATCCTCCGGATTCTCCGGAAATACGGCATCACTGAAACGGAGGTGACACTTTGGGGAACAGGAACGCCTCTAAGGGAATTTCTTTGGAGTGAAGAAATGGCAGATGCCAGTGTCTTCGTAATGGAACATGTGGACTTCAAGGATACCTACAAAGCCGGTGCAAAAGACATCCGCAACTGCCACATCAATATAGGTACCGGCAAAGAAATTACAATCCGCGAACTAGCCGGACTGATTGTAAATACAGTCGGCTATCAGGGTAAACTGACTTTTGACAGCAGTAAACCGGACGGAACCATGCGAAAACTTACCGATCCGTCGAAATTGCACAACCTCGGATGGCATCATAAGATCGATATTGAAGAGGGGGTACAGAGAATGTACGAGTGGTATCTGGGATAATCATTCACCACAGAGGGCATAGGAGGATACAGAGTGATAAAATAGAAAGGAAAACAGAACTTCTATGTCCTCCGTGTACCCTGTAGTGAATACAGTGAAACCTGCAAAAGAAAAATTTAAATAGCTTCCAAGCTTTCAAATCTCAATTAAATAGCTATATTTGCACAATTTATCATCAAATGTGCAAAAAACAATGGAACAAAGTTTTATAGCTTACATTGAAAATAGTATTAAGAATAATTGGGATCTGGACGCCCTGACAGATTATAAAGGTGCCACCCTACAGTATAAAGACGTAGCCCGCAAAATAGAAAAGCTCCACATCATCTTTGAAGAAAGCGGAATCCGCAAAGGAGACAAAATAGCCGTTTGCGGAAGAAATAGTTCCCATTGGGGAGTTACTTTCCTCGCGACTCTCACTTATGGAGCGGTTATCGTCCCCATCTTACACGAATTCAAAGCTGATAACGTACACAACATCGTCAATCACTCGGAAGCCAAACTCCTCTTTGTAGGAGACGTGGTCTGGGAAAACCTCAATGAGTCTGCTATGCCGTTGCTTGAAGGTATCCTGATGATGAACGATTTTACGTTATTGGTATCACGTAGCGAACGACTGACTCACGCACGTGAACACCTCAACGAAATGTTCGGGAAGAAATTCCCCAAAAATTTCCGTAAGGAACATATCGAATATCATAAGGATCAGCCTGAAGAATTGGCTGTTATCAACTATACCTCGGGAACCACCAGCTATTCAAAAGGTGTAATGCTCCCCTATCGCAGCTTATGGTCGAATACGGCTTTCGCTTTCGAGGTACTTCCACTGAAAGCAGGTGATAAGATCGTATCCATGCTGCCGATGGCACACATGTACGGACTGGCCTTCGAGTTCCTGTATGAATTTGCGGTAGGTTGCCAGATTTACTTCCTCACCCGCATGCCGAGCCCGAAGATTATCTTCCAGGCGTTTGCCGACGTGAAACCCAATCTGATCGTGGCTGTTCCGCTGATTATTGAAAAGATCATCAAGAAGAGCGTACTTCCGAAGTTGGAGACTCCTACCATGAAGCTGTTGCTTAAAGTTCCGATTATCAATGATAAGATTAAAGCAACGGTACGCGAAGAGATGATAAAAGGCTTTGGCGGCAACTTTGAAGCTGTCATTGTAGGTGGAGCCGCCTTCAACCAGGAGGTGGAACAATTCCTGAGAATGATCGACTTCCCTTATACAGTGGGCTATGGTATGACCGAGTGCGGTCCTATCATTTGTTATGAAGACTGGAAACGCTTCAAACCGGGATCATGTGGAAAAGCAGCACTCAACATGGAAGTGAAAGTCCTTTCACCCGATCCGGAAAACGTAGTAGGCGAAATTGTCTGCAAAGGTCCGAACGTAATGTTAGGCTACTATAAGAATGAAGAGGCTACCGCCCAGGTGATCGATAAAGACGGATGGTTACATACCGGTGACCTTGCCCTAGAAGATGCTGAAGGCAACATCACAATTAAGGGACGCAGCAAGAATATGTTATTGAGTGCCAGCGGACAAAATATCTATCCGGAAGAAATAGAAGATAAGCTGAACAATCTGCCGTACGTGGCCGAAAGTATTATCGTACAGCAGAATGACAAACTGGTGGGACTGGTTTATCCGGATTTTGACGAAGCCTTTGCGCATGGTCTGAAAAATGAAGACATGGAACGGGTGATGGAAGAAAACCGGATTACCTTGAACGAAATGCTTCCTGCCTACAGCCAGATTTCGAAAATGAAAATCTATCCGGAAGAGTTTGAAAAGACTCCGAAGAAGAGTATCAAACGCTTCTTATATCAAGAGGCAAAAGGATAAAAGCAGTCTCTATTTTTCTTAAAAAACATCGATTACGCAGATTTGCATAGATTTTAATAGGATAATCCGTGCAAATCTGCGTAATTTGCGTTCTAAAAATTTAGCTTATGAAGAAAATAATTCTTGTAGCAGCTCTTCTTTCGGCTGCAGTCTGTCTGCCTGCACAGAATAAAGGCGGAAACAAAAGTGGGGGAATCAATCTTTCTTTATGGAAAAAAGCATGTACGCAACCACTTGACAGTACACAGACTACATATGTCAACCTGGGGCTTTTCTCGGCAATGCATAAGTTGCACGGTGTAGGCTTCAATGCCTTCGGAAGTATGGTACAGAACAATATGAACGGTGTGCAGATTTCCGGATTGGCCAACCTTGCGGGAGGAAGCATGCATGGAGTACAGATTGGAGGTATCAGTAACGTAAACGGCAACAATCTGGCAGGATTGTCTGTTTCGGGACTTGTCAACATCACCGGAAACAAAGCAAAGGGTGTACTGATTACGGGTTTAAGCAACATTGCCGGAGACAATATGCGCGGACTGATGATGAGTGGTATCATGAATATCACAGGCGATAAAGCCGCAGGTGTACAATTGGCAGGCCTTGCCAACGTAACCGGTGAGGAATATGACGGACTTATGATGTCGGGATTGCTCAACGTGGTAGGAGAAGAAATGAACGGACTGCAACTTTCCGGACTTGCCAATGTAACCGGAGGACAAATGAACGGAGTGCAATTGGGACTGTTCAATTTTGCCTCTAAGGCAAAAGGTTTGCAGATCGGACTGTTCAACTATCATAAGGAGGATATGAAAGGACTTCAGCTGGGACTGGTCAATGCCAACCCGCAGACCAAGGTACAGTTAATGGTATTCGGAGGAAACAGCACCAAAATCAATGTAGGTGCACGTTTCAAGAACAAACTCTTCTACACTATCCTCGGTGGAGGCACACACTATCTTGATTTTGACGATAAATTTTCTGCGGCATTATTCTACCGGGCAGGCCTTGAACTTCCACTCTACAGAAACTTGTTTGTAAGCGGTGATTTAGGCTATCAGCACATCGAAACATTCCGGAATAAAAAGGTGGAAGGCATTCCGGCACGTCTTTATGCCTTGCAGGCACGCCTCAACCTGGAGTATCGGTTTACGGATAAATTCGGTTTGTTCGTCACAGGCGGATACGGTGGCAGCCGTTACTATAACAAAGCCAGGACCTACAACAAAGGCGTGATTGCGGAAGCAGGAGTGGTTCTGTTCTAATTGATTCACAGCCAAACGACACAGCGTCTCACAGAGTTTATATTAAAATTATTCCTCTGTGAGACGCTGTGTTATTCTGTGGTGAACCTGATCAGACCTTCTCCTTTATCAAACCGATCCGGTATGCTACCAACAACTTCTTTAAATCCAGAATTTGCGTTACGAGCTCTTTTCCCTTATCGGTATCTTTCACCATCATTCGTTGTGAATTGAACTCGATGACGAAGGTAGTCGACTTAATGTCCTGTCCCTCTTCGATGGCTTTCTGTGTAGACTGGAAAGGGTCATGCTGCACCAACTGCAAACCATGTGAATGATATACCAGCGTATATCCGGCAATGCCGGTCTCCGGCTGATAAGCTTTCGAAAAACCACCGTCGATGACCAGCAATTTTCCACCGGCTTTCATCGGCTGCTCTCCTTTAATGGTCTTTACCGGCACATGACCGTTGATGATATGAGTATGCTGCCCTGTCACTCCGAATTCTTCAAGAATCCGGTCACAGATTTCTTCTTTGTTACGCAAAGCATAATAATATCCTTTCGTCTCTTTATGCAGGCTCTTATCCGCAATGAAATAACGTTCGAACGTAGCCATCTTGTCTTTGTCGAACGAAGGGGCATCCGGTCCGCACCACAGATACCAGATGTAATCCATGGCAAAGCGTTTCTCTTCTTCATCATCTTCATCAAAATAAGCCGTACGAATCAATTGGTCTATCTTGTCCAGCAAGTTCTTCCCCCAATACTCTTTACCGCAGATATTCACGTGCTTGAAACTTCCATCCTCGTTGAGAGGCACAGAGGCATGATAAAGCAAATTGGAATTGCACACCAGATACATACCTCCATAGGTAAAGAGGCAACGCATGTGTTTTTTGAGTTTCTCGCTGTTCATAAACGAGTAATGTATCTTTTCTATCAATTCCTGCTCTTCATCAGTCAGACGATAAGGATCTGCAGGATCTACCGTAGGGAAGTTGGTATCGCGCAACGGATATTCTTTGCCTTCATAGACAAATACTCCCCGTTCAAAGTCGATTTTCTCAAGCAACTTGCGACCACCCATTCCGAACTCCGGACGACGATTAATAATGTTTGCCTCCAGCTTAAACTGAATGATGGTAATAGTTTTATGCATCTGGGTTATCAGCCTCAAGGTCTTCTCGTTATAAGTAGAATCAGCAAAGTTGGTCTTAGGTGCAAAGATGGTACAGGGATCATCCGCATAAGTATCCATCGCAAAAGTGGCAAGAGGCAAAAGATTGATGCCATACCCATCTTCCAATGTCCCCAGATTGCCGTAACGCATCGAGAGACGGATCACGTTGGCCATACAAGCTTCATTACCCGATGCTGCACCCATCCAGAGGATATCGTGATTTCCCCATTGGATATCGAAATTGTGATAATCACACAAAGTATCCATTATGATATGGGCACCCGGACCACGATCGTAGATATCGCCCACGATATGGAGTGAATCGATCGTAAGACGCTGTATCAGATTACACATGGCAATGATAAAGTCGTCAGCGCGGCGAGTGGAAATAATGGTACTGATAATCACATTGATATAAGCATGTTTATTGGGCTCGATGGTCGATTCGTGAAGTAGCTCCTGGATGATATAGGAGAACTCGGCCGGCAATGATTTGCGAACCTTCGAACGGGTATATTTGGATGATACGTTCTGGCAGACCTTTACCAGCTGATTGAGAGTGATCAGGTACCAATCGTCGATATCGGTTTCGGTTGCTTTAATCAATTGGAGTTTCTCTTCCGGATAATAAATAAGCGTACAGAGTTCTTTCTTCTCGATCTCACGGAGAGTATGGCCGAATATTTCGTTCACTTTCCGCTTCACCGCTCCCGAAGCATTTTTCAATACATGCTGAAAAGCTTCATACTCGCCATGTATATCGGTCAGAAAGTGTTCGGTCCCTTTCGGAAGATTCAGGATGGCTTCAAGATTGATAATCTCTGTACTGGCAGCGGCAATGGTAGGGAAACTACGTGAAAGCAGTTGCAGATAACGCAGATCGGCAACGATACTTTCGGGGGTTATATTACTTTGAGCAGTCATATGATTTACGATTTTACGATTTACAATTTATAAATTTCGCCCGAATGGCTATAGAAGAAACATGAGCAGCACCTGGGCTATAATGACGCGAAGGAACATACTCAACGGATAGACCGTAGCATAAGCTACCGACGGATTATCTCCGGGGATGGTATCATTGGCGTAATTCAATGCCATCGGATTGGCCATACTGCCACACAACATACCGGAAACGCTGCCAAAATCGATCTTCATAATCTTAAAAGCAAAGAACCCCACAAGCACCGTAGGCACGAGGGTCAGCCCAAAGCCCAGGCCGATCCATAAAAGTCCTTCGGGACGAAATACCGTATCGAAGAAATGGGCACCTGCATCCAACCCAAGGCAGGCAAGATAAAGGGACAGCCCCAAGGCACGGAGCATCAGATTGGCACTGCGAGTGGTATAGGTGATCATGTGCAAACGGGGTCCAAAGGTCCCGATCAGGATGCCTACAATAATAGGGCCGCCTGCAAGTCCGAGCCGGACAGGAGTACTGATACCGGGAATTGAGAAAGGTACGGCTCCCAGGGCCAATCCCAGGATGATACCGACAAATACAGCCACAAGATTGGGTTCTTTCAAGCTTTTGATGGCATTTCCAAGTACCTTCTCCACATTCTGGATGGCAGCCGCTTCGCCGACCACTGTCAGACGGTCACCCAACTGCAAGGTAAGTTCGGGAGTAGCCAACAATTGCACCCCGGAACGATAGACACGGCTGATATTGATTCCGTAATGATTGCGCAGACGAAGAGCTCCCAGCTTCTTCCCGTTCAATTCGGGACGGGTGACGACGATGCGTTGCGAAATCAATTGGCTGTCGATAGCATTCCAATCGATATCTTCCTTGTTCCAATCCGTATTCTCCTGTTCACCGAACAGTACGGTAAGGGCCAATGCGTCTTTTTCGGATGTAACAACCAATAAGCGGTCGCCTTCTTTTATAATCTTTTCGGAAGTGGGAATACTGACATTGCCGTCTCTCCACAAACGGGAAATGACGAATTTTGGATAACTCATATGAGCGATATCCTTAATGCTTTTATTAAAAATAGCAGGGTTGTGTACCTGAAAAGCGGCAATATAGGTTTTGTTGGCATCGTCTTTCTCCTGTACTTCAAGATCTTCCCGGCGTACCAGCAATTTACGGATCAACAGAACTGCCAGAATCACCCCGATCACTCCGAGAGGATAGGCCACGGCACATCCCAAAGCTGGTGTACTGCTTTCAAGCCCCATCTGTTTCAGCGTCTGCTGGGCTGCTCCCAAAGCCGGAGTGTTAGTGGTGGCACCACACAGAATGCCTACCATATTGGGTAACGAAACTCCGGTGGTATAGCTGCAAACAACCGCAAGAAACGTACCCAGAATCACTACTGCGATGGCAAGCATATTCAACGTAACCCCTCCCTTGCGAAATGAGCTGAAAAAGCCGGGACCAACCTGCAACCCCAAGGCATATACAAAGATAATGAGCCCGAAACTCTCGGCGTAATTCAGCATCTGCGGATCAATGGACAATCCGAAGTGCCCGGCCAGAATGCCGGCAAAAAAGACAAAGGTAACGCCAAGCGAAATGCCACAAACATGAATTTTGCCCAATCCGAGCCCAATGGCGGAAATCAGGGAAAGAACGACAACTGCCTGCAAAGCAGAATGTTCGATAAAGAGACTATATAACCACTCCATGTGAATAATTTACCAATGTATCCATAAGCCAATGTATCCGTTAAACGCATAAGGATGCATTAGCGTCGGCAAAGATAACAACTATTTATGACCTCACAAAGCTTTTATTCACCCACTTCATCCCATACCAACGACGGACAAAGATAATTCCACGAATGTTTTCATCGAGAGCAAAGGCAACCCACATGCCGCAAATGCCCCAAGCCCAATAAATTCCAAATAAATAACCTATGCCGACAGCCACACTCCACATCACAACCAATCCTACATAGAAAGGATAATTCACATCACCTGCCGCACGGAGGGCATTCGTCGCAAAAATATTAATGGGACGCCCTATCTCGAGCACCACATCGATCAGCAATACAATCACTCCCATACGGATGATCTCCGGATTGGAAGTCAGCCAACTCAGTATAGCATGCCCGGAAGCGGCAATAATACCGGAAAGAATCAGCGTAATCATTACGGATTTCTTCATGACGTACTTACCGAGCAGAAAAGCTGCATGAGGTTTCTTCTCCCCTATCAAATGTCCGATACAGATAGCTCCTCCCTGGGCCATGGAGATGCTGAATAAATAGACGAACATGATAATGTTGACACAATAAGTACGGGTAGCCAGCGCCTCGACTCCAAGCATATTGATAAAAAAAGTAATGACCACTTGCGATGAACTGTACGAGAGCTGCTCTCCGGCAGAAGGCAGACCGACCCGCATCAAATTCTTCAATTCGATAAAAGGAAACGGACGGAAGTAGGCCAACGGGAAACGATGAATGTGTTTGCGGAACAGAATGACAAACAGAATCACCATAGATACTCCACGGCTGAAGGCTGTAGAAATAGCCGCCCCTTCCACCCCGAGTTCGGGACAGCCGAACTTACCGAAAATCAGCGAATAATTACCGATAATATTAAGAATATTGACTACTACCGTCACCAACATCGGATATATGGCTTTATTGGCACTGCGCAATGAAGCGGAAAGAGTGAGAGAAATAGCCTGGAAAAAAGCGAATGCACCCACGATACGCATGTAATCCATACCGTCGGCCATCAGTTCCGGACCCAAGCCCATCCATTGCAGAATGGTGCGGGCCATTGTAAACAGAATAAGGCTGATTATTCCACCAACCAACAAATTGACAAGCAACGACACCCCCACTACCTGAACCACCTTCTTTTCAAGCCTTGCGCCGAGGTACTGCGAGCAAAGTACGGATGTTCCCAGGTTGATCACCTCAAACACCAAAAAGGTCAGCATAATAATCTGGTTGACAACTCCGACAGCGGCTACACTATTGTCAGAGTGACGGCTCAACATAATGGTGTCCACCGCTCCCAGCATCATAATCAGTAATGTCTCAATAAAAATAGGAGCAGCCAGTTTTGCCAGACGTCTCTTTATGCTTTCCTGTTGAATTCTGTGTGTCATTTTACCTTATCCGTTTCGGGCTGCAAAGGTATCTAAAAACACTGAAAAGACGGATTGACATATATCAAGAATATATCAATCCGCCTGCAATTATCTATATAAAAGTTTAGGTTATCTCACTCCGGTAAAGTCAACATAATTATCGTGTCCATCCAGGTATCCGCTCAGCACATTCCCTCGAATCCAGACATCGTCGAGATAAGAGACATCACCGGGACCATATACCATCCGAAGGGAGTATTGCGAACGGTCCTCCCAATTCCAGGTAAAGGAGTACACCGATTCGGAATAACGTCCGTTGGGATATTCCACCCGGATATAATCTTCTCCATGGCGATCGAGATAAAAATTCAGTTCCTGATAGCAATAGTTCCCGTCGGCATCATAAAACGTATCTGCCCAGGGACGACTGCAAAGATCAAGGGATTTATTATAGTACGAACCACCGATATTGTCATCATCATAAAAGTCATCGATCTCAATCTCACAAGAAGTAAGATTTATCATTGCCACTGCCAGCAGAAACAATTTTAAGTATTTAAAAGTTAAAGTCTTCATATCGTATAGTTTTTAGTTATATCAGTTTGATGTGAACAAAAGTAGGGAAAGAAATGATTTGCATGAAAAGAAAAAACCTACATCTGCAGAGGGAATCGCCTAAATAAAAGAGGGAAACAGGACAAAGAAGGCAGAAAGCTCTAAAAAGGACATATCAAATGTTAACAAGAAAAACAGATTTACTAAATAAGGTTACAAAATTACGATTTATACCCGGATAATTTGCCGATATTCTCCAAATCCGTATATTTGCAATGTGTTTTTCATAGTATTAGATTTAAGGTTAACAAAGATTGGTTGCTCGTGAGAGTAGCCTTTTTTTATGCCCTTTCCTCCGGATCAGCTTCAGACTATCCTGACCACCCTCTCCCTCCTTCTGTACACTACTGTTTCATAAGAATTTAAGAACATCTTCCTGCTAAAAGGTGCTTGTAGAAAGAAATCCCCATTTATACTTCTCCGAATGACGACAACGGGTATGGATGGAAAAGCGACTGTCATCTTACATAATTATGAAGATAAAAAGTATCCGGCCGTATTGCATGGTAACAGGCTGTGGTTACGGCCTTATGAAGCCATTGCCTGGAAGCTTACTTAGTGTAAATCTACTCTTGACGCCTCCCCTTGTTGTGTTACAGGATTTCGTCAGGAACGGACCGTCAATTTATTCATGATCCTTGGGAACTGAACCGCAAAGATGACCGTACAACAAATGGCTGCCGCAGCATCCGATATTGCTTCGGCAGCATATACCCCCATCACTCCCATCAGGTATGGAAGCATAAGGGCCAGGGGAATCAACAGGATCACCTTACGAAGTAATGCAATAAAGATAGAAACCTTGGCCTGCCCCAATGCGACAAACATATTCTGGCACGCACGCTGCAACCCGAAAATAGTCATCCCCGCCAAAAAGACAGGCATCACCTGCACTACGGTTTCTATCAACTTTTCGTCAGAAGTAAAGGCCGAAGCAATCACAGAGGGAAACAAAATCATCAGCAGGATCAAAACGAGATTGAACAGAAACATAAAGGTCATCACTATTTTGAAGCATTCCTTCACTCTTTCTCGGTTTCCATGACCATAATTATAACTTACGATGGGTACGAATCCCAATGCGAAACCGGCAAGGGGAACACTGACAAAAAGCATGGCACTCTGCATGATTGTCAATGCACTCACATAGATATCACCGAATGTCTTCAATGAACCGTTCAGCACAAATCCTACCAAGCTTTCGGTACTTGCCATGATAAACGGTGAGGCTCCCAACGCCAATATAGCTCCAACAACCTTCCGGTCCAACCTCATATAACGAGGCTCGAGCCGCAAAGAAGCACGCCGGGATGTCAGAAAGAACAATACCCAGCCAGCACTGCAAGCCTGTGAAATAATAGTGGCAAGCGCAGCTCCTTTCACTCCCCAATCAAAGACAAAAATAAACAGAGGATCGAGCAAGATATTAAGCAACGCTCCAATAACAATCGACAGCATAGCGATGCCGGGACGTCCCTGTGTATTAATAAAAGTATTCAGCCCGACAGAGACTTCGACAAAAAGGGTACCGATAAGATAAATCGAAAGATAAGCCGTTGCGTACCCGAGCGTCTGTTCCGAAGCACCGGTAAACAAAAGAATCGGTTCCATAAACAAATAAGATAAGCCGGAAGTCAGAAGTGTAAAAAACAGCAATAACACGAAGCCATTACCCAATATTTTTCCGGCATGGGTACGGTTGCCCTGCCCTAACGCTATGGCTGCAAGAGGCGCACCTCCCCCGGCCACAATAGCCGAAAAAGCTGAAATCAAAATAATCAGAGAACCTGCCACCCCGATACCTGCAAGTGCTTGAGTACCGATTCCCGGGATATGCCCGATATAGATGCGGTCCACAATATTATAGAGCAAATTTACGATTTGTGCAATTACCGCAGGAAGTGCCATCCTGAACACAAGTGGCAACATACGGTCCGTACCAAGCCTCTCTTCATATTTATCATTCATAACCAAGATGCAATAAAAAAGCCTTTTACGCTACCGTAAAAGGCTAATTATCAGATAGTAGTGGGTACGAGAATCGAACTCGTATTACATGCGTGAGAGGCATGTGTCCTAACCGTTAGACGAACC
>ENA-OWOD01001011-OWOD01001011.1-gut-metagenome-genome-assembly--contig:-NODE-1011-length-13400-cov-3.483825_pt1 | contig 13400 bp, 9 predicted proteins | sample MGYA00248256_ERZ651792 | MGnify/ENA primary metagenome ERZ651792 (study PRJEB26908, sample SAMEA4031714) | gut metagenome | biome: gut; feature: normal infant; material: stool | place: China | collected 2015...
GGAAACGCCGGAACGGAAATTTCCTGGGGTTCAGAAGTATCATTGATATTGTATGCGCCCTGGAGATCCTTGGAGTGGTCCTTTTCCTGGTAGCACCGCAGTTTGTGATGAATTATCTGATCTTAAACCCGGCGGCTATCCTTCACGGTCAGATCTGGCGTATTGTTACATTTTTAGTGTATCCACCGGCCATTACAGGTTCTGATGCCATTATGTTTGTGCTGATGAACGCCCTTGGCATTTACTGTATCCGTGCTTTTGGCACCATTGTGGAGCAGGTATGGGGAAGATTTCGCTTTAACTGCTACATTATCGGAGGTGTGCTCCTTCATTCGGTTGTTGCCATTGGCATTTACCTGGTAACAGGGCTTTCACTGCCACTGTTCCCAACTTATTTGGTTTATTCCTTCTTCTTTGTATTTGCCCTGATGTTTCCGGATATGCAGGTACTGTTTATGATGGTACTGCCATTAAAGGCAAGCTGGATCGCAGTGGCAGAGGCAGGAATTTATATTTATTCCTTTATTACAGGCGGACTGATCGAGAAGATCGAGATCGTTTTAAGTCTGATCCTTATTGGCGTATTCTTTGGCTGGATGACCTTTGCAGGTCCTTCCGGTTTTAAGCAGAAGAAACGCTCCCAGGAATTCCAGAAGACCACCCAGAAAATGAAAGTGGTAAAGAGAGGACACAAGTGTGCAGTCTGCGGACGCACAGATAAAGACAGTCCTGGTATGGAATTCCGTTATTGTTCCAAATGTGAAGGCAATTATGAATATTGCATGGATCATTTGTACACACATAAGCATGTCAAAAAAGAGGATGCTGATAACAGTAACAGTAATGATTAATGCGACCGGCATGCTCTGCGCTTTTGCACTGCATATCCCCACTTGGCCTGACACATTTATTCCTGTGCCAAGGGCATAAAAAGGCAGTAAAAGAGCGAATATACTACTAACCCCAATTCATTTTATTTATGGAGGAATTTGAAAACATGAAGAAAACTAAGATCGTCTGCACTATGGGCCCCAACACAAATGACAAGAACATTATGCTGGAACTGGCTAAAAATGGAATGGACGTAGCTCGTTTTAACTTCTCCCACGGTGATTATGCAGAGCATCAGAGCCGCCTGGAGATTTTAAAAGAGGTTAGAAAAGAACTGGACCGTCCGGTAGCAGCTCTTCTTGATACAAAGGGACCGGAGATCCGTACCGGCGTATTAAAAGACGGAAAGAAAGTTTCCTTAAAGGAAGGACAGACCTTTACTTTAACTACCAGAGAGATCGTTGGTGATGAGACTATTACCCATATCAACTACTCTGGCCTGAATGAAGATGTTGCAGCTGGAAATAAGATCCTCATCGATGACGGCCTGATCGAGCTGGAAGTAGTAAAGGTAGACGGCACTGAGATCGTTTGTACCGTTATCAACGGCGGTGAGTTAGGCGAGAAGAAGGGTGTAAATGTTCCTAACGTAAAGATCAAACTTCCGGCACTGACTGAAAAAGATAAAGAAGATATCCGTTTTGGTATCAAACAGGGCTTTGATTTTATCGCAGCTTCTTTTGTACGTACAGCTGACTGTATCCGTGAGATCAAGGAAATGCTGGATGCAGAAGGTTCTGCAATCAAGGTAATCGCTAAGATCGAGAATGCAGAAGGTATTGAAAACCTGGATGAGATCATTGCAGTAGCAGACGGTATCATGGTAGCAAGAGGTGACATGGGTGTTGAGATTCCGGCTCAGGAAGTTCCTCATATCCAGAAAGAGATCATCCGTAAGTGTAATGAGGCTTGTAAGACTGTTATCACTGCAACCCAGATGTTAGACTCCATGATCCGCAACCCAAGACCTACCAGAGCTGAGGTTACTGACGTTGCCAACGCTGTTTATGACGGTACTGACGCAGTAATGCTTTCCGGTGAGACTGCTATGGGTAAATATCCGATTGACGCATTAAAGATGATGGTATCTATCGTTGAAGAGACGGAAGCTTACTTAGACTACAGCGCATACCGCCGTCGTAAAGTAACTGAGGAGAATATGAAGAATATCTCCAATGCAGTTTGCTCCGCTTCTGTTTCTACCGCACATGACATCGGTGCTGATTACATCATTGCTCCAAGTATTACAGGATTTACATCCATGATGCTTTCCAAGTGGAGACCGGCAGCACGTATCATCGGTATGTCCCCAAGCACTACTACTGTCCGTCAGATGATGCTTCAGTGGGGTGTAACACCTGTATGGTCCCGTCGTGCAGAGAGTACGGATGAGCTGATCGAAAACTCTTTAGAAGAGTTAAAGAGCGGCAATGTGATCAATTCTGGTGATCTGGCCGTTATTACCGCAGGTATCGTTACCTATGCAAGACGCCATGAGGCAGCAACAGCTACCAATATCATGCGTGTGGTAAGTGTGGACTAGCTGAATGCTACCAGATTGCTTCGCAATCTTCAAAACATTCATTAAAAATAATACTAGACAAAGAAGTCTGTCTGGGAGTACAATTATCCGCAAAGGAAATGGTACTCCCTTACAGGCTTCTTTTCTTTTACGGAGGTTATCCTGTAAAATTAAAAGGAACTGATATATATGCATAGATAATGCATAAAAATACCATTGCGTAAAGCAAAGATCCCCCACAGGGAAAGGAGATAAGATTATGGAAAAGAAACCATTTGTTACACTGGCGCAGGCAGAAGAGATCGCCAAGACCTATCCAACCCCATTTTATCTGTATGATGAAAAAGGTATCCGCGAAAATGTAAAACATCTGAAACAGGCATTTTCCTGGAATAAAGGATATAAAGAATATTTTGCAGTAAAAGCAACCCCAAATCCATTTATCTTAAAGATCTTACAGGAATATGGCTGTGGTACAGACTGCTCTTCTTTAACAGAGTTAATGATGTCAAAGGCCTGCGGTTTTTCCGGTTCCAATGTAATGTTTTCTTCCAATGATACTCCGCCTGAGGAATTTGCTTACGCAAATGAAATGGGTGCCATCATCAACCTGGATGATATTACCCATATCCAGTGCCTGGAAGATACATTAGGCTTCATTCCGGAGACCATCAGCTGCCGTTTCAATCCAGGCGGTGTGTTTAAGATCAGCAATGACATTATGGACAACCCGGGAGATGCAAAGTATGGTATGACTACTGAGCAGATCTTTGAGGCATTTAAGATTTTAAAGTCCAAGGGGGCAAAGAATTTCGGTATCCATGCTTTCCTGGCAAGCAATACAGTTACCAATGAATATTATCCGATGCTTGCAAAGATCCTCTTTGAGCTGGCTGTTAAGTTAAAAGAAGAGACAGGTGCACATATCAGTTTCATCAACCTGTCCGGTGGTATTGGTATCCCTTATCGTCCAGATCAGGAACCAAATGACATTATGGCTATTGGCGAAGGCGTGCGCAAAGTTTATGAGGAAGTTCTGGTTCCTGCAGGAATGGATGACGTGGCTCTTTGCACAGAGCTTGGCCGTTTTATGTTAGGGCCTTATGGATGCCTGGTTACCAAAGCAATCCATGAAAAACATACTCATAAAGAGTACATCGGTGTAGATGCCTGCGCAGTAAACCTGATGCGTCCGGCTATGTATGGTGCTTATCATCACATTACCGTTCTTGGAAAAGAAGATGCGCCTTGTGACCACAAGTACGATATTACCGGTTCCCTTTGCGAGAACAATGATAAATTTGCGATTGACCGTATGCTTCCTGAGATCAAAATGGGTGACTTTTTAGTGATCCATGATGCAGGTGCCCATGGCTTTGCAATGGGTTATAACTACAACGGTAAATTAAAATCCGCAGAACTTTTATTAAAGGAAGACGGCTCTGTCCAGATGATCCGCCGCGCAGAAACTCCAAAGGATTACTTTGCAACCTTTGATTTTTGTGGTATCATGGATGGGTATGATAAATAAAAATCGCATATAGAAAGAACGTTTGCCCGTCCGCGTATGCGGGCGGGTGTGTGCGTTAAAATGGACGAATATTCGTGAATGTTTTAAAAATTATAACAGGAGGCGAAAAATATGGCAAAGATCGGTTTTATTGGAATGGGAAATATGGGTTCCGCTATTTTAAACGGACTTTTACGGGTCTATAAGCCGGAGGACTTATTATTTACAGCAGCCCACAAAGAAAAGATGGAAGCTGTAACAGCAAAGACAGGAGTGGTTCATGCAGCATCCAATGCAGAGTGTGCAAAGCAGTCTGAGTATGTGATCCTGGCAGTAAAGCCACAGTATTTTGAGACAGTGTTTGAGGAAATCCGTCCGGTATTAAAGGAAGATCAGATCGTGATCTCACTGGCACCTGGCCAGACCATTGCAAGCCTTACAGAACGTCTGGGCGGAAAGGTGCGCGTAGTCCGTACCATGCCAAATACACCGGCGTTACTGGGTGAAGGCATGACCGGTATGGCATATGAGGAGTCCAACTACAGTGAAGAGGAAAAGGCAGTGCTTCGTGGTATTTTTGAGGCCTGCGGACGTCTGGAAGTAGTAGATGAACGTATGATGGATGCAGTTGGCTGTGTCAGCGGCTGTTCACCGGCTTATGTATACATGTTTATTGAAGCGCTGGCAGACGGAGCTGTAAAATACGGCCTTCCAAGGGCCAAGGCATACCAGATGGCAGCCCAGACCGTTCTTGGAAGTGCTAAAATGGTACTGGAAACAGGAAAGCATCCGGGACAGTTAAAGGATGAGGTTTGCTCACCTGGCGGAACCACCATTGCCGGTGTATCTGCACTGGAAGAGTGGGGCTTCAGAAATGCTGTGATCAAGGCAGAAGATGCCAGCTATGAAAAGGGCAGGAAAATGTAAATGTATGTGGCACATCGCCTGCACTGCAGGCGGAGGTGTGAAAGATCAATGCTCCTGGAATTTTTTATGTCTGATTTTGCAAGAAGAGTTCGGGAGTACATAACATATAAAAGGAGAAGAAACATGGGAAAAGTAGAAAATGAAGGAATGCCGGTAGTACGTTTAGACCGTCAGTTAAAATATCAGGGAAATATCCTGAAAATATATGAGGATACAGTTCTTGCAAATGGCCATGAGGCACACTGGGATTACATCCACCACGATGGTGCAGCGGCTGTTCTGCCTGTAACTTCAGAAGGAAAGATCTTAATGGTGCGCCAGTACCGCAATGCTTTAAACCGCTATACACTGGAGATCCCGGCAGGAAAGCTGGACGCACCGGATGAGCCAAAGATCGAGTGTGCTTACAGAGAACTGGAGGAGGAAACTGGTTTCCGCACTGAAAAACTGGAATATCTCATGAGTATAAATACTACAGTTGCATTTTGTGATGAAGCCATTGATATTTTCGTAGCCCACAACCTGATCCCGTCCCATCAGCATCTGGATGAAGATGAAGTGATCGAAGTGGAAGCATGGGAATTAAAAGATCTGGAAGAGATGATCTACACAGGAAAGATCACTGACGGCAAAACAATAGCGGCACTGATGGCTTATGGCCGCAAGTACCGCTCTATAGACAAGAAAGATGAACTGGCTTAAATATCTGTGATAATGCCGTTGTCAGGCGTATGTCAGCTTTGTTTTGAAACAATTTTCTGCAGGTCAGAATACATAGTTTCTGACAATAGCACCGGTACGGAAAGTTCCTTTGCTTTTCGTACCAGATAGCCGCTGAAGGTCTCCAGCTCACTGGGGCGTCCGGCCCAGATATCTCTTTGAAGGGAACTGGTGGATGCCGGATCCAGTTTATGGTAGAACTGATCGATGATCTCGTTAATGGAAGTTTCCGGCACGCCTGCACCGGCTGCCTCAGATACAAGCCAGGACTCACGGACTAAGGTCTCATACTGGGCGGCTGTCTCAGGATCTTCCCGAAGCTGTCCAATGGTCCGGTTATACCGGGCGGTAGTGATATTATAGGCGCAGTTTAAAATGTATTTGCGCCAGATGGCTGCGATAATGTTATCGGCAATTTTATGATGGATATGTGCCCCGCTTAAAAGGGCGGATGCCTCAAGGACGTTCTCTGACTGCTCCTTTGAGGCATTTTTTATGCCGATCCGCAGGGAAGCCAGGTTGCCGATCTGGGTAATGGAAAAGTCCGGGGATGCGTAGGCAACGATATAAATAAGGGAGTCGATAACAGTGCCTTTTTTCAGAAGATTTCTCATCCGCTCTCCTGTATCTACGCCATTCATTACCGGTATGAGAACGGTGTGATCATCCACAAAAGGCGCGATCTGGCGGCAGACATCCTCTAAGGAATAGTTTTACGCATACAAAAATATAATCCTGGGGACCAATGGCATCGGCTGTTGTTACATGTTCAGGAAAGGCTGTGATCTCTTCGCTGTAAACACTGTGAAGAGTAAGTCCATGTTCTTTTATATGTTCCAGCCGTTTTCCTCTGGCTGCCAGTGTAACATGGGGATAGGTATGAGCCAGCATGGCACCTAAGTAGCCGCCTACGCCGCCGATGCCTACTATAGCGATCCTTTTATTCAAAAGAGTTTCAGAGGCAGAGGTTGTATTTTTACCGGTATCATTGTATACACACATAGGCAGAAAACCTCCTGTTATTAAATATATATCATGATGTTGGGGTCAAAAGGTATTTTGCCCCCTCTGATACCGAATTGCTACGTGCTTTGCACTCTCGCAATTCTAAAAACATTCGTAATTCGCTCATTTTTCTTCAAAAAATGGCTACTTACTCATGTTTTTTGCGGGTCCCAAGTTCAAAAATCCTCCTGCAAGCAAGCTTGCGTCGGATTTCAGACCTTTTGACCCTGGTATCAAATTATGTGATTATTTACAAACGTATGAGGTTACTACCATGAAATATCAGATAAAGGACGGCACCGTTACCTTAGGCGGTGAAACCATATTATCCCATATCGATTTTGAGATACAGGGAAACCAGAAAATTGCAGTAGTGGGAAGAAATGGCGCGGGAAAGACTACATTACTGCGTCTGATCGCAGGGGAGCTGAGTCTGGACCGGGATGACAGGCGCCAGGGACCGGGGATCACAGCTTCCAGGCAGCTGACAGTGGAAATGTTAGGACAGCAGGCACTGGCAGGGGAAGAAAGGACCGTAGAAGAGCTGGTGATGTTAAACTGCCCTGCAAAGGGACCTTTTGACAGGGAACGTTTTGAATATGAGCGGGAATATGACACCCTTTTTACAGGTCTGGGATTTCAGAAAGAAGATAAAAAACGTTCTGTAGCAGCTTTTTCCGGAGGTCAGAAGACCAAGATCGCCCTGATCCAGCTTCTTCTTAAAAAGCCGGATCTGCTGCTTCTTGATGAGCCCACTAATCATCTGGATATGGAAACAGCCAGCTGGCTGGAAGGTTATTTAAGGCAGTATCCGGGGGCTGTGGTCATGGTCAGCCACGACCGTTTCTTTATGGACCGGACTGCAGATATCGTATATGAACTGGAACAGGGAAAATTGACCCGTTATCCGGGAAATTATACGAATTACCGGGAACAGAAGCGAAAAAACTATGAGATCCAGATGAAATCCTATCTGCGCCAGCAGGAGGAGATCGAGCGTCAGGAAGAACTGATCAAACGGTTTAAAAATAAGCCTTCCAAGGCTGCATTTGCCCGTTCCAGAAAGAAAATATTAGAACGGATGCTTCCGGTGGAAAAGCCAAGGGAGGATATGGCCCATATTTTTACAGGGACTATTACCCCGCTGATCCCAGGAAGCAAATGGGTCTTTGAGGCAGAACATTTAAAGATCGGCTATGACAAACATTCATTACTGGAACTGAGCCTGCGTATCCGGAAAGGACAGAAGATTGGTATTTTAGGTGTAAATGGTTCCGGCAGGACTACTTTTTTAAAGACAGTAGCCGGATTTTTACCTGCTGTAGCCGGGGAATGTGCATTGGGAAATAATATTACTATCGGCTATTTTGACCAGTATTCCGCTGCGATCCAGTCAGAAAAAACAGTAGTAGAACATTTTTCGGATTTGTTTCCGTCCCTGACGGACAAGGAAGTGCGGACGATTTTAGGGGCCTATCTTTTTAAAGGAAAGGACGGGGCAAAACGGGTGGATGATCTGTCCGGAGGTGAAAAAGCAAGGCTGGTGCTGGCAGAACTGCTGCAAAGCCGGCCAAACTTCCTGATCTTAGATGAGCCTACCAACCATATGGATATCCAGGCGAAAGAGACCTTAGAGTCCGCCTTTCAGGCCTATGAAGGCACCATCCTTTTTGTATCCCATGACCGGTATTTTATCCGTCAGGTGGCAAAGTCCGTGCTCATTTTTGAAAATAACGCTGCTTTTTATTATCCTTTTAGATATGAGCATTATATGGAACGGAAAGAAAAAGAGGCTTCCGGAGAGCCATTGGCAGCCAGGATAAAGGCAGAAGAGCAGGCGCTGATCGAAGGCTTAAAAGCTGTGCCAAGGGCAGAACGTCACAGGCTGCGGGAGATCCCGGAGGAAGAAGCTTATGACCAGTGGAGATTGCGGTTGGCAGCAGAGGCAATAGAAAATGCGGCAGAGCAGGTGGAGGGACTCTGGCAGCAAATTTTGGAAAAAAATGGGAAAAGAGAAGAACGGGAGCTGGAACACTGGGACCATCCGGTAAATGAAATTGCTGATAAGAACGAGGATGCGGCTTGTGGTGAAAAGCAGGAAAAACAGGCAGAAGAGGAACTTTCTGCTTTCACAGAGCAATACGAAAATGCCCAGTCTGCCTGGACCGATGCCTGTCTTTTCTGGTATGACATCTGGTGTGAGGCTCATCCGGAACCAGTCATGGATCCTGGAACATCAGACACAGATGGATCTGTTCCGCAAGATACAGAGTCGTCCAAAACGGACGGCTCCGAAATATAAGTTTGATCTACTGCGTGTTCACCAGACCCCCTAGTTCTGTGATCTCACAGCCGCCACGGGTCCTGTGAACTTTGATATATCCGGCACTGGCCAGTCGCTGCAGGCTGGTGCGGATATTGGCTTCAGAAAGCTGGATCCCTTCTTCTTTCAGCCTGCTGCACAGGAAAGAACGTCCGCTGCGGGGATTGGCAGCAATAAGGGACAGGATCCGGTGTTCCGTTATATCTAACTGCTGTTCATGCTTTCGGATCTGGTTTAAAATGTATCCCGGCAGGTCGCTTAATGACAAAGGTTCTCTGTGATAGATACAGGAAAAGTAGGTACAAACATTTTTAAGTTCCAGCACATTTCCCGGCCAGTCATACTGGTTTAAGAAGGTTAATACCGGTTCTGTCAGCAGTTCACGGGAAGAAAGCCCCGGTTCATGGAAAGAGCGTTTCAGGAAGGTTTCCAACAGCAGGGGGATATCATTTCGCCTCTGCCTTAAAGGAATGGTATATAAAGATACGGTACTTAAAAGGAAAAACAGTTCATCCAGGAATTTCCCTTCCAGTACACGGGAATACAGGTCACTGACAGATGTGACGATCAGGCGCAGATCCAGTGGCTGGGGAGAGGAACCATTTCCCAAAGGGATAAAAAAGCCATTTTTTAAGATACTTAAAAGCAGGCGCTGCAGTTCTGAATCTGCATACTGAAGATTATTGATCAGCAGTGTACCGCCTTTTGCAGCTTCCAGTACACCGATTTTTTTACGGACACCATTTTCCTGCTGTTCACAGCTGCCAATGAGGGCTGCTTCAGCGGACTCTGACTTCAGGGAAGAAATATTTAAGGAAATAAATGGTCCGTCGTGACGGCGGGAATTTAAATGGATGGCCTGGGCCAAAAGTTCCTTTTCTGTGCCGCTTTCCCCTTCTATAATAATAGGAAAATCATTGACAGATACTCTTCGTGCTGTGTCTAACATATGCAGCTGCAGCGGGTTTACAGTAGAAAAGTAACTGAAATCGCATAATTTCGTAATACGGGTAGGAAACTGATCATCCTGGAGCGGGTTTGTATGGATCAGGCGCACCTGACGGCTGTCTGCAATGCTGAAGTCCTGAAACCACATGCGGAAAGCTTCCTCTCCATTGTGTACTGCAATTCCGTCATTCTGGCTGGGATAATCGTAAATAATCCCAGCCTCTTTTAACAATCTTGAAAAATCTTTTTCCTGAATATCCCGTTCTTTGATCCCGGTCATTTGCAGAAAAAGGGAATTACACAGCTCTATTTTGCCGGACTGGTTTAGCAGGCACAGGCCTTCTGAGGCATTCTCCAAAATTCCCCGGGTGATCTCTTTCATATCCAGAGCCTGGCTTAACTGCTGGTTGGAAAGTTTCTGTATCTGGATAATATGGTTTAAGTAATTTTTTGTAACCTCATCAGCCAGACTGGCGGGAAGTTTAAATACGGCGATCAGTTCATTGATGGTGGAAATGTCTACAATACGGTTGCCGATATCTACTACCTGGCGGATAAAAGAAGGGACTAAGTGTACCTCTCCGGGAGTTACGCAATACTGGATATCTTCCCGCACCTCTTCGATCCCCGGAAGATAGGGAAGAAAATGATACTGGGAAAAGCCATATTCTTTTAACTGGTCCATGATCTCATAGGTGGTGTCCACTGTATCATTGACAAGGTATACAAAAGATCCCGGCGGAATCTGAAGGATGCGCTGGAGATAAGTGTGATTAAATGTGCGCATACATACCAGCTGTTTTACAGAATCCGGAATGGAAAAAGGCATCTGCTCTTTTAATTCACCTGCTGTATACAGGATACAGCCTGCATCTTCCATATCCTCTGGCGTCAGGTCAGCAATTCTGGTAGACACAATGGTGAGGTATTGTCCAAAAAGGGAAGAAAGGTAAGAGGCGATCCCTACTTTTGCCACCGGATTCCGGGTAAGGATCAATAGTTTGTGCTTCATGTAAGTAATCCTCCTTATTAGGCTGATTATATATCAATAAAATAAATAAAACAACCTAAAGGCAATAAAAAATTAATTTTAGTAAAAAAAGTGTTGTATTTTCTGTACGGACATTTGACAGCGATATAAAGAATCGTATAAAATGGTCACTAAAGCAAGGGCGCTTTGAAAACAGTCAGGGAACTGTGCATGCGAGAAGTGTGCCCTGCTTTTTCTATATAGTCTTTCAGTGAGGAAGGCTGGCGGAAAAAGTAAGTAAGATAGAGGAGGATAGGAAAAATGAAGAAAAGAGCTTTATTAGTAGCACTTGCAGCAGCAATGGCAGCAAGCCTTGCAGGCTGCGGCGGATCTTCTGCATCCAGCACTACAGCAGCTGCTGGCAGCGCAGCAGAAGGCAGTGAAGCAGCAGGAGAGACTGCAGCAGACGCTTCTGGAAAGGACAGCCTGGTTATTGTTACATCATCTGATGTACTGTCTATGGACCCATACAGATATGATGAGGGACCTACAAACCAGATCATGCTTCATATCTATGAGGCAATGGTTGCCCAGAATGCAGATATGTCCTTTGGTCCTTGTCTGGCAGAAAGCTGGGAGACCTCTGAGGATGGTTTAACCTGGACCTTCCATTTAAGAGAAGGCGTTAAGTTCCATGATGGTGATGTAATGGATTCCGGCGACGTTGTTGCATCCATCAAACTGGCTTCCAATCCTGATTCCCCATCTGCATACAGCAGCTACACATCCAGCTTTGAGTCTGTGGAAGCGCCTGATGCAAATACCGTTGTTATTAAGACTGAAAGACCAAACCCTTTAATGCTGTTTGACGTTGCCCAGCTGTATGTATTAAAACAGGAAATTGCAGAAGTTGGCACAGAAGAGCAGGTTGCTGACAATGTAATCGGTACCGGCCGTTACAAATTCGTAGAGCAGGTTAAGGAAGACCATATCGACCTGGCAGCAAACGAAGATTACTGGGGCGAAGTTCCGGCTATTAAGAATGTACGTTTCCGTCCTATTACAAATGAAGCAACCAGAACCGCTACCATGCTGACTGGCGATGTTGATTTTACTATTGACGTATCTGCAAGAGATATTGACCGTCTGGACGCAACTGAGGGTATCAGCGTGATCAAGCAGAAGGGTCTCCGTGAGATCTACCTGAACCTGGACAGCCGTGAGGATTCTCCTCTGTTCCCTGGACAGAAAAATCCGATGTCTGATGTCAAAGTAAGACAGGCTATGTATCTGGCAATTGATGAAGGAACCATTATCAAGAACATCATGAATGGATGCGCATATGAAATGAACTCTGTTGTTCCAGAAGATTATGTAGGCTACACCGAAGTTACCCGTGAAGCATATGATCCTGAAAAGGCAAAAGAGCTGTTAGCAGAAGCTGGATATCCAGATGGTTTTGAAGTAACCTTTGATGCTCCAAATGACCGTTACATGAACGATGAGCAGATCGCCCAGGCAGTAGCAGGTTATCTTGAAAAAGTAGGTATCAAGGTTAATTTAAACCTGATGCCAAAGGCTAACTTCTTCAGCTACATTAAACCACTTGAGAATAAATCCATGTTCTTAATGACCGGATGGTCTGATGCTTCTGGTGATGGACTTTCTCTTATGCACGATATGCTTTACACCTATGACCGTGAGGCAGGTAATGGCGGTGTCAACAGAGGACATTACTCCAACGCACAGGTAGATGCCCTGATCGATCAGGCATTCACTGAGATGGATGATACCAAGAGAGGTGAACTGGTAGCAGAGGCTGACAAGATCGCAAGAGAAGATTATGCATACATTCCGCTTCACTTTGAGCAGGATACATATGCGATCAAGGATACTTTAAATTACACCCCAAGAATGAACAAGTATGTATATGCATGGGAGTTCTCTTACAAATAAAAGTTAGGTAACAAAGTAAAGGGGCCGTGTAAAATTGAACGGCTCCTTTTCATTAAAATATGCTTCCGGAATCCGCCGGAGCCCAAACATCCTCTCTGTACCTGCGTGTGCAGCTGACGGTGATGATCCAAACCAGCCGCAAAGGCAGGTGAAGATGAGGATAAAAGGAATATTAGATACTCTGATGATAACAGGAGGTAAGATTTTATGATAAAGTATGTTGTAAAACGGTTTGCGCAGATGATCGTGGTACTTTTTATAGTATCTCTTCTCGTATTTCTGCTGACCAACTTTATCGGTGACCCAGTTGATATGCTGGTACCGGAAAATGCAACCCTTGAACAGATCGAATCTGCAAGAGCCAGATTGGGACTTGATAAGCCCCTTCCAGTTCAGTATGGTATTTTTATCAGAGATGTGCTTCACGGCAATTTTGGTAAATCTTATATATATGGAAAACCTGCCATGGATCTGATTTTTGAACGTATGCCAGCGACTCTTGAATTAGTTGCTGTTGCAGCCTGTCTTGTACTGTGTATTGCCATTCCTTTAGGTGTATATGCGGGTGATTATCCTAAGAGGGCCAGCAGCAAGCTTATTATGTCCGGTTCTATTTTAGGTATTTCTC